>ENA-OPAH01000144-OPAH01000144.1-human-gut-metagenome-genome-assembly--contig:-NODE-144-length-60370-cov-7.067728_pt1 | contig 60370 bp, 67 predicted proteins | sample MGYA00241050_ERZ501416 | MGnify/ENA primary metagenome ERZ501416 (study PRJEB25962, sample SAMEA2042632) | human gut metagenome | biome: human gut; feature: human-associated habitat; material: faeces... | reverse complement strand
TTTTATTATATGTTTCACTGACTTTTACTTCTTCTGAATATTTACTAAAAATATAAGATGCATTTCTATTATGTAAAGCTGGATAATAACTGTTGTTAAGTTCGATATTTAAAACTTCATTTTTGGTTTCAGCTAAAACATCAACCGTTTTTCCTTTAATATGGACATTTGTTTTTGCTATCTCAGAAGATAAAATAACTAAATCTTCTAAATCTGAATTTAAAACTTGTTTTAAACTCCTTTTTATAAATTCTTTTAAAAGTTCTCTATTCTTTTTTGGAGTGAATATAGCTTTAAACATATTATCATTAGTTCCTTTAAAGAATTTTTTCTTCATTTATCTCACCTCAGTGAGATAATATAAAGTTTTTCATCTTTAAAAGCAAAAGCTCAAAATAATTTTTTAGTTTATTTTTTTATAGTAATTTATCTATTTCTTTATAAACGATTTAGGTGATTTACAAAATGTTTTTATTTAGATTTGAAAAGTTATTACTTTTTTAATATTTACTGATTTTCTAAATATTTTAAAGCTTCTTCAAATGTGGCAACAGGAACTAATTCAATATCATAATTTCTTTCTTCTTTTAGTTTTTTAGCATCTTCATAGTTTTCGCCAACGGGAACTAAGAACACGTCAGCACCTTTATTAACGGCACCAATTAATTTATATTTAATACCGCTTATTTCACCAACATTACCATTTATATCAATAGTTCCAGTTCCGACAATTGTTTTACCACCCGTTAGATCTATTTCATTTAAATGGCTATAAATAGTTAAGGTCAACATTAGGCCACCAGATGAACCGGATTCACGATCTTTAAAATTGAAGCTAACTTTTTCATCAGATTTGACATCGAAGGTTTCAGTCACCACGGCGCCGACTTTTGGCTCATCTAAGACATTTATTAAAGTGGCTTCTCTTTTTTTATCATCACCATTAATATCTTTAACTTCCAACGTTATTTTATCTCCTATTTGTTTAGAAGCGATGTATTCAAATAATGAATTTTTATCAGTAATTTCGGTGTCATCTACTTTTAATATTTGATCGCCAATTTTTAAATTAGTATCAGCTAGTTTATCGACATAAGTTATGTATACTTTATTATTTGTCACTTTATAGTCGATGTCAGAATGTTTATAAGCGACGAGAAGTGCGGTATCGTTAGCTTCTTCTAAAAGCATTTTATTACGGTAGTTTTTTTCTTCGATGGTTTCATTATCATTTTTGACTTCTTCCTCCTTTTCAACATCCCAATCTTTATTTAATAAGGATATAACTAGCGTAGGTATTGTAGCGTGAATTTCCGAAACATAGGCCATATTTAATGAACCTGACATTTTAAAGCTTTCAGTAGTTTCAATTTTGTCATCGGTATTAATTAAACCGCCGGGGGCCGAGATGTAATAAGGAAATTCTACTAAGAAGAAAGCTAAAATTAAAACATAAACAATGATGACTTTATAGTATTCTTTTATAAATTTTTTAATATTATTAAATAGGTTTTTCATATATTACCCCTTCCTTTAATAGATTTATTTGATAGCAGGTGAAATTATGAAGAAAATAGTAAGTGTTTTGATAATGATCATTTTATTATATATCGGATATGAAATACTGACGGAATCAGAAACCATTTTAAAATCAGTAGATTTTTCATTGAATGTGTTTAAAAATAATATTTTCCCATCATTATTTCCTTTTTTCGTGCTGTCAAATATTTTGATTAAATGTGGTCTTCCAGAATTTATGGGCAACTTATTCAAAGGAATTATGAATAAAATTTTCAAAATTAAGGGAGTTACCGCATTTATCTTTTTCATGAGTATTATATCAGGAAATCCAGCGAATGCAAAATACACAAGAGAGCTTTACAAGGATGACAAGATTAACAAATATGAGGCAACTAAGATTTTATGTTTTACTTGTTTTTCTAATCCGTTATTTATTTTAGGAAGTGTGTCTATTCTATTTTTAAATAACAAGGAGGCGGGATTACTTATTTTATTTTGCCATTATATAGGTAATCTTTTTGTGGGTTTTGGAATGAGGAATTATTACCCTAGTAAAAAGGAAAATGAGAAAACAAGTTTAAAAAAAGCCATAGATGAGATGCATAAAAAAAGAATTAGTAATAAAGATAGTTTTGGCGAAGTAATTACTAATTCTTTAGTTAGTAGTATAAATACTTTACTTTTAATATTAGGGGTCATTACTACTTGTTTAGTCCTTACGACAATTATCGATAACAATTTAAATTTAAATAGTGTTTTTCAAAGTGTTTTAAATGGTTTTATCGAAATGACGCAAGGACTTAAATATGTCAGTTTAGAAGCAATTCCATTAAAGCTTAAATGCATTTTGACAGTCATGATATTGTCGTTCGGTGGCTTATCTGTGCACATGCAAATTATGAGCATACTAAGTGATACCGATATTAAATATTTACCATTTTTATGTGCAAGAATTTGTCATGCGGTTATATCTTCTTTACTAATGTATATTTTATTTGATTTTTGGATGACCTCATAGAAAGCTAATGGTATTTTATTCCTTATTATACTCCTCTATTCTCATAAGAATAAGTCATTCCAGTTAAGCCGATTCTATTTATATTACAGTAATGGCTATTGTAACTATTTGTATATAATCTTTGTACTCCTATATACCATTCTCCAGTAAACTTTTCGATATTACAGCTTATTCTTTCAGTCGAACTAGCATTAGTAGTAATACCACCTTTGGATAAATAGGTTCCTCCATTAGTACCAAAATTGTCCCCGTTTGTATTTTGAACCCATATATTAGTTTCTTGGGTTATTCCAAGCATCATTGTCGTATTACCATCAGTACACCAAGTGTCAATGTAAAGGTTAGAATACTCTGTAATGTCGACCTTTTCTTCGGTTGACATTTGAACCCTTGACCAAGCACCTTGAGGATTTCTTATTTGAATATAGTATCTGCTACTTCCATCACTGTCAATATATGAACCCGTTCCAGATACGTCTGTAAGATATTGTTTTATGGTCGGATTGGCAGCACTATGATTTAAATCCATTATCAATTTTTCGCCTTTTTGCCATGATGGGTATACAACTGCAGATGTACAACTATTATCTTCAATCTTAAACGATTTACTACTATCATCGATTGAATATTGAGCCCCGTTTTCACAAACAACAGTAGCTCCTTTATATGTAAAGGTATCGTCAGCTTGTGGTGTAAATGATACTGTTTCATCATTTATAGTTTTATTTTTAGATAAATTTATGGTTCCACCTTTAACATCTCCAGCCGATAATGATGTAATTCCATTTACAGTATAGCTATTACTTATGGTTTTGCTACCATTATTTACGGTTGCTACAACACTTCCGTTTTCGGTAAATGGAACTTTTACCGAAACACTCTTAGCTGTTACTGTATTGCCATTATTCTTTTTATAAGTGCAGACATAACTACTACCGCATCCTAATGGGAAATGAATTGTAACTGTCTTTCCGCTAGAAGTAGAGTTTTCCTCAAATGTTGGTGTTAATAACAATTCAGAATCGGCTGTTGGATCATAATAGTATGTAATATCATAAGTATATTCATCTTTTAAATTACCACTATCTAAAGTCATTTGGAAATATAAATAGCAGTTTGTCTCATCACAAAGATTATTTAAGGAATAATTTTTAATACTTACAGTGTCTGGCATATCAAAGTTTTGACCATTGATGACTACTCTATTATTGTTTTGTTCAATGTTGAGCGTCTTTCCGTTTATATTACAACTAGATCCGGCGCATGAGACAGTACTACCCATAGAAGGTAAAATGTTTTCAATATTTTTAGAAATGATACTTGCTTTTTGTTGGATTGCTGTTTTTGTACTAGTATCCGCAAAAATATCTTTTACTTCGATTAAAACTTCGAATAGAAAGACCGTAATAACCATGGTTAGGGCAAATGATGCGATTAATTCAACAACTGTAAATCCTTTATTATTCATTGATTTTACCTCCTTACTATACTAGTGTGAATGGGTTACTTTCTGAACCGTCTCCACCTGTTATTTGAATATTTGAGTTTAGATATAAGACTGGGCGGACGGCATAGGCGTTGAGGTCCACGACGGTACCAAGGCCATAGACATAACCGGTCCTGTCCAGATAGGCCGCATTGATGGAATAACTGGCATAAGGAGCCTGTAACCATTCGTATACTCCACTATATAAGTAGTCAGTGTTTCGACAACTAGAATTATAGCTATTAAGAGCCGTTGATAAGCAGCTTTCTCCGGCCGCATATCCATAGTCACTTGGATACATTAAGCCAATGTGTTGGGTTGTACTTGCGGGATTTGGGTCATTTGAACCGCCACTGTATACTTGTGTACTATCTCTTTCAGCATCATAATATCCACTTGCGGTTAAGGTTTGATAGTTACTACTTGTTGCTCCACCTAAATAGTATGTTTCTTCTGATATCATATTTTTATAGGTACTATTTATACTATTGTAATAGGTTCCATTTAAATATGTCTGTAAGGTTGAACCTTCCCAGTTATTATAGTTCTTTCCTGATTGCTGAACTCTATTCCAATAAAATCCATTACTTGTTCCTATGGTTACTCCGTTATCGGTGGTAACAGGTGTTAAGGCATCATTTCTTACTATTTTTATTTTACCGTCGATTACTCCCATTATTCGCCATAGTTCATTATTAAAGCTGACATAGTTATTTGGGTCTGAACCATAATATCTAAAATCGCCGTGCTCATCTTCATAAATACCACCATTGCCGCTTTCCGCTGGTATTTCTACTCCACCAATGTTTATTGAGCCTTCTGAAGGAGTTCCAGGAAGATAAGTTTCATTATTCATTGCGATTGTGGCATAGGTACCATTATTAAATTCAGCAAATAATCTTCCTTTATTTAAAACTGTGTTAGTTTCAACTCTAGATATAAATTCACGAAGGCTTTGGTTTATATTACTGTCATTGTTTTCTGAAACATATTTTTGAATAACACTTATATCAGAAGATGTATAAATGATGGTTTTGGCGCCCATTTGAGTAATAAGGTTATCACAAAAAGAATCTATTATTCCAGCATCCATATTACAAGAGCCATCTTTATAGACAACAACGTACGGTTTTTCTTCAGTAAGTTGGTTAGATAAATTGTAATTATTTTCTAAAAGATAATTAGATACCGAAGATAAATCATAAATAGATTCAACATTATTATAATTATAACTATTTCTATAATTAGTTGTTAGATTGCTAAACTGGATGTAAAGCAATATTAATATGGTCAAAACAAAGGTTGACACAACTAAAGATTCCGCTAATAAAAAGCCCCTATTATTTTTTTTCATGTTTTTTCTCCTTTTTGGAATTGTTTTTATTCTAAAACTATTATATAATATATCTAGGATAAAATCTAGTCCTAAAAAATAAAAGAAAGAAAGGTAGGCCAAATATATATGATGAAAACTTTTGATTTTGCAAAGGTGCCAATTGTTGACATAATAAATGAAATTTTAGTGGACTCATCTAAAAAAGGAGCTAGTGATATTCACTTTGATCCATATGAAGATCATTTACTTATTAGAATAAGAATCGATGGAGTTTTAATGGATTATGCAACAGTTCCTGAAGCATATAGAGATTATTTAGTGACTCGTATTAAAACGATTGCAAAGATGAATATTACAGAATCTAGATTGCCACAAGATGGAGCAATTAAGGAAACTTTAGAAGGAATAGATTTAGATTTGCGTGTGTCTTCTCTACCAGTTAGTACAGGTGAAAAGATAGTTATCCGTATTTTGGATTATACAAGAAGTATGGCTGGTTTGGGTGAGTTAGGATTTAGCGAGGAAAATTATAAAAAGGTATTAGAGATGATTAGTGTTCCAAATGGTATTATCTTAGTTACTGGTGCGACTGGTAGTGGTAAAAGTACGACGGTTTATTCGATGCTTCAACAATTAAACACTTCAGCTACAAATATTATTACGGTTGAAGATCCAATTGAAATGGATATCACTGGAATTAATCAGGTTCAAACAAATCCTAAGATAGGACTTACGTTTGCAAGCGCACTACGATCTATTTTAAGACAAGACCCTAACATTATTATGATTGGTGAGATAAGAGATACAGAGACAGCAAAGATTGCGGTTCGTGCTTCAATTACTGGTCACTTAGTTTTGTCAACTTTACATACTAATACATCATTAAATACTATTGAAAGATTAATTGATATGGATGTTCAAAGATATTTACTTGCATCGGCTTTAGAAGGTGTTGTTTCACAGAAATTAGCTAGGCAGTTATGTCCACACTGTAAAACTAAAAGAAAAACTAGTGAATATGAAAAAATGGTGTTTAAAACAGTATTGAATAAAGATGTCGATGAAATTTACGATACTGAAGGTTGTGAACATTGTCACGATGGTTATGCTGGCCGTATTGCTATTCACGAAGTGCTTAGAATAGATCAAGATATACGTGATGCTTTAAGTAATGGTAAGCCAAAAGAAGAAATAAGAAAATTAGTGTATGGTACAGGAAATGTTACAACAATGCTTCAAGATGGATTAGAAAAAGTTGCCCAAGGATTAACTACTTTTGAGGAAATACTTAAGTTGATTGAACTTGAGGATGATGACAAGATTAATAGTAATAGTGCTTTAAAGGAAGCTATTTTAGAAACTAAAGAGGCTTTAGCAGCTAAAGAGAAAAACGAAGGTGAGTATTTAGGTTTTCGTGAAGAATTAGCTAATGATGATGGGACTCCTAAAAATATATACAGTTATGAAGATGTCGAAAGTTTAGATATTTAAAAAAACAGCTTAATTTTGAGCTGTTTTTTCATATTCGGCAATTACTTTTGCAGTTACGTTCTTTAAATTTCCTTTGGTAACGGCTGTTATGGTTCTTGTTTCATTTGACTTTAATGGCTCGCCAATATTTCCTCTTAAGGTAATGACTTCATTACCATCTTTGTCTTGCAAAATGATATCAACATCACTAATTGTACTATCGGTTTCTGTAGTGTTAGTAACATCAGCTGTAAATGTCGTATATCCGTTTTCGGTAATCAAGGATATATTACTAAATTGTAATCCTTCATAAGTTTCTTCTTTAACGACTTCTTCACTAGTATTTGCTACTATTCCAGGCTCTTCAGCAACACTAATTTCTTCCTTATCAAAACCAAGAGAAATGATTAAACCGATAATTAAAGCAACGACAACAACAAGGAAAATAATCAAATATAGTTTATATTTTTTTATAAAACTAATTATATTTTCTTTGTTTAATTTTTTCATTTAATCCCCTACTTTCTTTATTCTATTATAATGTATTTCGGGAATAATTTCAATACTATAGTATAAAGCATAAATATTTTAGATTTTAAATTATAAATAGTTTTTTAGTTTTTCAATATATTCTTCACCAAATTTTTTTAAGTTTTTGGCTAAATTTATGATTTTTTTATCGGCGGTTTTTTCATAGTTATCAATATGCTTAGATAGTTCTAGATTACCCATGGTTAAACCTTGAATTAACATATCAGCAATATTAGCATCACTGTTATCACTGATCATTTCTTTATTAATACTCATTTTAGACATAGCTTTAGCCATCATACCAATCGGTTTGGCTTTTAGTTCTTGTCTATTTAATAATTTTTCTGTTTCTTTAGCATATTTTTCATAATTTTTTTCAATTTCTTCTACTAGTTTTTTTATTTTGTTATCTTTTCCTTTTAAACTATTAATTAAGTCTTTGGTACTTTGCATACCCATATTACTTGTTTGATAAATATACTCAAGTATTTCTTCATTTTCGTTCATTTATATCATTCCTTTCAACATTTATTATGTGAGAGGTTTATAAAATTTATACAAAAAAACAACTACTTGTCATAAGTAATTGTTAAAGTGCATGGTTTGGCTTCTTTTCTAATTCTTGTTATTTCAATTTTATTATCGGCTATTTTTATTTTGTAATCTTTTGATTTAGAATAATTATCTTTTATTTTTTCTTTTAATTTGTTTATAAAAGTATTTCCATCAGAAATATGCGTATTAAAGTGTCTTATGAAATTAGTTTGAAAAACATATATATCCATAGCAAGGGTTTCTTTGTTATCAATATTTTTATTTATAAATTTTATTAGACCACCAGTTACTCTACCATCTGATGATATTTGGTCAATATATTCGGTAGTTAAGTTAATTATTTTATTTATATTATCCATTTTGATTTCCTTTCTTATACTTAAAACAGTTTTTGTCATGAGAATCGATAATACCTATAGCCTGAAGATATGAATATATAATAGTGGTCCCAACGAAAGTCATACCTCTTTTTTTCAAATCTTTAGATATTTTATCAGATAGTTCTGATGAAGTTTTACCTACTTCATAGATTATTTTATTATTTGTGAAACCCCAAATATATTTAGAAAACGAACCATATTCCTTTCCAATTTCTTTAAATATTTTGGCATTATTAATAGATGCTTTTATTTTTAATTTGTTTCTTATAATACCTGGGTTTTGTTTTAGTTCATTTATTTTGGCTTCGTCATAATTAATTATTTTATCAATATCAAAATTGTCATAAGCTTTTCTGAAGTTTTCCCTTTTATTTAAAACACATTCCCAAGATAATCCCGCTTGGAATGATTCTAAAATTAATAATTCAAATAACTCTTTATCATCATAAGTAGGGGTTCCCCACTCTTCATCGTGATATTTTATATAAAGAGGATTATTTAAATTACACCATCTACACCTTTGCATGCTTATTCTCCTTTCGGTATTTTATATTTAGTAATATCAATTCCTTCTAATTTTAATAATTTTATTTTGACGTCTATGCCGCCAGTATAACCGGTTAAATTATTATTTGCCCCTATTACTCTATGACAAGGGATAACGATTGGAATAGGATTATGGCCGATTGCACCACCTACAGCTCTAGCTGATGTTTTAGAGTTTATTTTTTTAGCTATATTACCATAAGTTATCGTCTTACCATAAGGAATGGTTTTTAAAATGTTCCAAACTTTTATTTGAAACGGTGTGCCTTCTAGTTTTAATTTTAAATTATCTATATTGGGTTTTTTTTTATTAAAATATTTATCTAACCAAATTTTGGTTTGTTTAAATATCTCTAAGTTGTCATTTGTTTTAGCTTCTTTTTTTATATTCTGATAGTATGATTCTTTTTCTAATATAACATGAGTTAGATTTGTTCCATCACTAATTAAAGTTAGATTACCTATAACCGATTTATAGGTAGTTTTATATTTCATATAAGCACCTCAAATAAATAATATGAAATTTTATAATTAATGTCAAGAAAAGCATCTTTTTTAGATGCTTAACCAATGTTTATATCTCCATATTTAGTAACAGATGTTAAAGTGTAATTACCTAAATTAGATGAATTATTTATTTTTATTTCACCCCATTTGGTATCACCTAAGGCTTTACCGTTTGAAAGTTTTTCGACAGTAATTTCCCCATATTTTGTTTCTAGTTTTGAATTATTTGTTAGAAATATGTTATTAATTTTTATATCTCCGTAAGTGGTTTTAATAGAGGTATAACCATTAATAGTACTAGCTTTTACTTCACCATAAGTATTTTTTACAGTTAAAACATTTGAGTTTTCCGTTAAAACATCACCATATTTTGTTTCAATATTAATTATATTTGCTTTATTTACAGTAATATCTCCAGTAGTAGATTTAACATTAATGTTGCCGTTTGTTTTTGCAATTTCTATATCACCATTATTATTTTTAACATTTAACTTTTTACTAAATGTTTCTGGTATATATATGATTAGATGTGGGCTTTTTTGAAGGCATATACCAAAACATTTTTGCGCATCAAATTCAATGTTTAAAGTGTTTTCTTTTTGATTTATTTTAGGTTTTTCTTTTTCACTATAAACATCTATTTTTATTTTATCATCTGAAGAGTTTTTAAATTCAATATCAGTATTTGTGATGTCTAGTTTAATTTCATTAAATATATTATCATAAGTTTTAGATAGAGTTAGGTTATCGCTTTGGCCAATGTTTATAAATTTAACATTAATTAATGAGGGATTTAAGATTCCCCATATCATAATAGCTAGTAAACTTATAGTGCATAAAGATAAAAGGATTATTGATACGATGATTAATTTTTTATTCTTCATCTACGGCATTTCCTTTTAAGTTAAAAACTAGTTTTATTATTTGCATAATTAAAGCATAAATAATCCACATTATCCAGGTTATGTGCCAAGCCATGGTTAAAAAACTAATAAACATATAAATGATGAGAGTTAGGAGTGCGAGTGTTTCATCGATGGTTTTATATAAGTTATTTTCTTTTGTTTTTATTTTAATTTTTTTAGTTTCTTTATTATCATAAACCATGCTTGTATAAATGATTATGCCAGTTGCGATGGCGATAGTGATTAAGAATAAACAAATACCTAATATTTCTAAATTTTTTATGTTACCAAAGATAATTACAAATACAACTGATAAAATATATAGACTGACTGATATAGAATACATGAAAGCTTTTTTCTTTTGAATTTCTCTTTTAAATTCATGAGGAGTTTGCTCTTTTTTATTGCCTGTTAATAGTTCATCAGTAGTTATTCCATATAAGTTACATAGCGGAACTATTTTATCAAAGTCTGGGGTTGTCCCGCCTGTTTCCCACTTACTAACGGTTTGCCGGCTAACATTTAATATATTAGCTACTTCTTCTTGTGATAGATTTTTTTCTTTTCTTAGTTCATATAATTTTTCTCCTAATTTCATTTTTTCACCTCGAGATAATTTTATAATGAAAAGTGTTAACAATACTAGCATTTTCACTTTGCAATTTGTCAACTAAGTTTAACATTGTTTGTTTTCCCTTTAAATATAAGGGTGTTTTATGCTCTTAATTTAAAGGTTTTTGGAGCTTTATTATAAACTAAAATTAAGGCAATTATACAGTATAAAATACTAAATATGATGGTTGCTAGTCCAAAATAAAAGGTTGGTAGTTTTTCTCCGATGAAGAAATAACATACAAAATAAGTTAATCCTTGGACTAGTGAATAAGTACTACTTTTCATTTCTGTGTTTACGTTATATGGCTGTAAAAGATAATACATAACTAAATAATGAACTGAGAAAAAGATACTCATGGCTAAGATAGATACAAATATGATGACATAGTTTAATGGTTCGGCCACTCCTCCAGATAAATATAGAAGTAAGGTTAATCCCCCACCGATTAGGAGTGCTGGAATTAGATTTAAGGAAATTAAAGTTTTTAATCTTTCTTTAAAGACACCTAATATTACTTTTGGAGTTCTATAAATTCTATATGTCAGCATACTATGATCACAGTTCATAAACATAGCCTGAGTTACAGTTGTTCCACGGTTTAAGATATACATAACAAAGACAAAATATGGTAAATAAACTAGTAATAAGGCATTTATTCCTGCGGCTACTGTTTTGTTTTTTAAGGTGAGAACTATCAAAATAGCAAATATTAAAGTGATAACAATTGATTGTTTTTTGATAGCTTTAGTTAATATTTTGCTATGTCTTTTAACAAATAGTTCGTGGAAGTAGGCAAATCCATGTTTATTACTTTTAAAGTTTTTGTCTAGCTCGATCTGCTTAGAAACATTTTCTTTAATGGCTTTTGTACTACTAGCATTTTCGACTGCATATACATTTTCGTTTGTTAAGATTTGTTTATACATTTGTTTATATTTATCAAATGAATTAATTACTTTAATACTTAAAAGGCCAGTGATTAAACTTATGATAAAACAAATAATGAAGATAAATGGATTAATTATAATTTTAAAATAAGGCATTCCATAAGCACATAAAAGTAATATTCCAATTACTAGCCAAGTTAGTTTATTTAATAAGTTTTCATTTTTAGCTATTTTAGTTTTCTTAAAATCGGTTATAACATAGGCACTGAAAGTTATTTTTACCATAACGACAAAAATAGGCGTAATTATGCATAGCCAAAGTGGAACTTTTAACATTAAACCAAAGATTATGGTAAAGGGCATAAAACCGATGAAGGTTTTTAGCATGGCATATATATAATTAGACAATGTGTATTTTTTGGCATCCATATTCATAATCATCATAGCATAATATTTATCTTTAGTTGGGTTAAACATATAAGTGTTCATAATGCCACCAATGATGGTTAAAAATAAGAATATATGTATAAAAGTATTGGCATTATTTAGTTTAAATACTGGAAGCATGGCAAAGATGCAGAAGAATATGTATAGAAATTTACCTAAGAAAATCGTGCATAACTCCATAATTATACTGACAATATTACCAATGATTTTCAAGGCTTTATTTTTATATAAGCTTTCAGGTAATATTTTTCTTATTATTGGCAATTGTTTAATCGAATAAATAACACTATTGACACGGTAGGTGTTTTTTAATTTAAAGGAAGTAATAAATGCTTCTAACATATTATTCCTCCTTTAGGGCTTCAATTATTTTATTTTTGAAGCTTTCAGTGTCTAGATTATCTTTGGTTATCTCTTTTAAAATACCTTTATTTAAAACAACTATTTCATCACATAAGTCTAAAGCTAGTTCCATAATATGGGTTGAGAAAATAATGATATGATCTTTTTTTATATTTTTAAACATCTGTTTCATTTCTTCTTGGGCTACAACATCAAATGATGTTAATGGTTCATCTAACAGCAAAATATTTGGCCCAGCTATGATGTTTACTAACATCTGCATTTTGTTTTTCATGCCGTGAGAGTAGTCTTTCATAAGTTTGTCTCTATCTTCTTTTTCTATCTGCATGAAATCAAAGTATTCATCAATATCTTTTTCATTTTGAATATGATTTTTATTTATTTCGATGAAGAATTTTAAGAATTCTCTTCCGGTTAAAAACTCTGGAACATTGGGTGTAGATAAAACGTATCCAATATCTTCTGGTTTAATTTTTCTATCTATTTCATCATTTATATAAAATTCGCCACCATCTAACTCTAAGTCTTCATTTAGACAGTTAAATAAGGTGGTTTTTCCAGCACCGTTTCGGCCAAGTAAACCATAGATTTTTCCTTTTTCAAATTCAAAGTTTATATCTTTTAAAACTTCTTTTTTTTCAAAATTTTTCTTTAAATGTTTAATAACTAATTTCATGTGTACCTCCTACTATTTCACATCTATTTCATTATACATTATGGGTATATGTTTGACAATAATTTTTGATAAGAAAAAAATTCTAGGCTTTTTCTAGAATTTTAATTAAAACTATTTTCATAAATATCTAAAAACGCGCTGATAAATCTTGCCTCTTCTTTTGCTTTCTTTGTTCCTTTAGTTACTTGCCAGCCATAGGTTTTATAATCTTTATAAGTGAAGTTAGTAAGTGGAAGTAAATTAAATTCATCCTTAATTGATCTAATACCTTCAGAATAATCTTTTTTTAATCTAACAAAGGCTTTACTTGGGTTTTTGAAAACAGCCATGCCATATTTATTAGCTCCTATATCGAAATCGATACTTATTTTACCAAATTCATTTATGTCGACATCACCTTTTATGTTACTTTCACCACTAATGTAAACCTGAGTGTATTTTAAATTATCGTCATAGGCAAAGCCGTATTTTACGAGTAACATTTTGCCAATTATTATAAGAAAGAATATTATCAATATAACAACAATTGTAATAAGGATTTTTCTTTTACTTTTACCTTTATAATTTATTTTTAGAAGTTCTAAAAGATTATTTTCTGATTCTTTTTTAATATCTTTTTCTTTGATTTTCTCACCAGCAAAAAGTTCATTTAAAGAAATACCTAAAATATTACATAGATCTTGCATAATGGAAATATCGGGCATACTTCTTCCGTTTTCCCACTTACTAACGGCTTTATAGGATACATTTAATTTTTCTCCGAGCTTTGCTTGGGTTAAATTTTTTTCTTTTCGGCTCCTTGCAATAAACCTACCTATTTTTTCTTGATTCATAGTTTCTCTCCTTTTGGCTACATTATAAAACAGTTTTGATATTTTGAACACCTACTGATGGTAGAGTTTAATTAAATATGATTTTCTCTATTAAGTATATTATACTATTTGTTTAAATTAGGTAAAGTATATGCATAATATTATAGAAAAAAACATATAATAGTATTGATATTATATTGAAAACGTATTGACATTTTTTTGAATGTGTTAATATGTTGATAGAAAAGGAGATGGTTGATATGGCTTCTAATGCAATTAATATGAGCTTTAGGGTTGATAAAAATTTAAAAAAGCAAGCTGATGAATTATTTAAAAAATTAGGTTTAAATACAAGTGTGGCTTTAAATATGTTTTTAACTCAAAGTGTAAGAGAACAAAGTATTCCATTTGTTCCAACGATGAATGTTCCAAACGAAAAACTTTTAACTGCCTTAAAAGAAGTTCAAGATATTGAAGATGGAAAAATTAGTGCAAAACGCTACAAAACATTTGAAGAAGCATTAAAGGATATTGATTAATGAAATACGAAATTATCCTTACTTCCGTTTTCAAAAAAGAATTAAAGCAAATTAAAAAAAGACACAAAGATTTAGAAAAAATTAACTAAAGTTGTTAATGATCTTGCAAATGATGTAATTTTAGATGTAAAATATAAGGACCATGCTTTGGTTAATAGTCCAAGATTTATGGGATGTAGAGAATGTCATATCGAACCTGATTGGCTACTTGTGTACAAAAAAAGTAAAAATAATTTAATTTTATTTCTTATCGAGACAGGTACTCATAGTGATTTATTTTAATAAAACGAAAACTTGATTAAAATGATTTAATTGAGTTTTTTGTTTCTTCCAATATAGTAATTGCCATAATTATCCTTTTATTGATTTTGGTGTTTATAATACTATTTAAATAGAAAAAACCACCTAACTGTGATTAGGTGAAGTCAAAAATATTGGCAACATCCAACATGGAAGTATTGAATGTTCCTTTTTATTATATGAGATTTCTCTCATCTATATACATTTTATCATAGTTTTATATTTATGACAAGCAGCCATTTTTTAACATAAAGTAATAAAATGTCATTGTAATTAGTGTCATGGTTTGTTATACTTATATGTAAGGAATGTTCAATAGTTGGGCGCAGCCTCTACTCTTTCACAAAGAACGGAGGTGGTGTTTATGACTAAAAGAGATAACTATTTCTTTTGCATAATCCTCCTTCTATTTATTTTAGTATTTACTTTACTATTTAAATAGAAAGGCGCCTAACTCATCAGCGATGACTTAGGCGCATACACAAAATGGTTGCGTTCAACATTGCGTATTGAACATTCCTTTTTTTATTATATGAGATTTCTCTCATCTATATACATTTTATCATAATTTTAACTTTGTGACAAATGATTTATTCTTTGTTTTTTATTTTATCAAAATATATATCACTGCTATTTTGATGTTTGGTTTTAATAGCCTCTATAAATTTTTCTTTACTAGTTTCACCAAAACCACTGAAAGAAACATCACCTATAACTGTATAAGGAACTCCTTTAGCTTCTTCTCCTAAAGCAGCAGCAAATCTATTCATAATTTCAGTATTTTCTTGGTTTTCCCAAACTTCATAAGTATATAAATTGTAATAATCACCATACTCTTCTTTTATTTCATCAAAGAAAGCGAATTCTTCTTTACAGTGTGGGCAGGTACTTCCCCAGAAAAGGTAAATATTAACTTTATTTTTATCATGAGTAACATTTTCTAAACTAATTTCTTTTACATTTTCTTTGGGAGTGGTATTGGTGGTTTCTTCACTATTATTATCGGTGTTTTCTTCGACATTATTTTCATTACTGACTGAGTTTGAATTATCAACTTCTTTTAATAGAACATAGTCTGTAAACCATTTTTCAAAGTCATCTTTTGATTTATAATATTTTAAATCATTATCACTATTCGCATCTAGATAATCAACCATTATTCCTTTGTTAAAGATGGCAAATGATGGATAGTATTTTATTGATTCACTTAATTTTGTATCTTTAATATCAGAAAAAGCAATTTTGTAAATCTTGATATTATTATTTGTTATAAAGTCATATAATACTTCTTCAAAATTAGCTGACGTAACGCATGCGGGCTGATAGACAAATAAAGCAAAAGATTCTTTATCATCCATTAATTTTTCTAAATCAGATGTTCCAATTTCTATAAATTCACTACTTCCATAATATTTATCTTCTAAAGAAAATTTTTGAATGGGCATAATTTTTATGACTACAAAAACTAGCGAAATCAATAAAAGAAGTGGTATAACCCACATGATTTTTTTATTCATTTTCATTTGCACTAACCTCATGAAGTGAATCAAACTCTATATCATGATATGGAATTTTCCAAAAATCATATGAAGTGTTACCATATTTGGTAGTTTTAACTTCGACATTGTTTTTACCTTCATAATACCAGTAACCACCAACATTATAAATTTTGTTTTCATCCCAGCCTAGTTTTACTAACATGGTTTTAGTCATGCCTGCATAACCTCCACCACCACACATTAAGAAAATGTTTTTATCTTTTGGAAATAGATATTCTAAAATGTCCATTGATTCTTCATAATTAGCGGTATATTCTCCATCTTTTTCAGTGAATAAGGTTTTTCCTTTATATGTATCACCTACTTCTTCAGGTAGTCCAGATACATTGACTAAATATGGTAAAGGCACTACTTCAAAACCTTTAACAAATCCAGATAAATAAGCATCTCCACCAATGGCTTCATAATTTCCTGGATCTTTTAACATTCTCATATCTCTATAAACAGAGTCTTCTCTATTTAAATAATTATCAATAGTTTCTTCATTGATGTTTTTATCAATTCCAAATTCACCTCTAACTCCTTCTGTTACTTCTGGGGCTGGCAGAGGTGTTAAACAATTTCCTTTATCATTAAATAAGAATGCACATACAATAATTGTTATAATTATTAAAACACTTATAACTAACATAATAATACTTTTCTTTTTCATACTAAAACCTCCTACAATAATAGTTTAACCTTAAAAAGGTAAAATATCAATAACGAATTAGTTGAAAAAAGCTCAACCTTAAGTTGAGTTTTATTTAGTGCATCTTTCATCTAGTTTTAAAGGTATTTCATAAGTAATAATTTTATGATGGTCATCACTAGCATTCACTTTTAAGTATAATGAACCATCTTTATATACTTTGCATGTTTTTTCATAATCATCGACTGTGAATGTTACTTCTTTTAAGAAATCTTCTAAAGTAATACTTTCTTTTTCATTATATTTATAAGAACTTATTTTATTTTCTGTTTTGCCATTTTTTTCATATAAAATACATTCTATTTCTTTATATTTTTCTTGTTCATCACCACCACAATATTCAATGTTAGATATATATATGGCTGATTTTTGGTTGTTATAGGCAATGTTTCCTGATATTGTGAAGTTTGGACAATTGGCTGATAATGTTTTAAACTGAAAATCATCATTTTTGAAAAACATCAAAACTAAAATTACAATTATAAAAATTAAAATGAGGCCTATAATAATCCACGTTGGTTTTATTTTTTTATTGTTTTTAAATTCACCATTATAGAGCTCTTCTAAACTGACATTAAAGTCTTCACTAATTTTTTTTATTAGAGTACTGTCAGGCATGTTTTTTCCATTTTCCCATTTACTTACAGCTTGATAAGTTACATGATATTTATCAGCGAATTCTTTTTGGGTTAAATTATGCTTTTGTCTTAGTTCTTTAATGAATTTGCCAAATTTTTCTTGATCCACACTATCACCTACTTTTGCACTACTAATTAATTATATCATATTTTTGTATTAATGAGCATTTAAAAACTAGTGTACTTATACACTAACTCTTAATAATCACTCATCTTTAAAGTGTTTTACAATTAAAGGTTTTAATAGTTCGATAATTACAAGTGAAACAAGGTTTATTAAAATTACGTATATAAATTGATTAACGGTTACTGCTTCAAGTCCAAATATTTTGCCAATTGGACTAAAGAATACAATTATTTGAACAAGTATTAAAGCAAGTATTCCAATATTTAATTGTTTGTTTTTGAATATACCTTTTTTATGAATTTGTTCTTTTAAAGATCTACAGTTATATGCGAAGACAAATTCATTAATAACGATACTTAAGAGGGCTAAAGTTTGAGCAACACCTTGTCCAAGTGGCAAGAATCTATAATAAACATATAGACTTATTAGTGTTTCTAAGATTACTGATAAAATTAGAAAGCCACTAAAGAATTTTGTAAATATTTTTTTATTTAAACCGTTTGGCTTTTGTTTCATGATGTTTTTAGAGGCTCCTTCAAAAGCTAAAGCTATTGATGGAACGGTATCAGCTACTAGGTCAATATACAAAACATGAATAGCGGATATTATGGTATTACCGGTTAACATACCAAATAAAATGATTAAAATTTCGGTAAAGTTACTAGATAAGTTATATAAGATATTAGATATAACGTTATCATATATTCTTCTTCCTTCAGATACAGCGGTAACAATTGTGTTAAAGCTATCATCTAAAAGAATAATATCTGATACATCTTTGGTGACATCGGTTCCACTTTTACCCATACCAACACCAACATTAGCTAGTTTGATGGCTGGGGCATCGTTTACTCCATCTCCTGTCATAGCTACAACTTTATTTTCTTTTTGAAAGGCTTTGACAATTTGTACTTTTGTCTCTGGGCTGACTCTCGCATATACTTTATATTTATTAATGTTTTTAATTAAATCTTTTTCTGATAATTCGCTAGCATTTATACATTCATCTATATTTTGACATATTCCAGCTTCTTTAGCGATTGTATAAGCTGTTTGCAGGTTATCGCCTGTTAACATAATTGGAATGATGCTGGCTTCTTTACACATATCAATAGAGGCTTTAATATTTTTTCTTATAGGATCTTTGAAACCAGCTAAACCGGTTAGGATTAAATCTTTTTCTTCGTTAAAGTAATCTTCTTCGTTGGTAACTATTTTATCTATTTTTTTATAGGCGAAAGCAATTACTTTTAATGATTCTTCGGACATTTGAGTTTCTATGTTTTTATATTGATTTATATACTCATCAGTTAAATTTTGAGGTTCATTATTGATTAAAATTTTGGTGCTTCTTTGTAAAAGGGCCTCTAGGCTACCTTTAAGATAAAGATATGTTTCACCATCTTTTTTATAAACAGCACTCATCATTTTACGTTTTGAATCGAATGGTAATTCGGTTATTTTAGTAACTTCTTCTGATTTTAAATTATTTTCTTTTAAATAATTTTTTATAGCTACATCAACTGCATCTCCAGTATATAGGCCATCAGAGGCTAAGGTGGCAGAATTAGAATTATCCATGACATTAATTAAGGTTTGATAATTTTTGATGTCTTTTAATTCTATTTCTTTATTATCTGTATAAAGTTTAGTGACTTTCATTTTATTTTCAGTTAGGGTGCCTGTTTTATCAGTGCATATTACTTCAGTAGATCCAAGGGTTTCGATGGCGGCTAAATTTTTGACAATGGATTTCTTTTTAGCCATTCCGCTAACACCAATGGATAGTGTGGCAGTGATGGCAATAGTGAGGCTTTCTGGAACACTAGCTACAATCATTGATATGCAAAGCATAACAATATTTAAAATGGTATAATGATTGATTAGTCCAAATATTAAGACAAAAGCAATTAAGATAAAGGCAACGCCAGTAATAAAGCGGCTGACTTTGGCAACTTTCATTTGAATTGGGGTTGCAGGTTCTTCTTTAGTGTCTAATACACTGGCAATTTTTCCGAGCTCAGTATTCATGCCAGTACTTATGACAATTGCTTCTATTTTACCTGAGACAATGACTGTTCCAGAATAGATCATGTTGTACGTTTCAGCTAAGATAGTTTCATTTGGAATTGTGATTTCATTTTTTTCGACATTATTGCTTTCACCGGTTAGAATTGATTCATCCGTTTTAGCAAAATAACTTTCGACTATTCTAGCATCGGCTGGCACTTTATCTCCAGCTTCTAAAATGATATAATCTCCAGGAACTAATTCTTTAGCATCTATGTCCGTGCTGGTGCCATTTCTTCTAACTGTGACATAATTAGCTGAATATTTTTTTAATTTTTCAGTCGCATTAGCGGCTTTTGATTCTTGAAAATAACCCATAATACAGTTTACTAAAGTGGTTCCTAAAATAACTAAAGGTTCTAGGAAGTCATCACCAGTAATTAATGAATATATTAAGGATAAAAGCCCAACAACTAATAAAAAAATAATCATCATATTTTTAAATTGGCTTAAGAAAATTTGTAATTTTGTTCTTTTGTTTTTGTCAATTAATACATTTAGACCATATGTTTTTTGCCTTTTTAGTACTTCTGTTTTAGATAGGCCATCTTTTGATGTATTTAATTCAGTATATATTTCATCTATAGATTTTTGATATGCTTTTTTCATTTTGATACCTCGCTTATTATATTTTTATTATATCACTTAAATATAATGTTATAAAGATTTTAATTAACTTGTTTTATATGTAGTCGTAAAAATTTTAGGATTTGTACAGTATTCCATGACAAATTTATTTTCTTTTTTACATATTATTACACCTACTGTTTTATCGTTAAATAACTCTTTAATATTTTTATCAACGTAATTTATATATTTTGTTATTTGACCAATGTATTCTGCTTTCATTTCAGTTACTTTTAGTTCAATGACTACATAACAGTTATAGTTGGTATTAAAAAATAGAAAATCAATATAATTATAGGTGTCACCCATTTTAATTTTTACTTCACTACCTACATATGTAAAGCCTATACCAAGTTCTTTTAAGAAATCATCTATGTTTTCTAGGATTGATTGGTGCAGGGCATATTCACTCAGCTTTTCTTTTTTATCACCCACCTTTATTATTATTGGATTTTTAATGAATGTATTTATTTTAGGTTCTTCTAATTCTTCTTTGTATCCAATCCTTTCATATTCATTGAATTTTATTTTTTCTCTAAGTTCTCTAACAGATAAATTTTGTTTATCAGTTATATAAATATAATACTTTACTTCATTTATATTTTTTATTTTTAATAATTCTGTATAATGACTCCATGTTAATTCGCTCGACAATGTCGAGCGTTTTCTAAATAACAAATAAAATTGTCGCATCTTACGTAAATTAGAAACAGTAAATCCTTTTCCGAGTTCATTAGTTAATTTTTCAGAATATTCTTTAATTAATTTATTTCCGTATTTAGCTCTCTTTTCTCCACCCTGAGCTTCGACTATTAATCTACCCACTTCAAAATAAGCGTTTAAATCACTTTTGTTTTTGGAATAGTCTTTGACTTTTTTATATATTTCGTTTTTAACTAAAGTCTCTTTTATTTGGTTATAGTAGTTAATTTTAATCACCTCTATTTATTAATATACGATTTTTATAAGTTAAATCCTTTTTTATGAAAAAAAATATCGCTTTATAGCGATACTTTTAATAATCTTTTTTAATGAATATTTTATAAGAAACTTTATAAGATATGGTGTACATGATAATAATTAATAAGGTTAAAATATATGCTCCAAAAGTTTCTAAGAAATTATTTATTTTTTGGATATCTAGATTAATGCCTAATTTAGTAAGTGTAAAGCCTATTCCAACAATGATTAAGACCATCAAGAAGATTAAAATGAACATTTGGATTCGTCCTTTTTCAGCTCCCCATTTATAAATACTTGGTATTTGAATTGCTTGAATTAAAGCTATACCAAATAGACCACTTAAACTTGTAATAAATAGATTATCATAATCTAAGTCGATTAGGTTATTTGGTCTTACACTATTCATGATGTTTACGATTATTATAGTTAAAAGTGCACCGATGATAGCACCGATAATAGCGGAAGAAATGGCGATAATATATTTTGATATAACAAGTTCTTTTCTATTTACTGGAAGTGATAAGATATATTTTTCTGATTTTGACACTTCGTCATAGTTGAATGTTGATAAAGATATCATTCCGATAATAGCGCATATAATCATTGGAGCAATAGAAGCATTTTCGGTACCGGCAATAGCGATAGAACAAAATATTATAGTGATTAAAAGGCTTGTTTTATAACTAGATAAATTTAACAGATCCTTTTTTATTAACCCTTTCATTATTTTTCTCCTTTCACATAAAATAACATTATTTCATCAATTGAAGGTTTATCAACCGTGTTAAAGTTATATGTTTTTTTGATATAGTTTTTGTCTTTTACTAAAACTTCGTAATGATATTTTTCCTTTTTATACCTGATATAGTCTTCTTTTTTGATTTTTTTAAAGTCATTTTCATCACATTTAATGACACCATAGTTTTCTAATAAGTCATCGGTTTGCAGGTTAAAGATAATTTTTCCTTCGTGTATGAAGATAATATAGTCTGATAAGTGCTCGAGGTCTGTGGTGATATGTGATGATATTAAAATGGATCTTTCTTCATCTTCTTGTATGTATTTTCTAAAGATATCTAATATTTCATTTCTAACGATTGGGTCTAACCCACTAGTTGGCTCATCTAATATTAAGGCATTAGGGTTATGTGATATGGCAGCAGCAATTTTTATTTTCATTTTCATACCACTTGAAAAATCTTTAATTAATTTATTTAGTGGTAATTTAAATTCTTTTAGATAGTTAAAGTATTTCTTTTCATCCCAGTTTTCATAAAATTCTTTCATGATAGAATTAACACCTTTGGCAGTTAGGTAATCTGATAAGAAACTATCATCTAAAACAACACCTAAATCTTTTTTTATTTCTTTTTCGTATTTTTTATTATCTTTATCAAATACTTTGATGGTACCTTCAGTTTTAATGATATTTAAAATTGCTTTGATGGTAGTGGTTTTACCCGCACCATTTTCACCAATTAAGCCAGTAATAATTCCTTTTGGAATGGTAAAACTTATATTATTTAACTCAAAACCTGGATATTTTTTAGATACTCCGTTTAGTTCTAATACATTTTTCATTTATTTTTCCTCCTCAAATATAATTTTAAAAATTTCTTTAATGTCATCATTTGAAATGTTTGATATTTTCGCAATATTGTAAATTTTACTAGTTAACTTTTCTATCTCTTTTAGTTTTTCTTCTTTAATTAATTCGAGATTTTTAGGGGCAATAAAGCTACCTTTTCCGGGGATAGTTTTAATAAACCCTTCTTCTTCCAATTCATCATAAGCTCTTTTAACCGTTAGAAAACTGATTTTTAAGTCGGTGGCTAAAGAACGGACTGATGGCAAAGCTTCGCCTTCTTTTAAATTGTTATTACAAATAGACTCTTTAATAGAATTTTTTATTTGTTTGAAAATTGGGGTGTCAGTTCCATTACTTATGATTATATTCAAACACATCACCTCACTGTTATATGAATTATATAACAGTTATAACAGTTTGTCAATATGATTTGTTAATAAATTGATTTAATTTGATTATTTTAAATCTAGCTAAATAAAATAAATGGTGCTATAATATTTTCGATTGGAGAGATAAAAATGAAATTTTACAATTTGGATAATAGTATTGAAGTTGACGTAAGTATTGCGAAAGCTTTATTAGAACTTCCAGAAGAAGAATTTTACGAATATGAAAATTTTAGTAAAGATTTTAACTCATTAATAAATGGTAAGGGGTACAATTATTTAGATTTTAAAAATGCCTGTGATATGTTTTTGAATAGCAAAAAAAAGATGTCTAAATTGTACAAAAAAATGTATAGAGATTTTATTTTAAAATATAGTATATTTATAAAAAAATTTATTTCTTCACTGGACTATTGTTCTATGGACAAAATGTATAGGCTTTTAAAGGTCACTTATAAAAATAGAAGTGCTATTTTAGAGAGAATGAACAAATTATTAGAAATTGGAATAAACAATTTTTGGTATGTATTTGAGTCTGATTTGAATGACAATCTAGCAAAATGCGATTCTATAAATAAAATTATTGATGTTGCGACTGATGGAAATGTTACTTATGAAGAAATTAATGGTCCATATTGTTATATAAATATTAAAGGTGCAAAATATATTTTAGAATACAGCAAAGAAATAAGATACGGCTGGGCATATACTGACTTTACAATGGTTGTAAGTAATTTAATGTTTGACGTTTCTACTTTACCTACTTATGAGCAGTTAAATGATTTTAATGCAAAACCTTATATTGATTATGAAGCGGCTATAAGCCAAGATAGAATTAGCAGACAAAAACAAAATCTTATCGATTATGTATTATATGCGGAAGATGTATTAGTGTCTCTTCATGATTTAGAAAGACGTATTCAAAATTTAATAAATAATGCCTTAAATAATTCAAGTGGTATTTCTGAAAATGAACTTCAAAAATTACAGGAAATTTATTTGGCTATATCTTCACATAAAGATGAAGTTATCAATAATGGCGCTAATGACACTTCTATGAGTGTGGATGAAATTAAATACGCTGTTAAGGTAAAAAAAAAGAGAAAGAACTAGAAGACTTTTAGATAATTAATAATGAAAATGATAAGCTCGTTAGCTTATCTTTTTAGGTTAAATTTTGGTAATTTCAGTTTCTACTATTTTTACAAGATTATTATATTTATTTAAAGTATTATTATCTGAAAAGACAATGTTTTTTCCTTGTATGGTCCAGCTATTTGGATTATCTGATAAAAGGTTTAATACTTCTTCTTCCATTTTCAAAATAGAAATAAGTTCATCTATAGAATCATCTAATTCAGACAAATCTAAGGAGTTTATATCACCAATATACTCTTTTTCGTATAAATCGGTGTAGTAACTATCTAGACCTTTATTTTCAATATAAGACATAGCTTTTTCTTTATTCATGTATTTGTGATAATCTTCTTTATAGGTTTCTAATTTTTTGATCATATCGGAAATATATTTTTTTGAATCTGTAAATTCTTTACCATCCTTACTATAATTTTCTACTGTTAGCAAGGTTGTTATTTTTTCATCTTCTAGTACATCTACAATTTGAAGTAAACTATTAAAGGCATCTTTCATATAAGATTTAAAAGCTTTTTCAACGGTAGCATAATCACCGGTTGTGATAATATTATCTAGTTTTTCATTTATTTTATCAATATCCATATCGCTTAAATTCGCACTTGTTAAATCAACAATTTCAGATAATTCATTGCTTAATTTTTCTTCTTGTTTTAAATCAGATATAACCGTGTATCCTACTATACCAGCAAATACTACTAAAATTACAATTATGGTGATTACAATTTTCTTTTTTCTACTTTTTTTCATTTAACTCCCTACTTTCTATAGATATTGTATCATAAGTTACTTATTAAATTTTAATTTTATTATTAATTTATTTTGATTTTTTGAAGCACTTATTTGACCTAGGTGCTCAGATTTTAATTCAGTTACTTTTAGCTCTATGACTACATAACAGTTATAGTTGGTATTAAAAAATAAGAAGTCAATATAATTATAGGTATCGCCCATTTTAATTTTTACTTCACTACCTATATAGGCAAAACCTATACCTAATTCTTTTAAGAAATCATCGATGTTTTCTAAAATTGACCTATGTAATGCATATTCACTTAGCTTTTCGTTTTTATCACTTACTTTTATTATTATTGGATTTTTAATGAATGTATTTATTTTAGGTTCCTCTAATTCTTCTTTATAGCCTATTCTCACATACTCTTTTGATTTAATTCTTTCTCTAAGTTCTCTTTTTGACAAACACAATTTTGATGCAATATAAAGGTAATATTCTATTTCTTTTTGATCTTTTAATGGAAATATTAAAGAATAATGACTCCATGTTAGATTCGATAATTGTTGCGCCAGTGGCGCAATTTTTTGCCATAATAAATAAAATTGGCGCATTCTACTTAAATTAGTATATGTATATCCTTTTCCAAGTTCATTAGTTAACCTTTCAGAATGTTCTTTGATTAACTTATTTCCATATTTGGCTCTCTTTTCTCCACCCTGAGCTTCGACTATTAATCTACCTACTTCGAAATAAGCATTTAAATCACTTTTATTTTTAGAGTAGTCTTTGACTTTTTTATATATTTCGTTTTTAACTAAAGTTTCTTTTATTTGATTATAATAATTAATTTTAATCACCTCTATTTATTAATATACGACAAAAAATAACAATTTCCTCTTTTTACAAAAACAATGTGTTTCAATTAACACATTGTTTTGACATAATATACATTTGTTTCTTTTAATACATTGATGCGGCAGTTCCTGCACCTATAGCACCAATAAAAATAAATAAGATAACAATAATAATTAATATACAAAAATATGATCTAGCAAAATTTTTAACATTAATATTAGAATGTCCACCTAAGGCAAATATTAATAAAATAATCCAGCCAATAAATGGTATCATAAACAATATTTCGTATCCAAAATATCCCCACATAGAAATTGGTCTATATTCATTTGGAATAGTTTGAATGTTAAAGCCGCTATTGTTTATATTAACTCTGTCCTCATCTTTTTTTACTTTATGACCACATTTAAGACATACATCTGCCCCATCGTTTATTTTCTCTCCACAATTTGAACAATACATAACTTCACACTCCTTTTTTATTTAAAAATTTATCTATGTAAATATTCTCTTGTCTCTTCAGCATACTCACTTACCCTAAAGGCAATATCTGCTGAAGAGCGTTTATTACCATCTTCTTCATAATAAGCAAACATGCTAGCGCGATTTTCCCTGTTTACATAAAATATTGCCTTCATGTTGACACCATTTTTTCTATATGTACCTGTTAACATTACTGCTTTTTCGCCTTCAAATATGGTGTCTTTCCATTTTTCGTTAGCTAGCGCATAGTCCATGGCTTCACCAAAGGTGACATTTTCATCTGCTAAAACAGCATTTTGCCACGAACGAACTATTTGAATATTTTGTGAATATCCTCTAGTCAACAAAAGAATAATGAAAAGAATAACAATAACTCCAGCTACTATATATATGATTTTTCTGTTTTCTTTTAGATTATTCGGTAATTTTTCCTCTATTTTTTTATCAATTTCTGACACTTTATGTTTTGCTTTTTCTGAAAAATTATTACTTATTTTTGAATTTGATATTTTTTTACCACATTCACCACAAAATGTAGCATTTTCTTTTAATTTACTTCCGCAGTATCGACAGTACATTATAACTCACTCCTTTTATTTATTAATTTGATTTTTGAATTATAGTAAAGTATAAGTTTAATTATTTAATATTATCTCATTGTAAAATACATACTACCGAGCCCCGCTATAATGAGAAAGAAAATTATCACAATAATTAGTAAACAAAAATATGATCTAGCAAAATTTTTAACATTAATATTAGAATGTCCACCTAAGGCAAATATTAATAAAATAATCCAGCCAATAAATGGTATCATAAACAATATTTCGTATCCAAAATATCCCCACATAGAAATTGGTCTATATTCATTTGGAATATTTTGAATATTAAACCCATTATTGTTCATATTAGTTTTGTCATCATGTTTTTTTACTTTATGACCACATTTAAGACAAATATCTGCTCCTTCATTTATTTTCTCTCCACAATTTGAACAATACATAACTCACACTCCTTTCAAATTTATTATATCACAAAATGTGGCTATCAGCCTATATATAAATTTTACTTTTTGGGAGAAAATATATAAATAGGCTGGTGATTTACATGAAAGAAAAAGCTTATATACATGATGATGAATATTATTATTCTATTATTCGTAAAAATGTTAAAAAGTTTAGATTAAAAAAAGGGTTAACCCAACAAGAACTTGCGGATATGACGGAAATGTCCCGTGAGTATATATGCGATATCGAAAACGAAAGCAGAAATAAACATTTAACAATTGCTGTTTTAGGAAGAATCGCAGAATCACTTCAAATAGATATTACAGATTTTTTTAAACAATGAAATTAAAAAGAAAAAACTGTCATGAAAATTATTCGTGACAGTTTTTATCAATAACTTAAAAATATTTAAGTAAAATACATATTGGTAGCCTGTACGAGAATTGAACTCGTGACTCCACCTTGAGAGGGTGGCATCTTAACCACTTGACCAACAGGCCATATAAGTAGACATTTTGCAATGCCTATTTAATATTAACATAAAATATTTATTTTTTCAATAGTGTTAGTGACTATTTACCTAATTATAGCAAGTTACAAAGATTAAGGTAAACTTCGTTAGTTAAAATACAATCGTTCAAAGCACGGTGAAGATTTCTTGTGTTTAAATTAAAATATTCAATTAAATCATCTAATCTATGGTGAGCTAGAGTTGGAAGTATTTTTCTTGAAAGCCTTAATGTGTCTATATAATCATTTGTTAAAGCTTCGCCAAGGTTTTCTTCCATACTATCATATAAGAAATTAATATCAAAATTTACATTATGACCAATAATGATGTCGTTTTCTATAAAGCTACTAAATGAAATTAGAACATCTATTAAATCTTCACCTTCATTTAAAATCATTTCATTAGTGATGCCGGTCAGATTGGTGGTGAATGGTCCTATTTCTTGATTTACTTTGATAAGTTTGGAAAAGGTATCTACTATTTGTTTATTTTTTACTTTGATTGCACTAATTTCTAAGATTTCACCTGATGCGGAATCTAAGCTAGTTGTTTCAATATCAATAACTGTATAATCACTTATATTTTTAATTAAGCTTTTTCCTTTATGTATTCTTTGATTATAATATGCCATACTGCTTCTTTTCTATTTTTATAGTTACTTATTTAATTCTTTACTTAATTTACTGGGAATCCTTCTAGCGCTTCTGACAGAATTTAAGCCATATTCTTTTAATTTGGTAAATTGATATTCTTTTGGGTCATATTTTTTTATTAATTCTAAATTCATTATTGGATTTTTCGGTTCATCATATAAATCAAGTTCTATTACTTTACATTTATATAAAATAGCAGAATATGGGGCGCCTAAATATATATAAACAGTGTCACCTAGTTTTATGTTTTTAGGCTGTTTCCATGAAAATACAGGTAAGCTTTCGATATAGGTAATGACATCAAAATATTTAGGGTTGGCGGGAATTATCCATTCATCTTTTATATCAGATAGTTCATAACTAATATCTACTAACTTCATTATTTCTTCATCAGTTAATGTACCATCTAAAATAATACTTACCCATGATTTTTTATTCATATGGTATGCGGGATAAATACCTTTTCTTTTTAAGTAATTTATATCATCTAATTTAAGATTTAATATTTCTATTTCACCACTTTGAGATGGAATAATTTTACTTTTATCGATATTCATAATAATGGCAAACCATTTTTCGCTTTTTTGGTTTCTAAAAACACCGAAAGTGGGATTTTTCTCCCATAGAAATTCTGGAGTTACTTTATATTTGTTTATGATTAATTCAGCTAATTTATTTGTCTTTTTAAATATAAAGTATTTTTTATCAAAGCAGTTATTTCTTATATCTTTTAAAATGTTTTGATATTCTTCTTTGATGGTTAAAGCAAAACTTCCAGTGATGTTTTCTACTCTAAAGTTCGTGTATTCACTTTCAGCATCTAAATCAAAAACCTTACCTTCTACTTTGCCATCTTTATTGATAATAATGTTTGCTCTGAAAGTATCATCCATGAATTTTTTAGAATATTTATAAGCATCTTTTTCTTTAATAAAACCATATTTAATTAATTTGTTTTCATTTAATATATATGTTTTAAATATTTCTTCTTCTATTTTCATAAGGCATCTACTCCATAGAGATTATATCACGTATAATATTGATTAGTAAATTGATGAAATTGCAGATCATCTTTTTACAAGTATAATAAAGTTGCTCTTGTTGGGTAAATTATACGATTGATTTTAATTTTCAATATTTTACTAAAAGGTCGTACAAACTTTTCGTATTTGATAGCCACACATTAATTAAGTATTTTATAAGCAAATAAACACAAGATTTTATTCTTATTGCCTGTTTTAATATTGTAATTTATATAACTGTTTGTTATAATTATATCAAGGAATATTCAATAGAGTTGGTGCGACCTCTTTTTAAAAAAGGAGGTGGTGTTTATGACTAAAAGAGAAAAAGCTCTTTATGCCATAATCTCCCTTCTATTTATTTTAATATTTATTATATTATTTAAATAGAAAAAGGCACCTAACTCATTTGCTTCAATGATTTAGGTGCGGCAATCAAATTGGTCGCATTCAACATTGCGGTATTGAATGTTCCTTTTTTATTTTATGAGATTTCTCTCATCTATATACATTTTATCATATATTTAACTTTATGGCAAATATCTATTTTGCATTTTTACATACATCTATCCATTTTTTATAGTTAGATGTTTTTTCCAACTCTTCTATGGTTAGTTTTACCGCACTATTGCTTGTGCCGCAGGCAGGATAAATGGTTTTAAACCTTTTTAATGAAGTATCTAGATAAACTTTTACATCATCATTTATACCAAATGGACAAACACCACCTACTCCGTGACCTATTTTATTTTCAACTTCATTAAAGGGAATCATTTTAGCTTTGGTATGAAATTCGGCTTTATATTTTGAATTATCTATTTTTTGATCGCCTGAAGTTACGATTAAAATTGGTTTATCATCTGTAATAAAACTTAAAGTTTTCGCAATCTCTTCTTCTTTACAGTTTAAAGCGATGGCTGCTTCTTTGACAGTTGCGGATGAAACTGAAAATTCCATTATTTTATCTTCTAATCCATATTTTTTTAAATGTTCTTTTGCTTTTGTTAATGACATTTATATTACCTCTTTTCTTAATAACATTTTACTATCTTTTTATATGTTAGTCTAGTTTTATATTTGACAAAACATTACATGATAGAAGGACGGTTTATAAAGTTAATTATTAGTGAAATGGTTTTAATTGTTGGCTTATCGATTTTGATTATTTTAATTGGTTTTAGCAGAGTTTATTTAGGTTTTCATTATGTTAGTGATGTCTGTGCGGGCTTTGTTATTTCAATTTTCTATTTAGTTTTGTTTGTAAAAGTTATTAATAAGTTTAAAAAAAATAATTAAAAAAACCATGTCTTGTTTAAGATTTGGTTTCTTTGTATTTTAAGAAGTCTTCAAAGGCTTTTAGACCATATTCTTTATTATAATAGTTTGGAAATTCATTTAGGTGCGCTAAAGCGATTTTAGCTGTTATTATTAAATCATTATTAGTAACATTGGTTTTTGGATTGATTAAACCGTGTTCTAGTTCAATATTTATACCGTCTAAAAATTCTTCTATAGTATATTTATCAAAGGTTACCCCTAATATATTAGCGGCATATATGGCATCATTTATATTAAACATATTATCACCAATATATTATATGTTATTTTTTTGATATGTTTTTTGATGTTTCTTTTTTATGATGCTTTTTATGAATGATTATTAATGTAATAATAGTTACAAGAATAATTACTACATCGATTATAATAACTATTATCAAATTTGTATAATTGGTTTCTAATTTCTTTCTAGACGTTTTTTCTTTTATATCTCTAATTACTTTAATTTTATATTCTTTAACTATCCCATCTTCGGCTTTGACCGATAATTTTATTTCATTAACTCCAGCTTTAAGTTCGTATTCGCCATTACCCTCAACTGATGCTTTTGAATCTTCTAAGGTAGAGTTAACTTTTATTTTATCAACTTTATTTTTAACATTAATGGTATATTCTAAAGTATCTTTATTAAATTCTATTTTCCCTTCGCTTAGTTCAATAGTTTTTAAATTGGCATTGTTTGATTTTGTTTCTATAACTGTTTGAGCAGAGTTTTGTTTACTAGATGAAGTAGAACTCTTTTTAGGAGCATTACTCAAATAAATGTATCCAGTTATTCCATACCTATCTGGGGAAATGGTATATTCACAGGCAGCTTTGGGAGCATTTTGCTTGCACACTTTGTCAGTATCTTCGTTCCAACTGCTTGCCATACATTCTTTATAAGTTGGATCGTTTTCATCTATACATGGTCCAGTTGAATCCCATACATAAAGGGTATTTCCAGATACTCTTTCAACATAGCCAACATGTCCATATGAAGTCCAGCCACCCCAAACTATAATAGAGTTAGCTTTGGGAGTAGTTCCGACACTATATTCAGCTCTTTTAGCATCATTATACCACTCTTTCGCATTACCCCAGCCTGGTAAAGTTACACCGGCTTTTTCGTAGGCCATTTTCCATGCATACCAAGTACAGTTAGTTCCGTAAGGTCCAGATTGTTTATAAGGATTACTTGCGGCATTTACCCCACTAATGCTTAATACATTAATAATAAGCAAAAAAATAATTATTTTAATTTTTTTCATAATACTCTCTCCACTACATTTAAATTCATTTTCATTATATCATATATTATTCATGTGTTAATATACCATTGATAATTTTACAAATAATTTAATTTCATATATAATTATTCCTTGTGAAGGACTGATATTATGAACAGTGCACTTAATTACTATGAACTTTTAGGAGTTAGTGAGAATGCGACTAAAGAGGAGATAAAAAAAGCTTATAAAACTCAGATGAAAAAATGGCATCCTGATATTAATAAATCGAAAGAAGCTCCCGAGATGTCTATTAAATTAAATGAAGCAAAAGAAACCCTTCTAGACGATGATAAAAGAAATGCTTATGATTTAAGTTTGAAAAAAGAAGTGAATGATAATTATAATAAATTTAATCGCAGTCAAAAAAGTAATGAAGATACTTATACTAATTATGATTATACTACTCATACAGTTTATGAAGAAGCTAGGAAGGTTACTAAATGGGAATATTTTAAAGAATATTTAAAATTTAGTAGCGATTCTAAGTTAAGAAAGATTTTGGCAATTATCGGTGTTGGTTTAGAAACTTTCCTTTGTTTTATAATAAAAATGTCATTAATTTTCTTTGCAGTTATATCAAATTTTTGCAGTTATTTAATAATGATGACATTTAGTTTATTAGCGCCCGTTTTAGGATTGCTTTTATTAATTGTGATTGGTACAATTCTGACCAAAGGTTTCTTTGAAGCTTTTACCGACTCGACAATAATTCAAGGAGCACTTATATTTGGAAGTTTATATGTATTAATGTTGGTACTACCTATTTTATCAAGAAAAATTATATCACCAAAAGTATTTGATATTCTGTATAACAAGATTGATATTAATTTGTTTAAAAAATGTGTTGGATATGGAAAAAATGCTTAGTTTTAAGCATTTTTTATTAATTCTAAAGTATCTCTAGCTATCATTAATTCTTCATCAGTCGGAATGACATATACTTTTACTTTTGAATTATCTGCGCTTATTTCAGCTTGTTTTCCACGAACATTATTCTTTTCTTCATCAATTTCAACACCTAAGCAAGATAAATTTTCGCAGACCATTTTACGAACTAATGGACTGTTTTCCCCTACTCCGGCAGTGAAAGCAATCACATCAGCGCCTCCTAATAGTACATAGTACTCCGCAATATAATCGGTGATTCTTCTAACGTATTTTTTCATTGTTAAAATAGCTCTTTCATTGCCTTCTTCATAAGCCGTTTCTAAATCGCGCATATCACTACTGATACCACTTAGGCCAAGAACACCACTATTTTTATTTAAATCATTAATAATATCGTTTATATCTTTATTTTCAGCTTCCATAACTGGAGGTAATATAGATGGATCAACATCGCCAGAACGAGTTCCCATCATAACACCAGCAAGTGGAGTAAATCCCATAGATGTATCAACGCATTTACCATCTTTAACAGCAGTGATTGAGGCACCATTTCCAATATGACAACTGATTAATTTAAATTTATCAGTTTTTAAGATATCTGTCATAGTTTCAGTAATATAACGATGACTAGTACCATGAGCGCCATATTTTCTAATACCATATTTTTCATACCATTCGTATGGTACTGGATACATATATTCTACTGGATCCATTGTTTGATGAAATGCAGTATCAAAAACTACAGTGTTTGGAACATTTGGTAAAGCTTTTCTAAACGCTTCAATCCCAAGCATATTGGCTGGGTTATGAAGCGGAGCAAAATGTTTAATTGATTCTAATTTTTCCATAACTTCATCATCGACAATGACAGACTTATCAAAGACATCTTTACCTTGAACAACGCGGTGACCTACTCCTTCAATTTCATCTAATGAATTAACGATTTTTAGGCCAATTAATTTTTCAAGTAAAATATTAACAGCATCAACATGACTCTTTAAAGAAACATCTTCTGTATATTTTTCACCATTAAATTTAATTGTGTATTTACCGTCAATACCAATTCTTTCAAATACGCCACTAGCGATGACACTTTCATCATCCATATTGATTAAACTAAATTTTAAAGAACTACTTCCAGCATTAATTGATATTATTTTCATTTATTTACCTCCCTAACATATTGCTTTCCATAATAGTTTTTATTTTTTTCTAAGTGTTTTTGTTTTTCGGCGGCAGTAATTGTATTAGTTAGTAAGGTTGCAATGGTTACTGGACCAACGCCTCCTGGAACAGGAGTATATAAACTAGCCACGCCAGTTGGGTTTTCAATATCTCCTACTGGTTTACCATTAATATAATTATATCCTGCATCAATAACAACTGCACCTTCTTTAAGCCAATCTTTTTTTATTAACTCAGGTTTGCCGACAGCACCAATAACGATGTCAGCACATTTAACTTCATCTTCTAAATTTTGAGTTTTAGTATGACAGATTGTAACTGTCGCATTTCTATTTAGAAGCATAGCAGCCATCGGTTTACCTAAAATTGGACTTCGGCCAACTACACAAGCTTTTTTTCCACTAACATCTATATGATAAAAATCTAAAATATGCATAATACCGGTTGGGGTTGCGGCTCCAAAAGCCTCTTCACCAAAGGCCATTTTGCCAAAACTATGCGAACTCAAACCATCAACATCTTTTTCTAAAGCTATTTTATCAAAGCACTTTTTCTCATCGATGTTTTTTGGTAGAGGGTGCTGAATCAAAATTCCATTTACTGAAGGATCTTCGTTTAACACTTCTATAAGATTAATTAAACCTTCGGTTGTAAATTCAGGGAGAACATATTCTCTAGTATGAATACCTACCCTCCTACATGCTTTACTTTTCATGTTGACATATGTCTTTGAAGCTTTGTCATTACCAACAATTATAGTAGCTAAAGTAACTTCGTCACCATATGCATCTTCAAATCCATAAACCCTATTTCTAACGGCAGTTTCAAGGGTTTTAGAAACTAATTTACCATCTAAAATTTTACTTTCTATCATTTTTTCACCTACTTATATATGTGTGTATAAAAATTATAACATATATTATGCTTGACAAACAAGAATATTGCTTGTGATTTCAAAATAAATGGCGTCCGAAAGGAGAATCGAACTCCTATCTTTCCCTTCGGAGGGGAATACTTTATCCATTAAGCTATTCGGACATTATCTTAATTATAACACGAAAACGCTCAGGACTGAACCTGAGCGTCAATATTTATATCAATATTTTTTGTGTTTTTTAAATTTTTATTCGTTTTGATAACAATACTTCTTGAATCTTCACTAGTTAAAGTATCACCTATATAACTAGTTAAAACAGTATCATTATTTTGTTTATCTTTTAAAGTAATGGTTATTGGAGATATTCCTAATGTATTTGATGTCATATTAGTGGCTTTAGCTGTTACATAGAAACTCTCATCCTGTTTAAATACTTTAATATCACTAAAGAGAATATGATTTTGAACTGTATTATCAAAAGTTAGATGAATTAACTCGGGAGCCATAGTTGGCTTTTCATCCTGCTTTTTAGGAATAAAGATATAAATAGCAATTACTATAATAATTAAAATTATGGTAATTATAGCTACCTTTAATGGCGTGATCGCATGAATATCTCTTTCCATTAATTAGCTTTCCAAGTTGTGAATACATCACAGCTACTAGATGAAGGTGCGGGATCTGGCATTTTCATTCTAACGATTGTTGGAATTTTAAAGGCTCCACCGAAAGCCATACAAGTTCCTGGTTGCAAAGTCTTTTGTTTTTCAACGATATCGGCTGAGATGTTTGGAAGCATCTTAGTGATGTAATCCAAATCTCTTGGGTGGGTAATTTTAAAAATTAAGAAGTTCGCACACTGTGAAATAACGGTATCAGATATTTCAACTGGTCTTTGAGAAATTAGGTTGAAAATTAAACCATATTTACGTCCTTCTTTAGCGGCTCTTTCGAAAATATTGTAACCAATTAATTCAACATCGCCGTCGTTTTGAACATATCTGTGAGCTTCTTCGACAAAGATATGGAATGGAATAGATGCTCTATCTTTTAATCTCTTAGTGAAGTTAAATAACATTTTAGTATATATTTTAACAACAACTTTAGCAAACCAATCTTCAACATCTTCTAAGTTAAAGTTAATAATTTGAGCTTTTTTACCATTTTTAGCAACTAATGTAGCAATATAGTTCTCCATAGTTATAAAAGTTGGGTAACGTAAATATCTAGAGTTTTCAGAAATAGTTAATGAATGAAGTCTTACTTTTAATTCAATAGCATCAGCGTAAGTATCAGTATTATTTAATAAACCTTCACTTATTAAGGTAAATTCTAGAGCTTTTTCTAGGTCTTCTAAGGTGTAGAATTTTACTTCTTTTGGTTCATACTTATCTAATGACTCATCGATAAAGCTCGTAACGTATTCTGTCATTAAAATACTTTCTGGAAATTGTCCTTGAGTATCAATAGTAAAACATTCTCTGAATTTTCTGGTATAACCAATACCTCTAACTGGTGCTTCCAAATTAAATTGTTCAGTTGAACAAGTAGCTAAGATAGCAAAAACATCATTTCTTTTACTACTAGCTGTTTGGTTAGTATATAAAATTGTCATAATAGCTTTGGCAATCAAATGGTTTTTATATTTAGTACTTAATTCATCATCTGAAGCAAAGATATTAACTAATTTTAACATTCTTTCGATGATGGTTAATTGTGAATGTTTATCAGCACGTAATAGTAAAGCCATATCATCGATATCTAAAAGCCAAAGTGGAATTGAAAGTATTTCACCATCAGTTTGGTTGACATTAGTTGTATAGAATTTAAAGTTCAAATTCGGATTAATTTGATTGATGTTTTGTAAGGCATTATGATATTCACCATAAGCATCGAAAATAAAGAAATTAGAACGAAATGGTAATAATTTTGGGTTTTGAAAAACATTTTGCAATAGTCTTGCAACTCCACATGATTTACCAGAACCACTATTACCAAATATAGCCATATGACTACTAAATAAATCATTAATATCAACACTAATTGGATAACTATCATATAGTGGACTTTCACCAATAACAAATGATGAAGCAGTGTCATCACCTAGTATTAAAGCAACTTCATCCTGATTTATTAATCTTAAATGTGAATTAAAGGTCGGTTTTCTAATAACTCCTCCGACAAATTTATTATTCACAATTTCACCCAAAAATCTAATTTTTATAACGTCACTTCCAATGTCTTCAACTTCACCTAATATTTTCTTTTTTTCATCTTCAAATATAACATGCATATTCATAATATTTGTTGAAAGTGAACCATCTTTAGGCACTTCTACATGAGCTTCAGTATCACTAATATAAAGTATTTTTCCAAACATAATTTATCCTCCCCTATAATAACTCTTCTATCTTATTTTTTATTTTTGGATCTAAATCTTTAATTATTTCTTTAATTTTAGTACTGTTTTGATATTGTTTTAAAACATTTTCATAGTGCATTAATTTGTTTTCAGCATCTTTAATTTGTTTATGAACCGCATTTCTTGAAACGCTTTCATTTTCAGCTATTTCAGATAAAGTTAAATTATCAAAGTAATAGTATTTGAAATAGGCTTGTTGCTTATCTGTAAGTAATTCGCCATAATAATCAAACAAATTAGTTAAATAAATAACTTTATCCATTATTCATCCATTCCTTTAAACAAACCATATATATATTTTTCAATATCAAACACTCTTAAATCGTCTTTAGTTTCACCTAGTCCGACGTATTTAACAGGAATACCAGTTTCTTCTTTAATAGCTAAAACAATTCCACCTTTAGCTGTACCATCTAATTTAGTTAACACAATACCGGTAATATTAGTAATTTCTTTAAAGTTTTTAGCTTGACTAATGCCATTTTGCCCAGTAGTAGCATCAATGACTAATAAGGTTTCATGTGGAGCATTAGGTATTAATTTACCAATAACTTTATTAACTTTTTCCAGCTCTTTCATTAACCCTACTTTATTTTGAAGTCTTCCAGCAGTATCGATTAAAACTACATCGTATTTTTCATCTTTGGCTTTGGTAACCCCATCATACATAACACTTACGGGATCGGCATTTTCCTTTGAAACAATATCGACGCCTATTCTTTTTGCCCATTCATCTAATTGCTCTATAGCTCCAGCTCTAAAAGTATCACCGGCAACCATTAAAACTTTCTTACCTTCTTCTTTTAATTTATTAGCAATTTTACCAATAGTCGTCGTTTTACCAGCACCGTTCACACCGACAAATAAAATAACGGTTGGCCCTTCTTCAGCATAGTTAATTTTATTAGTTATAATGTCACCATCAACATATATAATAAACATTTCATCGACGATAATATCTTTTAATTCATCAGCTGTTTTAATATTTTCTTTTTTAACACGTTTTTTTAATCTATCGATGATTTCCATAACGGTATTTACACCAATATCGGACATAATTAGTATTTCTTCTAAGTTTTCAAAGTATTCATCATCAACTATTTTGTGGTTTTTATTTAAATTAAGCAAAGCAGATAAAAAATTATCTCTCGTTTTTTCTAATCCTTTATCATAAATTTGTACTTCTTCTTTTTCTTCTTTTTTAAAGATGTTTTTAAATTTATCAAATAATCCCATGTCTATCACCCTGTTACTATATAAATTTTACACTATTTTTGATAAAACTGCAATAAATAGAAGGAAATTTAAATGTTATAAATAAAAAACTGGATTAACCAGTATTTTAAAATTAGATCAATATATTAATTTCTGATAGTCTTTTAGAAATAATTTCTTTGTTTTTCATTAAATAACGGCAGATATTAGTTCTTTCTTTTCCAAACTCTAACATAGCTAAATTATTTGTTTGCAGATACTGTTTATAGCCATAAGTGCTGGATAAAAGTTGAATTAAGTAAATGTAAGGTAGATATTTTAAATCTTCTTTAGTGAGCTTAGAATATTTAAGGTATTCTTTTATATATAAAATTAGATTATCAATATTAAATTCACCATTTTTACATTCTTTATCCATATAATTATATGAACGGGCAAGTTCCCAAACAATAGGAAGTTCACCAGCGGTAGCAAAATCTAAAATAACTTTTATACTATCATTTGAATCATAGATAAACTGAAGAACGTTATAATCTCCATGGGTTTTCTTGATTGTTATATTAGTTATCTTTGTTATTATTTGATCTTTTTTGATTTCTTTTAACATTTCAATCTTGTCATTTAAATCTTTTTTTATCTCTTCACCGTAAACATCAGCTTTGGCAATTTGGAATATTAGATTTTTATATTTTCCAATACTTTTTTCAATATCTTCATTAGTAGTAAATTTTTTTATATTTGATTTAAACATATCATTATATTGATAGTCTTCTAGAGCATTAACTAGGAGTCCTAGATATTTTGCAGACTCTAAAAGATTTTGCTTATTTCCAGTATACTTATCTTTAGCTTTTCCTTCAATATATTTTTGGAGAATTACTATTCTACCTTTGTGTTCAAAATATTTTTGATTATTGGCGCAGGTAACATATTCGGGAACTGGTAATTTCTTTTTTCTTAAATGCTCAATAACGTGTACTTCTTTGAGTATCGTTTTAGAATTAAATTTCAATTGAAACTCTTTTAAAATATATTTGTTTTTATGAATATCCGTCAATTTATAAATATTGGCATTCCCACCATCAATCGTTTCTATTTTAATAATATCTAAATTATAATGTTTTTTTACTTCAAATTTTATTTTATTTTTATCTAGCTCCGATTTTTCTATCATATTAACTTATATAATCAATCTTAAAAAAATATTTTTCTATTTGATTGTTTATCCTTTCTATTTACAAAGTTTTTCAATTTTTAATATTATTGCCTTCTTGAATTTTATTTAACCACTTATCTCTTGTATAAATGCCTATAAGCTTGTTATCTTTAATTGTAAAATCATAATCCGGTCCAAAATTAGGATAATTATCTTGATCGGTAAAAAACATTTCAATATCAGTGTACATCAAATCTTTTCGGGGATTTATGGTAACTTTTAGTTTTTCTAATTCATCTTGAGTAATATTTGAAATATCAAAGACAACTTTTTTATAATCGTCAAATTCTAATAATGGCACTTCTAGTGTTATTACCTTCTGCGTATGTGCATTCTCAATATCTATCCATGCTTTCATATGTATCACCTTAAATCTTCACTATTATATTCAAACATATAATCTTGAACTTCTAGTTTTTAAATATATTTACTCACTTTTTGCAAAACCTCTTTTTGTTCTTGATAAGTCACTTTACTAATGGCTGTTTCTAATAATAGCCATTTACCTTCTACGAAATTTTCTTTTTCTAAAGGAATTATTTTTTGCGGTTCCTTTATTTTAAATAAATAGGCTTTTATATTTTTATCGCTATTTTCAAGATCAGAAAAATAATTAAATTCACCTATTTTATCAACTAAATCTTCATTTTTTAATTTTATATTTGTCTCTTCATAAACTTCTCTAATGGCAGTTTCGACAAAACTTTCACCTTCTTTAAAGTGTCCTTTAGGTAATACCCAATTATTATCTTTATCTTTTAACAAAGCTACATAAATTTGTTCATTATTAATATAAGTTACTACACCCATACACGAGATAATTGTTTTTTGATTCATATTGGCACCTCTAGTTAAAATATTATCATGTAATAAAAGTAATTTCAATATTTATAAAAAACGACTTTTAATTATTTTTAATTGCTCTATTATATCTCAACTTGTCAAAGTAAGAAAAAAAGGATATAATGTTATAGTCAGTTTTAACTTTTTAAGAAAGGAGTTTATAATGAAGTTTAACAAAGACGAAACTTACATTTTCGCTTTAGGCGGACTTGGAGAAGTCGGAAAAAATATGTATTGTGTAATGCATAATGACGAAATTATTATTACTGATGCGGGTGTTATATTCCCTGGTGGTGAACTTTTGGGAATTGATTATGTTATTCCAGATTTTACGTTTTTAAAACAAAATGAAAGTAAAATTAAAGGTTTATTTATTACTCATGGTCACGAAGACCATATCGGTGGTATTCCATTTTTGCTTTCAGAAATTAATATTCCGGCTATATATGCACCTAATCAAGCTGCAGCTTTGATTAGAAAGAAACTAGAAGATAGAAAAATAAAATATAATAATCTATATGTTTATCAAGATGATAGTGTTTACAGATTTAAAGAAATGTGGGTTGAATTTTATAGAACAACCCACTCTATTCCAGATTCACATGGTATAGTTATTCATACACCAGATGGGGTTATTGTGACAACAGGTGATTTTAAATTTGATTTAACTCCTATTGGTCCAATGGCTGATATTCAAAAAATTGCGAAATTAGGTTCTGAAGGTATTACTTTGCTTTTAAGCGATAGTACTAATGCGATGAACCCTGGTATAAGTATTAGTGAATCTAAAGTTGATGACGCTTTGGAAGAATTATTTAATAAACATGATAGCCGTATTATTATTGCGACATTTGCTTCTAATATATATAGATTAAAACATATTGTCGATACTTGTAAAAGACACGGTCGTAAGATTGCAGTGTTTGGTAGAAGTATGGAAAACAATATAGAAATTTCTATTGAAGGTGGATATATTAAACATAAAGAAATATTTATTACTCCAGATGAAGCAACAAAATTACCTTCTAACAAAGTATGTTTACTTTGTACTGGTACTCAAGGTGAACCGCTTGCGGCTTTAAGTAGACTTGCGAATGGGACATTTAGACATATAAAATTGCGAAGTGATGATGTAGTTGTATTTTCATCATCAGCTATACCTGGTAATGCTTTAAGTATTTCGAGAACAATTAATAAATTATATTTAAAAGGAATAACTGTTTATACTAATACATCATTAAGTGATATTCATGCTTCTGGTCATGCGAATGAGGAAGAATTAAAATGGATGCTTAGACTTGCTAAACCAAAATATTTTATGCCTTTCCATGGCGAATACAGAATGCTTAAAAGACATGCGGATATTGCTACTGAATGTGATATACCTAAAGAAAACACCTTCGTTTTAAATAATGGTGACGTACTTTCAATGAAAAAAGGTGTAATTAAACAAGTTGGTCGTGTTCAAGCTGGTGATACTTATGTCGATGGTAACCGTATTGGTGAAGTTAGTAATGCAGTAATGAAAGATAGAAAAATAATGGCTAACGATGGAATTGTCGTAGTGATTGCCAATATAGATGTTAAAAATGGTAAATTACTAACCAATCCAAATATTATTACAAGAGGGTTTGTCTTAGTAAATGACAATTTAGATTTACTTAAAAAATTAGAACTTTTAGCTAGAGATGCAATTAATAATAAAATTAAAACTGGCGTAAATTATGCTGATGTAAAAGCGGAAGTTACTAATACTTTAAGTAGCTATATCAATTTGCACACTGGAAGAAAGCCAATTATTTTACCAGTCATTATGGATGTTAAAAAAGACGTCAAGAATTTAGCTTAACGTCTTTTTATTTACAATCATTTGGAGCATTATACTTGTAATCATATTTAGTGTTGTTTTCTTTTTCTGTAACAGTGATAGTAACTGAAGCATTATTTAAACTACATCCTTTAGAAGGTAAAGTAATATCGCCTTCTAGATACCCTTCACTTTTTAATGTTGCGACAGTTATTGTATAAGGAGAATTGTTCTCAACAACATCTCTATTATCACTTAACCAATTTCTAGCCGCTAAAACAATAGAATTGGTTGTCGATTCGTCAGCATTTTCTTGTCCATCTTGGATGCTACCAACAACACTAGGTACAATTATCATAAGTAAAAGTGAAAGTATAATGATGACTCCTAAAAGTTCAATTAAGGTAAAACCTTTACTTTTCATTACCAAGTACCTCTTCAATTCTCAAAAGTTCATTATATTTACAAGTTCTATCAGTCCTAGAAAGTGAACCTGTTTTAATTTGACCTAAGTTTAAACCAACAGCTAAATCAGCAATAGAAGAATCTTCTGTTTCACCACTACGGTGAGAGATAATTGTTTTATAACCGTGCTGTTTAGCTAAGTTAATAGTATCTAAGGTTTCGGTAATAGTACCTATTTGATTGATTTTAATCAAAATAGCATTTCCAGCATGCATATCGATACCTCTCCTCAGATATTTTTTATTTGTAACAAACAAATCGTCACCAACCAATTGAACTCTATCACCATATCTTTCAGTCATTTTTCTAAAACCTTCCCAGTCATTTTCATCGACAGGATCTTCGATTGAAATGATTGGATATTTTTCTAATAAAGTTTGATAATAATCAATTAATTCATCAGTTGTAAGTTTTAAATTAGCACCTTTTAAATTATATAAACCGTCTTCATAAAACTCGCTAGCGGCCACATCAATAGCAAAATTAACATCTTTACCTGGGGTATATCCAGCTTCATTAATGGCTTTCATAAGCAAATTCAAAGCTTCTTCATTGGTATTTAAGTTTGGAGCAAATCCGCCTTCATCACCTACTCCTGTGTGGTAACCTGCATTATGTAAAACTGTTTTTAAATGATGGAATACTTCACTACCAATTTGTAATCTTTTACTAAATGTATCAGCCATAGGTATAATCATGAACTCTTGAAAATCTAAGCCATTATCAGCATGCGCTCCACCATTTAAAATATTCATCATAGCTCTTGGCATAGAATACTCTTTACCAACATATTTAAATAATGGTTCATTATTATCTAAAGCAGCAGCTTTTAAGTTGGCAAGTGAAATACCTAATATAGCGTTTGCGCCATATTTTGATTTAGTTTCAGTGCCATCTAATTCGATTAGAGTTTCATCGATTTTTCTTTGATCGTGTGGATCCATTCCTATTAGTCTATTTTTTAAAATGTTATTAACATTATTTACAGCTGTTAATACACCTTTGCCCATATATCTTGTTTTATCATTGTCTCTTAGTTCTAAAGCTTCCCTTTCACCAGTTGATGCACCTGATGGAACAGCAGCTCTTCCTAAAATACCATTCTCTAATATAACGTCTACTTCAACTGTAGGGTTACCTCTTGAATCTAAAATTTCTCTAGCTTTTATATCTTTAATTTTTGACATGATGCCCTCCTCCTTTTAAATAACATACTGTATTTTCTTGTTTTAAAAATGTGATAAGTGTACGATATTTATTCAACCAATACCGGTAATCTTCTAAATCTTCTAAAAAATCTTCTGAATGTTTCTGTTCGAAATTTTCAACATATTTAGAAATCTCAGTTTTAAATTTAAGCCAATAATCTACATCATATTCAATAGAATAAGTTATATGCGGGCCTCTTAAATTCGGATTACCTTTAGGTGGTCTAAAGAAAATATCGTCATTATCAATAATTTCGGTGACTTGATAATTTACAGGAATATGTTTTTCAGTAATTTTGCTGATAAATTCTGATTCTTTGTCTGATTTAACAAAATCAAAATCATAAAGATACAAAACATCATTACAATCAGCTCGTTCAGATTTTAAAACTTCTTCTTTACCAGTACTATCTAAAATCTTCTTTGAACTAGTGAAATCTAAAATTTTATTCATAGTATTATTGTTACTATTTAATAAGTTTTTATAATACGTATAAATAAAGATGTCTGAAAATTCATCTCTGAATTCACCTTCGTATTCATTGACAATGGCTGTTAGTAATTGTTTTAATTCTTCATCTGTTAATGATTCGTCAATGTTTAAATCAGCTTTTAAATCTTCTTTAAAATCGATAAACAGTTCATCAAATAGTGTAAAATTTTGTCTGTTTTTACCTTCTTGCATATTATCACCATTACAATTATAACATTTTTCTAAAGAAAATGAAAAAAAGTTATTGAATTTTTTGTAAATGTATAGTATACTTAATATGTCGCGTGAGTTGTCTCCGTAGCTCAGCTGGATAGAGCAACGCCCTTCTAAGGCGTGGGTCGCGAGTTCGAATCTCTCCGGGGACGCCATTTAGAAATTAACTAGACTTTGGTCTAGTTTTTTTGTTTGCCTGTTTAGGTTGTAGTAATGCGAGGCTTTAAATGGTATTATGAGTTCTGGTGATTAATATGGATTTGAAAATAATATTAGGTAAAAATATAAAATACTATAGATATAAGAAAGGACTCACACAAGAGAAGTTGGCAGAAATTTTAGATGTAAGTCCTAATTATATTGGAAGATTAGAACGTGGACAGCATTCTCCTTCTTTAGAAAAAATTGAAAATATTGCAAAAACACTAGATATTCAGGCATTTAAACTATTTATGGAAAAGGAAAAATATAATTTACCTAATAGAGTAAATTTAAAGGGTTGAGGTAAAATGAAGTTAAATAAAATTTTTGGTAATAATTTAAAATATTTTCGTTTTAAGAAAAAATATACTCAAGAGCATTTAGCAGAACTTACAGGTATGAGTGTAACTTATATAAGCCAATTAGAAGCAGGAATGCATTCACCTTCTTTTGAAAAAATAGAATGTTTAGCTGAAATACTTCAAGTAAAAGCTTTTGAATTTTATATAGAAAGAGATTTTATAGTTTTACCAGCAAGAGTTGATATGAAATTATAATTTTTTATAATTTTGAATTATTTTCAATTAAATTTCACATAAATTGGTTATTCTATATTATATAGAAGGAGATAGATATGGAGAAATTGAAAAAAAACAAAAAGAAAATATTAGTGGGAGTCTTAATTGTTGCGTTGTTTACTTGTTTAGGTTTTGGTGGTTATAAATATTATGAACACTATCAAGATACGAGGTTTGAAAATGAAAATTGGCTGAACAAGCATATTTCTTTAGAGATGAATTCTGAAGGTGTTTACGAGGTTACCACTGATGAAGATTTATCAATTTTTAATTTGTCTTATCAAAATGTTATTGAAAAGAAAATTGAAATGCTTAAGGCTTCAGAAGATTATTCATTAGAAAATCCCCTACTCATTTATAATCCTTATGGGACTGGTAGTTTATCTTATTACGTTTATTTAGGTGACAGTTACGATGATTTAAGTTATAAGATTAGTTCTGAGAGATATGCAGATTATACACATACCTTAGGTGACAATGATGAATATCAATTAATTGGGTTTGCACCTGGAAGTGAAAATACTTTAACGTTAACAAGTGGAGATACAACTTTTGAAGTAACAGTTACAACCCCAGATATTGAAAATGATGTAGATATTCAGCTTGAAGAAACTGATGGTGATAGCGATGAAGAATTAACTGATGGACTATATACAGTTTTAGGTCATGATAAAAATTATGAAGCAAATGTTTATCTATACGACAATGCAGGAGTTTTAAGAAATGAACTTGTTTTAAATGATTACCGTGCGGATAGGATTATATTTGATGATGGATATATGTATTATCCTTATGAAAGCCGCGGAATTATGAAGGTTGATTCTTTAGGTAAAATTGTTCAGATGTACGACCTTGGAAAATATAGAATGCATCATGATATGATTTTAGATGGTAATAAATTAGTAATCTTAGTTGATGAAGTTGGTGCTGATACTAAAGAAGATGTTATTGTTACTTTGGATTTAGATTCTGGTGATGTTAAAAAAGTAGTAGATATGAAAGATTTACTTCCTGAGCTTTATGAAAAAGCTATTTTACCAGAAGATAATGAGACATTAGATTGGATTCATTTGAATTGTTTAACCCTTAAAGGTGATGATTTAATTTTGAGTGCTAGAGAAATTTCAACAATTGTTTATGTATCTGATTATGAAACTAACCCTACTATTAAGTATTTGATTACTGATGAAAGCATGTTAGAAGATACTTCTTATGGTGATTTGTTATATGAAAAGATTGGTGACTTCGTCGATACGGCAGGTCAGCATGCGGTGACTTATATTCCGGGAGAATCTGATAGTGAATATTATTTGATTATGTTTAATAATAACTATGGTTCAATCGTGACAAGACCGGACTTTGAATGGACAAATTATCCAGGTGTTGGGGAATATGAAAAAGGAGATACATCTTATTTCTATATGTACAAGATTAATGAAGATGATCAAACTTATGAGCTTGAGGATAGTTTAGAAATTCCTTATTCAAGTATTGTCAGCAGTGTTCAATTTGTGGATGATAATTTAGTTGTTGGTAGTGGAATGGATGATTCCTTTGGAGAATATGATGAAGATGGCAACTTAATTAAACAATTTAATTATAATGCCAAGAAATATGCCTACAGAGTGTTTAAATATTCATTTGATAATTGGTTTAATTAGAAAAGACTTACGATTAATTTCGTAAGTCTTATTTTGTATAATCACATTTACTACATTTAATTGTTCCCTTTTTTTCTGTAAGCATTTCACCACACTTTGGACATTTCTCACCAGTTGGTTTATCCCAGTAAGCGGTTTTACATTTAGGGTAATTATTACAACCATAGAAGATCTTTCCTCTTCTTGTTTTCTTTTCAATTATTTTACCGTCACAGTTTGGACAGTCACAAATAACAGTTTCTTCTTTTGGTTCTTGTTTAATATATTTACATTCTGGGAAGTTACTACAAGCAACGAACTGACCATACTTACCTTTTCTGATGACTAATGGATGACCACATTCTGGACACATTTCACCAGTTTGTTCAGCTTCTTTTTTAGGCAGTTTATCAAAGGCGTCTTTGACAGCCGGTTCAAAATCTTTGTAAAAATCTTCTAGAACTTTATACCAAACTTCTTTACCTTCGGCTATTTTATCTAAGTCTGTTTCCATATCAGCTGTATATTTTACGTTAATTAAATGGCTAAAACATTCTTGGAGTTTGTCAGTGACTTCAAATCCAATTTCTGTTGGAACAAATTTACGATCGGCTAAATTAACATAGCCACGTTTTTTGATATTATCAATAATAGTGGCATACGTACTTGGTCTACCGATTCCAAGTTCATCCATCTCTTTGATAAGTTTAGCTTCAGTATATCTAGCTGGAGGTTCTGTGAAGTGTTGTTCTTTGGTGATATCGTTGGCAACGATTACTTTAGAATTATACTGATCAAAAGGTGGTAAGATAGCATCTTTGGTTTCTTCATAGTCGCTATATACTTTTAAGTAACCATCAAAGATAATAACTTGGCCAGTAGCTTTGAAGTTGTAATCGTTATTGGTTAAAATAACGGTTGTCCCTTCAACTTTAGCTGGAGCCATAATACTAGCTAAAGCACGATAATAAATTAATCTATATAATTTAAATTCGTCATCGGTTAAGTATGGTTTTACGCTCTCTGGCGTTCTTTCAATACTAGTTGGTCTAATAGCTTCGTGAGCATCTTGAACATTCTCGGTTTTCTTACTAATTTTTACCGGTCCAGTATATTCTTTACCATATTTATTTTCGATAAATTTATAAGCTTCTGATACAAATTCATTAGATAATCTAATAGAATCTGTACGCATATAAGTAATTAATCCGACAGTTTCATCAGCTAAGTCGATACCTTCATATAACTTTTGAGCGACACTCATAGTTTTTCTAGATGAAAATCTTAATCTATTAGAAGCTGTTTGTTGTAAGGTGCTGGTTGTAAAAGGTGGCTTTGATTGTTTGTTTTTTTGTTTTTTGGTGACACTTTCAATTTCAAAAGCTTTGGTTAATTTATCTAAAACATCATTGGCTTCACTTTCGGTTTTAATTTCTATTTTTTTTTGATTATAGGCAAATAAATCCGCTTTAAAATCTTTGAAATCAGCTTCGATTGTCCAATATTCTTCTGGATTAAAAGCCTGTATTTCTCTTTCTCTATCGACGATTAATTTTAAAGCAACACTTTGAACTCTACCAGCAGATGAACCATCGGTTTTAGACTGAATTAATTTACTTAATCTAAAACCAATAATTCTATCTAAGATTCTTCTTGTTTCTTGGCTATTTACTAAGTTTTGATCGATTTTACCTTCGTGTTTCATAGCTTCTAAGATAGCGTTTTTGGTAATCTCATTAAAGGTAACCCTACTATAAGGTTTATCTTTTAAATCTAGACAGTCATAAAGGTGCCAGGCAATGGCTTCTCCTTCCCTATCGTGATCGGTTGCGAGATATACTTTACCGGCTTTTTTAGCTTCTTTTTTTAATTCATCGATAACACTTTTTTTACCTTTTATTGTTTTATAATCTGGTTTAAAATGATTTTCGATATCGACACCTAAACCATATTTACCTTTTGTAGATAGATCTCTAATATGACCTTTACTAGATGAAACAACATAATTATTTCCTAAATATTTACTAATTGATTTGACTTTTGTAGGCGACTCTACAATAACTAAATCTTTACCCATAATTCACTTCCTTTTTTGACTAATATAACTTATACACTACTTTGAAATGATTGTCAAATAGTTTCTTTATTATTATATTAAGAAATTTGTGTTATATGAATAGAAAAGGATGTATAAATAATTTATACATTCTTCTATTTCTAATAATAATTAATTTAAAATTCTATATGGGTTAGTTTTAGTACCTTGGCCACTTAAAGATGTTTCGTCTTTTAAGAAAACTACAGGCCGCGGAGCAAGTTCACTGTGACCTGCATGATTGCGGTTCACATACATGCGTGAGCTAGTTGCATAACTATCCCATGTAGCATATGAATAGTCCCCAGACTCATTAGAAGAGGCATTGATTGTCCAATAATATAATCCAGAGGCAGTTCCTATATCTAATAAATAATTGCTATTGCATGCAGTGTAATTACTATATGAGATAGTTACTGATGTACATGATGAGTTCGTACTTGCTCTTAATATATCTGATACATTTACAAGTCCTACATTTCCTGTCCATATATACATTTTCTCTCCAGCTATATTCTTTTCTATACTATCTGCGCTGACACCGCTTTGATCTAAATACTCTACTGCTCCTATATTAAATGAATGAGATGTCATTTGTCCTTTAGCTATAGTATTTATATTATTTACATAATACTCACCATTCAAATATATTTTGATACTAGAATCTTCGGTTACTGTTCCGCTTTGTGATCCACTAGGGGATGAAAATGTTCCATCTACTTTCGCATATACTCCACAGCCTTGTACGGGATCAGTACAATAACTATTGTTAGAAGTGTCTCTATAGTTTGGCTCGTCAAATACATGGTTTTCAAGCACTTCATTTCTAATTATTTTATATGTACCATCAGTTTCTTTGGCGATAATTCTCCAAAGTTCCTCATTAAACCAAATATAATTGTCAGGGTTTTGTCCACGATAAATATATCTACCATCTTCATACTGATCTTCGTAAAGTCCATCACCGCTAGTTACTACTTTATCGGTGATGTCGATTGTTTTAATATTGGCTTTTGCTGTTATATTCAAATTAGTTTGAAAAGCTGCATAACCAATAGTCAAAAACAAAAGTAACGTAATACTAGTAATAAGAATAATTTTCTTTTGTTTGTTTCTTCTCATTCTTTTAATCTTTCTCATGTTATTCACTCCCCTATTTTTATAATAGCACATTTTAGGACAAAAAGTATACCTTTTAGGGACGAAAAGTTTACTTATTTATTTTACTAATTATGGGACAATTAGTTTGGTGATAGATATGGTCGAACCATTTAAAAATTATAATAAAGATTTTAAAAAAATAATTTGTAAAAACATTAAGAAATTTAGGAAAGAGAAAGGTGTAAGACTAATGGATTTAGCTGAAATGTTAGAGGTATCTCCAGAATATTTAAAAAGAATCGAATCACCTAATGATGAGAAGAAAACCTGTTCTCTTACTTTAGTCTATAAATTATCTTTGATTTTTGATAAAAAGATAGATGACTTTTTGAAAGACGATCAAAATTGATTGTCTTTTTATTTATATAGGTGTTACAATGGATTTAGAGGTGCTTTATGACAGAAAAAGAAATGATGATTTTCGAGATGATTAGTGAAGGATATTTTTTAAATGAAATAGCACGTAACCTATGGCTTAGTCCAAGACAGGTACACCAAAGAATTCAAAAGCTTATAGGTGATGGATATTTTATTAATCCTTTATATTTTGACGATGGAAATATTAGATATGTTTTTGAGGAAAATTATGAAAAACATACAATCAATCTATCGCTTCATGATAGTGCGAAGTTTAAAGCTTTAGTTATTTCAGATATACATATTGGCAATGAACTAGAAAATTTTAGCTATTTATATAAAACTTATGATTATGCGCGAGATAATGATATCCATATTATTTTAAATTGTGGCGACTTAATCGACGGAAATTTTACACGAGGCAAGCAAGTGGTAAGTGATATAGACGAACAAATAGAAAGAGTTATAGATTTGTATCCACATGATAACAATATTTTAAATATTATTTGTTATGGCAATCACGATTATAGTAGCTATGAATGTGGCCGCGATATTGCTTCAGCTATTTCTAAAAGAAGACCTGATTTAATTAGTGGTGGCTATGGCTTTTCCTTAATTAATGTTGACAGAGATCAATTTGTCCTGTCACATCCTTTAAATAATATGAGTTTTAAACCATTACCTAATAAATTGGTGTTAGAAGGTCATCATCACAGAATGCTTGTCAAAATAAATAGGAATAATTTTTTAATAAATGTTCCACCACTTAGTGATTTATGTTTTGGATGTCAAGAAAAGCCAGGAATGGTTGAAATGCAATTACTATTTGGTAGCGGATTTATCCATAGTGGATATTTTAAGCAAATTGGGGTTAAAAATAATTTTGAAGTTTTTAGTGAGACTAATTTGGAGTTCTTCTTAAAACACGAAAATTTGAAAGAAAAGAAATTATTGAAGAAATAAGGAGTTTATTATGTTTGATGAAAATACTGAAATTGTACAAAAGATAAAAGAAGAGAAAACATTAAGGGAAATGGCTCAAGAATTAAATATTTTGGTGAACGATGTTCATAAAAGAATTATGCAGATTAGAAATGAGGGTTTAGTACTCAAAAAAATTATATATGATAGTGGTGATATTAGGTATTTAATTAAAAAGTTGCCACAAAAGAATTCTTGTGCAGCAACAATAAAACTTTGTGATTCTAATAAATTCTCGGCGATGTTAATTAGCGATTTACACTTTGGAAATAAATTAGAATCAATGGATTATTTGAATAAGATTTATGAATATTGTAAGAATTATGGTATTAATATAATTATCAATGGTGGCGACTTAGTCGATGGATCATTTAGTAAGGGTGATCAAGCAATAGATGAGCCAGAAAAGCAATTAGAATATGTGATTAAAAATCATCCATATGATGAAGATGTTTTAAATTTAATCTGCTTAGGTAATCATGATTTTAGTTTATATAAATCTGGTATTGATATAAAAAAAGCCTTAGAAACGGCCCGCTATGACTTAATACCTTTAGACTATGGGCTTGGAATTTTAAATGTTGGAGAGAATCAAATTTTTATAAGACATCATATAACTGAGTATAACTTTGAACCAATTTATGGTAAGCTTGTACTAGAAGGTCATAAGCATAAAATGGCATTTGCGAATAGTGATAAGGGCTTTTTGGTAAACATTCCAACACTTAGTAATTTGACTTTGGGAAGGCATGAATTTCCTGGAGCTATTAGAATGGATTTATTTTTAGATCGTGATGGATATATAAGTTCTGGGCATTTTGAACAATTTATATTAACAGATAAATTATACACGGTAAATGAAGCAATTTTTGATTTAGATTTTTTAAATCATGATTATTTATCAGAAAATTCAGTTAAACCGAAGATAAGGAAACTGCAAAATGGTCAAAGCCAAATTGATAAGTTTTATCAAAGATGGGGTCAAAAATAAAAGAATTCGTTTAGGAATTCTTTTTTAATATTTACCACATTTACTACCCCATGAATCGACAAGTTCATCATTACGATATATTTTAAGTAGTTCACAGGTGTTTGGACAGCGATGACATTCAAAGGCTTTAGTGATAAATTTAACATTGTTCATTTCTAAAGAATAATTATGACCAGTTTTATTTCTTCTAGCTAAAACAGCAATACCAATAGCGCCCATTAAATGACTATTTTCATCAACAATAATGTCTTCTTTTAATATTTCTTTAAAGTATTTAACGACTCCCTTATTTTTTGAAACACCACCTTGGAAAATAATTGGACCGACTATTTTTTTACCTTTTCCAACATTATTTAAGTAATTTAAAACAACACTTTTACAAAGACCAGCTATAATATCTTCTTTAGGATAACCCACTTGAGCTTTGTGAACTAAATCAGATTCAGCAAAGACGGTACATCGAGCAGCTATTTTAACTGGATTTTTAGATTTTAAAGCATAGTCACCAAACTCTTCAACATCAATACCTAATCTTTTGGCTTGGCTTGATAAAAAAGAGCCTGTTCCAGCGGCACATAGGGTATTCATAGCATAGTTTGTTATAATACCGTTTTTTATTAAAATGATTTTAGAGTCTTGGCCGCCAATTTCTAAAATGGTCCTGACATTTGGATAAAAGGTTAAAGTACCAATAGCGTGAGCTGTTATTTCGTTTTTAACAATGCAGGCTTTTAACATTAAACCAATTAGTTTTCTAGCACTTCCGGTTGTTCCAATACCTTTTACCACATATTCTTTTGGCAATTTAGATTTTAAAATATCAAGTAATTTACGGACGGCTTCTACAGGATTACCTTCTGTCCAAATATAAGCAGATGTAATAATATTGTTATCATCGTCGATGATAACGCCTTTAGTGGATATTGAACCAATATCAACGCCTAAGTAACAATCTTTCATTTATCTTTCCTCATTTCTAACATGTCATAAAAGGCTTCTAATCTAGTTTGAATTCCAGTTTCCGAAGTAGCGGAATCAAAGCTAAAAAATAATACTGGTTTTTGATAAATGTCGGCTATTTTATTTATAATGGGCATTGCCCCTATTTCTGGAGTACAAAAAGACGATTTGATATGTATAATACCGTCATAGTCATTTTCACATAGGTATTTACACCTTGCGATATTATCACTCGCATCGGCACCCATAGAATAAGTAAAATATTCTTTAGAATACTTTTTGTATTTTTTATATTTATGGGCTTTTTCAAATAATAGATAGTGAACATTTGTAAATCTTTTAATTTCAATATGATGTTTAGCAAGTTCTTTTTCTAAAAAATAATTAGAAAATGGTTCCATAATCGTATATAGCTCCCCTATTATGCCAATTTTTAGCCGGTTATCTGGTTTGTGAACTTTTATTTTATGGAATTTTTTTAAATATCTTTTATAGGCTCTATATAATTGCCGGTAGGTATTAACATGACTAAAGGTTATAAGCATTTCTTCTTTTAAACTTTCAAAAGAGCCTTTTTCTATTTCAAAACCAATGTTTTCTCTAATATAATCATCAATTTCATCCATATATTTGACCATTTTGATAGTGATAAAACCATAATATAAAGCTTTAATTTTAGAATATTTTGGATTAATTTGCTTTAATAATTTATTAATTCTTTTTAAACTTGTAGTCCCTTCAGTAACTAAATTAATAATTTTACAATTATAATCTAAATCCTTTAATATTTTTTCTTGGAGTTCAGCATAATATCCATAACGGCATCCACCACCCATTTGAATTAATGTTTCTGCGCCTTTTTCTATACATTCAATCATTGTTCCTAAGGTATATTTAAAAGGAGTGCAGACAAATTCTGGTGAGTGTTCAGTGCCGAGTTCGATTGTTTTAGAAGTTATTTTAGGAGCTTTAATTATTTCATCTTTTGGGAAAATATGGGATAGTAAAAAAGTGGCTGGAATATAATAATCACCCATTTGGGGGAAAGCTATTTTAGTCATTTAACTTACCTCCTAACATATCTAAGAAACTTTCTAATCTGGTTTCTAAGCCGGTAAATGAAGTACTATCATCGATTACAAGATTCAAATATGGAATTTTAATCTTACGCATTGCAAGTTCATTAGCTAAACTATCAGGGGCGCATGGAAATGATGAAATAAAGATAACCCCATTTATATTTTTTTCGCTATAAACTATTGAGCCTAAATTATCTTTACTATATTTAAAATATAAATCTTTGGATAATTTTTTACTTAGCGGATTAGTTATTTTAGAATCAAACTTGTCCGAATATATTACTTCGATATTGTTTTTAATTAGATATTTAAGGATATCTTTACCGATCATATCATCATATAAATTATAAGGATGACCAACAATTAAAATTTTTGTTTTATCTGATTTTAACTTATTTAAATTAATGATATGATTTTTTTTAATTCTTTTTTTTTCTTTTATTAAGGCATATTTATAGGCCTTTTTGATTTGGTGCTTAGTTTTACCCAATTCTTTGCCGATTTTATATAAACCTTTTTTTAAAGTTTTCCCTTTATCTAAATCAATGTTGTAATGAAGTAATTTAGTTTGAAATTTATTTTTAACGATATCATACGCGGCCCAAAAATTAGTACATGTTTGGTTACTATTTTTAAAATTACTAATGCGTGGTACTAAAATATAATCACATTTATCTTTTAGATAATCGACATGTCCTAAATAATTTTTTAAAGATAAACACATTTCATCGTTCGCAATTTTTATTCCCCTATTTACAATATCTTGATTACTAACTGGGCTGATTATATATGAAATATTTAAGCTATCAAAAAAATCTTGCCAAAAATTTCCATAATAATAGTAAAACAGACTACGCGGAATACCGACTCTGTTCATAATATCACCAATACAAATATATTAAGGTAGTTTGTTTTTTATGAATAAATATGCAATTTTAACAAATGATATTAGTGGAGGTAATTTTATATGAAAAATCAAAAAATAAATTGTACGGTATACGATTGCAAACACTGTGATGTTATGAACGATGCGTGCAAGTTAAATCAGATAAAAGTAGCATGTTGCCGCGCTACAGATGATAAAGAATCGACAATGTGTGATAATTATGTTAAAACAGATTTGAGTTAATTATTTGACACAATTATTAGATTGTGATATATTGTTTATAGAAAAAGCGGACTGCGAAGCAATATTCGTACTCTGCTTTTTTTGTTCATAAATTTTTGTTAATGACTTGTTTTTAATATTATATTTAATATATTGATTTAAATTTGGATTTTTTCTATCATAACCATAAATGCTTTTTACTGGATTTACATCTATTGAAACCTTATTTACATCAGTTTTTGTTTCTATTTCTATCGGAACAATAATATTATTATTTTTTTTATCTTTAATTACTGTTAAAATTAAATAATTTTTATTATCTTTATTTTTAAAAATTACTCTAGGATTATCTAAACTTTCTAATGCTTTTATATATAATCCTTTTCCTAATCCGTGATAATGGTCTTTACTGTTAACTGCCAAGCCCAAGTTTTTGGCTTCTTTAATAGTTAAAATGTTTTTTCTAATGTGGGATGGATTTTCATACATCGGCAAGTTCTTTATACCGTTTTTGACTAAAACTCGAGGTGTGTAATCTCTCAATTTAACTGGTGTTCGTTCGTTAATGTTATTTAAAACATTATCTATATCTTTACTTATATTTGGTGAGATACGATTTTTAATAAGGTTATTTTTAGGTTTATTCTCTTTTATTGTAGTGATTGTCATATGTCCTCTTTTCTAGAAGGAAAGATTCCTTCTATTAAAAACATACGACACAAAGATTATTTTTCCTTTTTTAGTGAAAATTTGTTTAAAAATATATATGTATTAGCGTTTATTTGGTATAATTAATAATGTGGGAGGCGTTTATATGCATATTAAATTATTAACAAACGCAGAATTTTTAGAATTTTCAAAATTATTTAAACCGGGGTCTATTTATCAAAATCCTTATTATGCATTTACAATGCATGAGGAAGGATATAGTTCAATGTTTGTGGGACTTATGGATGGAAATGTTTTAAAAGCTGCTAGTTTAATTTTAGTTTATAAAGTTAACGGATTTAAATATGCTTTAGCGCCTAGAGGTTTTTTAATTAATTATAATGATGAAGAGCTTGTTACAACTTTTACAAAGTTGATTAAAAAATTTTTAGGAAAAAAAGATATTGTGGCTGTAAAAATAAATCCAATGATTATTAGAAAAGTATATAATAGTACTGGTCATACGATTCAAAGTAATGAATTATATGATGTGACTTTTGAAAGGCTAAAAAAACTTGGCTATTTTCATTTAGGTTATAACAATTACTTTGAGGCTTTAAAGCCGAGATTTGAAGCTTATATTAACTTGGATTTAGATTATATTAAATTATTTGCGAATATCGATCGAAGCTGCCGAAACAAAATTAGAAAAGCAGTTCGTGATGGTATTAAAGTATATCATGGAAAAGAAGAGGATTTAAAATTTTTATACGAGGAAACAAAGGGCAAATACCCAAGAGGCTTACAATATTTTAAAGATTTGTACAAGTTTTTTGGTAAGGACAATTTAATTGATTTTTATTATAGTAAGCTTGATACAACCGATTACTTACAATATACGCAAAAAAGATATAATGATTATTATAAAAAAAGTACAGAACTTAGTCAGAAATTAATTCATCAAAAAGGGAATTCTGATAAGATAATTAATGAAAAATTAAATATTGATAAAAATGTTGTTAAATACCGCAATCAATTAGCTGAAGCAACAGAATATTTAAAAAAATTCCCGGATGGAATTATCACATCTAGTGCATTAGTGATTAAATGGCAAGATGAGGTTTATTTAGCTATCGATGGATATGATGAAACCTATAAAAAATTTGGAGCCAAACAATTAATGATTTGGAAATTAATGGGAAGATATGCGAAACTTGGCTATAAAAAGTTCCATTTAGGCGGAGTAACAAATATTAATAAACCTAATAACAAATATAAAGGATTAAATGAATTTAAACTGAACTTTCATGCGAACGTTATTGAATATGTCGGTGACTTTGAGTTAATTACAAATTCTCCGCGTTACTTTGTATATAAAAATTCATTTGGAATTACAGGAGTGTTTAAAAAGTGATAACGAACTCGTTACCACTTTTTTGATGATAAAAAAAGAGCTTATAGCTCGACATTGTGATAGACGTGCTGAACGTCTTCCACTTCATCTAGTAAATTAAGCATTCTTTCAAAGGTTTCTTTATCTTCACCAGATAAAGTTACTTTTTCTTTTGGTAGCATAGTTATTTCGTCTAAATCAAATTCGACATTTGGTAACTTAGCTGAAATGGCTTCTTTGATTTTATTTAAATCATTTGGAGCTCCATAAACAACAACTTCATCATTTTCGGTTTCAATATCATTAACATCTAACCCAGCTTCGACTAATGCATCTAAAGTATCTTCTTCAGATAATCCTTTAAAACTAACGATACATAAATGGTCATACATGTAATTAACACTACCTTGAGCTCCCATTTTAACATGACATTTGTTGATAACAGCACGTACACTACTAACAGATCTATTGACATTGTCAGTTAAGCAGGCAACGATAGCTGTTGAACCTGATGGTCCAAAAATTTCATAATTAGCTTCAGTATAAGTTTCATCGGCTCCACTATTTACTTTTTCAATAGCTCTATTAACGATATCATTTGGAACTTGTTCCTTTTTGGCTTTATCAACTAATCTTTTTAAGGTTGGATTTCCCTCTAATTCAGTACCTCCATTTTTAGCAGCTTGATATATTTCTCTCGCATACATTGAATATAATTTAGCTTTAGCTGCTCCTGTTTTTTGAATACTTGCTTTTCTTACTTCATATGCTCTTCCCATACTAAACTCCCTTTCTGTGCTTTATTTAAGGCATCTTTTGCAGCCTCTTGTTCAGCTGATTTTTTACTATGTGATTTACCAGTACCATAAACAATATCATCGATGACAACTTCGACAGTAAACTGTCTATTATGTGATGGACCGGTTTCACTTACTAATTTATATTCCAAACTACGTTTACCGGTTTGGACAAATTCTTGTAACGCTGATTTATAATCGTCAAAGAAATCAACTTCATGATTTTCAATTAATGGAACAATATGCTTATTAAAAAAATCTTTTACTTTATCTAATCCTTGATCTAAATAAAGAGCACCTAAAAATGATTCAAAAATATCGGCAACGATGGCTTTTCGATATTTACCACCATTTTCTGCTTCACCTTTTCCAAGTTTTAAATACTCGTTTAGGCCTAATTTAAGTGAATATTCATAGTTAGCAGTTTCACAAACATAATGAGATCTGATTTTAGTCATTTCGCCTTCGTTGTATTTATTACTGCGATATAAATAATCACTCATCAATAATTCCAAAACAGCATCGCCTAAAAATTCTAGTCTTTCATAACTCTTAACTCCATGTTCATTGGAATAAGAGGTGTGAGAAAACGCTGTTTCATATAACGATATATCTTTAGGTTTTATTCCTAATTTATTCAGTAGTTCCACTTAAAATCACCTCGTATATTATAACACTTATTTATGTTCTTTAAAAGATAGTATATTTAATTTTATTCTAACAATCTACTTTTATTTTAACATATTATTCATTTTCGTGACAAGAACGAAGGTCAAAATAGATTTTGACTAGCTTACCTCACGGTAAGCTCTTTCTACTTCATAGGAATCTTAGATTCCTCCATAGACCAATATCGGATGGTCGCCACCCTAATTTATTTTATTTATTTGTCAAAATTTATGATTAGATAGATTGCTTTAAGTATAACATATATTTTTCTAAACCTTTAAACATTATATTAACTGCTGCATTATAAT
>ENA-OPAH01000122-OPAH01000122.1-human-gut-metagenome-genome-assembly--contig:-NODE-122-length-68485-cov-7.081119_pt1 | contig 68485 bp, 59 predicted proteins | sample MGYA00241050_ERZ501416 | MGnify/ENA primary metagenome ERZ501416 (study PRJEB25962, sample SAMEA2042632) | human gut metagenome | biome: human gut; feature: human-associated habitat; material: faeces... | reverse complement strand
GCAGTCAGAACATCACCAAGTACTTCTGCGAACTCCTGCAGGAAGTTGATGGCAGGATATCTTTTTATTGCCGTTTATACAGGTATCTATAGTTGCCGTGGCAGATGGTTGTATTATTATCTGACATTTTTTATAATTTTCATCTGTTTTCTATTATTTCAGTAATGGTTTTGTCTCGCATGTAGCAATGTTTTTATCACGCGTACATATGTCTTTTACACTCACCGATTTCACAACACTTAACCACATCTTCACAAAACAATTTTCATAGGAACCCCATTTTCCTCTACTACTTCACATATCTCCTGCACTTCATCCTCCCCGTTCACGGCTCTTCTTTTACTTTTTATACTTTTCACATCTCCAATATGTATATTTTACTTATAATTATGCATAGTATATTTCTGCATTTTTCTTTTTTCAACGATGCTTATAGTAAAAAACAGCTACTTGTGTACGGTCACGGAGCTGCAATTTATCCAAAATTGAGCTCAGATAATTTCTCACTGTCCCTTCTCCCAGGTACATTTCCGCAGCAATTTCCTTATTGCTGTATCCATTTGCAACCAGACGGATGATTTCCTTTTCTTTTTCATTAATTTCACAGACACTATAATCAAAATTTTCCTTCTTTTGAATCAAATCCGGTATTTTAGACACAATTTCCTGTCCAAATACAGTTTGCCCGGAATACACTGCTCTCAATGCCGGTAAAATGCTTGCATAATCCTGTTTCAGCAGATACCCTTTTGCTCCCAGGCGTAACGCTTTCACAATATATTCATCATCAAGGAACGTTGTAAGAAGCAATATATTAGCCTTTGCGTCTGCTTTTAATATTTCAGCTGAAGCCTCGAGTCCATTCATATTCTTCATTCGAATATCCATTAACAAGACATCTGGCTTATATTCTGCATACAGGCATACCGCATCTCTGCCATCGGACCCTGTTGCCAGCACCTGTACGTCTTCATTCACTTCAAGGATTGTTTTCAAAGCCTCTGTAACCAGGCAGTCATCATCTACTATCACTATTTTCATTTCCTGTAAATCCTCATTTTTTCTGCTATTCTGCTCTATTTTATTTCGGAATCACAACAAAAATACGGAATCCTTTTTCGCCATTGATCTGGATATTTCCATTCAATGTATTTACACGTTCCTGCATATTTTTCAATCCGATTCCTGTTGTATTTTTGTCATAATCTGCGCAGCCTTTTCCATTATCTTCAATGCATAGCTGATATATTGCCGGATGCTCTCTCATAATAATTTTAATCTGTGTCGCAGAACTATATTTCATAGCATTCGATATAGCTTCTTTTACAATGCTGATAAAACAATATTTAATTTCTCTGGGTATTATTTCGGACATATCGTATTCAAATTCTACATTTTCTATCTTTATGTCCGTTATAATCCCCTTTATTGTTTCTTGAAGATTCACTGCATCATCATGAAGATCATGCACACTTGAGCGGATACTATCCATGGCAGAATTAAGTGAATTATCCAGCCCTTTTAAAAGACTATCCAGATTCTGATCCTTATTTATGGATCTGGCGGCCCCGGTTAGTAGAATCGTTCTAGACAGCACATGTCCCACATTATCATGGATTTCTCTTGCAATTCGATTTCTTTCACGAAGCGTTGCTGCATAAATTTCGGAATTCTGTTTTTCTGCCAGCGCCTTATTTTTTTCTGACAAAAGAAGTGCTTTTTCTTCTCCTGAATCCACAGTTTTTCGTAATTCAATGTCCATTTTATCGTACTTATAAGTTTTTCTTTCCAATATAGCCGCAAGCAGACATCCAACCACATATTTTGCCATTATTTCTATGTGCATATTCCCATATTTCCCCAGCAGAATTACCCCTGCCATACTTATGGCCAGTCCCATCTGCCAGTTTATTTCTTTTATCAGTGCATATATCAGAATCGGATAAAACATTTCTATTTCTGGCACTACAAGTGCCATTAAAGCAAATACTGTACAAACCAAAACTTTTGTACTTTTTCTATGTATGAAATAGATTCCGCAAATCAGGATTACCGCCCAGAGAATCGCAAAAATCAGCGTCCTGTCAGGTTCTTTCCACAAAAGGACTATCAGACTATATATAAACAGTAGTCCCATATCCTGAAAATATCCCATATTCCTCCATTCTAAAGGTTTCTGCAAAAAATTTATTCTCTTTCATTGCCTGTCTTTTATTACGTTTTTCTTTTACATATTTATAATATAACACATTCCAGTATATTCAAAGTGACAAATGTCACCTCTCCATTTTTGTCTCCATTCCGTGACAAATGGTTACTGTTCACTCCGCTCAGTGACAAATGTAATCCTTTTTTTGTGACATCCTGCACTTGGTATTTCACACAATTTATCTTATAGTATAGTCAGGAAGAAACACTTGTCTGCTTCCGGTATTTATGCATATCTGCCCCTGTCAGATACTCATGATTTAAACTTTTTGTATGGAAGGAGTTATTATGATTCATATAGAAAATCTGGTAAAAAGATATGGTGATCTGGTTGCTCTGAATCATCTGAATCTCGATATTCATGAAGGAGAGATTTTTGGTCTGCTTGGCCCTAACGGTTCCGGAAAAACAACCGCAATCAACTGTCTCCTCTCTCTTTTAAAATATGACAAAGGAACGATCGAAGTCTTTGGCCAGCCTATGACCCCTGAGAGTTATCAGGTCAAACAGCAGATTGGCATTGTTTTGCAGAATGTCGCTGTTTTTGACGAATTGACAGTATATGAAAATATCGATTATTTCTGCGGTTTATATGTTTCTGATAAAAAACACCGCAAAGAACTGGTCAATGAGGCAATTCAGTTTGTCGGGCTCGAAGATTACTGTAAAACCCGCCCCGGGAAACTTTCTGGCGGTCTGCTGCGACGGCTGAATATTGCTTGCGGTATCGCTCACAAGCCTCGTCTGATCATTATGGATGAGCCTACCGTTGCAGTTGATCCGCAAAGCCGTAATAAAATTCTCGAAGGTATCCAGAAACTGAACGAACAGGGTTCCACTATCATTTATACTTCCCACTACATGGAGGAAGTAGAACAGATCTGTACCCGCATCGCAATTATGGACCACGGACGGGTAATTGCATCCGGAACCACTGAGGAACTGAAGAAAATGATCAAAACAGGCGAAACGATCACAGTGGAAGCAATTCTTCTCGAAGAAAAACACCTTCAGGATATCAGGAATCTTTCTCATGTTTTTGATGTGCATTATGAAAATCAGATTCTCTCTCTCCGCTGCACAGGTGCTCAGCATAATCTGATTCGTCTTCTGAACTACCTTCAGAGCCAGGACATTACTTTTGGAAGAGTCTTTTCAGAACTTCCAACTCTGAATGATGTCTTTCTGGAGATTACAGGAAAACAGCTTCGTGATTAATATTTATGTATATTTATACATGAATATGCATAAATTCACAGAAAGGATTTTTTATGCTGCATTTAATAAAGTATAATCTTCTGGTTAAATTACGTAACTTTAATACGACCTTCTGGCCACTTGTTTTTCCTCTGATTCTTGGCACCTTCTTCTTTTTTGCATTTGGAAACCTGAATGATGCAGATTTTGAGACCGTTCAGGTAGCTATGGTGCAAGAAACCAGTCCTAATCCACTGTTCAGCTTTTACATAGAACAGGTTAAAAAAAGTAATTCAGATCTGCTGAATATCCAGGAGATGGATGAATCTGCAGCGCTAGCTGCTTTAAAAAGCAAGAAAATCTCCGGTATCTATTACAATGAAATGACTCCGTCTCTGACCGTCAATGCCCATGGTATCCCGGAAAGTATTCTGCAGTCCATTCTGGAAAATTATAATAACAGCCTGCACACGATACAGAATATCCTGAAAAAACATCCTTCCGGAATTCTGGAAGGACTTTCACAGATGGCAGATACCCGCGATCTTGTACAGGAACTTTCCCTGGGTGGAAAAACGATCGATGGTAATTCGCAGTTTTTTTACGCTCTGATCGCCATGGCGTGCCTGTATGGATGTTTTATCGGCTTTGGCGCCGCAATCACGTTACAGGCCAATTTAACAGCTCTGGCGGCAAGACGTTGTGTTACTCCCACCCATAAACTCAAACTGATTTTATCCGAGCAGATTACTTCCTTTCTGCTCGGATATACCGATGTAATTATTTTACTCATTTATCTCAGGATCATACTGAAACTGGATTTTCAGGGACAAATAGGAAAAATGCTTATCATTTCACTGTTCGGAAGCCTGATCGGTGTTTCTGTGGGGCTGTTTGTCGGAAGTCTCGGCAAACTGAGTGAAGGTATAAAAGTTGCTGTTATCCTTGCGATTTCCATGGTCTGCAGTTTTCTTGCAGGACTCATGAACAGTAACATGAAAGATCTCGTAGAAAAACATGTTCCAATCATCAACCGCATCAATCCTGCTGCCCTGATTTCGGATGCATTTTACTGTATCAATGTTTACAATGATACAGCCCGCTATTACCGCAATCTTGTCACACTTGCAGTCATGAGCGCTGCTTTTGTTATGGCTTCATTTTTACTGATCAGGAGGAATCGCTATGACAGTATTTAAAGGCTATATGAAAATATTAAAAAAGAATATCGGTCTGGTGATCATATATCTGGTTATTTTTTTCTCAGTTGCCATGGCTCTTCAGGCAGCTGCCAGCAAAGAGCATCTGGAAGATTTTGAAAAAGCGCGAGTGGATATTGCCGTTGCAGATAATGATCAGAGTACTCTTTCTCATGCTTTAACAGACTATCTCAAAACAATCCATAATGTTTCTGAGATTTCCAGTGATCCTTCTGTTATGCAGGAAGAGCTTTTTTACAGAAATGCAGAATATATTGTACAGATTCCAAAAGATTTCTATAAAACTTGCATTGTACAGGATAACCCGATTTCCGCCACAAAGATTCCCGGATCCTATACTTCATTTTATGTAGACCAGCAGATCAATGCATGGCTGAATAATGTGCGCACATACATTGCTTCTGGTTTTTCTCAGAAAGAAGCTGCAAAAGCCGCTCTGGAACAGCCTTCCTCCAGGGTTTCCATGTATCAGGACACCGAAACCACTTCCGAAACACCGGCATATACCTATTATTTCCGTTATGTTCCCTATCTGTTTCTGGCTGTTCTGTGCTATTCCATGGGCTATATTCTTCTTGCTTTTCAGAAAGAAGATATCCAGAAACGTATGCAGGCTTCATCCGTTTCCATTCGCCGGCAGAACCTTGAAGGACTGCTTGCCATGTTTACGATCGGAGTCGGTTTATGGCTGATCGCCGTCACAGGTGCAATTGTCATGTATCAAAAAGATCTCCTGGCTTCCGGTGTTCTGACCTATTATCTCCTGAATACCTTTGTGATGATGATGGTCTCGCTGTCTCTGTCTTATCTGCTCGGACTTTTTGTAAAAAACAGCAACATGCTCAATGGACTTTCCAATATTGTTTCTCTTGGCATGTGCTTTTTGTCCGGTGTTTTTGTACCAATGAGTGTTATGGATAAAAAAGTACTTAAAATAGCACAGTTTCTTCCAGTCTACTGGTATGAGGACATCAATGAAACGCTCGCCAGATATCATAGCGTTTCCGGCAATATTGCCACAGATATCTGGAAATCTCTGGGAATCGAAGTTATGTTTGCTCTGGCATTTGTTGCTATCATTCTGGCTCTTTCGAAATATAAACGGCAGAAGTAGGGCAATGTACCCTCACTTCTCCAGAAAAAAAGAACTCATGCTCTTGTGTTATTCATCACATTTTACTGTGAAAATCAACATAAGCATGAGTTCCTTCTTTTATCCTTTTTTTCAAGTCGAACAGTCCGCTCTGTCAGAAGAAGATTCCAACCTGTTCCAGAAACTGTTCCGGTGCTTCTACATGTGGAAAATGTTTTGTTTCTTTAATCATAACAGCTTCTACCGATGGATTGACATTCTGATATGCTTCTATGATTGCTTCCCCATTGTTCTCAGCTTCACCTTCAACAATATAAAGACTGTTATCGATTTCTTTCAGTCCACGGGTAATATCAATATTCATATATTTAGATGCTTTATTTGCATAAACATTCTTTGCATAACAGCCGCCTCTGTGCGCTGCCTCATAATATGCATCCTGCAGGTCTCTGTCCGGATGGAACGGATCAAATGCATAATTCTCAATGAATTCGTTATTAACAGCATCTCTTGATACGACCATGTGATAAACCAATGTTCCAAACACCGGAATTTCCAGACATCTGCGGAGAAGTTTTTCTTTCTTTCCAGGCATCTGTTTCAGACTTGAAAGACTGACCGGATTTACCATCATAATCTTGTTGAACAGATCTTTTTCATTGTGACATGCCATCACAACAAAAGATACTGCATATCCGTTCACGATAACATCTGTCTTCTCTCCGATCACATTTTTAATAAAATCGCAGATGGCCTGTACATAAACAAAGTTTGTATAAGTTATTCCTGACTTCTCAGAACGTCCGCATCCCGGAAGATCCAGGTTATAGACCGTATGTTCCAGTGCAAGATCATCCTCGATCTTACCCCACTCATATCCGGAACCACCCGGAAGCATATCATGGATCAAAAGGATCGGGCTTCCTTTGCCTTTTTTTGTATAATAAATATCACCAAAGCGCCAATGATAATAGTTTCTTACATCCGTGTCCAGCATTTCCTTCAGACAGGCGGATGCTGCAATCACTTTATTTATAATATGAATAGTGGCAGTTGTTGTCATAACCAGTGCTGCTGCAGTCAGCAGACGTTTGCTGTGTTTCTTCATGTTCTACCTCCCTTTTTCCATCACCTGAATATCTATATTATACGATAAAAAAGGTCTTTTTACAATCTATAACAGAGAAAGAAGTTTCTCTACATCTTCCATTCTGGTTGCCCAGCTGGTTGCAAATCGGACTACCGTATGTGTATCATCCTTCTTCTCCCAGAAGCTGAACTGAACATCTTTTTTTAATTCTTCCATCTTACGGTTCTCCAGAACAACAAACTGCTGATTAGTAGGTGAATCTATGTAAAATGTATATCCTTTTTCTTTCAGTCCCGCTTTAAGAACGGCGGCTGTTTCGATAGCATTTTTACCAATTTCAAGATAAAGATCATCTGTAAAAAGCGCATCAAACTGCACCCCCGTAAGTCTGCCTTTTGCAAGCAGGGCTCCATGCTGTTTGACTCTTGTAAGGAAATGCTTCGGCATGGTGTTACCGGTAAATACAACCGCCTCTCCGCACAAAGCGCCCGCTTTGGTTCCACCAATATAAAAGATATCGCAAAGCTCTGCGATATCCTGCAGAGTTACATCTGTTTCCTTGCTTACCAGTCCGTAGATCAATCTTGCTCCGTCCATATAAAGTGGGAGCTTGAATTCACGGCATGCAGCTGAGAGTTCTTCAAGTTCTTTCTTAGTATACAGAGTTCCATATTCGGTCGGATGAGAAATATAGACCATTCCCGGAAAAACCATATGCTCATGATTCTCATCGCCATAAAATGTCTCTGCCAGATTTCTTAGATCCTCAGCATTGATTTTTCCATCCTTTTCAGGCAATGTCAGGACTTTATGACCGGTAAATTCAATCGCACCGGCTTCATGTGTACTGACATGTCCCGTCTGAGCCGCTACAACGCCCTCATACGGCTGTAACATCGTATCAATGACAATCTGATTGGTCTGCGTGCCGCCTGTCAGTAAAAAGACTTCTGCGTCCTCACAGCCACATGCCTTCTTGATCTTTTCTTTTGCTTCTTCACAGTAATGGTCGGTTCCATATCCAGGAAGCTGCTCCATATTGGTATCGATCAGGTGCTGAAGGACTTTTTCATGTGCACCTTCTGAATAATCATTTAAAAAATATAACATCTCTGATTCCTCGCTTATTGTAAAATCGACTCTATTTTATCACCAGGAAGATTTTTTTACCACTGGCAAACAAAAAAATACCCCGCGATCAACTCGCGGGGCAGGTTCGTATAAATTTAATTTTCTTCTGTAGCTGTATCGGATGTACTTTCTTCGGCATCTTCTGTATCCGGATTTACCACTTTCTGATATGCTTCATCCAGATCTTTTACATTCATCTTGTTCACCAGATAAACTTTATCCTCAACTACCGCCGCATAGAAGTTTGTATCATATTCATAATACTTCACCGTAGTTTCTTTTCCGTCTGTATCTTTAAAGATAAAGGTATATGCCGGATCTCCTTCTGGAGTATACTCCTCAGTAAGACGTTCCTGTGCGGTCATGTTGATGAGTTTATTGTAGAAAGTCGTGAATGTGGATTCATCGAGGTCTTCGCCATCTAACTTGTAAGTTGTTGTAGTAGTCTCTTCCTCATCATCAGAAGAACTTTCATCAGAGGAGTCTGTATCTGTGGAACTCTCATCCGATGTTTCTGTACTGCTTTCATCTGTAGTATCAGAATCTGTATCGTCTGTGGTATCTTCATCTTCTGCCTTTACGGTTTCCGTTACAACGTTTATTGTATGATCTCCATCTGCACTCTGTACCTCCAGGGAATCCAGATCATTAACCGATACATAGCTTACAGACAGGTTGTAGAAATCAGACATTGTACTGTCGAGGATATCTGTCAGAGAATCTTTCGTGATCGTGTAAACTTCTTTGCTGTCATCTACTTTCACATAACGGTCATCGCCGGTCTCATCTCCCACATAAATGGTAAGCGTCTTCTCTACCGTCTGTGTTTCCTGTTCATCCTCGGTATACTTCACAGTAATAACTGCATACGGATCGTCAAATCCATACTTGGAATCGTCGGTGCAGTTATAATCTACAAATTTATCGTATGCCAGAGATCCTATCGCTGAAGTTACAGTTCCTGCTTTTGTAGTATCTGCCTTCTCTGTAGTTTTACCATCAGACACATTCCAGAACAGATTATCTGCATCCTGTGTAAGCTCATAACTATTCTCTTTATCTACTTTAACATCTGTGATCGTAGCAGATGTTACGGATGGAAATGTGCCACTCTCCGCAAAATCATACAAAGTTCCCATAAAAGGCTCTATTGAGCTGCTGGATACCAGATAAACATTTTTATCATCATCCTCTTTTTTCACATAGTACTGATTATTTGAAGATTCCATTCCAATCTGAAGACTTGTATCACCATCAGCTGTTGTCAGCGTAATGGTATTCTGCGGATTATCCAGATCATACTGACTCATATCTTCCACATCGGAAATCTCCTGGTCAGCAGTCAGGGATGCAACTCCCTTGACTGCACTGTCAACCGTGTCCTGATTCACCGGAAAATTCGCATCAGATTTTTCTGTCCAGCTATCATCTTTTTTATCAAATTCTACTTCATTCTGGTCTGCGGTAAATGAAACTGCTGTTATATCATCTGCCTCCAGACTTACCAAATCTACGCTTGTGTCATTCTCTTCAGTTTCTTTTTCTTCCTGTGAGGTAACATAAAAGTTTACGCCTTCATACGCTGCACACAGCACTCCCAATACGACTACTGCCGAAACCAGTTTGACTGTTTTTTTCTTCATTTATGCCTTTCTCCTTTTCAGCCATACCATAAATCCCATTACCAGGAAGACTACCGGGATGATTCCCATTACCATGATCTTCCAGAAGCTTACATCGTAAGCAGTCAGTGTCAGATAAGAAATCTGCAGGTTCTTGGACGGAACAGAAATTGTTGATGTCTCATCCGAACTGCACATCCAGCTCAGAGAACTCATGATCATCTGCTCATTTCCACCGGATACCATCTGGTTGATCTGGCTGTCCATCAGATTTGAAGAAGTATAATAAACGATCTGTGTCTCTTTGTCATCATCCAATGTTTCTGTAATACTTACACCAAGATCAAACGGACCATCAATATCATCATCGTTTTTTTCAATCGCTCCACTATTGACATCCACTTTGGAATAAGCACTGTCAGAAGTTGTCAGAAGACTGTTGATCGTAACGGTATCTCTGACATCATCTGTCTTCTTGATTCCCTGTGCATAAGGCATCAGAACATAATAACCTTTGGATGCAAAATCAGAGACTGCATCGGTGCTGTTGACTGTCGGTACCAGATAATAAGGCATCTGCGCATAATGCTGTGAATCGCCTTCAATTACAATACCCTCTGTTCTCTCTACTCCATAGTTCTTGAGAACCGCATCAAAATTATCCATGGATTCTTCTGTATAATCAGAGAAGATCATAGCTTTTCCGCCATTTTCAAGATAATCAATAATCGCATCTTTCTCAGATTCGGAAATATCGGAAGTTGGTGCGTTGATTAGCAGGCACGCAGCATCATCCGGGACACTTTCTTCTGTGATCAGGTTCAGAGATTTAATATCAATATTTGCTTTCTGGATATCTTCCTGAAGAGTAGAATCCAGGTCTTTTTCACCATGTCCATCCAGTGTATAAAGAACCGGAAGGTCTTCGGAAGTTACATAGGAAATAGCACTGTCGATCTGTCCTTCTCCATCGAATCCTGTCGTTGTGGACTGATACGTATTATAATCAATCGAAGATTCATAAATACTGCTGTAATTTACAACTTTGCTTCTGTCACCACATACCACGATCAGGCTGTTTGCAGCAACATCATCACTGGTATATTCTGACGTAAATTTCGGATTTACAACAGGATCTTTCTGTTCTACTTTAATATGATCTGATCCTTCTTCATATTTCTCAAGTAACTTTTTAATCGTTTCATCTTCAGAGCCGCTCTGTACGACCTGATAAATCGTTACATCTTTATCCAGTTTTTTCAGGAAGTTCTTTGTATCATCAGTGATACTGTAAAGTTTCTGAGCACTGACATCCACTTCTGTATATTTGGATGGAAGGGAACCAACGATCATATTGACTACAAGAACGATTACGATAAATACTGCACTGATCACAACGCTGTAAGAACCGTTCTTGATGTATTTTTTATTCATGGAATCCTTTATTTTCTGTTTTAAAGGTTTCTTTTCTTTTTTGGCTGTCTCTTTTGCCGGATTTTCAATCTTATCTGCTTTCTTTGCTTTCAGTTTTTCCGTAAATTTCATTGTCTCCCACCTCCTTAATTCCAACGTCTCTTGGCAATCGACTGTACAGTCAGAAACAGGCAGACTGCAATCACAGACAGGAAATACAAAATGCCTTTGACATCAAAGATTGCATTTGCAAAATTGTCAAAATGGCTGCTCAGGTTGAAGATATCCAGAATTTTCTGGATTCCACCTGAGAAAAAGCTGGAATTTACAACATAAACAATGACAAGTGCGATCTCCCCAACTATACAGATGACTGCTGAGATCAGGAAGTTTTTGATCATTGTATAGATTATGATCGCTGCTGCCAGAATCAGAAGTCCAAATGTAACACAGGTAGAAAGTGCTCCTTCTGAGAAGAAAGAGGAAATTCCATTCATCATATAAAGAGCAAACAGAATAACAAATGTCAGTACTGCCGCAATTACCTGACTTTCTGTCAATGAGGAAATAAACACACCAATTGCAAGATTTGCACATCCCAGAAGGAAAAATCCAAGGATCGCAGTGTATGCTGCTCCCAGAGATACTGTTCCGAATTTTGTCATGAGCAGTGGATACAGACACATAATCAGCATCGGAATCGCAAAGATCGTAACCAGTGCAAAATATTTACCAAAAACAATTTTTTCAATAGACACCGGTGCTGTAAGAAGCAGCTGATCTGTTTTCTGTTTACGTTCTTCTGCAAGAACTCGCATTGTAAGGATCGGCACACTGATCAGAAATACAAAGGTCAGTGCACTTAATGTGTACTCAAAACGAGGATATGCTGCTCCAAGCTGATATGCTGAAAAATAAATACCTGTCAGAAGCAGGATAAAAAATATGAACAGGTAACCGATCATAGAAGTAAGGTAACTTCTCAGCTCCCTTTTATATACTGCGATCATTTATTTTCCCCCTCCTTTTTGTCTGTCTCTTTTTCGTTCTTTTTCTTCTTATCATCTTCAGTCAGTTCAAGGAAGATTTCCTCCAGAGATACTTTCTTCGACTGCATTTCCAAAATTGGGCAGTGTGCATCTGCCATTTTGAAGAACACCTCTTCACGGATATCCATATCCTCTTTTGTAGAAAGCATTACATTCCATGCATGTTCTTCCTTTGCATCCTCTATCTTAATATCTTTGATGTCACTGATCTGTCCAAGTGCAATACGAATATGATCTTTATCACCTTTCACAAGCAGATTTAAGGTATTGGAACCTTCTGCAAGTTTACCAAGGTTTTCCGGTGTATCACTGGCAACCAGTTTTCCATGAGAAATGATCAATACATAATCGCAGACAGCACTGACTTCTGACAGAATATGCGAACTTAAAATAACCGTATGTTTCTTCTTAAGGCTCTTGATCAGATCACGGATCTCAATGATCTGTTTCGGGTCAAGACCTACGGTTGGCTCATCCAGGATGATTACTTCCGGATAACCAAGAATTGCCTGTGCAAGTCCGACTCTCTGTCTGTAACCTTTGGACAGGTTTTTGATCAGACGGTTTTTCATGTCTGTGATTTTTACCATTTCCATGACTTCTTCTACCATGGATTTCTTTTGATTTTTTGGGATTTTTTTGAGATCAGCAACGAAACTCATATATTCGCCTACTGTCATGTCGAAATAAAGAGGCGGCATTTCCGGCAGATAGCCGATGCATTTTTTTGCCTGCTCTGGTTCATCCAGTATGTCATGACCATCAATGGTTACCGTTCCCTCCGTAGATGCTATATAACCAGTAATCATATTCATAGTCGTAGATTTACCAGCTCCGTTTGGCCCCAGAAAGCCGTAGATTTTGCCTTTCTCGATTTTAAAAGAAAGGTGGTCAACTGCCGTATGGTCTCCATAGCGTTTGACCAGATTGTTTACTTCAATCACAAGTCTCTCCTCCTTTTTCTTTAAACAGAATATTGTATTCTGCAAATATTTACAAAACAAAAGATGCCTCCAGGTGAAACAGAGATAGGGGGTACCTGGAAGCATCTTCCATCATGAGCCGGCTTTAACGTCTGCTCTGAAAATATTCTATGAGGAAGTTGTGATAAAAATTGGATAAATCTGTGATGATTTTGTGAAAATAAAACGTATTTTTGAAATAGTTTTTCTAAAAACAGTTTCTGTTTATGAAAGAGGCTCTTTCAGTGGTGTTCCTGCCTTACGCGGATAGCGGCCCGGTGTTGGTTTCATTTTCTCGATCACAACGAGAGAACGCTGGATTTCAGAATCCGGAAGATTAAAATAAACCACATCCTGAATCTTGCCGCCGAGGATCTTAACTGCTTTTTCTGCCTGCTGCAGTTCTTCCTGAACCGTGCCAGACTTGTAAGAAATAAAATTTCCGCCCACTTTTACATATGGAAGACAGTACTCAGACAACGTAGCCAGATTGGAAACCGCGCGGGATACGCACAGATCATACTGCTCACGGTATGCTTTATTTTTGGCAAATTCTTCTGCCCTGCCATGAATTGCAGTAATATTTTCCAGTTTCAGAAGAGCAAATGTTTCTTCGAGAAAATTAACTCTCTTCTTCAATGAGTCAAGAAGACAGGCTTCCAGATGCGGAAACGCAATCTTAAGTGGTACTCCCGGAAATCCGGCTCCTGTTCCGATATCCATGATTTTGCTGACTTTTGTCATATCTACTGCCTTCACACAGGCAAGACTGTCCAGGAAATGCTTTACCAGCACTTCCTGAAACTCGGTAATACCAGTCAGGTTCATGACCTTGTTTTTTTCTACCAGATATTCATAAAAAGCAATAAACTGCTGTTTCTGTGTATCATTCAGAGCAATTCCAAGTTCTTCACACCCTTGCTCCAGTACTTTCAGATCATAAGACAATATTATATCCTCCTATTCTCAGGAATTTGAATTTCTTCTGTATTGTTCAAGATAAACCAGCAGTACAGAAATATCCGCAGGAGATACTCCTGAAATACGAGATGCCTGTCCAATAGAAATTGGACGGTATTCTTCCAGTTTCTGCCTTGCTTCGATACGAAGACTGCCAACCTTTTCATAATCCAGGTCTTCCGGAATTTTCTTTGCTTCCAGTTTTTTGAACTGCTCTACCTGCTTCAGCTGTCTCTTGATATATCCCTCATATTTCAGATTTATCTCTACCTGCTGCTTCACATCCCATGGAAGCTCCGGTCTTTCTTTGTCAATTGGTGCCAGATCTTCATAGTTCAGTTCCGGTCTGCGGATCAGTTCTGCAATCGTTGTTCCGGATTTCAGAAGTGTACTTCCTTTTTCTTCCAGCAATTTCTGGACCTCCGGTGTTCCGCCGATCGTTGCATGTTCGGTACGCTCGATTTCTTTCTGAATTGCCTCTTCTTTTCGAAGAACTGCCTGATATGTTTCTTCATCGATCAGACCAACCTGATATCCTTTTTTACGGAGACGAAGATCTGCATTATCCTGTCTCAGCAGAAGACGATATTCTGCACGGCTTGTCATCATTCGATACGGTTCATGGTTTTCTTTTGTAACCAGGTCATCGATCAGTACTCCAATATAAGCTTCAGAACGGTCCAGAACCAGCTGTTCCCGGCCTTTTACCTCCATAGCTGCATTGATTCCGGCAATCAGCCCCTGTGCTGCTGCTTCTTCATATCCGGAGCTTCCGTTAAACTGTCCGCCACTGAACAGGCCTTTGATCTTTTTGAATTCCAGCGTCGGATACAGCTGCCGTGGATTGATGCAGTCATACTCAATTGCATAGGCGTTCTTAACAATCTTTGCATGTTCCAGTCCCGGAACAGAATGGTACATTTCATCCTGTACATCTTCCGGAAGAGAACTGGACATACCTCCAATATACATTTCATTCGTATAAAGTCCTTCTGGTTCAATAAATACCTGATGACGTTTTTTATCCGCAAAACGAACGACCTTGTCCTCGATAGATGGACAGTATCTCGGTCCGGTACCTTCAATCATACCGGAATACAATGGCGAACGGTCCAGATTATTACGGATGATCTCATGCGTTTTTTCGTTTGTATAAGTCAGCCAGCAGGACTTCTGCTGGATCTGTACAGACTCCGGATCCGTTGAGAATGAGAATGGAACTACTCTTTCATCGCCAAACTGCTCTTCCATTTTGGAATAATCGATCGTATTTCCGGCAATTCGTGCCGGTGTTCCTGTCTTGAAGCGGAACATCTCGATTCCAAGCTCTTTGAGTGAATCTGTCAGATAATTGGCCGCCTGCAGTCCATTTGGTCCGGTATAATTGCTGACATCACCGTAGATACATCTTGCTTTCAGGTACGTTCCTGTACAGAGTACAACTGCCTGGCAGTGATAAACTGCACCTGAATAAAGCTGCACTCCTGTAATTTTGCCTTCTTCCACGAGAAGCTTTGTGACTTCTCCCTGTTTAATGGTCAGATTTTCCTGATTTTCCAGAGTCTTTCTCATCTCTGTGCTGTAGGCCTGTTTGTCTGCCTGTGCTCTCAGTGAATGAACTGCCGGTCCCTTGGAACTGTTCAGCATCTTTGACTGAATAAAAGTTTTGTCGATATTTTTTCCCATCTCTCCGCCAAGCGCATCCAGTTCTTTTACCAGATGTCCCTTGGAGCTGCCGCCGACATTCGGGTTACATGGCATTAAGGCAATACTGTCTACGCTTACCGTAAACATTACTGTATCCAGCCCCAGACGTGCACAGGCAAGTGATGCTTCACAGCCTGCATGTCCCGCTCCTACTACAACAATATCACAGGTTTTTTCCAGTGTTTTTGTCTCCATTATTTATCTTCCCTTCTTATTTACCAACGCAGAATTTGCTGAAAATCTCATTTACAAGGTCTTCTCCCACAGATTCACCCACGATGCGTCCAAGACTCTCGTACGCATTCATCAGGTCAATGGAAAAGAAGTCCTCAGACATTCCCATAGCAATACTGTCCATTACAAGCTTCAGGCTTTCCTTTGATTCTTCAAGTGCGGCCTTATGACGGGCATTTGTAATATATACCTCATCGTTAAAGGAAAGCTCTCCATGGAAAAACATCCTCTTGATCTCATCCTCCAGCTGACTGATTCCGGTTTCTTCCACAACAGATACCGGAATGACCGGGCTTCCTGTTTTTTCCTTTAATTCTTCAATATCAACAGCCGCCTCAAGATCTGTTTTATTGTAAATTACGATACTCTTCCGTCCGGAAAGTAATTCCATGATCTCGCGGTCATTATCATCCAGCGGCAGTGAAGAATCCACAACATAAAGGATCAGATCTGCGTTTTCCGCCATTTGTTTTGCCTTACCGACTCCGATCTTTTCGACAACATCTTCCGTTTCACGGATTCCAGCGGTATCGATCACGCGAAGCGTGATCCCGTTCAGAGAAATATATTCCTCCAGAATATCTCTTGTCGTTCCGGCAATTTCTGTAACGATTGCCCGGTCTTCTCCAACCAGAAAATTCAGAAGAGATGACTTTCCTGCATTTGGTTTTCCAAGGATAACCGTCTTGATTCCTTCCTGTATCATTCTTCCATCGTCCGCTGTTTTCAACAGTTCACTGATATTTTCACTCTCTTTTTCCACAATTTTCTGCAGTTCCTGTGGATAGTCTGTGAGGTCAAAATGTTCCGGATCATCCAGTGCCGTTTCTATATATGCAATCTGGTGAAGCAGTCTTGCACGAATTTCTTTAACAGCCCGCTGTACAGAACCCTTTAACTGTTCGACAGAACTTTTGAGTGCCATGGAATTCTTTGCCTGAATGACATCCATAACTGCCTCTGCCTGAGACAGGTCCAGCCTTCCGTTCAGAAATGCTCTTTTTGTAAACTCTCCCGGTTCTGCGATCACCGCACCATTTTTTAGAACAGTTTCCAGAACGCGTTTCATGGCATATACACCGCCATGACAATCTATTTCTACGGTGTCCTCACCCGTATATGTGTGAGGTCCTCTCATGATCATAACCAGTACTTCATCTACAACTTCTTCTCCATCATAGATAAATCCATAATGAATGGTATGGCTGACGACTGTACGAATATCTTTTTTTCCGTTTTTGGAACGATAGATCTTCGCGATCACATCCATAGCATTTTCGCCACTGATACGAACAATACCAATACCTGAAGCACTCATTGCTGTAGAGATTGCTGCAATTGTTGCGTCCATATTTCCTCCATGGTAATATCTGTTAACACAGATATTTTAATATTTATTTTTACAAAATCGATTGCTTTCAGAACTTTACAAAAAAGATGTTACCCCAGGTAAGCACACACGTCAAGACGTGTTATTCACGCTTTCACCTAGAATAACATCTTTTTTAGATTCATATATTAATATCTTTTTAATTTAACAACTACATGACGGTAAGGTTCCTCACCTTCACTAGCTGTTTCAACAAATTTATTTCCCTGCAGTGCAGAGTGGATGATTCTTCTTTCATATGGATTCATCGGCTCAAGTACAACAGGTTTTCTGGTCTTTTTCACCTTGTAGGCAATTCCTCTTGCAAGGTTTTCCAGAGTCTCTTTACGACGTCTTCTGTAATCCTCTGTATCAAGTTTGACGCGGATATAATCGGATTTGCCTTTATTTACAACAAGGCTTGTCAGATACTGGAGAGAATCCAGTGTCTGTCCTCTCTTACCGATAAGGATGCCCATATCTTCTCCTTCAAAATCAACTTCCAGACAACCGTCTGTTGTATTGTATTTTGAAGTGATCTGAACTTCTCCAAGATCCATGGAACCAAATACATCGCGAAGGAATACAAGTGCTCTCTCTTCAATATCTTTGATTTCTTCCGGATCTGTAATGATTTCGATCGGTTTTGATGCTTTTACCTGTTTTTCTTTCGCCGGTCTTTCTTTCTGTTCTTTTACCGATTTCTCTTTTGCAGGTTTTTCTTTTGCAGGTCTCGGCTGTTTTTCTTCTTTTGATGCTTTTGCGGTTTCTGTCTTAGTCTCCGGTTTCACATCGTTCTGTCTGGAAACGGATTTCGGTGCAGATTTCTGTGTTTCTTTTACGGTATCTTCTTTAAAAGCATTAATTTTAACAGAATCAACGATTTTTTCGATCTCTTTTTCTTCGGAATTATCTTCTACTTTACGGGCTTTGATAATTGCCGGTTTGCTTCCGATTCCAAAGAATCCGGAACTTCCTTCGCTGACTACCTGAATATCAAGCTGATCACTGGATACACCCAGTTCAATACATGCCTTTGTAATTGCCTCGTTCTTTGTTTTGGCTGAAAACTGCATATATTCATCCATGGTAAAACCCCGACCTTCCTTTCCTTATTTCTTCTTATTACGTTCTTCGTAATCTCTTACAAGATTTGCCTTGGCTGTGATACTTCCGGCTTTTGCATGAGATGCATTCTTGTAAGCTTCTTCTACTTTTTTTGCACGATTTGCTTCATCAGTACCGCTCATGCCTTTTTCAATCTTATTGATGTTTCGGGCACTCTGATGAGCCTGATTTGTAATCTTCTGCGGCGGAAGTCCTTCTTTTGCTCTCTTGGCTTCCATCTTTTTCATATTTTCATTAACAAGGTCATCGATATTCATCTTGTTCAGATGACGGTTGATCAGCAGCTGCTGGATACTTCTTACTACGGAACTTGCGATCCAGTAAATACCAAGACCTACCGGGAAGGTGAAACAGAAAAATGCTGACATAAGCGGCATTACTGTGTTCATCGTCTTCATGGAACTTGCCATGGCATTGTTATCATTATTGCCATTCTGCGTCGCTGCCTGTGGCATAAGCTTCAGGTTGAGCATCTGTGTAGCCCAGGAAAGAAGCGGAATTGCAAGAGCTGCGATGATAAGGATCAGGGATCCCGTTTTGATATAACTCAGTGGCTGGTCAGCAATGTTCAGCACACCAAATGTCTGCATTTTCTGGATTTCAGAAGCAGTCTTGCTGATCTGATCTGAAAATCCGGAGAACTGGCTGATATTCTGTAAGGATTCCCACTGAGACGGAGACAGCGCATACAGGAAATCTACGATAGAATCTGCATTCTCAGTTACCTGTCTTACTCGTGTCATCTTGTTGTCTGTGATAAAGTTGTTGATGATATCTGTAAATCCATCTACTGCAAGGATTTTTGTGCAGACACCGTTAAATACATTGTAAACACTTCCAACATAAGCCGGAATGTTCTGGATTACCTGATACAGAGCAAACAGGATCGGCATCTGGATTGCCAGCTGAACACAGCTTCCTGTCGCAGATACACCATATTTCTGGTAAACTGCCTGTGTTTCTTCCTGCATCTTCATCATGGAATCCTGATCTTTTTTACCCTGGTATTTTTTCTGGATCTTCTGGATCTCAGGCTGCATGATCGCACTCAGCTTGGAGAATTTCTGCTGTTTGATCTGCAGAGGAGTCATACAAAGGTAGATCAGAATACTGAAAATAATAATACAAAGGCCAAGATTCTGAATTCCTACGGCTTCCAGAACCTTGTAGATTGCATTCATGATCCATCCCATTACAACTGCAATCTGACCAATGATCGGGGTACCACTCTTAGTAGCCAAAATCATACTTTCCAATTTTCTAGTTCCTCCTGGATAATCTTATGAAGTAAACCGTCACGACGGACGGCTCATGCTCCATTTACACTTATGGTACGGGATCATATCCTCCATGAGAAAAAGGATTACAGCGTAATATTCTCCATACTGCAAGTAATCCTCCCTTAAGCGCACCATATTTTTCGATTGCTTCCAAACCATATTGAGAACATGTGGGAATATAAGGACACTTCGTTCTCTTCATCGGTGAAATATATTTTTGATAGAGTCGTATCATTTTAATAAGAAGTTTCTTCATCCGTTCCTCCTGCAATTGCATGCTTCTGTGCCAGATTCATAAAGGCACTCTCAATCTCCTGATAACTTCTGTCCTTTGCAGAATTACGGGCGATCACTACAATATCAAGATTTCTGTCAAATTTTTCTTCATTTAAACGATAGCTTTCTCTGATCAGCCTGGTGAGTCTGTGGCGAACCACACTATTCCCTACTTTTTTACTTACTGATATTCCCAGACGATTCATCATGTGCTGATTAGGCAGCACGTACATCACCAGATACCGATTTGCTTTTGATGTTCCACGCTTGTAAACCTGTTGAAAATCTCTGTTTTTCTTTAAGGACTCTGAATATTTCATCGAATCCTCCTTTTTTCATTATAGAAGAAAAGACCACATCAACTGCGGTCTTATATCTTTAGGCTGATAACTGTTTTCTTCCTTTTAATCTTCTGGCAGCTAATACTTTACGGCCACCCTTTGTGCTCATACGAGCTCTGAATCCATGAACTTTAGCTCTGGATCTTTTCTTTGGCTGAAATGTCATTTTCATAGGTAAAGCACCTCCTTTATCTATTATAGCGTATTCGTAATATTTTCCTAGAACATCATTTCAATTATATTCATAATGACCCTGTTCGTCAAGCCAAAATATTAAAAATCTCAAGAAATATCAGCATTTCAGCCAATTGTGGATTAACCCACACATCTATGTGGAAAGTTATGGTTAACGTAAAGTTATCCACTTTTTGTGGATAACTTGTGGATAACTCTAATTTTTCCTGTGTTTTTATCCCCATTTTTCGACTGTTTTTTACACAACATACTCAAAAAGACCTTTATTTTACATCTTTTTCAGTGTGGATACACTTATACACAATCCCCATAGTCATTTTTCCACTATTTCCTATGTTATGTAAACTTATGGAGTTTTATCCACCATTTCATGGTTATACACATGTGGACAAAGTGGAAAACTATCCCCGTAACCTGTGAATTTTCCCCCTTTATACCCCCAATTAACCGTTGCTAATCACGCGAATTTATTATAATATATAAAAGGATATTTATGTCTTTTGACTTATACAATAAACTTTCAAAAAACCAGGAGATAGAAACATGGATAAAGTGATTGAAAATTGGGATAAAATTCTGCAAACCGTTAAAGCAGATTACGATGTAGGCGATGTTGCCTTTAATACCTGGCTGAAGCCGCTAAAAGTCTATGATGTCAAGGATAATGTGATTACGATTCTTGTTCCTTCAGAACAGGTTGTTTTAATAAACCTTCTTAATAAGAAGTATAAGCTTCTCCTTCAGGTTACTATTTGCGAAATAACCGGCATGGACGAATGCGAAGTCAAATTCATATCTCCTGATGAGGCACCCAAAAAAGAAGTTTCTTCTTATACTAATGCTGCAGCAGAAACAGGTCTTACCGATATTGACCGTCGCTGTGAAGAAGCTCACCTCAATCCCAAATATATTTTTGATACCTTTATCGTCGGTAACAATAATAAATTTGCACAGGCCGCAGCCCTTGCAGTTGCTGAATCTCCGGGAGATACATACAACCCACTGTTTATCTATGGAGGTGCCGGCCTTGGTAAAACCCATCTTATGCATTCCATCGCTCATTATATTATTGAGCACGATGAAAACAGCAAAGTTTTGTATGTTACCAGTGAAGAATTTACCAATGAACTGATTGAAACGATCCGAAACGGAAACAACTCAGCAATGTCCAAATTCCGTGAAAAATACAGAAACATCGATGTTCTTCTTGTCGATGATATTCAGTTTATTATAGGAAAGGAATCTACACAGGAAGAATTTTTCCATACCTTTAACAGTTTGCACAGTGCGAAAAAACAGATCATCATATCTTCTGATAAACCGCCAAAAGATATGGAAATCCTGGAAGAACGTTTCCGTTCCAGATTCGAATGGGGGCTGATCGCAGATATCACCCTTCCGGATTATGAAACACGAATGGCTATTCTTCATAAAAAAGAAGAACTGGAAGGCTATAATATCAGCGAAGAAGTCATCAAATATATCGCAACAAATATCAAATCCAATATCCGAGAACTGGAAGGTGCTTTCAACAAAGTCATGGCCAGCTCCAAACTGGAAAAGAAAGAAGTAACCCTGGAACTTGCCGAACAGGCATTAAAAGACATTATTTCACCGGATGAACAGAAGGTGATCACTCCAGATTACATTATTTCTGTAGTTGCTGAGCATTATCACGTAACAGTTGCAGATCTCTGCGGCAATAAACGAAGCTCCAAAATCGTTATGCCACGACAGATTGCAATGTATCTGTGCCGTGATATTATAGATACTTCGCTCAAAACAATCGGCAAAAATCTGGGAGACCGTGACCATACCACAGTTATGCACGGGATAGAGAAGATTGAGAACGAATTAAAGACAAATGATAACCTCAAAAACTCCATTGATACGTTAAGGAAAAAAATTAATCCACAAGGTTAAGAGACTTTTCCACACACAATTTTAACTTTGAAAGTCGTTTATACACGGAGTTATACAGTAAAGAAATCCCCGTTTTTCAAGGTTTGAAAGACTTTTTCACATATTCACACCCCCCTAAGGCGGCTACGGCGGATTTCTTTATATATTTTTATTTATAAAGCCAATTCTGAAACAGGAAAGGAGTTATACACATCATGAAAATCATCTGTTCAAAAAATAATCTTTTAAAAAGCGTAAATATATCTTTGAAAGCTGTACCATCCAAAACAACAATGCCAATTCTTGAATGTATTCTTATGGATGCAACAACAAACCAGATCAAATTTACTACCAATGACATGGAACTTGGTATTGAAACAATCGTTGAGGGCCATATTGAAGAAAAAGGTATGGTTGCTCTTGATGCAAAAATCTTCTATGAAATCATTCGAAGACTTCCGGATAATGATGTAACCATTACCACAGACAGCAATTTCGTAGCTACGATCACCTGTGAAAAAGCCAAATTTACAATTCCGGGCAAAGCAGGCGAAGATTTTGCATATCTTCCGGTTATTGAAAAAGATGAATCACTGACTCTTTCTCAGTTTACTTTGAAAGAAATGATTCGTCAGACAATCTTTTCCATTGCAGTTAATGAAAATAACCGCCTGATGACCGGAGAATTATTTGAAATAAAAGATAATTGTCTGAAAATTGTTTCTCTGGATGGTCATCGTATCTCTATCCGGAAGATGCCTCTGAAAAAAGAATATTCAGATCGCAAGATCGTTGTTCCAGGCAAAACATTAAGTGAGATAAGCAAGATCCTGTCCGGTGAAATTGATGATCAGGTAAGTATCTATTTTACAAAAAATCATATTCTGTTTGAATTTGACCAGACCATGGTTGTTTCCAGACTGATCGAAGGAGAATATTTCCGCATTGATCAGATGCTTTCCAGTGATTACGATACAAAAGTCAGCGTAAACAAAAAAGAATTCCTTGACTGTATTGACCGAGCAACACTTCTGGTACGAGAAGGTGATAAGAAACCAATCGTAATTGAGATCAAAGACAACAGCATGGAACTGAAAATCGATTCTGCTATGGGTTCCATGAATGAAGAGATTGATATTGAAAAAGATGGTAAAGATATTCTCATCGGATTCAACCCGAAATTCCTGATCGATGCTTTGAAAGTTATAGATGATGAAGTAATTCATATGTATCTGATGAACCCGAAAGCACCATGTTTTATCAGAGATGATGAAGAAAACTACACATATCTGATCCTGCCGGTAAATATCAGTCAGAATCAGAATAGATAAAAATAGAATCAGTCCAGATAAGAGGTGAATGATTTGGAAATCAAAATCAGAGATGAATTTATAAAACTCGGACAGGCTTTGAAACTTGCCGGAGTCGTAGAAGACGGAGTGGAAGCAAAGTATGCGATTCAGGATGGTCTTGTTCAGGTAAATGGTGAAGTTGACCAGCGAAGAGGCCGTAAGGTTTATGAAGGTGATGTGATCACTTTTGAAGATCAGGAAATCAAAGTCATCAGATAATTATGTATATAGAATCGATAGAACTTAAGAATTTCAGAAATTATCAGGATCTGCAGCTGGATTTTGATAAAGGAACCAATATTTTTTATGGAGATAATGCGCAGGGTAAAACCAATATTCTGGAATCTGTGTATATTTGTGGGACAACGAAATCACATAAAGGAAGTAAAGACAAAGAAATCATTCGTTTTGGAGAGGAAGAATCTCATATTCGAATGATGGTAAAAAAGGATGAGCTTTCTTATAAGATCGACATGCATCTTCGTAAAAATAAGGCAAAAGGCGTGGCAATTAATGGATTGCCGATCAAAAAAGCCAGGGAATTATTTGGAATCGTAAATCTTGTTTTTTTCTCACCGGAGGATCTGAATATCATCAAAAACGGACCTGGTGAGAGAAGGAGATTTATGGATCTGGAATTATGCCAGCTTGACCAGATATATCTGACGGATCTGGCAGGATATAATCATATCGTAAATCAGAGAAACCGTCTTCTGAAAGATCTTTACCAGAATCCTTCTTTACGGGAAACACTGGAAATCTGGGACATTCAGATGTTGCAGTACGGAAAGAAGATCATTGAAAAAAGGCGGGATTTTGTCAGAGACCTGAATGATGTGATTCAGGATATCCACCGTAATCTGACGGGTGGAGAAGAACATCTTGAGGTCATTTATGAACCGAGTACAGAGTCAGAATGCTTTGAAGAAACTTTGAAAAAAAACAGAGAACGTGATATGCGGATGAAAATGACATCTGCCGGTCCACACAGAGATGATCTGTGTTTTATGGTAAACGGGATCGATATCCGGAAATTTGGTTCACAGGGACAGCAGAGAACAGCGGCCCTGTCTTTGAAACTTTCAGAAATCTATCTGGTAAAAGAAAAAATCAAAGATACGCCGATACTTCTTCTGGATGATGTACTTTCAGAGTTGGACAGCAACAGACAGACATATCTGCTGGACAGCATTCATGATATACAGACGCTGATCACTTGTACGGGACTGGATGATTTTGTAAGCCACCAGTTTCATATCAACAAAGTTTTCAAAGTAGTAAAAGGAGAAGTGTTTAACCCTGTAAATTAAAGCATTTTTGTGGTTATCACATTTTGACAAGCATTATGGCATATGTTACACTGTTTTTAATATTGGAAAGTTGGTGAATGCATTGGATAAAGAGGAATTTCGGATCAAACTCGAAGAAATAAATCGCCTTGTAGAAAAGAAAAATTACAAGGATGCTATGGAAGTGGTAGACAGTATTGACTGGCGTCGTGTTAAGAATGTTCGTACCTTATGCGTTGTTGGAGAAATCTATGCAGCAAATAAAAGATACGAAGACAGTAAGGAAATCTTCCTTTTGGCTTATCACAGAGCACCGATTGGCAAAAATATTTTATACCGCCTGATTGAAGTATCCCTCAAGATGAAGGATATCGCTGAAGCAGAAGAATTTTATGAGGAATTTCTGGAGGTTGCACCAAATGATAACACCAGATATATCCTCAAGTACAAAATCTGCAAGGAAAAACAGGTTTCTCTGGATGAACAGATCAAGATCCTGGAGGAATACAAAGAAAAAGAATTTACAGAGCGCTGGTCTTATGAACTGGCAAAACTGTATTATCAGAATGGAGATACTCAGAAGTGTCTGAGTCTTTGTGATGAAATGGTTCTCTGGTTCAGTGACGGAAAATATGTTATGAAGGCACTGGATCTCAAGAACAGAATGGGAATGCTGACGGGAGAAGAAAAAGAAAAATATGACAGTCAGTTTATTCCAAAACTTACACCTGTAGAAGATGCGGATTCTATCAATGAAGAAAAGCCTGCGCAGGAAGTGAAAACTGCAGAAGAGGACGGACCTGTGATCGAGAGCGTAGCAATCGATGAGAGAGATGTCAACAGTGCAGAAAGTCTTCAGGAAAAAATTTCGAAAGGTATCAGAGATATCTTCAGTGGAAACAAAAAGAAAGAAACTGAAGAAGATTTCATGAAAGAAGAACAGGAAGCTCCGGAAGAAGTCCAGGAGGAACTTATCAAAGACATTTCTTCTGATGAGACTGATGTGAATGTTCCGGAACTTGAGCCGGAAGATGCAATGATCCATCCGCCTAAGAATCCAGGACAGTCTGTTTTCAGCAATATGGAAGAAATGATCGAGCAGGTTACCGAAGAGGAGATCAAGAGCGGTCCGGAAGAACCGACTGCCGGAGAAAATACGGAGATACTGGAATCAGAGGATACTCTGGAAGCAGCTGAGCCTGCTGAAAATGTTGAAGCTGAGAAGGAAGATAAAGCGGCTGAGAATACAGAAAAACAGCCGATTGAAATGAAAATGCCGGAGCTTGAAATTCCGGAATCCATGAAGAATATGAATTTGGATAATCCTGAAGAAATAGAAATTCCAAAAGCACCGGATATCTGCCTGCCAGGTGCAGAAAATGCATCTTCAGATGATTTTGAATTTAATCTTGAAGATACGATCCTTGCAGCTGCGTCTGCCCAGGGAATTGAAATTCCGAAAGGACCGATTCCGGCAAAGAAACCAGCTGAAGAGGTTCAGGAAACTGTTCCGGAGGACGATGAAGAATATATGTCCGAAGAAGATCTTCAGAGTGCAGAGGATGAATTTATGAATGGTCCGGCAGGAAAAGCAGCCGAGCCGGAACAGGATGAAACGGAATCCGATGAGAATGATCAGGAAGAACCGGAAACAGATGAATTTGATTCTCTGATGGAAGATGATGAAGATTTCGGAGAAGAAGACGGTTATGAAGATGAGGATGATCTGCTGAAAGGAATGGATTTCCTCAATGATATTGATAATGCAGAGACAATGGAGATTCCTGTCAGAGAAGTTAAGAAATCCAAACCTGCGAAAAAAGCAAAAAAACCGGTTTCAGAAGAAGAAATGGAACAGCTGATCGATTCTATGCAGCCTAAGAAAAATGCAGAAGATATCATTCCGAGGGAAAAAGTACTTACAGAGGATGAAGAGAAGCTCTTTACATACTTTGTAAAAGTACCTGGACTGAAAGAACAGATCCTTGATACGCTTTATGATGTACAGATGGGTGCTGCAGATAAAACATCCAGAACAGGTAACGTGATTGTTATGGGTGGTCGTGAAACCGGAAAAACCCGCCTGATCTCAAGTCTGATTCCTGCAATCTGCAAAGAGCTGAATCTGGATGCATCCAAAGTTGCCTATGTATTTGCAGATCAGATCAATGGCAAGAATATTGCAGAGATCGTCAGCAAGATGGCAGGAGGATTCCTGGTTATCGAAAACGCAAATCAGCTTACCAAAGAAACAGTAAATCAGCTGAACAAAGCAATGGAATTCCGTACAGACGGTCTGATCGTTATCATCGAAGATGAAAAGATCGGTATGCGTAAACTGATTGCGAGATTCCCGAAATTTACATCCAAATTTACATCTATGATCAATATTCCGGTATTTACCAATGATGAGCTTGTTAACTTTGCAAAAGTGTACACAAGAGAAAATGGATATACTATTGATCAGATGGGTATGCTTGCACTGTATAATCTGATCAGTACAAGCCAGAAAGAAGATCAGCCGATGAATGTAGGCGCTGTCAAAGAAATCATTGATAATGCCATTGCAAAATCCAAAGGCGGACTTCGCAAGCTGATAGGCAAGAAGAAAGTCAATCCTGACGGATACATGGTACTTTTCGAGAAAGATTTCAGCTGAAAAATTAAAATGAGCATAAGCAGCAGGAGGAAATTATGACCAGACCTTATCTTGGAAACCCGAAATATACCATTGAAGTTCTTCAAAAGTACGGATTTGTGTTCCAGAAAAGGTTTGGTCAGAATTTTCTGATCGATACCCGTGTTCTGGACAGGATCATTGAGGCATCTGAAATTACAAAAGATGATTTTGTACTGGAAATCGGACCAGGAATCGGAACGATGACTCAGTATCTGGCAGATGCGGCCAGAGAGGTTACTGCAGTTGAGATTGATGACGCGTTGATCCCGATTCTTCAGGATACGCTGAAAGAGTGGGATAATGTATCTGTGATACATGGTGATATCCTGAAGACAGATATCCGGAAGATTGCAGATGAAAAGAATCAGGGACGTCCGATCAAAGTTGTGGCAAATCTGCCGTATTATATAACAACACCGATCATTATGGGACTGTTTGAAAGTCATGTGCCTGTAGATTCCATTACGGTAATGGTTCAGAAAGAAGTTGCAGACAGAATGCAGACTGGTCCCGGATCCAAGGATTATGGTGCTTTATCACTGGCAGTACAATATTATGCAAAACCGGAGATCGTGGCAAATGTTCCGCCGAACTGTTTTATGCCGAGACCGAAGGTTGGCAGTGCAGTGATCCGGCTGACCAGACATCAGAATCCGCCGGTACAGGCAAAGGATGAAAAGCTGATGTTCCGTATTATCCGCGCTTCTTTTAACCAGAGAAGAAAGACACTGGCAAACGGATTAAAAAATTCACAGGAACTGCAGTTTACCAAAGAACAGGTTGAGCAGGCAATCACGGAATGTGGACTTCCACTGAATATCCGAGGTGAGGCTCTTACCCTGGAACAGTTTGCTGCACTGGCAGATATTTTTGTAGATATGAAATAATAAAAATAACAACTATAAAAGGCATCCGGTGGCTGGTCGGATGCCTTTTATAGTAATATTTATTAAATTTAAAAGGAAGGAGAGTTGATTGCTTTTCGGCAATCAACATATGAAAAAGAAAATTTTATAAAAATAATGTTGGCTGTATTATTTTTATGGTCTTAGTATATCCAGAAATTGTGATGGAATCATGTTTAACTTATGAAAAAAAAGTGAACGATTGTCGAAAGTTCTATGAATTAAGAATATTTTACAGCTTTTTTTTCAGAGTGTGTTATAATGCAGTTCGTATCATTGATAGAAACTGTAATTGTATTTATTCAGGAGGTAATTAAAATGATGAAAATAAACAAATTAAGTGCATTTATTCTTGCAGGAGCTCTTACATGTACTGCACCTGCCATGGTTTATGCAGATCAGACAACAGATGCTGCTGTAGATCAGGCAGTAGAACTTCTGGAGCAGAGTGGAGTAGATGACCTGTTATCAGATCCGGATAAAGTGGTAGATCTTATTATCTCTGCCAAAGAAACTCTGGGAACAGTAAATGTAACAGATGATCAGATCAGCAGTGCACTGGATGTTGCTGCTGGAGAATTAGGGGTAACTCTTTCTGATTCTGACAAATCCACATTAATTCAGCTGTACAATAAATTCAAAAACATGGATCTGGATGAGAATGAACTGAGATCTCAGGTAAACAAAGTGTATGACAAACTGGAAAGCCTTGGAATTACGAAAGAAGATGTGAAGGGAATTCTTGGCAAACTTGTTGAGCTTGTAAAAGGATTTCTGAACTAAGAAGAGTTCTGTTATATGACAATGTATAAAATACACAACAAGTAAAATAACATAAAAAAACCATATGTTACATTTTTATAAAAAACAAGGATGAAAAACGAAAAAATTGTGCAAATACACGAAAGGTTCATGGCTTGTTCATACTATGTTCATAAATGACTGGTACTATAAGGATAGTTCGAAAGAGCTACACAAAACAGACGTTGTAATGTTCTTCATTACACATAAATTTTTTCATAATAATCGCCCCGGTAAACCACTGCCGGGGCACTCCTCGTTTATAAGCCCCTATTTTGGGGGCTTTTTTTATTTTACAGGTTATAATATAATTGATATCAGGGTACAAAAGAATGTATTGAAGGAAATGCATTGCGAAAACATGTGGCATGCTATAATACAGATAATAAATAAAGAATAACAAGTATAAGTAAAGGAGAACGGAAAATCATGGCTGAATCAATGAAAGATTATGAAAAAGAACTGGAAGAGTCTATGAAAACAATAGAAGAAGGCGATATTCTTACAGGGACTGTAATCAGTGTAGATGAAAAAGAAGTAATCCTTGATCTGAAATATTATGCAGAGGGCGTGATTCCGGCAGAAAACTACAGCAGAGAACCGGGATTCAGCCTGAAGGATGAAGTACATGAAGGAGATGAAGTCTCTGCAACAGTTGTAAGAAAAGACGATGGACAGGGAAATATTCTTCTTTCCAGAGTTGAGGCAGTAGACGTGCTGGCATGGGATAAATTAAAAGAACTGAAAGAATCCGGTGAAGTGCTGGATGTTGTAGTAAAAGGAATCACAAATGCCGGTGTTATTGCGTATGTGGAAGGTGTAAGGGGATTTATTCCAGCATCCAAACTTGCACTGAATTATGTGGAGGACACAGAAGAATATCTGAATAAACCGATTCAGGTACAGGTGCTGGATGTAGACAAAGAAAGTAAGAAACTGATTCTTTCTGCCAAAGAAATTCTCAGAGCAAAAGCGGAAGAAGAAAGAAAAAATAAAGTTTCAAACCTGGAGATTGGTCTTGTAACAGAAGGAACTGTAGAGAGTCTTCAGCCATATGGGGCATTTGTAAATCTTGGAGATGGACTTTCCGGCCTGGTTCACATTTCACAGATCTGTGAAAAAAGGATCAAGAAACCATCAGAGGTTCTGGCAGTGGGAGATACGGTAAAGGTCAAAGTTACTGCGATCAAAGATGGCAAACTCAGTCTCAGCATCAAAGAAGCAACAGATATGATGGCAAAGGAAATCGAAGAAGAGGTTTACGAAGTGCCGGATGCAGGAGAGCAGGCAACGACTTCTCTGGGATCACTTTTTGCAAACATTAAATTAGATTGATTAATAAGAGGATTTTATTTTTATGAAAAATCAGGAAAAAATTTTTGTTATCGGACACAAAAATCCGGATACAGATTCCATCTGTTCTGCAATCGCCTATTGTGATATCAAAAACAGAACTACGCAGGAAAGCAGATATATTCCAAAACGTGCAGGACAGATCAATGAAGAAACAGAATATGTACTGAATCGTTTTGGAGTACATCCACCAGGATACTTAAGCAATATAGGAACACAGGTAAAGGATATGGATATCCGCCTGAGTCCGGAAGCAAATAAGAGCATGTCACTGAAAAATGCATGGGATCTGATGCAGGAAAACAGCATCGTTTCTCTGCCGATTCGTGAAAAAGACGGCACATTGGAAGGCCTGATCACAATTGGTGATATTGCAAAAACATATATGGATACAACAGACAGCTATCTTCTTTCCAGAGCGAGAACGCAGTATCAGCGAATCGCTGAGACAATCGGAGGAAAAGTGATCGAAGGTAACGCACATGGATATTTTATCCAGGGAAAGATTATGGTAGCAACTGCCAATCCGGATAAGATGAAAGAATATGTAGAAGAAAATGATATGGTCATCATGGGTAATCGTGAAGAAGACCATCTGCAGGCGATTGAGCAGAATGTAAGCTGTATCATCGTTGGAATGGGGATTGAAGTTACCGAAAAGGTACTGAAACTGGCACATGAGAAAGATATCGTCATTATTTCTTCTCCGTATGATACCTTTACGATCTCACGTCTGATCAATCAGAGTATTCCTGTTAAATATATCATGAAAACAGATAATCTGGTTACATTTAACACAGAAGATTTTACAGATGATATTCAGGAAGTAATGATCAAACATCGTCATCGTGCATTCCCGGTCATCAACAAAAAGGGCAAATGTATTGGTACGATTTCCAGACGTAATTTTCTGGACATGCACAGGAAAAAAGTGGTTCTGGTAGATCATAATGAAAAAGACCAGGCTGTAGATAATATTGATAAGGCTGATATCATGGAGATCATTGATCATCACAAACTGGGCACACTGCAGACAATGCAGCCGATCAGTTTCCGTAATCAGCCGGTTGGCTGTACAGGCACGATCATGTATCAGATGTATGGAGAACAGAAACTGGAGATTCCGCCTAAAATCGCCGGACTTCTCTGCGCTGCGATCATTTCTGATACACTGATGTTCCGTTCTCCGACCTGTACACTGCAGGACAAAATGGCTGCAGGTGCACTTGCACTTATTGCAGACATTTCCATTGAAGAATTTGCAAGAGAAATGTTTAAGGCAGGAAGCAATCTGAAAGACAAATCTCCGGAGGAAATCTTCTATCAGGATTACAAGAAGTTTATTGCAGAGGGAGATATCTGCTTCGGTGTAGGTCAGATCAGCTCCATGGATGCAGATGAACTGCGCGAGATCAAAGAGCGTCTGATTCCGTTTATGGTCAGCGAATGCGGACGTCACGGTGTATCAAGAGTATACTTTATGCTGACAGATATTATGGAGCAGTCTACAGAGCTTCTGTTCTATGGCGAGGGAAGTGAGGAAATGGCTGTCAATGCATTTAAGATTGAACCTAAGGATGGAACGATTTATCTGAAAGGTGTCGTATCACGTAAGAAACAGCTGATTCCGCCACTTATGGAGGCCGCACAGATGATCGGCAGCGATTACGTATAAATCGGAGGAAAACAAATGGCGAAACAAACATGGAAACCAGGCAATATGATATACCCGATCCCGGCAGTCATGGTGAGCGTTACAGATGGGAAAGGGCAGGATGATATTATAACGGTTGCATGGACCGGTACCATCTGTACCAATCCTCCGATGGCTTATATTTCAGTAAGACCGGAGCGTTTTTCCTATCACATGATAAAAGAAACCGGAGAATTCGTGATCAATCTGACAACAGAAGAACTTGCTGCAGCAACGGATTACTGTGGAGTCAGATCCGGACGTGATGTAGATAAATTCAAAGAGACCGGACTTACGAGAGAAAAGGCGGATATCGTAAAAGCACCGATGATAAAAGAGGCTCCGGTGTCGATCGAATGCAGAGTAAAAGAAATCAGAGAGCTTGGTTCACATCATATGTTTCTGGCAGAGGTTGTTGCAGTTCATGCAGACGAACGCTATATGGACGAAAATAATCGTTTTGACCTGAACAGAGCCAGACCGCTGGTCTATTCTCATGGAGAATATCTTGGCACAGGAAAGAAGCTGGGAACTTTTGGATACAGTGTAAAAAAACGTAAAAAAACTGTTCCCCCAAAAACGAAAAAGACCGCCAAGCCTTGATTTAAAAGAGATTGCAGAATACTGCTGTTTATGGTAAAATATTCTTTAAGCAATTCATAAGAGACAGGAGAAAAGAAATTTTATGAATAATATAACGTTGATAGGAATGCCGGGAGCAGGAAAAAGTACAATAGGGGTTGTACTGGCGAAGGTATTGGGCTATCAGTTCCTTGATTCCGATCTTCTGATTCAGAAACAGGAAAAGAGACGCCTGTCCGAAATCATAGAAGAAGAAGGATATAAAGGATTTAAAGATGTTGAGAATCGTGTCAATGCATCAATAGAGGCAGAGAATACGGTCATTGCAACAGGTGGAAGCGTTGTTTACTGCGAAGAAGCCATGGAACATCTGAAATCCATAGGAACCGTTGTGTATTTGAAATTGTCTTTAAATGCTCTTTCAAAGCGACTCGGAAATCTGAAGGGCAGAGGCGTTTTGCTGAGAGAAGGACAGAATCTTACGGATCTGTATGAAGAAAGAACTCCATTGTACGAAAAGTACGCAGATATTGTGATAGATGAAGAGGGGAAAGATCTGGAAGCAAGTCTGGAGATTCTTCTGAAAACACTGAAAGAAAACTAAGAGTAACCATTGAAAAGCAGGGGAGCAGAAGCGTACAGAGGAAATTTTTATTTACAAATGTGAAATTTGTGTTATAATACGAAACTGAGCTTTTTAACAAAGTATTAAAAGTTTTTAAAAGTCTGATAATAAATTTCTGATATTTGCTTCGGCTTACGGAGTGAAAATAATTATAGAGGTGCTTTATGGAACAGTATGTAATTAAAGGCGGCAACCCGTTAGTGGGAGAAGTAGAAATTGGTGGCGCCAAAAATGCTGCACTTGCAATTCTTTCTGCAGCAATTATGACGGATGAAACAATCCTTATCGAGAACCTGCCTGATGTAAGAGACATTAATGTTTTATTGGAAGCAATCGCCGGTATTGGCGCACAGGTAGAGCGAATTGACAGATCTACAGTAAAAATCAATGGTTCTACGATCAACGACATCAGCGTTGATTATGAATATATTAAAAAAATCCGTGCATCCTATTATCTTCTGGGTGCATTGCTTGGTAAATACAAACATGCAGAAGTACCGCTTCCTGGCGGATGCAACATCGGAAGTCGTCCGATAGACCAGCATCTCAAAGGATTCCGTGCACTTGGTGCATCTGTGAATATTCTTCACGGTGCGATCGTTGCCGAGACAGAGAATCTTCACGGAAGTCATATCTTCCTGGATGTAGTTTCTGTAGGAGCTACGATCAATATCATGATGGCAGCATCTATGGCGTCAGGACGTACGATCATTGAGAATGCAGCAAGAGAGCCGCATGTCGTTGATGTTGCGAACTTCCTGAACAGCATGGGCGCCAACATCAAAGGTGCAGGTACAGATGTTATCCGTATCAAAGGTGTTGAGAAACTTCACCGTACTGAATATTCCATCATCCCGGATCAGATTGAAGCCGGAACATTTATGTTCGCAGCTGCAGCAACTGGTGGTGATGTTACCGTTAAGAATGTTATCCCGAAACATCTGGAAGCAACTACAGCCAAACTGGAAGAAATCGGCTGTGAGGTTGAAGAATTTGATGATGCTGTACGTGTACGTGCAGGCAAGAGACTTCACCGCACACATGTGAAGACACTTCCTTATCCGGGATATCCGACAGATATGCAGCCGCAGATCGCAGTAACTCTGGCACTTGCAGAAGGAACCAGTATTGTTACGGAGAGTATTTTTGAAAACCGTTTCAAATATGCGGACGAGCTTTCCAGAATGGGAGCATGCATTAAAGTCGAAGGTAATTCAGCAATCATCGACGGTGTCAAGAAACTGACAGGCGCAAGAGTAAGTGCACCGGATCTCCGTGCAGGAGCAGCACTTGTCATTGCAGGTCTGGCAGCAGACGGAATCACTGTTGTTGATGATATCGTTTATATCCAGCGTGGATATGAGAATTTCGAAGAGAAACTGAGAAGTCTCGGTGCTGAGATTGAGAAAGTTTCCAGTGAGAAAGAAATCCAGAAATTCCGTCTTCGCGTAGGATGATAAAAATTGTCACTTCTTATACTTGACAATTATATAAAATGAGTATATTGTATGTACTGCAATATCAACTAAGAATAACTAAATAAAACGGCCTTTTATTCAGAGTGGTGGAGATACAAAGGATCTGAGAAGCCACGGCAACCCCTTTATGTATGAGGAAGGTGCCAACCTGAGCGAGACATCGAACAATAAGAGGATTGAAATAAATTTCAAGACAGTCCTGTTGTTGGGGCTGTCTTATTTTGTTATTGAAGGATTGTGGGATTTACAAAGTAACGGAACAATCCGTAGAACATTTAACTGATTATTTACAGAAAGAGGTTAACAATGGAGAAAGAAAAAATTTTATTTACTTCTGAATCAGTAACAGAAGGCCATCCGGACAAAATGTGCGATGCCATTTCTGATGCGATTCTTGACGCAATCATGAAAGAAGACCCGATGGGACGTGTTGCATGCGAGACAGCAACAACAACAGGTCTTGTACTTGTAATGGGTGAGATTACAACAAGTGCTTATGTTGACATCCAGAAAATCGTAAGAGATACCGTAAGAGAAATCGGCTATACACGTGGAAAATACGGTTTTGATGCAGAAACATGTGCAGTTATCACAGCAATCGATGAGCAGTCCACAGACATCGCAATGGGAGTTGACAAAGCTCTGGAAGCAAAAATGGGTGAAGACGAGATCGATGCGATTGGTGCCGGAGACCAGGGTATGATGTTTGGATATGCTTCCAATGAAACAGAAGAATATATGCCATATCCGATCAACATGGCACACAAACTTGCACGTCAGCTGACAAAAGTCCGCAAAGATGGAACTCTGCCATACTTAAGACCAGACGGAAAAACACAGGTAACTGTTGAATATAACGAAGAAGGAAAACCGATCCGTATCGATGCAGTTGTATGCTCTACACAGCATGATCCGGAAGTTACACAGGAACAGATTCATGAAGATATCAAAAAATATGTATTCGATGAAATCATTCCTGCTGATATGGTTGATGACGAGACAAAATATTTCATCAATCCTACAGGACGTTTTGTAATCGGTGGACCTCATGGTGACAGTGGACTTACAGGTCGTAAGATCATCGTTGATACTTACGGTGGAGCAGGACGTCATGGCGGCGGTGCTTTCTCTGGTAAAGACTGCACAAAAGTTGACCGTTCCGCAGCTTATGCAGCACGTTATGTTGCAAAGAATATTGTTGCAGCAGGACTGGCTGACAAATGTGAAATCCAGCTTTCTTATGCAATCGGTGTAGCAAAACCTACTTCCATCAATGTGAACACATTTGGAACAGGCAAACTTTCCGATACAGAACTTGTAGAAATCATTCGTGAAAACTTCGATCTTCGTCCGGCAGGAATCATTCGTATGCTTGACCTGAGAAGACCAATCTACAAACAGACTGCTGCTTACGGACATTTCGGACGTACAGATGTAGATCTTCCATGGGAAAAACTGGACAAAGTCGAAAATCTTAAGAAATATCTGTAAAATACACAACGGTTTTCAAAACTACCGTTTTTTCATGGATTTTATAGAAAATTTAGAGATAAGAATATAGTGATATGATATAATGAACGCATATATAGCGAAGAATAACTTCGGTATTGTGCGTTCATTTTTTGCTTAAGAAGCAATTATAAGTTTTACAGAAACGAGGGAATTTCATGAAACTGAAAAACAGAATCATTGTGGGATTCATGATGGTAATATTGGTACCGCTTCTTTTATTTGCTGCTGCCCTGTTTGGAATCAGTGAGACACAGCACAGGAATGCAGCCAATAGTGAATCTGCGCAGGAGACATCCTATGATATTACAATTTCCGATACGGGAAGCAGTCAGGCAAGAATCCAGATCATGACGAAGGATCTTTTTTTTACTGCTTTTATCATTCTTATCTTCACAGGCGTTTCTGTGGGTCTGTGGATATACAGAAGTGTGGCGGCGCCGCTGGTCAAACTGCGAAAGGCGACGCAGAATATCAAGGAAGGAAATCTGGATTTTGTTCTGGATGTCGAGGGAACCGATGAATTTTCGGAGCTTTGCCGGGATTTTGAAGAGATGCGCCGCAGACTGAAAGAATCAGCAGAAGAAAAAATCGCCATGGATAAGGAAAATAAAGAATTGATCAGCAACATTTCCCATGACCTCAAGACTCCGATCACAGCGGTGAAGGGATATGTAGAAGGAATCATGGATGGTGTGGCAGATACACCGGAGAAGATGGACCGCTATGTCAGGACGATTTACAATAAGACCAATGAGATGGATCATCTGATCAATGAGCTGACGTTCTATTCTAAAATTGATACGAACCGTATCCCATATACATTCAGTAAGCTGAATGTAGAAGATTATTTCTCTGACTGCGCAGAAGAAGTGGGACTGGAGCTGGAAACAAGAGGTATCCAGCTCTGCTATGCAAATTATGTAGATAAAGATGTGCTTGTAATTGCAGATGGCGAGCAGATTCGAAGAGTGATTCATAATATCATCAGCAATGCCATTAAATATATGGATAAGCAGAATGGAATGAAGGGCATTATACAGATAAGAGTAAAAGATGTCGGAGATTTCGTACAGGTTGAGATTGAGGATAATGGCAAGGGAATTGCATCCAAAGATCTGCCGTATATTTTTGACCGTTTCTACAGGACGGATGTTTCACGTAATTCATCCAAGGGAGGAAGCGGAATCGGTCTTTCTATCGTTCGTAAGATTCTGGAGGATCATGGTGGCAAAGTGTGGGCAACCAGTCGGGAAGGAATCGGAACGATCATGTACTTTGTTTTGAGAAAATATCAGGAGGTACCTATGAAATGAGTAAAATACTGATCATCGAAGATGAAGAAGCAATTGCAGATCTGGAGAAGGATTATCTGGAACTTTCCGGATTTGAAGTAGAGATAGCAAACAGAGGAGATGTGGGCCTTGAAAAAGCACTCAATGAAGATTATGATCTGATTATACTGGATCTGATGCTTCCGGAAGTAGATGGGTTTGATATATGCCGTCAGGTACGTCAGGAGAAAAATATCCCGATCATTATGGTATCTGCAAAGAAAGATGATATTGATAAGATTCGTGGACTCGGTCTTGGCGCGGATGATTATATGACCAAGCCATTCAGTCCGAGTGAACTGGTGGCCAGAGTAAAAGCACATATGGAGCGATACAACAGACTGGTAGGTTCCAGTGCGGTAAAGAATGATATTATTGAAATCCGTGGCATCAAGATAGACAAGACAGCGAGACGTATCTGGGTAAATGGAGAAGAAAAAACATTTACGACCAAGGAATTTGATCTCCTTACTTTTTTGGCAGAGAACCCGAACCGCGTATTTACAAAAGCAGAGCTGTTCCGCCAGATCTGGGATATGGAGTCTGTAGGAGATATTGCAACTGTCACGGTTCATATCAAGAAGATCCGTGAAAAAATCGAATTCAATACAGCGAAACCTCAGTATATAGAAACTATATGGGGCGTAGGTTATCGATTCAAGGTATAACAGACATGGAGAATCTTTAATGGAAAAATTATACAGAAAATTAGAAGAATACAGCCGATCTGATTATTATCCATTCCACATGCCGGGGCACAAAAGAAATCCCGCATCTGTCAGAGGGGAGTTCCCTCTTGAAAGAGATATCACTGAGATAGAAGGCTTTGATAATCTCCATCATCCGGAAGACCTTCTTCTGGAGGCACAACAGAATGTGGCGAAACTGTATGGGACCAGGGAGAGCTTTTACAGTGTTAATGGAAGTACCGCAGCACTTCTTGCGGCAATCTCAGCGGCGGTTCCGAGGAATGGACAGATCCTTGTTGCAAGAAACTGCCACAAAGCAGTGTATCATGCCATCTATCTTAGAAATTTGAAACCTGCCTATATTTATCCACAGATGGACAGTGAGTGGTGGATAAACGGCGGAATTTTTCCGGACAAAGTGGAAAGATGTCTGGCTGAGAATCCGGAGATACAGGCGGTACTGATCACTTCACCTACGTATGACGGTGTTGTCTCAGATGTAAAAGAGATTGCAGAGATCGCACATAAATATGGAGTGCCGCTGATCGTAGATGAAGCACATGGAGCACATTTTCATTTTTCAAATTATTTTCCGGCTTCGGCAGCAGAACTTGGGGCAGATCTCGTGATCCAGAGTTTTCACAAGACACTGCCGGCCATGACACAGACTGCCGTACTTCATAACTGTAGCGACCGCGTTGACAGCAGGCTGATCCGCAGATTTATGGGAATCTATCAAACCAGCAGCCCGTCGTATATTCTGATGGCAAGTATCGATGCCTGTATGGATACGATGGCAGCAGAAGGAAAACAGATGTTCCGTGATTTCACCAGAATACTGGAACAGACAAGAAAGAGACTTTCCGTGTGCAAATATATCCGCCTGGTAGATCCGGTCAAAGGAAAGAATGGAGTCTTCGATTATGACCGTTCCAAACTGGTCTTTTCTACCAGAGCTTCTTTACTGTCAGGAAGTGACCTGTATCATATCCTTCTTGACCGCTACCATATTCAGATGGAAATGGAGTCCGAAAATTATGTGCTCGCTATTGCATCAGTAGGAGACCGTGAAGAAGGTTTTGAGCGATTGTGTCAGGCAATCGAAGAACTGGATCAGGAACAGGCAGACCTGATAAAAGCAGGAATACCGGCAGAAGAAAATAAAAAACTGGACACCAGATCCATGCATTTTGTACTGACGCAGATGATGTCTATGGCAGATGCCATGGAAGCACCGACAGAAAAATGTCCGCTGGAAGAAAGCATCGGCAGAATTTCAGCAGAATTTGCTTATCTGTATCCACCGGGAATTCCGCTGATCACTCCGGGAGAACAGATTACTGGACAATTTATCCGTAATATGAGAATATACATGGATAAGGGGTTATATCTGCAGGGACTGGAAGACTATACAAATAAGACGATCCTTGTGGTAGAACAACAGCCCCAGAGTACAAAGGAGCAAGACGAAGAAATTCATGGGTAAGATTTTTTATATTATGGGTAAAAGTGCCTCTGGAAAAGATAAAATATATTCCAGACTGGCCGGTAATAAAGAACTGAATCTGAAAAAACTGGTCCTGTATACAACAAGACCGATACGTGACGGAGAAAAAGATGGTGTACAGTATTATTTTACAGACGAGCGCAGACTGCAGGAGTTTGAGACAGCGGGAAAGGTAATCGAATCCCGTGCCTACAATACCGTTTATGGAATATGGACTTATTTTACAGCGGACGACGGACAGATTGACCTTAAGAACGGAAATTATCTTGGAATCGGTACGTTAGAGTCTTTTCAGAAGATGAAATGTTATTACGGAAAAGAATCCGTCATACCTGTTTATATTGAAGTAGAAGATGGAGAACGTCTGATCCGTGCAATCCGAAGAGAGCAGGAACAGGAAACACCAAAGTATAAAGAACTTTGCAGACGTTTTCTTGCGGATGAGGAGGATTTTTCCGAAGAGAAAATAAAGGAAGCAGAAATACAGAAGCGATTTGTTAATGATGATTTGGATTTATGTGTCAAAAATATTATAAAATATATAAATTCCATGTCATAGTTAAAAATAGTTTTGAATGGCTAATAAAGTATGGTATAATGACTCTATAGCGAACAAAGATTCGTATATGAAACTATAAACAAGAGAGGTGATTCTGAATGGTCAGTTTCAATAATATTATCGGACACGAGGAAATTATCCGGCATCTCCAAAATGCCATGAAGACGGGAAAAGTTTCCCATTCATATATTTTTACAGGCAGACCCGGATCCGGCAAGAAGCTTCTTGCAACCACATATGCGATGACACTGCAGTGTGAAGCCGGTGGAACAGAGCCATGTCAGAAATGTGACTCCTGTAAGAAGGCATTGGGCAAGAATCATCCGGACATCATTATGGTCAATCATGAGAAACCTGGTACAATCTCTATTGATGAGATCCGGGAACAGGTGATTCACGATGTTGCGATTAAGCCATACAGCAGTCCGCACAAGATTTACATTATTCCTGATGCGGAGATGATGACGGTACAGGCACAGAATGCTCTTCTCAAAACAATAGAAGAACCACCGGAATATGCAGTGATCATGCTGCTGACCAGCAATGTGGATGCACTTCTGCCGACGATCCAGTCCAGATGTGTGCGTCTGGATCTGAAGGTGGTTGATGACAGCCTTGTTAAGAAATACCTGATGGAACGGCTTCATGTGCCGGATTATCAGGCAGAGATAGATGCTTCCTTTGCACAGGGAAGTATTGGCAGAGCCAAAGAAGCTGCTACATCAGAAGAGTTTTCCAGAATGACGGAGAAAGCCCTGAAGATTCTCAAGTATGTAAATACGATGGAAGTATATGAACTGTCCGATGAGATCAAGGCACTTTCTGATGAAAAGCAGAATATCAGTGATTATCTGGATATTTTCCAGTTCTGGTTCAGGGATGTTCTTATGTTTAAGGCAACTCAGGAGGTTGACAACCTGGTATTTAAACAAGAAATCAATTATATAAAGGAACAGGCGAGCCAGCGTTCCTATGAGAACCTGGAAAAGATTCTGGAAGCACTGGAAAAAACAAAAGTAAGGCTTCGTGCAAACGTTAATTTTGAACTTGCACTTGAACTTCTGTTCCTGACGATCAGGGAGAGATAGAATGACAAAAATTGTTGGTATAAGATTCAGAAATGTCGGAAAGATTTATTATTTTGATCCGAAAAACTATAAAATGAAGATCGGTGATCATGTGATCGTAGAGACTGCCCGCGGTGTGGAGTTCGGACGAGTTGTACTCGGACCGAAAGAAGTGAGTGAGGATGAGGTGGTCCATCCGCTGAAAGAAGTCCTTCGCGTTGCCACACAGGCAGATGAGGACAGGGAGAAACAGAACCGCCTGAAAGAAAAAGATGCATTTAAAATCTGCCAGAAAAAAATCCGCGAACATGGTCTGGAAATGAAACTGATTGATGCGGAGTATACATTTGACAATAACAAAGTGCTGTTTTATTTTACGGCAGATGGAAGAATTGATTTCCGTCAGCTGGTCAAGGACCTGGCAGCTATCTTTAAGACAAGAATCGAACTTCGCCAGATCGGAGTAAGAGATGAGACTAAGATTCTTGGGGGAATCGGCATCTGCGGCAGACAGCTTTGCTGTCACACCTATCTTTCCGAGTTTGCACCTGTGTCTATCAAGATGGCAAAAGAGCAGAATCTGTCACTGAACCAGACCAAGATTTCCGGTGTCTGCGGCAGATTGATGTGTTGTCTCAAGAATGAGCAGGAAACCTACGAAGCACTGAATAAGAGCCTTCCAGGAACCGGAGATACGGTTACTCTTCCGGATGGATTACAGGGAATTGTACACAGTGTAAATGTTCTCAGACAGAGAGTCAAAGTAATCGTGGAAGTCAATGATGAAAAGGAGATTCAGGAATATCCGGTAGGAGAACTGAAATTCCGGTCACGCAAGAAAAAAGCAAAGAACACTGACAAAGAAACAAGGGACATTGAGTAAAAAGAAGGAGATTCTAAATCCCATGGAAAAAAATCCGCAGAATGATCTGGTATATCCGGGAGAACGGGTTGATGATCTTCAGAATGGTCTGTATGTGATACAGAATCCGGAAAAGTTCTGCTTCGGAATGGATGCAGTTCTGTTATCTGGATTTGCAGATATCCGACAGAATGAAAAGGTTCTGGATATGGGAACCGGAACGGGAATCATTCCTTTTCTGCTGAAAGCCAAAGACAAGGGTTCACATCTGACAGGACTTGAGATCCAGGAAGAATGTGCAGATATGGCGAGACGAAGCGTATCGTACAATCATCTGGAAGCTGATATTGATATCGTATGCGGAGACATAAAGGAAGCTGCTGAAATTTTTGGAGCAGCTTCTTTTCATGCAGTGACAAGCAATCCGCCCTATATGATCGGACAGCATGGCCTGCAGAACCCATACATGGCAAAAGCAATTGCAAGACATGAGATTCTCTGTACACTGGAAGATGTAGTGAGCCAGACAGCAGCAGTGCTGAAAGACAGAGGACGTTTTTATATGGTCCACAGACCTTTCCGTCTGGCAGAAATCTTTCAGGTTCTCATGAAATATAAACTGGAACCCAAGAGAATGCAGCTGGTGTACCCGTACATAGATCGTGAACCTAATATGGTTCTGATCGAAGCACGAAAAGGTGGAAATTCCAGAATAACGGTGGAGCGACCATTGATCGTCTATGAGAAACCAGGTGTTTATACCAGTGATATTCTTGAAATATACGGAAGAGTATAAAAGAATCAAATAATCTGAGAGAAAGGGGATTCCCGGATGAGTGGAAAATTATATCTTTGTGCAACCCCAATCGGAAATCTGGAAGATATTACACTTCGAGTACTCCGCACATTGAAGGAAGTGGATCTGATCGCGGCAGAAGATACCCGAAACAGTATTAAACTGCTGAATCATTTTGAAATCAAAACACCGATGACCAGTTATCACGAATATAACAAGATTGAAAAAGCATATACACTGATCGAGAAGATGCAGAACGGTATGAATATCGCACTGATCACGGATGCCGGGACACCGGGAATTTCGGATCCGGGTGAAGAACTGGCTGCTATGTGTTATGAGGCCGGAATCGAAGTAACATCCCTTCCGGGTCCGGCAGCATGCATTACTGCGCTTACATTATCAGGACTTCCTACCAGACGGTTTGCTTTTGAAGCATTTCTTCCGATGGACAAAAAAGAGCGCAAAGAAGTTCTGGAAGAACTGGTCAATGAGACCCGGACGATCATTTTGTATGAGGCTCCGCATAAACTTGTAAGGACACTGCGAGATCTGAGGGAAACCCTTGGAAACCGCAGAATGACACTTTGCAGAGAACTGACCAAGAAGCATGAGACAGCCTTCCATTCAACGATTGATGACCTGCTTGCTTATTATGAGAAAGAGAAGCCACTTGGGGAATGTGTCCTGGTTATCGAGGGCAAAAGCCGTCAGGAACTGAAAGAAGAAGCAGCTGCCTCGTGGGAAGAGATTTCCATAGAAGAACATATGGAAATTTATGAAAAAAAGGGAATGTCCCGTAAAGATGCCATGAAGCAGGTCGCGAAAGACCGCGGTGTATCAAAAAGAGACATATATAGCTATTTGATGAAATAGAGATGCAATAAAGATGCCCACCAGCGAATTTGAGAAGAAAATTCACCGGTGGGCATTTTTGATTTGTTGTTTTGGGAGCTACAGATGCCTGGTCGGGGTCGGAAGCATCTGCAACTTGCTGGAATTGGATTTGCAGATGCCTGGTCAGGGTTGGAAGCATCTGCAACTTGTTGGAATTGGATTTGCAGATACATATCCTGGGGTCGGAAGCATCTGCAACTTGTTGGAATTGGATTTGCAGATGCCTGGTCGGGGTCGTAAGCATCTGCAATTTGCTGGAATTGGATTTGTAGATGCCTGGTCGGGGTCGGAAGCATCTGCAATTTGTTGGATATGAATTTGCAGATACATATCCTGGGGTCGGAATCATCTGCAACTTGCTGGAATTGGATTTGTAGATGCCTGGTCAGGGTCGGAATCATCTGCAACTTGCTGGAATTGGATTTGCAGATGCCTGGTTGGGGTTGGAATCATCTGCAACTTGCTGGAATTGGATTTGCAGATGCCTGGCCAGGGTTGGAAGCATCTGCAACTTGCTGAAATTGGAGCTGCAGATGCCTGATCAGGGTTGGAATCATCTGCAATTTGTTGGATATGAATTTGCAGATACATATCCTGGGGTCGGAAGCATCTGCAACTTGCTGGAATTGGATTTGCAGATGCCTGGTCAGGGTTGGAAGCATCTGCAACTTGTTGGAATTGGATTTGCAGATGCCTATTACCAAGTTGATATTAAGAATCCTACAACAATTGAGGTGGGATTGTTTTTTTATGTCGAAAAAGAGCAAAATGTTCTTGTAGATAAATAGAGCATATTGTGCTAAAATATAACAAAGCATCACATTTCTTTTTGTTCTTTACAGAAAACTGTATCTTATTATCTTTGGCCGTTCGGCCGTAACAGAGAAATCTCATGCTTTAACAAAAAACAGGCAGGAGGTTTCACTGAGAAGTTACAGAGATCCCTCCTGCAAATAAGGAGGAATCATATGGGACAGAAAGACACCGTCACGAAGGATTACATAAGAAATGCAGAAGTGTTTGCGGATGCGTTCAACTATCTGCTGTATGAAGGTGAAAAAATCATCATGCCGGAAAGTCTTCATGAACTGGATCCGGCAGCAACCGCAGTCGTCTATGGTGATGATCTGAAGGCAGAACCGGTGCAGAGGTACAGGGACAGCCTGAAGTATATGACAGCCATGGAAAGAGACGATGTAGTGTACATGATTCTCGGGATAGAAAACCAGTCACACGTGCATTATGCGATGCCTGTGAAAAATATGCTGTACGATGCCATGGAGTACGCAAACCAGGTAAGAAAAACTTCTGTGAGATACAGAAAAGAGAAGAGCACAGGAAATACGAAATCGGAAAAAAATAATTCAGGAAAAACAAGCTCAGGAGAATTTCTGACTGGATTCAGCAGAAGCGATGAATTGATCCCGGTGGTTACGCTGGTGATATATTTTGGAACGGAGGCATGGGACGGCCCGCGGAGTCTTTACGAGATGTTCGGCGTGGAAAACAAGAAAATACTGCCTTTTGTTCCAGATTACAGGATTAATCTGATAGCTCCGGAGGAAATGTCCGAACAGGAAATCAACCGTTTTCACACAGATCTGCGGGAAGTACTGTTGTATATCAAATATTCGAAGGAAAAAGAAAAACTGGTTGACCTGATCCAAACCGATGACGGATTTCAGAACATGAAGACAGAAACGGTAGTCATGCTGAATACACTTACTAACTCAAAACTGAAATTCAATGAAGAAAAGGAGGAAACAAGTATGTGTCTTGCAATTGATGAATTACGGGAGGAAGCAAAACAGGAGGGAATTGAATTTGGACGAAGAGAGTTGATTGAGAAAATGCTTATGAATCATGAAACTATGGACAAGATAAAAGAGTATACCGGTTATACTCAGGAAAAAATAGATGAGATAGCAAAGGAATTATCTGCTAGATAGAGCTTAAAAGACTGTTGTTATTAGCGGATTGAATAATAATAACAGCCTTTTTTTGTGTATTTTGGTGGTAGAACTTTAACGTATTGAATGATATGCTAAATAAGGATAAGTCTAATCAAAATGAAAAGACAAGAAACAGAACACGATATCTGTTGAAGGAGAAAAGTATGAAAAATATACTGAAAGTTCGAATGTTAGGTGGATTTACACTTGAATATAAAGGAAAAGAACTGGTCCTGGACCGTAACAATGTATCAAAGACCACACAGCTGTTTCAGTTATTACTTCTACACACACAGGATGGAGGAATCTCCAAAGCAGCACTCATCGATGCCCTGTATGGCCGAAGCGATGTCGAAAATAAAAACGGCAGCCTCAACAACACAATATTCAGGCTCCGAAAGCAGCTCACCGCAGCGGGGCTTCCGGAAAGCAGTTACATCAATATAAATGGTGGAATGTGTACCTGGGACCCGGATATCGAAACTTCAGTAGACGTATGCGACTTCAAGCAGACGATCGAATCAGCACGTCACGAAAAATCCCAAAAGACCAAAATGGAAATCTACGCCAAAGCATGGAAACTCTATACCGGAGAATTCCTCCCGGATATGATGGGCGAGGACTGGGCGGCAGTCGAAAACATCGCATGTCGAGATATGTATTTCGACTGTGTCGAAGAACTGTGCCACTACCTGAAAACCGAAGAAAAATTCGAAGAACTCTACCGTGTTGCACACAGCGCAGCCGAAATCTATCCATTCTACGACTGGCAGATATGGGAAATCGACAGCCTCATCGGAATGTCCCGCTACAAAGACGGCCTCGATGTCTACAAAAGAACAACCAAGCTGATGTTCGAAGAACTCGGCCTGTCACCATCCGCCGGAATGCTCGAGCGATTCAAACTCATGGGAGAGCGAACCTCACAGGCAGCAGGCGCAATCGAAGACATCAAGTACCGCCTCCGCGAAAAAGAATCCATCGAAGGCGCTTACTACTGCACCTATCCAAGCTTTGTGGACGTTTACCACGTGTTCGGCCGCATGATGGAACGAACCGGCATGTCCGTATTCCTGATGCTCTGCACCCTGAACTTTATAAATATCGAGACAGACGACGAAAATCAGAAATACTATTCAGAACTTCTCCGCGAGTCCATTCAGAAAGCAGTCCGTAAAGGCGATTTTTACACCCGATACAACATCCAGCAGTATCTCGTAATGCTGATAGGGATAACCCAGGAAAACTGCACACTCGTATCAAAACGAATCAACAAAGAATTCAACAAAAGACTCACCCGCCGCAAGAACGTATCAATCGACTACTACGTTGCTTCACTCGGTGAGGTCTGCAACGACTAAAACAAACAACATTAATAATTAATATAGAAGTAAAACTATTCAGCCCGGAGATCCCCTCCGGGTTTTTTTGCGCCCGGAAATCTCCCGTCCCCCCAAATCTCAGCCCCCCTCGCAAATTATCAGAAACATTGTCGAAAAAATATGAAAAAATGTTCAAAAAGCAGAATCACGAAATAGTTGAAGAAATAACCCCGATGCTATAATAAAAATACTCTGAAATAAGTGCGTGTTATCGTGTGGTTAAAAACAAAAATACCGTGGTCGGATCTTGACGGAGGATACAGAACAGATGGAAAAAGGCAAAAAAAAACATACAGGGACATTTGTAATACATGTGAGTCACTGTGATAACGCCACATGGCAGGGCGAAGTGACCTGGGCGGAAGCCAATAAAAAGAAAAGTTTCAGGAGTGCACTTGAACTGATTAGATTGATTGATGGAGCACTGGAGGTGGATGAATGATGAAAGAAAAGCTCAACGTTTCTGCTTCCAATATCGTGAATGTCTGCATAGACAACATAGACGGAGTAGAAAGGTCCGGAAGATTTTACTGTTATTACAGTAAAGATCCTATATTCTTCCGAAGTATTCATGAACTCTTCCGCTATATGGAGCGATTCATGAACGAGCTGAACTTTCCTCAGTCATCAACAGAGCTGCGGACATACGAAGACAAACAGCAGAAACCAGCAAATGAAAAAAGAATCTCTTTTACAGAGGTCAGCAACCGCGAACAGATCCTTGAACAGAGAGGAAGCATAGACACCCTGGCTGTATATGTCAGATACCGTCAGAACGCTACATGGCAGGGAAGTGTCTATCATATGAAAAACAACGAGCGAGAAGATTTCAACAGCGAGCTCGATTTACTCAAAATAATCGAAAATTGTCAAAATAGTACTAAAAATGTTGCTGAAAGCGGCTGACGAAATAGGTGACGAAACAGTTCACCTGTTATAATGTCGTTAAATCTTAAATAAGTTGTACGTGAAGCAGTTAACGATAATTTTTTTATTATCATCATGCATATAATAGGGGATGTTAATATGAAAAGAGAAAATAATAAAAAATTCAAAAAAAGGAAACGGAATCAGAACAGAAGCCTGACATGTCGGGTGCTCAGTATGATGTTTGCAATCGTGCTGTTCTGCTCCACTGTATTAATAAATACAGACTATGTATCTCAGGCAAGCTCCTTCGATGACATGGTAGACATGGTAGAAGTTGAGGAGGATTCCGCAGCAGCTGATACATCCGAAGATACAGGAGACGATCTCGGCACAGATGTGAATTTTGAATCGGAATCGGAAGAGGGTTCGGCCGAAACATACAGCGAATCTGATGATTTCGGTTCCAGCGATGCCGACTTCTCATCAGGCGAGAACATGTTCACAGATGGAACATCCGAGAGCAGCACTCCAACCGAAGAAGCAGCACAGCCTGTAAGCTGTATCGTAAAGCTTAAAAACGAAACAATCGAGGTCAAGGCCGAAGCTCCTGCAGGTGTCCTTCCAAACGGAACACAGATGATCGTCAAAGCAGTCGAGAACAACACCGAAGATGCTGAGCTGACAGACCAGTACAACAAACTGGCAGCCAAGATTACAGAGCAGCTTCAGAGCCAGGGCAAAAACCTCGACGGCTTCCTTGCTTACAACGTATCTTTTACAGATGCAGATGGCAATCCGGTTGAACCGTCCGACAAAGTTACTTACAGCTTTACTTATAAAGAAGCTTCTTCACCGGAACTGACAGACCCGGCCGCATCCACAGTGACAGCAGCCAGAGTCAGAACCAGCAAAGAAACTTCCGAACTGGAAGTGACAGAGCTCAAAGCCGAAGAAAATCAGCTTACAGTTGAAACAAACGAAAGCAGACAGCTCACCAAAGCAGCTTTCCAGGCAGCAGGTACTGACACATACACATTTGTATGGAGCAGCACACCGGCAGCAGATGATAATGAAAACACTGAGAACAACGAAGAAAACGGTGAAGTAAATAACGAAGAAGTAAATGCAGACACCAACACCGAAAATACCGAAGAGAACGGAGAAGAAACCAACACAGAGAATAATGTAGAAAACTCTGAGGAAGAACAGAATCAGGAAGAAACACCAGATCAGGAACAGACAAAAATGATCCGCGTCATCGCAGACGAAGTTAATCTTCGCGTAGTTCCTTCCACAGAAGCCGAAGTGATCGCAACAGTAGATACAGACACTCAGCTTCCACTTCTCGAAACAGTAACCGGTGAAGACGAATTCACCTGGTACAAAGTTTCCTACGAAGAAGCAGAAGCTTATGTAAGAAGCGATATGGCGGAAGTTGTTGAGAATGAAGAGCAGGGTACAGAAAACGAAGATGCAAATGAAGAAGAAGCAGACGTTCAGGTCGAAGACGAAGTAACCTACTCTCAGACAATCGGCAATGTGGTTGTAACTGCAACAGCTGCAAAAGATGTTCTTCCAGGAAATGCAGAGTTTGTTGTAACTCCTATCGTACAGGAAACAGACCCTGACCAGTACGCAGAAACAGAAACAAAGCTTAATGAAAAAGCTGAGGAAGATGGATACGAAATCGCAGGTTTCCTGGCATACGATATTTACTTCCAGGACAGTGAAGGAAATAAAATAGAACCAGTTGATGGTTCCGTAAAAGTTTCCATGCACTACACAGAACCATCCGTACCGGCAACCGTATCAGAAATCAGTGTCGTATCTGTTGATGAAGAAGTTAATGAAGAAAAAAATACAAATATTGATGTCATGCATTTTGTTGAAGATCAGAATGGTAAAGTTCAAGACGTTGTTAATATGACAGAACAGGGACAGGCAAACGTTGAAACTACTACAGATGGTGAAATTCAAAAAGCAGAATTCAATACAGAGAGTTTTTCAGTATTTACAATCACATGGAAAAGAAAAAGCGGAAATATAGAAGAATTTAACTTTAACAAAATAATACATTTGGTAAGACAGAATGGACAGAATGGTAGTACATATACTGATTTGAATAATTCAGTAAATGCAACAAATAGTCTGGTTCTGGAAACAGAAGATACTAACCCGGTTCTATACATGAGCACTATTACATCAAGTGGAATAAATAAAGAAATGTATCAACTTTATGAAAGTGGAACAACATATCGCTTTATAGGCGCATACATTGCAACAACATCAAGAGATGAATATAGTCTGGTAGATAGCAATAAAGTAACGAAACTTATGGGAAGAAAAGAAAAAGATTCCAATAGTGGAGTTATGAAGTATCAGTATAAAGGAGATACAACTTATAGAAACCTGGAAATTGATCAGACTGTTATATTTGTTTATTCAAATGCAGAACTAACAAAAAAGGCAAACCTTTATTCAGAAAACGGAATAACGTTATATGCATCAGGACAATCAACAGTAAATTTGACAAATATAGATATCTTATATACAACAAGTGCAAATGATATAATTCCGACAAGTGTAAAAGACAGTGAGAGCGGAAATAACTATACATATGAACGTACAGTTGTAGGAATCGGAGAAGAATCAGTTGAAGTCAAAGCCCTAAGACGGGAATCAAGTTCAAGTAATTCACCAATACAGTATAGTGAAGATGGTGAAAACTGGATGGATGTTGGAAGTAATCCTGTGAAATTTATTTATACAGCAGATGCTAAAGGAGAGGTTCCAAAAACAATAAAGACAGCTGATACTAGAAATCTTATCAATATCAGTATGGCAAATTATTCTGAAAACCAGAATTATCACGGTTCTTTTCAATTTGGTAGCGCAGATTATACAGGAAGTGAAGCGGTAAAACAGAATTTAGTAGAAGGATATCTTAAGGATGGATATCCGGTATTAAAAAATGGTACATCATTAAACGGCCTTTTTGATGGTACCTGGGATAAGGTTATACCACATACATATGTTACAGGATTGAATCATCTGTTTTCATATGATTCAAGGACAGGAACATATAGCTATGATAGCGATAAGAATTATGCATATTATGATATTGATAGTAGTAGGAATACGGAAAAGAATTTTATAGTATATGAGAGAAGTAAAGACAAAGGTGAGGGAAATCGTCACGTTGCTTCATTCATGCCATATTCTTCTTGGGATGATGGTGCATCTCAGAATAAATTTGCTTTTGGTATGATGATATCTTTTGAGTTCTTACAACCGAAAAATGGTAAAATTAATGGACAGGATATGGTATTTAGTTTCTCTGGTGATGATGATGTCTGGGTATTTATAGATAACAAATTGGTGCTTGATCTTGGAGGTGTCCATGAGAGGGCAACAGGAAGTATCAATTTTGCAAATGGTAAAGTATACGTAAATAACCAGTCAAATCCAACATTAAGGAGTGTATTTAATAGTGATACATTTGCAGATTATACCAGTCATTCATTGAAACTCTTCTATATGGAGCGTGGACGAGGTGATTCAAACTGTTCAATTAAATTTAATCTTCCACCAAGACCAACGAATTCTATTGAAATAGTAAAAAGTCTTGCAAATTCAGATAAAGAAAAGTATACAAGTACTGATTTTCAGTTCAAAGCATATCTTGAAGATGAAGAAGACAGAAATCAGGAGCTGGTTCAGTATAATGCAATTCCAGAAGGAACACCATACAGAGTTAAGAAAAATGATTCTCTTACAGATGAAGTAAGATATGTGGGAGCAAATAATATATTTACTTTAAAGGCAGGAGAATCAGCGGTATTCGAGGGGATTGATTCAGGACTCTGGTTCTATGCGGAAGAAGTTGGTATTCTTTCGGATCAATTTGATAGGGTTGACATTACAGACTGGAAAGTAACATATCACGATTTGAATGAAAAGCTAGTTGAAACATCCAACGGTAAGGTACCAGAGCAAACTGAAACTTACTTGGCACGAAGTGAAGAGAAAACTGCTGGTAATGCAGCAAGGGTAGAATTTAAAAATACCTGTAATGTAAAGAATTTGAGAAAACTAAGGATTACCAAGAAGATGAATGGGTTATCTACTACAGATAAATTCAGCTTTCAAGTATATCTTACAGGACAGAATGGGCAGTTTATCCCTTATGATGGAGGATATGAAGTCATACATAAAGATGGCACGAGTGCAAGTAGAGAGGGTAATCCTCAGGGAATAATAAGTGACATAGCACCGGATGAGACGATTGTAATTGATAAAATTCTTTCAGGAACTGAGTTCAGGGTAAACGAAATTGAACCAGTTAATTTTAATTCAAGATATGAGAAGCCAATAAAAGAAGTTAAAGAGGGTTCATGTGATGTTGGTACAGTAACAGGTTCTGACGGAATGATTGCTTTGGAAAAGGATGCTCATGTAATAATAACAAACACATTAAAAGTAGATCTGACAGTTAATAAAGAATGGTCAGATAAAAATATAAAGCACAGTTCTATATATGCAGGACTTTATAAAGCGGATGGAACACCATTAAAATGTGTTGAACTGAATGAAGATAATCAATACAGATATGTTTTTGGAAATGTGAGTTCATCTGATTTGGTTTATGAGCTTAGACCGGTAACAGGAAATGAAAATGCAGAATTTACAATCAATAATAACGGATATGTCAAAGTAGAAGCAGATAAGATTATTGTGGCAAAAGCAAATAATACCGATACAAAATATAAAGTGTCTTATAAAAAAGAAGTATCAGAAGATGGAACAAAGATTACTCAGACAATTACAAATACAAAGATTGTTACAAAATTGAATCTGATAAAAGTTGAAAAAAATAATAAAGAACATCTTCTGAAAAATGCAGAATTTGCACTTTATACAGCAAATGATGACTACACATATGAGGAAAGTAACCTGGTAACTGGCAATATCAAGACTGATTCGAATGGAAGAGCAACAGTGAATGAATTAGTTCCTGGAAAATATGTTCTGAAAGAAACAAAAGCACCAGATGGATATTCACTTTCTGCCAATGTATGGCAGGTTCTAGTAAATGATAATCAGTCAGTTGAAGTAAAATTAAATAGAGTTGATGTTGATAAAAGCAATGATGGAGCATTTTTTATCGAAAACATTAAGCTCTACTCACTTCCATCAACCGGTGGCAGCGGAATTTACTGGTATATGATCGGCGGCATGGTACTTATGTCTGCAGCCGCATGGATCTTATATAAAAACAAATGCAGGGAGGTGCTGGGAAAATAATTGTAACGATTGATTTTTTCAGTGGCTCCTTGCCACAAAAGAAAGTAATTATCCCGAATGAGGGAACAATAAAAAAAATGGGCAAAGCCCGATAATGAAAAGGAGACAAGATTATGAAGAAGATGAGAAAAATCTTTGCAGTGTTATTAACACTGGCCATGGTACTCGCAATGAGTATTCCAACATTCGCAGCTGGAACGACAGCAAGTATCACCTTAACTGGAGATACTCTTACTCAAGATACAACAATTAAATATGTTCAGATTGTAGAACCAGATACAACTGGATCTACACTGGGTTGGAAATTTAGTAATGATACAATTGCAAATGCATTTATAAATGCATTTAAATTAAATGATGATTCAGTAAAAACAGCAGATGATGCTATTAGCAAGTTAATTGGCTTACACGCAGATAGTAATGCTGCTAATGGAACAATCAATGCATCTAGTGAATTAGGTGCAGCACTTAAGAATTTGGAAACTTTAGCTACAGAAACAGCTAACATTACAAAGGCTACTGATGGCGTTCCAAATGCTATTACAAATTTAAATAAAGCTGGTTTATATTTAGTTACTGCAAGTACTACAGGTTATACATATCTTCCAATGCTTGCATATATTAAAGATAACGGATTAGGTGATCTTGTAGATGCATCTCTTACAGTTAAAGGTTCAAAGGATAAAGTAACAAAGGTTATTGATAGTGAAAATTCACAGTCTGTTTCTGAAGGAGACGAGATTGGTTACACCGTAACAGCAGAATATCCATATTACTCAGCAGATGCAACGAATAAAACTTTCACTGCTACAGATACTTTAACAAATGCTACTTTTAAAGAAAACAGTTTAGAGATTAGAGTTGCAGGTGTGAATACTGCTCTTGTTCCAAATACCGATTATACAGTAAACGAGTATAAAGACACAGGTAGCCTGCAGATTGATTTCAGATACAATCCAAATTATGCTGGCAAAACTGTTACTATTAAATATACTGCTATTGTAGGAGCAGGTGAAGGTAACATAAAAAATGAGATTAAATCAAATTTTGATACAAAAGGTGATTCTGTAACATCAGCAAAAGTTAGATTAACAGTAGTAAAAGAAGGAAAAGATAATAAAAAACTTTCGGGTGCAGAATTTACATTATATGAGTATTCAGAAACAGAAAAAGAAGGATACACAAAAGTAGAGAATGCTTCTGTAATTGATACTAGAAAGGAGAATGCTTCAGGTACTAAAACAATTTGGGTTAAGCAAGTAGGAGATCCTCAGATAACAAGTGCTGAAGAAGCAACTAAAGGAACAACTACTTTTGTAGGCTTGGATGCTCAGAAGACATATTGCGTTCAGGAAACAAATGCTCCAACAGGTTACAAGATTCAGAAAGACTACCATGTATTGACAGGAGCTAATAGTACAACTGCTGAGGGAAGCAAAGTTTATACATTTGATAACTTTGATAATGTTACTGTAACAGATGAAAATCTCTCCGCTCTTCCATCCACAGGTGGTATCGGTACTACAATCTTCACAATCGCTGGATGCCTGATCATGGTTACAGCAGCTGGCTTATTCTTTGCAAGCCGCAAAAGAACAAACAAATAATCATTCGTGATTGTTTATAACCAAATATCGAATCCGGGGCATTTGCCCCGGATTCACAAAAAAATAATACAACAGCAAGGAGAGCTCGGATGAAAAAAAAAGCAGGCAATTTAGTAATTTGCATCATATTTTTAGCTGGTTTGTCCTTGCTGCTGTATCCCTTTGTAGCCAATCAATGGAATAACTACAGACAGAAACAGTTGATCAGTGGTTATGAGCAGGCGGTTTCTGAAAAGGAAGCAGCAGAAGGAATTGACTATGATGCAGAGCGTAAAAAAGCAGAAGACTATAACGAAGCCTTACTTCCATGTGTTCTTCCTGACTCTTTTGCACTTGCTGAGTCAAGTGGAGTAGATCCGGTCTATATGAATACACTGAACATTGCTGGTGATGAGATGATGGGAAGTGTGGAGATACCAAAAATCAATATCAAAATCCCGATCTACCACACAACGGAAGAAGAGGTTTTGAACAAGGGTGCAGGTCATCTGGAGGGAAGTTCTCTTCCGGTTGGTGGAGCAAATACACATGCTGTTATTTCTGCACACCGTGGACTTCCGAGTGCATCACTTTTTACAGATCTGGATCAGATGAAACCAGGAGATCATTTTCTGCTCCATGTATTAGATGAAACCTTATGTTATGAAGTAGACAAGATTTCGGTTGTAAAGCCGGAAGATACGACTGCTCTTGCAGTAGAAGATGGGCAGGACTTAGTAACTCTTTTAACCTGTACTCCTTATGGAGTAAATACAGAACGACTTCTGGTTCGGGGTCACAGAGTACCTTATGTAGAAGAGGAAGTCAAAGAAGAGAAGACAGTGCTCAGTGGAAGCAGTCTTCACACAAATTATCTTCTTTGGGTATTTGTTGGTCTATCCGTTACCGCACTCTTTATTTTTGTGTTATACTTAAAGGAAACAAAGCTGAAGAGGCGAGCAAATAAAGGCGGTAAAAAATAGATTATGGCAAAAGAAAAGAAGAAAAAAGGTTCTATAGTTATCAACATATTTATTATATTACTTTTTCTCGTCGGTGCGGGTATCTTTACTTACCCAACGATCAGTAATTACTGGAACGAGTACCGAAATGCGCAGCTTGTAACCAAGTACAATGAATCCGTCAGTGATCTGTCGGATGACCAGTACGAAAAGCTCTGGCAGGAGGCTGAGGAATACAACGCGGAGCACAAGGTCAATACGATCGTAGATGCTTTTAACGAAGATGATTATGTTCTCAGTCATCCTTACGATGAGGTTCTTGATCCAAATGGTGACGGGCTGATGGGAAGTATCGAGATCCCCAAGCTGAATCTGACACTTGCAATTTACCATGGTCTCAGTACCGAGGTTCTGGAAAAGGGTGTCGGGCATGTTGAGGGAACAAGTCTTCCGATAGGTGGAGCGAGTACACATGCGGTGCTGGCGGGACACAGGGGACTTCCGAGTGCAAAGATTTTTACGGATCTTGACCAGATGAAAAATGGAGATATTTTTCTGATCCATGTTCTGGGAAAGACTCTTGCATACAAAGTAGATCAGATTAAAACGGTTCTTCCGGAGGAATCCAGTGAGCTGGATATCATCGAGGGAGAGGATCATGTGACGCTGGTAACCTGTACTCCTTATGGAGTCAACACTCACAGGCTTCTGATAAGGGGAATCCGGACAGAGTATGTTGAACCGGAGGAGGAAGCTGAGGAGACACCGATCCAGCAGATCGCAAAGGTTGATCCGGTGAAGATTATGATCATTGGTCTTGTAGCTATGGTCATAATGATCATCATTGTTTATATAGTTATTCGGCGCAAAAACCGAAAAACAGAAGAGAGTAGCCGCAAAGACGAATAGTGATCACAGAAAATAACAAGGAGGCCGATCGTGGTGAAACAGAAGAAAAAGAAATTTAAAATGTGGAATAAGCTTTTGGCTTTCCTGGGAATGTTTGTCATGTTGACATGCTGCCTGGCAGGAACGGTTCAGGCAGGTTCTTACGAAGCCGGAAAAAAGGGAAGTCTTAATCTGACGGTTCAGCAGACGGATGCCGAGGGCAAGACAACACCGCTGACAGGTGTTAAGTTAGAGCTTTACAGGGTTGCGGATGTTTCGTTTGATGGAAATGTGCATTTTGTACTGACCAGCTCCATGTCATCTGCAGGATACGATTTTGATTCCTTCAAGAATGCAAGTGAATGGTATTCAGCAGCCGAAAAGCTTGCCGAGGTTGCAGCTGCTTCTTCAGTAAAGCCGGTTGAGGCTGTTTCGGATGAGCAGGGCAAGGTTGTTTACAGCGATATGGAAGAGGGCATGTACCTGGTAATCGGTGCAGCGAAGAGTTCCGTTAAGGTTACTCCAATGCTCTTAACAGTTCCTTTTGCAAGCACAGAGGAAGGCTGGATCTACGATGTACAGGCTTATCCAAAGGCAGAGAAGAGCAACACTGCAGGTATTACAGTTGAGAAGAGACTGTATCGTATTAACCCGAATACGTTTGAACTGGATGAAATAACTGCTGACGATGCAACTTACAAGGTTGGTCTTTTCCTTGATAAGGATGGTACGATCCCATATGGTGATGATTACATCAGAACGATCCATATCCAGAATGCACAGTCAGGCAAAGCTTCTTACAGCAATGTTCAAAGAGGTACCTATTATATATTCGAGCTTGATGAGAATAACAAGGCGATCAAGCTGAATGATGAGGTGCAGATTGATAAAGAAAACAGCTTCCATTACAATGTTACAAATGCAGCAGACAAGGAAGACAACAGTATTGTAGTGGATGATAAGACGGTTGCTACAGATATCGCAGCTTATGTAAATAACATTTTTTCAACTCTTCCGGAAGGCTTCTTTGTAAATGGAAAGATCGAGATTACAAAGAACGTTGTAGTGGACGGTGTGAAAAAGACTGTAGACGACAAGTTCTATGCAACTGTATTTGATGATTCTGGTAAGGCGGTAAGCACCGTTGAACTGAAGCAGAATGATAAAGTTACTGTTACGGTTCCATTCTCAGAAGATATAAAAGCTACTGTTACTTATGCAGTTAAGGAAACCGATAAGGATGGTAATGTACTCGATAAAGATTCTTTCGCATATGTAGTAAGTGGTGAAGGCAGTGTTAAGCTGAATGAGTCTGATCAGTATAAAGGAAGCATCGAGATTACCAATACCAAGAAGGATGCTACTGTAACACCTGGCGGAAGCAATGGTGGTTCTGGTACATCTAACGGTGGAAGTGATGCATCCAGCCATGGCGGAAGTGCAACAAGTCGTCCGGTTAAGACTGGTGACCCGATGAATCCGGCATTCTGGGGTCTGGTTCTTCTGGTATCTGTGATCGTGATCGCAGGTGGAGTAGTTGCTTACAAAAAGAGAAAACAGAAATAAAGTGTAAGACGTTTGACGGGAGTCTGGTGTAAACCGGGCTCTCGTTTTTTTCTTCTTATTTAAAGGGATTTTGTTGGAATGAGGGCTGTTTTGTGCTATAATAAATTAGTATTATTATGCCTATCTGGAAACCGGCAAATGCGAAAAATGTCGGTTTCCATTATAATGAATATAGAATGACAGGAGGAAGCAAATGGGCGGAGAGAATACAGAGTACGGCGCGGATCAGATTCAGATTCTGGAAGGACTGGAAGCTGTCCGTAAAAGACCTGGTATGTATATCGGAAGTACATCCAGCCGGGGCCTGCATCATCTTGTATATGAGATCGTGGATAATGCGGTAGATGAAGCATTAGCAGGATTTTGTACCGAAATCCAGGTAACGATCAATCCGGATAATTCCATTACAGTAATTGATAACGGACGAGGTATTCCGGTAGGAATCAACCATAAAGCAGGAATACCGGCAGTAGAAGTTGTATTTACCATCCTTCATGCAGGTGGTAAATTTGGCGGTGGAGGATACAAGGTATCTGGTGGTCTTCACGGTGTAGGTGCCTCTGTTGTAAATGCACTGTCTGAATGGCTGGAAGTTACGATCTGCCGTGAAGGTAAGAAATATCAGCAGCGCTATGAAAGAGGACATACTATGTATCCTCTGAAAGAGATTGGTGTCTGTGATTCTGAAGAGACAGGAACAAAGGTAACATTCCTGCCGGATAAAGAAATCTTTGAAGAAACAGTTTATGATTACGATATTCTGAAACAGCGTCTTCGTGAGATGGCGTTCCTGACAAAAGGTCTGCGTATCGTTTTGAGAGATACCAGAGCAGACCAGGAAAAAGAAAAAATCTTCCACTATGAAGGTGGTATCAGGGAATTTGTTACTTATCTCAACAGAAGTAAAGAAGCACTGTATCCAGAGGTCATTTACTGTGAAGGTGAAAAAGATGGCGTTATGGTTGAAGTAGCCATGCAGCACAATGATTCCTACACAGAGAACAGCTATGGCTTTGTAAATAATATCAACACACCGGAAGGTGGTACACATATCGTTGGTTTCCGTAATGCACTGACAAAGACATTCAACGATTATGCAAGAAAGAACAAACTGCTCAAAGACAGTGAACCGAATTTAAGTGGTGATGATATTCGAGAAGGTCTGACAGCAATCGTAAGTGTTAAGATCGAGGAGCCACAGTTCGAAGGGCAGACGAAACAGAAACTCGGCAACAGTGAGGCTCGTGGAGCAGTTGATTTTGTAGTGAGCAAACAGCTGGAGATCTTTCTGGAGCAGAATCCGACGGTTGCGAAGGCAACAGTTGAGAAATCAGTACTTGCACAGAGAGCAAGAGAGGCAGCACGTAAGGCAAGAGATCTTACAAGAAGGAAATCCGCACTTGACGGAATGTCTCTTCCGGGCAAACTTGCAGACTGCTCAGACAAGAATCCGGAAAACTGTGAGATCTACATCGTAGAGGGAGATTCTGCGGGTGGTTCCGCCAAGACAGCACGTAACCGTGCCACACAGGCAATCCTTCCACTGCGTGGTAAGATCCTTAATGTAGAAAAGGCCCGTCTGGACAGAATCTACAGCAATGCAGAGATTAAAGCAATGATCACTGCATTTGGTACTGGTATTCATGAAGATTTTGATATCACAAAACTGCGTTATCATAAAATCATTATCATGACGGATGCCGATGTTGATGGCGCGCATATTGCGACGCTGCTTCTGACATTCCTTTACAGATTTATGCCGGAACTGATCAAGCAGGGATATGTATATCTGGCTCAGCCGCCACTGTACAAAGTCGAAAAGAACAAAAAAGTCTGGTATGCTTATGATGATGCAGAACTGAACAGCATCCTTGGGCAGATTGGACGTGATAACAATAATAAGATCCAGCGATACAAAGGTCTTGGAGAAATGGACGCAGAACAGCTCTGGGAGACAACCATGGATCCGGAGAAACGAATTCTTCTCCGCGTAACTATGGATGAGTCTGCAACTTCTGAAATTGACCTGACATTTACCACTCTTATGGGTGACAAAGTTGAGCCAAGACGTGAATTTATCGAAGAAAACGCACGCTTTGTAGAAAATCTGGATATCTAGGAGAATAGAAAATGGAAGACAATATTTTTGATAAAATCCATGAGGTGGATCTGCAGAAGACCATGGAAAAATCTTATATAGATTATGCCATGAGTGTTATTGCCTCCCGTGCCCTTCCGGACGTCAGAGATGGTCTGAAACCGGTACAGAGAAGGGTGCTGTATTCCATGATAGAGCTGAACAACGGTCCGGATAAGCCACATCGTAAATGTGCCCGTATCGTTGGTGATACCATGGGTAAATATCATCCGCATGGAGACAGTTCCATCTATGGCGCACTTGTAAATATGGCACAGGACTGGTCAACCAGATATCCGCTGGTAGACGGTCATGGAAACTTTGGTTCTGTGGACGGAGACGGGGCGGCTGCCATGCGTTATACTGAGGCCCGCTTAAGCAAGATCTCTATGGAGCTGACTGCGGATATCAACAAGGATACCGTAGATTTTATGCCAAACTTTGACGAGACGGAGAAGGAGCCTACCGTACTGCCGGCCAGATTTCCCAATCTGCTGGTAAATGGAACCTCGGGAATCGCCGTGGGAATGGCCCCCAACATCCCGCCTCACAATCTGAAAGAGATCATCGACGCGGTGGTGAAGATCATCGATGATCAGATCGCAGATAAAGAAGAAACTACCATTGAGGAGATCCTGCAGATCGTAAAAGGACCGGATTTCCCCACAGGAGGAACCATCCTTGGGACCAGGGGGATCGAGGAAGCCTACCGCACCGGCCGGGGCAAGATCCGGGTACGGGCAGTGACCAATATTGAGACCATGGCAAACGGCAAGAGCCGGATCATTGTCACCGAGCTTCCCTACATGGTCAATAAAGCCCGTCTCATCGAGAAGATTGCGGAAATGGTAAGAGATAAGAAAATCGACGGCATCACAGACTTAAGCGACCAGTCCAGCCGGGAAGGCATGCGGGTGGTGATCGAGCTTCGTAAAGACGTGAACGCCAACGTTCTTCTGAACCAGCTGTACAAGCACACCCAGCTGCAGGATACCTTCGGCGTGATCATGCTGGCGCTGGTCAATAACGTGCCAAGGGTAATGAATCTTCTGGATATGCTGAACCACTACCTGAAGCACCAGGAAGACGTGGTAACCAGAAGGACAAAATATGAGTTAAATAAAGCAGAAGAGCGGGCGCACATTTTAAAAGGCCTGCTGATCGCCCTGGATCATATCGACGAAGTGATCAGTATCATCCGGGGTTCCCAGACGGTACAGATCGCCAAGGCAGAACTGATCAACCGCTTCGACTTAAGCGACGCCCAGGCCCAGGCCATCGTGGACATGCGTCTGCGTGCGCTGACCGGTCTGGAACGGGAGAAGCTGGAAGCAGAATACAACGAACTGGTAAAACAGATCGAACATTTGAAAGCCATCCTGGCGGACCGCAAGCTGCTGCTTGGGGTGATCAAGGAAGAGATCCTTGCCATCAAGGAAAAATATGGCGACGAGCGCCGCACTTCCATTGGATTTGACGAGTACGACATTTCCATGGAAGACCTGATCCCAAGGGAGGACGTGGTGATCACCATGACCAAGCTTGGATATATCAAGCGGATGTCCGAGGACACCTTCAAGGCCCAGAACCGGGGCGGCAAGGGGATCAAGGGAATGCAGACCCTGGAGGAGGACTATGTGGAGGATCTGTTGATGTGCAACACTCACCACTACATTATGTTCTTCACCAACACCGGACGGGTCTACCGGCTGAAAGGCTACGAGATCCCGGAGTCCAGCCGGACTTCCAGAGGAACCGCCATCATCAATCTCCTGCAGCTTATGCCGGGGGAGAAGATCACCGCGGTGATCCCGGTAGAATATTACAGCGAGAAAGCATTTCTTATGATGTCCACCAAGAAGGGACTGATCAAGAAGACGCCGCTGAAGGAATATGCCAATGTGAGAAAGGTAGGTCTGGCCGCCATCACTCTGCGGGAGGACGACGAGCTGATCGAAGTCAAATTCACCAACGGACACCAGGAAGTGATCTTGGCTACCAAGTACGGACAGTGTATACGGTTCAAGGAGCAGGATGTACGCTGCACCGGAAGAACCTCCATGGGCGTGCGGGGAATCAACCTGGCAGACCGGGACGAAGTCATCGGTATGCAGCTTGCTTCCCAGGGAACCGACCTCCTGATCGTCTCTGAGAAGGGTATGGGCAAGCGGACGCTGATGGATGAATTTACTGCCCAGAACCGGGGCGGCAAAGGTGTGAAGTGCTATAAGATCACAGAAAAGACAGGAAATGTAGTAGGTGCGAAAGCTGTAAATGAAGAAAATGAAATTATGATCATTACTACAGAAGGGATCATCATCCGGATGCTGTGCAGCGGAATCTCCGTTCTTGGCCGGGTTACCTCCGGCGTGAAGCTGATCAACCTGAAAGAGGGAGATACGGTGGCAAGTATCGCCAAGGTAAGAGACGAAGAAAAAGAAGACTACAAGCATAAATTCCAGATTGAAGAATAATTAGTGTAAAGTGTCACAACCAGCCTTTCCGATTCGTTCTAGTAAATGAAGAGGAAGGGCTGGTTTTAATATTCGAAGATGGCTTGTATTGCGTCAGAAATATTCATGAGATCTATATATGCGATCCGTCCAATTTTTTTATAGCCCCGATATCTCAGATCCAGCAATTTCATTTGTTCACATAAGACAATTCCCTCCAGATCCCCGGAAATAATTTTAATGTGCAGGGGATCTGGAGCTGCTTTTGACCGGATTGGGCAAACAATAGCCTGTTCTGATTGATGAAAAAAATTTTTACTTACGACAAGAACCGAAAAGTTTAAACCTTCTATGGATAAGATATCTCCCTGTTCATACTGTGGCATTGAATCACCATCCTTCCCGACCCATTGGATCTCCCCATGCTGTTTCTTCATAGGGACCAAGTTTTCCGCCAAATTCTGCGGCTCTTTCTTCCAGGGTTTTGTGTTTGAATTCTTTTTTTAATATAATTGTTCCTTCTTTTGCTTCTATTGTCAGAAGATCATTTAACCGGATTCCGGCTTTTTCCAATAATTCTTTGGAAAGTCGGATACCCTGGCTGTTTCCCCATGCTTTAACCTGCGCCTGCATAGAATCACCTCACTGTTTATGTATATACAAAGTATATACTTTTGCGAAAGCGGTGTCAATAGAAGAACCGCAGACAGTATCATACTATCTGCGGTTCTCGTTTTATGTGTCATAGAAAATGAGTGAATGTGGGGACAAGTGTTAATTTCCGACTGCTTCGGAGATTTCTTTTGTAATCTTCAGGAATTTATCAATATCTTTGGGACCGTGGCAGTGAAGCGGGGATACCCGGATCGCGCCTGGGATACCCAGGGTGTCCACGATACGTTTGGAGTAAAGGCTGCTTCTTACACGTTCAAAGACGGTGACGCCCCGTTTCATGTATTCGATCACGCACTCTGGGTAGTCAATGCCTTTGATTCCCATGGCGATGATCAGATCCTTGTATGTCAGGTCTTCCATATCGGCATATACTTCTACGCCCGGGATATGACGCAGACCGGGAACTTCCGGTGTTCCTTCCAGCATACGGTACAGAAGCGCCCGTTCCTGCATATGGATACGGTTCATGCCTTCTACAAATAATTCCCGCTTGTCCTGGCTGTGGATAAAGTGTTCTCCAATGGAACATACATAGTCGATTACAGCCATCATGGCCGCGAAGTTTCCGGGAGTAGGCGTGCCAAGGGCCCATACGTTGGCGTCTTTCAGTGTAAGCTTATGGTGCATCATGGTAGCTACGCGGTCAGATACATAGGCAAATCCGCATCCTCTTACGCCAAAGAATTTGTAGGGAGCGATATTGGAAGCATCCACGCCCCAGTCTTCTACATCCACTACTGCGTGAGGCGCATGCTGTACTGCGTCAGAGATCACGTAGATCTCCGGATTGACTTCTTTTACCCGGCGGACAAGCTCTTTGATGTCCATAATATTGCCGGAGATATTGGACGCTGCCATAATGCTGACAAGGCAGGTGTCCTGATCCACATACTTCATTACTTCGTCTACATCAATGCCGCCTGTCTTCGGATTAGCCGGAACTTCGCGGAATTCTCTGCCAGTCTTGCTGCAGGCATACTCAACGGCGTCATGCGCGGAAGGATGCTCCAGGCAGGAAGTAACAGCGTTCTTTCCCCATTTGATATTCTCCAGGATCACATCCACGATCTGGAACATGGTCTGGGAAGCGGAAAGTTCTGTTACAAGTGCGCCGCTTTTTGCGCCAAAAACGATTTCAAGGATCTCTTTTGTACCTTCTGATACATAGTGGGCAAGCTTCAGTCCTCTTGCATAGTTTCTCTCCGGGCAGTCCGGGAACTGTTCGCAGGCTGCTTTTGCCTCGACAGCGGCGCGCAGGCGTAAGGAACCGCCGGAATTCTCAAAGAAAAGCCGGGGACCATAGAGCGGATCTGTATCTGCGTAGCAGAACTGCGATTTCAGATGCTCCTGATATTCCACCGGGAATAAGCTTCCATGTTCTGTGTTCATTCTTTCTCCTCCTTTTTATCAGGGATTTTTCGTTCATTTAAGTTGGCTATATAATAACATGCACAGAAGAAATTGTGAAATGAAGAAAATTATTGTATAATATTAATATATTCTATATATTGAGAAAGGATCCCGAGAGGGTGGTGAGGGTTTGGATGAACATAGCAGAGATCGAAACATTCCTGATGATCGTGAAGACGAAGAATATCAGTAAGACAGCAGAAAATCTTTTTCTCTCCCAGCCGACTGTAAGCCACCGGCTTAAATCGCTGGAAGAGGAACTGGAAGTGAATCTTATTACAAGAAAAAAGGGGTATAAGCAGATTGAACTTACAGCCCGTGGAGAGGAGTTTATCCCTATTGCAGAACGCTGGGTTTCCATCTGGAGGGAAATGCAGCTTTTAAAGCATCGGGAGGATAAACTCTTCCTGACGGTTGGATGTACGGATACTATGAACGCGGTCCTTATGGATCTGTACCGTCAGATCCTGTCAGAGACGGATCCTGTCATGAATCTCCACATGGAGACTCATTATTCCTATGAACTTTATAATATGCTGGAGAATCATGAGATCGATATCGGATTTGTCTACCATCATCTGCATTTTAAGAATATCATTGCCGAGCCTCTGCTGCGGGAGAAGATGTATATTGTACAGCCACGGGACGCCAGGATCAAAAAACCATCCATCCATACAGATGAGCTGGATCCGTCAGAGGAGATTTTCCTGAGCTGGGACGGAAATTTCCGTATCTGGCATGATCAGAGGATCGGGAGAGGGGAACAGCCCAGAGTATGGGTGGACAGCTTTACGCTCTTATATAATATGCTGGATGAGGATAATGTATGGGCGATCATGCCGGCATCTGTGGCGGATCATATCTCCAGACTGAAACCGATCTATATCAGTAAGATTGAAAATGATGTTCCGCCGCCGGACCGGACCATCTACCGGATCCGTCACAGGTATCCCAATGAGGCGACTCAGAAAGCCGTATATTTATTTGAAGAAAAGTTGGAAAGATACCTTGAGGAAAGAAACTGGGGCGAACTGGAAAAGAGGAAGAGATAAGTATTAAAAAAGTGAATATATGATAATAAAATAATTCATAAATGGAACAAAATGAACGCGCGGTAAGAAAACCGTGCGTTTTTTTGATGCAGATTGTCTGAATATAAGCAAAATAGCGGATAACATAGAGGTGAAAAGCAGAAATGAAAGAAAAATTAAGATACTGTGTCTACATATGTGCAAGTTGTTCAATAACATGCCTGTAAAATAGAAAATATTAATATATGATAGAGAAATTATTTGTTTTTTTAAAAAAATTTCGTATGCTATACTGGCTGTAATCAATAAAGGAACGTGATTTTTTTGCAATAAGAATGGTAAAAACGCACAAAAATGAAAGGAGTGGAAGGTATGGAAGCTCAATTCCTGACCGGCGGAGACAGATCCTTATATGTAAAGCTTGGGGATGAGATCAGCCTGGAGGTCAATGGAAGAGTCAAAAGCCTGATGCAGAAACTGGAAGCGGATCCGGTGGACGGGATCGCGGAGATGGTTCCCACCTATGCGACTTTGATGATCCATTACAGACCGGAAAAGATTCTCTACAAGCAGCTTGTGGAAGAAGTGAAGAAGAGACTTAACGCGGACGATGAGAAGCAAGAGGAGATCTCTCAGATCGTGAAAGTACTTCCCATCTGTTATGACAAAGAGTTTGCCTGGGATCTGGATGAATGTGCTGCTTTTGAGCAGGTGTCTGTGGAAGAATTCATCCGCATGCATTCGGAACATGAATATTATGCGTATATGCTGGGCGTTGCGCCGGGACATGCCTATATGGCTAGATTCGAGGAGCCGTTTCATTTTAAGAGAAGGACGGAACCGAGGGTAAGGATCAACGGAAGATCCATTGTGGCGGCGGAAAATCAATCGAACCTGATCCCCTTTGACCAGCCCTGCGGATGGAACATTGTGGCAGGTACTCCCTGCAATATCTGCGATTATTCCAAGAAGGAGCCCTTCCTTGTCAATGCGGGAGACTGGGTAAAATACCAGCCTGTCAGCAGAAAAGAATATGATAAGATCCGTAAGGATGTGGAAAGAGGAACTTATAAACTGGAGACCTATGTAAAAAAGGTGGTGAAATAGTATGGGAATTATCGTTGAGAATCCGGGCATACAGACCACCGTGCAGGACGAAGGACGTTTTGGTTATCAGCAGTTTGGCGTATCGCCGGCTGGCCCTATGGATACCCAGTCCTTTTACCTGGCCAATATACTGGCAGGAAACCCAAGGGGTGAAAGTGCTCTGGAGATTACTTTTATGGGTCCTTCTCTGAAATTTGAAAAGGATAATATCATCGCTGTTACAGGAGCGAATGTCTCTCCTGCGGTAGACGGAAGTCCCATTCCCATGTATCAGGCGGTGCTGGTCCATGAGGGGCAAACTCTTTCTTTTGGCGTAGCCAGCGGCGGAAGCCGGGCCTACATTGCTTTTACAGGCGGACTGGATGTCCCGGTCATCATGGGGAGCAAATCCACATTGATGCGGAACAAGCTGGGCGGCGTAGAGGGCCGGAAGCTGGAAAAGGGCGACCGGATCGGCTTCTGTAATCCCAAGACCAGTCTTCCGAAGATGGGGCTCAGGAAGATGGAGCCGGAGAAATTCCCGGAGAAGGAGATTACGCTTCGGGTGGTGACAGGCCCTCAGGACAGCGCGTTTACAGAGGAAGAAGTGAGAAAATTCTTCTGGTTTGGCGCAACGATCACCAATGAATCAGACCGTATGGGGATCCGGCTGGAGAGAGAGGAACCTCTCCATCACATCAAGGACGGCAATATCCTGACAGACGGCGTGGCGTTTGGATCCATTCAGGTACCTACCAACGGGCAGATCATCATTATGATGGCGGACAGACAGACAACCGGAGGGTATACAAAGATCGGCACAGTTAT
>ENA-OPAH01000120-OPAH01000120.1-human-gut-metagenome-genome-assembly--contig:-NODE-120-length-69064-cov-5.314133_pt1 | contig 69064 bp, 63 predicted proteins | sample MGYA00241050_ERZ501416 | MGnify/ENA primary metagenome ERZ501416 (study PRJEB25962, sample SAMEA2042632) | human gut metagenome | biome: human gut; feature: human-associated habitat; material: faeces... | reverse complement strand
AAGGACGGCTTCCAGAATAAAAAGAACAGATTGGTTAAAACAGGCGGAAAAGCCGCCTGTTATTGACATGCCATCTTTTGGATGGTATATATAAAACAAAGGTGGAGTGCTTCATTTCAAAGCATTCCACCCAGTCTTATCATAGAAGAATCTTATTTACAGACTTTTCTTCATACCCTCATGAAAACAGTCAACAGCAAGTTTGAAATTTCCGTGCTACACCCTTTTGCTCTGTATGATCTTGTTTTTTTATTGGAATCCCATATCACGCAGCATTACTGTTTAAGAAAAAGCTTCATTAATGTTTTCTGCGTAGCTGACCAGACCGCCTGTGATGGCATCGGCTAAATCATTATCTGGCACAATGAGCCAATTGTTTTCGCCTTTTACCAGAGAAATGTCCACTTCTTTGGTGTAAGTCGTGTCTTTGTTATTGGCAATGGCAGAAATCATTGCTTCTGTGGATTTCTGTTCTAATTCTTCTTCAGACAATCCTGCGAAAGCCAGCGGAATCATTTCAGAAATCGCCTGACTCATGGCATTTGCCATATCCACATTTGTGATGGACACTTTAACTGTTGCAGTGTCACCTTCTTCTGTGGAAGAAAGGATTTCAAAAGTCAGGTTTTCCACAAAAGCTTTGCCGGTTTCTTCATTTTCCAAGTCGGAAATGGCATCATCTGCGGTATCTGTTGTTTCACTGGTATCGTTGGTATACTTATCAATGGTTTCCAGATCAAGGTTCTGGAACGCTGTCAGATAGTTCGTGACAGCTGTTTCTGGAGATTCTCCACCAGAGCAGCCAACAAAGGCAAATACCATTGCCAAAGTTGTCAAGAAAGCAAGAAATTTTTTCAGCATATACATTCCCCCTGAATGGCTGCCGCGTGATATGGAATTGCACACAATGAGATGTTTGCAAAAGAAAATATTCAGTTTTTCTGGAAAGATTCATCCCCATCTTCTGGCAGTATTGTATTTTGGGAAAAATCTGCATATTTTTGATAGTCAGATAATTCCTGCGACTTTTCGATAGAAGCTTCCTTTCCTGTATCATTTCATTTTCTATACGAATCGTTCAATTCCTTCTCATCCCCTTTGATATTTGATGCCATGAACAAAACACTGGTGCCAGCAGATATTTAGATCAGCGACAATCAAATGCAGAGAAGGAAAGTCATTTGAACAGTAATGAAAAATATATATTTTGTTATTTTGAAAAAAGAGGCAGACCCCTAAGCACCTGGAACCGAAGTTCGTCGCTTATCTGTAAAAAAAGTCTGCCTCTTATATAACCAATATAAAGGATATGAGAAAAGAAAGCAAGTTGAAAAAGCTTTCCAATGGATGGTTCAATGATTACGGAAGAATCTTCTACCGCCGTCGTTGGTTATGATGCCGTCAACGCCATCCAAGAAGATTCTGCCAAATCATAACAGACAGTTCGGCACAAGCGGCGAAAACGCGACCTGTGTTCGAAGTTGAACTGTCTGTTGGTTAGAATATAACATGCTTTGCGTGGGAAAACAATCTTTTACAGGAAAGACTATTAGGTTTTTGAAGTGGGATTTTTCTATAGTAATATGCACGCTACAATCGGCTCTTTTTAAACAAACAATCCTTTTATACAAGAAAAAAACACCCGAAGTCCTTCATGCCATAAGGATTTCGGGTGTCTTTGTTTTTTTTATGAAGCAGCCCATAAAGCATACGCATCATTTTTGTTCTTCTGTCTTTTTCATAATCCAGCATTTTCTCGTACATTCATCGCAATTTTTCCGGCACAGGGCACTGCCATCGCTGCGGACGGCACCGGCGTGCTTATAAGCCACATAACCCAGTGTCACACAAAGGATGATAAACAGAAATTGTCCCATACCATTCCTCCTTTTATATGAGTGGTTTTTTCGTGGTGTTTTTATTATCATACCAGAAATTCCGAAAAGACGCAAAGGATTATGCAAAAAGCATATGGCAAAAGCCAATAAAAACTGCTATAATAAGACGGATTCAGCCGAAAGGCTTTTCTTTTTGAAAGCGTTATTTTTTTAAAAGAATAACGAGGTGATTTATGAAACAGGATTTACATTATGATATGAAAGTGCGCATCATGGGAGAGGAAAAAGCCTTTGGCCCGGGTGTGGCACAGCTTTTGAAAGGCATAGAAGAAATGGGCTCCATGCAGAAAGCCGCGGAGAAAATGGGGCTTTCTTACAGCAAAGCATGGAAAATGATGAAAACAGCGGAACAGGAACTGGGCTTTGCCCTGACGGAACGCAGCAGCGGCGGCAAGGACGGCGGCGGTTCTGTTGTAACAGAAGAAGGCAGAGAAATGATGCAGCGATATGGAAATTTCCTCTCTGCTTTGCAGACAGAGGCAGATCGTTTGTTTTCTATTTATTTTCAGAGGGAAGGTGAGAAATGATGCCGGAAGAGATTGTATTTTGCAAAGGCGGCGGATGTACGGCAAAACTGGGCGCAGGCGTATTGGAACGCATCCTTTCCCGTTTGCCAAAACCGGAGAAAAAAGACGAAAATCTGCTCATTGGCTTCGAAAGTTCCGATGATGCGGCAGTTTATCGAATTTCAGAAGATACTGCCATTGTGCAGACATTGGATTTTTTTCCGCCAATGGTGGAAGACCCTTATATTTTTGGACAGATTGCTGCAGCTAATGCCCTCAGCGATATTTATGCCATGGGCGGCGATGTGCGGACAGCCTTGAATATCGTTTGTTTCCCGGAAAAAATGGACTTGAACATTTTGGGGAAAATCATGCAGGGGGGCAGCGAAAAAGTCATCGAAGCAGGAGGAACCCTTGCGGGCGGGCATTCCATTGCAGACGCGGATGTGAAATATGGGCTGTCTGTCATGGGAACCATCCATCCAGATCGCATTTTTCCCAATGACGGTGCACAGGAAGGCGATGTGCTTTTGCTGACAAAACCCTTGGGCGTTGGCATTGTCTGCACGGCGAATCGTATGGGAGAGGCTTCTCTGGAAGCTATGGACATGGCTGTCCGTTCCATGACAACTTTGAACAAATACGCTTCGGAAATCATCAGAAAATATGATGTCCATGGCTGTACGGACGTGACAGGCTTTGGTTTTCTGGGGCATTTGAAAGAAATGCTGGCAAAAGGGCTCAGTGCAGAGATTGATTCCATCCGTATCCCTCATATTCCAGAAAGTCTGGCTTACGCTGACGGATTTTTCCTCACAGCGGCAGCCCAGCGAAACCGGAACCATGTGGGTGATTTAGTGCAATTTTGCGGTGTGCCTTTTGCGGTGGAAGAATTGCTTTTTGACCCTCAGACTTCCGGCGGCTTGCTGGTGAGCATGCCTAAAGAGGATGCCCAGCAGGCGTTAGCGGAAATTGCGGCTTTAGGTTTGCCCTGTGGCATCGTTGGAAAAGTTATGAAAAAAGAAACACAGAAGATTGTGGTATTATAGGAGGAAACAGAAATGGAAAGAGTAGACGCACGTGGAAAAACTTGTCCTTTGCCCGTTATCGAAACAAAAAAAGTACTGGAAAGTATGACAGAAGGCACTGTGGAAGTGCTGGTAGATAACGCCATTGCGGTGCAGAATCTTTGTAAAATGGCAGAACAGAAAAAAATGAAAGCGGTCAGCGAAAAGCAGAGTGAGGACTGCTATGTGGTGACTATCACTGTGGAAGCGGGCAGCCAGACACAGCCAGATGCGGCTCCGGTGGTTTGTATGCCCGATGGCAGAAGCGCAGGAACCGTAGTTGCTTTGACAGCGGAAACCATGGGAACAGGCGACGATGTGTTGGGAAAAATTTTGATGAAAGGTTTTGTATATGCTCTGACAGAACAGAATCAGCTGCCGGAAACCATCGTTTTGTATAACGGAGGCGCAAAACTGTCTGTGGAAGGTGCGGAAACATTGGCTGACTTGAAACTTATGGAAGCCCAGGGTGTGGAAATCCTGACTTGCGGCACTTGTCTGAACCACTATGGACTGTCTGAAAAACTGGCAGTTGGTTCTGTGACTAATATGTATCGTATTGCAGAAGTCCTTTCCAAAGCAGGTAAGGTGATTCGTCCATGAAAACACCATTTCCCATTGTTGTCCGCGGCGGCGGCGATTTGTCAACAGGTACCATCCATAAATTGCATCAGGCGGGTTTTCCAGTCATTGTGCTGGAAACTGCCAATCCTTCTGCTATTCGGCGGTATGTAGCTTTTTCCGAAGCTGTATATGAAGGCGAATGGACAGTGGAGGGGGTAACTGCCGTTTGGGCAGCGGATTTTGCGGAAGCCCAGGAAATTCTGGAGGATGGAAAAATCCCTGTGCTCATTGACCCTGATTGCAAAATTTTGGAGGAAATCCAGCCGCAGGTGCTTGTGGATGCCATTCTGGCAAAAAAGAATCTGGGAACGACCATGGATATGGCAGAAACAGTTATTGCCCTTGGTCCTGGTTTCACAGCAGGGGTGGATGCCCATTTGGTCATTGAAACCCAGAGAGGACATAATCTGGGGCGTGTGCTGACAGAAGGTACAGCGGCACCCAATACAGGCATTCCCGGTGTCATTGCCGGTTATGGCAAAGAACGTGTTATCCATGCACCGGCGGCAGGAATTTTGCAGAACAAAAGCAAAATCGGTGATCTGGTGGAAAAAGGTCAGACCATTGCCATGATTGGCGATGTGCCTGTTACTGCCACATTGACAGGGGTTCTCCGCGGGCTGATTCGGGATGGTTATCCTGTGACAGAAGGCTTTAAAATCGCCGATATCGACCCAAGAGAAAGTGAACAGAAAAATTGTTATACCATTTCTGATAAGGCACGGTGCATTGCAGGCGGCGTGCTGGAAGGAATTTTGATGCGAAATAGAGGGAGTTTTATATGGAAAAAGTAAGAGTAGAAGATGCCGTTGGTATGGTGCTGTGCCACGACATTACAGAAATCGTACCCAGCAAATTCAAGGGCAGAGCCTTTGCCAAAGGTCATGTCATTCAGGAAGAAGATATTGAAAAACTGATGGATCTGGGCAAACGCCACATTTATGTCTGGGATTTGTCCAAGGACTATGTCCATGAAAATGATGCAGCTTTGCGGATGGTACAGGCGGCGGCAGGGGAAAATATCGTTTTCAGTGAGGTAAAAGAAGGCAAAATCGAACTGCGTGCAGCCTGTGACGGTGTGCTGAAAATCAATCTGGATACCCTGTACGCTGTGAACAGTGATGATGAAATCTGTTTTGCCACCATCCATGGCAACAAACAGGTGACAAAAGGCAAACTCCTTGCCGCTACCAGAGTTATCCCCCTGGCGGTGAAGGAAGAAGTGCTGGAACGCTTTGAGAAAGCATGCAAGGAAAGTAAAACACCTTTGGTGGAAGTAAAACCTTTTTGTCCCGCGAAAATCGGCGTTGTCACCACTGGCTCCGAAATCGTTTCTGGCAGAATTGCCGATCAGTTCGGTCCTGTTCTGGAGAAAAAAGCGGCAGAAGTGGGGGCAACCATCATGGGTCAGGTGTTCCCTGGGGATGAGCCCGAAGCCATCATACAGGCAATTCTGGATTTTCTGGCACAGGGAGCGGATATGGTGCAGGTGACCGGGGGTATGTCTGTAGACCCGGATGATATGACACCTTCTGCCATTCGTGCCTGCGCCGATGAAGTGGTGACATATGGTACACCTGTTTTGCCGGGGGCGATGTTCATGCTGGCCTATGTGCAGGGGAAACCTGTGGTAGGTCTGCCCGGATGTGTTATGTACGCAAAACGGACAGTATTTGATCTGGCCGTTCCTCGTCTGCTGACAGGAGAAAAACTCACCAGACGAGATTTTGTGCTTATGGCGCATGGCGGACAATGCCAGAACTGCCCTGTCTGCACTTATCCCGACTGTGGTTTTGGACAGTAAAGGAGGGGAGGAGCTTTATGGGAGAGTTGACACATTTTGATAAAGAAGGCAACGCAGTCATGGTGGATGTGAGCCAGAAAGCGGAAACAGAACGGACAGCCACAGCAAAGGGAATCATCCGCGTGAGCCGGGAAGTTTTTGAGAAGATTCAGGCAGGCACCATGGCAAAGGGCGATGTGCTGGGCATTGCCAGAACGGCAGGCATTATGGCGGCAAAACGCACCTGGGAATTGATTCCTCTGTGTCATTTGCTGGCGCTGACAAAATGCAGTGTGGATTTTGAACTGTATCCAGAAAGCTGTGAAATCGAAGTGGCGTGTACGGTGAAAACCGTTGGGAAAACAGGGGTGGAAATGGAAGCCCTCACAGGGGTACAGATTACCCTTTTGACTATATACGATATGTGTAAAGCCTTAGACCGTTCTATGGTTATGACAGACATTCGCCTGTACGAAAAAAGCGGCGGAAAGAGTGGGGAGTATCGGCATGATTGATGGATTTGGAAGAACCATTGACTATCTTCGGATTTCCGTCACCGACCGCTGTAACCTGCGGTGTGTCTACTGCATGAAGGAAGAACAGCAGGAATTTCTGCCCAGCGGCGAACTACTGACACTGGAAGAATGGGTCAGACTTTGCAAAGGCGCCGCTTTGGCTGGCATCCGCAAAATCCGCATCACTGGCGGCGAACCCCTTATGCGGCAGGATATTGTAGAATTGGTGGAAGCCATTTCCAATATCCCGGGCATCGAAAAAGTGGTTATGACAAGCAATGCTGTCCATCTGGCGCCCCTTGCGGAAAAACTGAAAAAAGCAGGGCTTTCCGGCGTCAATGTGAGCATCGACAGTCTGGATGAAGAACAGTATTGTAGGCTCACCAGACGGGATGTGCTGTCTGACGCTTTGGCAGGTCTTGCTGCTTGCGGCAAAGTGGGACTGCCTGTGAAAGTCAACTGCGTGCCTGTAGCAGGGGAAAATGAAAAAGAACTGCTACATCTGGCAGAACTGGCGAAGGAATATCCTATGGAGGTGCGTTTCATCGAAATGATGCCTATCGGGGAAGGTTCCGCTTTTCCGCCAGTGAAAAATGAAACCATTCGGAAACGGCTGGAAGAAGTTTACGGTGGATTTATTCAGACGGAGAAGGATGATCGGGAAGGCCCGGCAGTTTATTATACCAATGCCCATTTCAAAGGACGCATTGGATTTATCAGTCCTGTGAGCCGCAGTTTCTGCCATCAGTGCAACCGTATCCGCATGACAGCAGAAGGGAAACTAAAGCTCTGCCTGCATCATCCAGTGGATTGCGATTTGCGGGAATTGGTGCGCAGCGGCGCGGAGCCGGAGGAAATACAGAAGGTGCTGCAGGAACGTATCCTGCAAAAACCAAGGGACGGTCATACCACCGACGAAGTTCGTCCCATGTGGAAAATAGGAGGATAGTATGGGAAAGATTATGGCTGTGTGCATCAGCGAAAAACGTGGCACACAGAAGAAAAATATTGAGAAAGTACGCCTGATTGAGAATTTCGGGCTGGAAGGTGATGCCCATGGCGGTAATTGGCACCGACAGGTGAGCCTCCTTTCTTATGAGAAAGTGCGGGCATTCGAGGAAAAAGGCATTTCCGTAGAGGATGGCGCTTTTGGCGAAAATCTGCTGGTGGAAGGCTTTGATTTCAAAACCCTGCCCGTAGGAACCAGATTCCGCTGTGGGGATGTTTTGCTGGAAATGACCCAGATTGGCAAGGAATGTCATAGCCATTGCGAGATTTATCAGGCGGTGGGGGATTGCATCATGCCCAGAGAAGGTGTGTTTGCAAGAGTGCTCCATGGCGGAATGATTCAGATTGGAGATGAATTGGAAATTGTACCGAGTAGCGATTCTGACAGCAAGTGATAAAGGAGCGGCAGGCAAACGGGAAGACTTGAGTGGTCCTGCGGTAAAAGAAATCATGGAACAGGCAGGCTATACTGTGGTGGATATGCGGATTTTGCCGGATGAACGGCAGCTGCTTTCGGAAACCATGAAGGAAATCTGCGATAAGGGAACGGCGGACTTGATTCTGACCACTGGCGGCACAGGCTTTTCCCCCAGAGATTGGACACCGGAAGCTACACTGGATATTGCGGAACGTCAGGTGCCGGGCTTTAGTGAAGCCATGCGGGCAGCGTCTTTGGCAATCACACCCAGAGCCATGCTCAGCAGAGGGGTTTCTGTCATTCGGAAACAGACCCTTATCGTCAATCTGCCGGGCAGCCCCAAAGCGGTGCGGGAAAATCTGGAAGTGATTTTGCCAGTTCTGGGACACGGACTGGATATTTTAACGGCAAATGCAGAAGAATGTGGGCAGTAAAGAGGAAATCATATGAAAAAGAAATTTGGTATGATGGCATTGGCAATGATTTTGACAGCAGGCATGCTGGCAGGCTGCGGCAGTGAGCAGGCAGCGGAAAGCAGTGATGGACAGGATGCAGTGACAGGGGCTATCACCGTTTCCGCGGCGGCAAGTTTGACAGATGTTCTCAATGAACTGGCGCAGACATTCCAGGAAGAATATCCTGGTACAGAAGTTTCCTTTACCTTTGGCGGCAGTGGTGCTTTGCAGACACAGATTGAGGAAGGCGCTCCTGTAGATCTGTTCTTCTCTGCGGCAGAAAGCAATATGGACGCTTTGGAAGAAGAAGGGCTCATTGATGCAGCCACCAGAAAGGATGTACTGCAAAATGAAATCGTCCTCATTGCCCCTCAGGGAGAAACAGCAGTAACTTCTTTTGAAACCATTCTGGATAGTGAACCTCAGATTGCTTTGGGGGAAGCGGAGAGCGTTCCCGCTGGGAAATATGCCCAGGAAATTTTCACAAACCTCGGAATCTGGGATGATGTGAAAAGCCATGCTGTATTTGCTTCTAATGTGCGGGAAGTGCTGGCTTGGGTAGAAGCTGGAGAAGCTGACTGCGGCGTGGTATATGCCACCGACGCAAAAACTAGCGATGCGGTGCAGGTTGTTTGCAATGCGCCGGCAGACGGTCCTCAGGTACTCTATCCTGCGGCTGTCATCAAAGATTGCGCAAATCCCGAAGGCGCTCAGGCATTTCTGGATTTCCTCACCAGTGAAGAAGCAGGAGAAGTGTTCGCTTCTTATGGCTTTACATTTTTGGCAGAATAAAGGAAGGAGAATTCCGTGATGGATGTTTCGCCTCTTTTGCTTTCTGTTTGGGTGGCAGCCTGCGCCACGTTTTTTTCCGTGGTGCTGGGCACCCTTGCGGCTTATGGCGTCATGAAACTGCGCCGCTTGCGTCCCTTTGCCGATGCGGTGCTGACATTGCCTTTGGTGCTGCCGCCAACGGTAACGGGTTTTTTTCTGCTCATATTATTGGGCAAAAATAGCCCTGTGGGACGATTTTTCAATGAAATTGGATTTCCGTTTATATTTTCCCTCCGTGGGGCAGTGGCAGCGGCATTTGTGGTATCTTTTCCGCTGATGTATCGGGCAGTGAGGGGGGCTATGGAATCTATGGATAAACAGCTGCTCTACGCGGCACGGACATTGGGCGCAAGTGAAAAGAAAATCTTTTTCCGCATCATTTTGCCTAACTGCCGCAGCGGGCTTTTGGCAGGGATGATTCTTGCCTTTGCCCGTGCCATGGGGGAATTTGGTGCCACTATCATGATTGCCGGCAATATCCCCGGCAAGACCCAGACCATGGCACTGGCAGTGTATACAGCAGTCCAGAGCGGCAATCGGCAGACAGCATATCTGTGGTCGCTGGTCATTGTGATATTGTCTGCCCTTGCCATTGTGGGCATCAATTATTTTGAAAAGAAAAAATACCAGGGAGAGGATGAGGGTTTTTGAGATTACAGGCAGAATTCATGAAAAAAGTAAAGACAGAAACCATTGAAATTTCTCTGGATTTGGAAAATGAAGTGCTGGGTATTCTGGGGCGCAGCGGCTGTGGCAAAAGCGTCACTCTGCGGTGTCTGGCGGGTATTTTGCAGCCGGACAAGGGGAAAATACAGTTGGATGATAAAATCCTGTTCGACAGTGAGAAAAAAATCTCCGAAAAAGCCCAGAAACGAAAAATCGGGTATTTGTTCCAGAATTATGCCCTGTTTCCCAATATGACGGTGCGGGAGAATATCGCCTTTGCCTTCGGGAAGGAAAAAGAAAAGGAATTTCTGGAGGAACTTTTGGAGCGGTTTTATCTGACAGAGGTGACAGAACTGTATCCTTCCGTGCTTTCTGGCGGTCAGCAGCAGCGAACAGCCATGGCAAGGATGTTGGCTGCAAAGCCTGATGTGATTTTGCTGGATGAGCCGTTTTCTGCGTTGGATAGCTTTCTGCGGCAGGAGATGGAACGGGAAGTCCAGCAGGTGCTCCAGAGCTTTGGCGGCGTATCCATTCTGGTGTCACATAATAAGGAAGAAATTTTTCGCCTGACACAGAAATGTATGGTCATGGAACGGGGAAAAATTGCGGAAATTGGGAATACAAAAGAAATTTTTGCCCATCCAAAAACAGCGGAGGGCAGATTATTGATACAGGGAGGGAGCTTATGATTTATCTGGACAGCGCGGCAACCAGCTTTCACAAACCAAAAGAAGTGGCAGAAGCGGTATATGACGCCATTTTGCATATGGGGAATAGCGGCAGAAGTGGTCATGAGATTTCTCTGACTTCTTCCCGTGTCATATTCGGCACCAGAAAAAAACTGGCGGCACTCTTTGGCATGGACGACCCTGCACAGGTGGTTTTTACGGCAAATTCCACCCAAAGTTTGAATATTGCCATCAGCGGGCTTTTTGGAAAAGGCGACCATGTCATTACCACTGCCATGGAGCATAACAGCGTGCTGCGCCCCTTGTACCGCAAGGAGGCAGAAGGCATGGAGCTGACCATCATTCCCTGTGATGAAAAGGGCACTGTTCGTTATGATTTACTGGAACAGGCGGTGCGTCCCAACACAAAAGGCATTGTCTGTACCCATGGTTCTAATCTGACAGGGAATCTGGTGGATATCAAGCGCATCGGCACATTTTGCAAAGAAAAAGGCATTTTGTTTATAGTGGATGCTTCCCAGACAGCAGGGGTATTTCCCATTCATATGGAAGAAATGGGCATCGACATTTTGTGTTTTACAGGACATAAATCCCTTTTGGGTCCTCAGGGTACAGGAGGGATGTGTGTGCGGAAAGGACTGGAAATCCCCAGTTTTTGTGTAGGCGGCAGTGGCGTTCAGAGCTACAGCAAGACCCATCCGGCACAAATGCCTACCCATCTGGAAGCGGGAACGCTGAACGGGCACGGCATTGCGGGGCTTTCTGCGGCATTGGACTGGATCGACAAAACGGGGCTGACTGCCATTCGGAAAACGGAGCAGAAGCGCATGCGACAGTTTTATGAAGGTGTCAAAGAAATTCCGCAGGTGACAGTTTACGGTGATTTTTCTGCGCAGGAACGGGCACCCATTGTTTCTCTGAATATTGGGGATAATCCTTCGGAGGATGTTTGTGATGAATTGGCGGTGCGTTACGGCATCGCAACCCGCGGCGGCGCTCATTGTGCGCCTTTGATGCATGAACAGCTGGGAACAGTAGAACAGGGAGCTGTGCGGTTCAGTTTCTGTTACTTTACAACGGAAGAAGAAGTGGAAAAAGCCATTTTGGCAGTGAAAGAAATTGCGGAGGCATGGACATGAGACCAAAGGAACTTTGTTTTCTGGTGGCATTTCATACCACCACAGAGGCGTTGGCACTGGAAGAAGCCGCAAGAAGCGCAGATGTGCCCGGCAGGCTCATTCCTATACCCACTCAAATCACAGCGGGATGCGGTCTGGCGTGGCGGATGCCCATAGGCCAGAAAGAAAAAATGAAAAGCCTATTGACAAAATGCGACTTGAAATACGAAAATATATATGAACTGATGATTTGAAAGGAGGCGGAAAGATGTTGCTTACAGAAGCATTGCAGATTCCGCCTTCTGCACGTTGTATCTGTGCTGTGGGCGCAGGGGGCAAAACAAGTCTGCTGTATGAATTGGCAGAAGAATACCGCCAAAAAGGAAAAAGTGTGCTGCTGATAACCACCACGAAAATGTACTTACCGGAAAAAGATGGCGTACTGGATGGAACGGCAGAAGAAATCAAAGAAAAACTGGAAAGAGACGGTTTTGCGGTGGCAGGCAGTGTTTTTTCTGAAGAAAAAATGGGACCTTTGCCGCAAGCTATTTTGGATGAGGTGTTTTCTTTTGCTGATGTGGTTCTGGTGGAGGCAGATGGTTCCAAAAGAATGCCGCTGAAAATGCCAAGACAGGGTGAGCCTGTTTTGTCGGAAACATGTGACTTTCTGGTGACGGTGGCAGGGCTTTCCGCTTTGGGACAGCCGTGGGAGCAGGTATGCCATCGTTTTGCGTTAGTTTCTTCCATGTTTTCTGGAAAAACAGTGGCGGAAGGGGATATTTTCCCCCTTTTGCAGGCAGGCTATGGTACCCTTTGGGATGAGATACAGGGATGTGTTTTTTTGAATCAGGCAGAGGTCGTCGGTTGGCACAGAGCAGAGAGAATTGCTGCGGATTTCTCTGTGCCCTGTCTTTGGGGAAGCTTACGGCAGAAACAATACTATAGAAAAGAGGGAGATTCCCATGAGAGAAGCATATAAACAACTCTGGCACTACCTGCAGGAACTGGATTGGGTAGGCAGCGGTCTTGTTTATGAAGGTCCTTTACAGGGCTTTCAGTTTTTGTGGCAGGAGGAAGGTGTCCTTTGGGCGCCGGAAGGAGAGCTGGAAACAGCGAAGAAAATGCTGTTAACCATTGGCGAAATGAAAAGCTGCACCACTTGTGAGATTGGTGAGAATCATGTGTTTGTGGAGCATTTTGGCATGAGCCCTAGACTGGTGATTCTTGGCGGCGGTCATATTTCCCTTTCCTTAGTGAAATTGGGGAAACTGTTGGGTTTTCATGTGACCGTTGTGGATGACCGGGGAGAGTTTGCCAACCTCCAGCGGTTCCCGGAAGCGGACTGTGTGCTCTGCGGCGATTTTGGGCAGGTGTTTGAGGAAATTCCTGATTTGCCTGCCAATTATTATGTGGTGGTCACCAGAGGGCATCAGGCGGATGAACAATGCGTCCGTCAGATTTTGCGGAGAAAGTATGCCTATGTGGGCATGATTGGCAGCAAAAATAAAGTTGCCAAAACGAAAGAAGCTCTTTATAAATCCGGCTTTAGACCTGCGGAAGTGGAAGCCATCCATGCACCCATTGGGTTGAAGATCGGTGCTGTGACACCAGAAGAAATCGCCGTCTGCATTGCGGCAGAAATCATTCAGGAGAAAAATAAGGTGCCTGTAGAAACCATTGAAGATGCGGTGCTGGATGCTTTGTGTGAAGATACAGGCTCCACTATGGCACTGATCGTTGCCAAAAGTGGTTCTGCTCCCAGAGAAGCAGGGGCAAGAATGGTAGTAAAAGATAATGAGATTCTGGCTGGTACCATTGGCGGTGGTGCTGTGGAACATGCGGCAATGATCTATGGCTCTCAGATGCCTAAGCATCATATCCAAAAAGATGTACAGGAATTTGTGCTGCGGAAGGAAGAAGGGGCAAAACTGGGCATGGTCTGCGGTGGAAGTAATTTGGTGTATTTTGAAAGCGATTGAACATTTTGTCTTTCCAGAAAAAACAACATGAGAAATTTGAATGTTTGACATTTATTTCTTTTAAAATTCTTAAAAAATGTTTGCGCGGATATCTATTTTCTTTTTACATGACAAAAAACGAGGATAATCTTTTTTGTAAACAAGAAAAATGGCGAAAAATAAGGGTTTCTTATGCTATGTTGTGGAAGATTATGAAAAGTTATCTGCAAAAAATATTGACAAGATTATTAAACTTTCGTATACTAGTTGTAACAGATTTGTAATAAATTCGGGAAAAAGACAAAATGGAGGAAGCTTTTATGAACTTATCCAAAGCAATCCGCCAGGTTTGTGTAACAGCAGCCTGCGTGATGCTCGGTACAGCAACGGTTTTCGCGGCTGATATGGGACAGGCAAATGGCACCAACGTCAATGTCCGTGAAGCAGCAGGAACAGATGCGGCTGTATTGGGTCAGATCAGCAGTGGATCAGAATATCAGGTGACTGGCAAAAGCGGCAGTTGGTATCAGATCTCTTATAATGGACAGAATGGTTTTGTATCCAGTGATTATTTTCAGTTGACAGAAACAGAAGGTACTGTCACAGGTTCCGGCGTTAATATCCGTGCAGCAGCAACTACCAGCTCTAATGTACTGGGTAGTGTGAATGCAGGGGATACACTCACAGCAGTGGGACGTGTGGACGGCTGGTATCAGGTGGAATATAACGGTCAGGAAGCATACATCAGCAAAGATTATCTTTCCGGAGATTATCTTTCTTCACTGACAGTGGTTGGAAATACGGACCCTCAGATCACACCTGCGGCAGAAGAAGTGAAATATGCAGTGGTGACAGCAAAAAGCGGTCTGAAACTGCGTAAAGAAGCATCTACCAATTCTATCGTTCTGACAGTTCTGCCTTATGGTACAGTGGTGGACGTAGACCGCCAGGGCACAGAATGGGTGCGTGTCATCACAGATGATGGTCAGAAAGGTTATGTCAGCGCGGATTATGTTTCTATTCGCAGCGGTGAAGAAGAACCCTCCCGCGGCTCCTCTTCTGCATCTTCCGCAAAAGGTGAAGAAATTGTTGCATATGCAGAACAGTTTATCGGTACTCCTTATGTATGGGGTGGCACAAACCTGAATACAGGCGTGGATTGTTCTGGCTTTGTATATGCTGTTTTCCATGATTTCGGTATTTCTTTGAATAGAAGTTCCGCTTCTATGGCAAGCAACGGCGTAGCAGTTTCTAAGTCTGATTTGCAGGCTGGGGATCTGGTATTCTTCAATACTGGCGGCGATAGCACCATTAGCCACGTTGGTATTTACATGGGTGATGGAAATTATATCCATTCTACAGACGGCGCTGCATATGGCGTTACTGTTACAAGCCTGAGCAGCAGCTACAGCGCAAATACATATGTGACAGCAAGACGTGTCATCCGCTAAAAACGATATGAAAAAGGCAGGGTAAAAAAGCAACTTCCCCTTAAGAAAACATTGATTTTCCTTTTCTTTGATTTCTTAAGGGGAATTGCGACGGCTGTCTTCATAAGAAAACATAACAAATAAAATCTTCAAAAAATAAGAAAGCCAAAATCCTTTGTCATGATAGGGAGTTTGGCTTTCTTTGTTTTCTTATAAAGATGCCCCTAATACCCTGTCTTTTCTTTTTGAAATGATTTCTGAACATAAAAAATCCCCATTTCTTTGTGCAATTTATTTGCCTGAGAAATGGGGATGTGTTTTTTTCAGGGTGTTTGTTATCTGCCGATGGAGCGTTTGTAAGCTTCTACATCTTCGTCAGTCAAAGGCTGTACTTCAGACAGATCCATCCAACGTACCCAGATTCTGCCCTGGAGACCTTTGATATCCAGTGGAGCGTCGAACTGATCTTTGTCAATGCCGATGACGGTATCGTTGTCGCCGTTGAACATGATTTCGAAAGGTTTATACTGACCATCTTCAAATACCAGCATCTGTGTGCTGTAGAAGTTCAGGTAACCAGCTTCACTCAGCAGATGTTTTTCCAGACTTTCCAGATCAGGGAAGGTTACGACAACCCATTCACCAGTTGTATCGGAAAAATCATACAGCTGCAAACCGTGGAAATCCAGTTCTTCTTCACCGGTAGCACCTTTGTTATCATCTGCCAGACCTTTCATGGCAACGGGTGCACCATTTTTGCCGTCACGCAGAATCTGTGTGCCGGGCAGGAAACAATCTACAAACGCCTGAATTTCACGATCTCTGAATTTATCTCTTACAGCCCAGAAATCACCATTATCATAAGAAAGACCGCCAACTTCTTCCAAAAAATCTCTAAGTGTACGAATCATATGCCTTACCTCCGTTAAAAATTTGACATCTTCTCTATACATTTAATAGCATTTTTACCGTTCTGTCAATAGGCAAATCTGCCGTTTCCCACTGAAAATATTCTTCTGGAACATCGCCGCCAAATACGGTATCTACAAGCATGATTTTCCGCGTCATGGGAATGCTTTCTTCATGAAGGGGATTGACAATACGAATCTCCAGAGAAATATTGATCCAGATTTGAAAATGCATTTGATTGATGCCGCTGCTTTCCATTTTTGTTTCATAATCAACCTCTGCGGCGCCTTTGGGTTCCATAGAAAAGGGAATGTCAGGTCCCCAGTTTGCAAACAGTTCCACACCGCTGATGCTGCCTAAAGGAACGTTGATTTTCTCGTTGTTCAACTGTTCCAGTTCTTTGGTGATTTCGCTGCTGAGGGTGGTGCAGAAGCGGTTGATGGCGATGGTGTCGGCAGAAATTCCATCAGGATTGCTTTCATTTGCAAAATAAAAATCTTCCGCTTCCATGGAAAGTTCTGCAAGGGTACGTTCTAACGCAGTATCAATGACGCGGTTTGCCGCTGTTTTGGACTCTAGCTTGGACATTTCCTCTGCAATCTCTGTTAAACGCAAGTCAAAGAATCGCAGTCCTATGCCAAGTGTTATGCCGATGGTGATAATCAGCAGCAGTGTTGACCAGGAAAAAGTGCGTTTTTTTCTGCGTCTGACACCCATGGTATTCACCCCCTGATTCTATTGTATGGCATCACGCGGAATTTAGTCTGAAAACAATGAAAAAATGGGTTTTTCACGCCAAAATCATGCGTTTTTAATACAATTTTAGGAATTGCGTTTGAAATTCTATATAATTTTACTTTATCTCTGTCGTAAAATCTGTTATAATCAACGGATAAAGGAGGGTTAAAGATGAGTGATTCTCAACAAAGAAGACGCCCACACAGTCGTCCTGAGTCTGATCACGGCAGCAGCAGTAGCAGACGCAGAAGTACCCGTCCGCATCCCAATGCCCGACGCGGCAGGAAACGGAGAAGAAGAGGTACTGGAAAAAAGATTTCTAAAATATTGATTGTGTTGGTAGTCTTAGTTGGTTTTGCAGTTGCAGGCGCTGGTCTTGGCACCGTATTTGGCATATTGCAAAGTACAGATATGCTCAATACGTCAGATGTTATGCCCCAGTCCTACACTTCCATTGTCTATGATGATGCCGGAACGGAAGTGGATAAACTGCATGGCATAGAAAACAGGGAATATGTGAATCTGGATGAAATCCCATTACACATGCAGCATGCTGTGGTTGCCATTGAAGACGAACGTTTTTATGAGCATGGCGGTATTGATATGCGCGGTATTTTCCGTGCCTTGGTGGAAAATATCAAAACCATGAGCTTCCTTCAGGGCGCAAGTACCATTACCCAGCAGCTGATTAAGACTGAAGTGCTGACCAATGAAAAAAGCATTGTCAGAAAAGTCAAAGAACAATTCCTTGCATTGAATCTGGAAGATACACTGGAAAAACAGCTTGGTTCCAAAGAAGCAGCAAAAGATTATATTTTGGAATTATACTTGAATACCATTGCTTTGAGCCATGGTTTGAATGGTGTCGAAGCGGCTTCGCAGTATTATTTCGGAAAACATGTCAGTGACCTGACCTTGGCGGAAAGCGCCTGCATTGCTTCCATTACCAATAATCCAAGCCTGTATGCGCCGGATTCTCAGCCGGAAAATAATAAGAAAAGACAGACATTGGTTCTGGATAAGATGTTAGAACTGGGATATATTACCCAGGAAGAGCATGATGAAGCTTTGGCAGAAGATGTATATGCAAATCTGGTGTGCACCAATCAGGAAGAATCCACTGGTGTTGCAAACCACAACTATTTTGTGGAAGCTATGATTGACCAGTTGGCAGAAGACCTTCAGGAAGAACTGGGTTACACATCTGCCCAGGCTTATAAGATGATTTACAACAATGGTCTGGAAATTCATACGACCATGAATACAGAAATGCAGGCAATACTGGATGAAACCTTTACAGATGACAGTATGTTCCCGCCCAGTGATGGTACGCTGGATGTCACATATCTGATTTCTGTTGCAGATACTTCCAAGCCTGTCAGTGGTCCAGATGATACTTCCAATCAGTCTCACTATGAACGGAAAACAACTGTTACCAGTGAAGACGAAGTAGATGCTTTTGTAGAATCTGTAAAAGACGAGCTGCTGGATGATACCCATCAGCTGGTTCTGGATAAAGTAACCGTATCCAAATCCCTGCAGTCTGCTATGGTCATCATGGACCAGAGCAACGGGCAGGTAAAAGCCCTGGTAGGCGGACGTGGTCAGAAACCCGGCGACTCCGTATTTAACCGTGCGACACAGGGTCTTCGTCAGCAGGGTTCCGCTATGAAGATACTGGCTTCTTATGCACCTGCAATCGATACAGGTCTGTTGATGCCCGGTTCCATCATCGTAGACGAGCCTGTAACCTATGGTTCTTGGTCACCTAGGAACTGGCAGGGACGTTTCTTTGGCCCTTTGACAGTCAGAGAAGGTATCCGGGATTCCATGAACGTATTGGCCGTGAAAGCCTTTATGATGGTTGGTGCAGAAACATCCTTTGAATATATGAAGAGTATGGGTCTGGAACATCTGGTGGAAGAAGATAAGGCAGCAACCACTGCCCTCGGTGGTCTGACACAGGGTGTGTCTGTTATGGAAATGACAGGAGCATACGCATGTATCGCGAATGGCGGCACATACTATGAACCTACTTATTACACAGTGGTATATGACCACGATGGCAATGTACTTCTGGATAACAGGGAAAAAGAAGGTACACGTGTTCTGAAAGAAACAACTGCATACCTTCTGACAGATATGATGGAAGATGTTATCACCAGCGGTACAGGTACTGCGGCACAGATCAGCGGAATGACGGTTGCCGGTAAAACTGGTACCACCAGTGATAATGTGGACTTGACTTTCTATGGATATACGCCTTATTATACGGCAGGTATCTGGATGGGCTATGATACGTCGAAAGAGATGACAAATGTCTCCGGCAGTGCCCATTTAAAGATATGGAAGCATGTCATGAGTCAGATTCACGCAAATCTGCCCAATAAAGAATTTACAAGACCAGACGGCATCGTAACGCTGTCTGTCTGCGCGGCAAGTGGTGCGCAGCCTTCCAGTTTGTGCAGTCAGGACTACTATGGTTACTCAGCTCGTTCTGACCTGGCAGCTGCGGACTTCCAGAGAGATGATTCCGTATGTACCCTTCATAAGTCTTACACCGTTTGCTCCGAAACAGGCAAACTGGCAGGACCGAATTGCCCGAACCCCATCAGCGTGGTTGTGGCAGTGAAGGATGGACAGATCCTTGGCAAACCAAGTGAAGTTCCAGAAGGCAAACTGGATATTGATGTCAGTCAGGAATGTACTTCCGATCATATTGTAGAACCTACAACACCGGAAGAAACAACTCCTGGAACAGATAATGAAGGAACCACAACAGATCCTTCTACAGGAACAGGTGACAACAATTCAACAGAAACCACAACGCCTACCAATCCTGTAGATGATCCAAACTTCGGAATTCAATAAGAAATAAGATATATAGCTGGAATCTTCGGATTCCAGCTATCCTATTTTTATCAGAATTTTCCACAGGAGGAAATGGAATGTTGATAGAAAAAGCCTGCAAGCAGGATGAAAAACGGATTTATGAGTTATACTGTGCTTCTTTTCCGCGTATGGAAAGAAAACCTTTTTCTAGAATCTGCAGAAATTGCAGAAACGGAAAAATGGAAATGTGGGTCATCAAAGAGCATACAGAGTTTCTGGGATTTTTTGTATGCGCTGTTTATGAAGAGATGGTGCTGATTGATTATTTTGCTGTGATGCCCTCCAAACGGGGGAGGGGCGTGGGCAGCCAGGCTTTAAAGCTGCTTGCAGATATTTATCCAGAACAGTATATTTTTCTGGAGATTGAGCCGGAAAATGAGAAAGCGTCCAATGCCCTCCAGAGAATACGAAGAAAAAAATTCTATCTGCGCTGTGGCTTTCAGGAAACGGGTATCCTATGGGATATGTATGGCGTTCCCATGGAGGTGTTGTGTTATCAAAAACAGCTTACTTTGAACCAGTGCGAAAAAATGTACCGTTATTTGTATGGGCGATTCTGGTTTTTGCCCATTCGCCGGATTTCCCATGCACATTCTCAAAATTCTGACATAACATAATAACAGAACTTTTGAAAAGACAGGTGACCAAAATGACGGACATTTGGAAACAAGCAGGTGTGGAAACCAGCGCGGATATGATTATGCCGCTGCCGCTGACACAGGAGGGCATCCGGCAGCTTCCGCTGGAAAGTCTGACTCAGGAAGTGGCTGATGGTACGGCAGAGAGCATGTATCCCGGCGTGCAGCTTCCCGGCAATCTGAAGATTACAGTGCTGCCCATTGTTCCCGGTATTACTATGTTCAGTTACATTCGCTTTTTCAATGCCTATCCCGGCGCTGGCAGTGTGGACATTTATGTCAATGGCAGAAAAGTGGCTTCTAACTTGCTGTATCGTAATTTTACGGAGTATATGAAAGCATTCCCCGGTTATTACCGTGTGGCGGTTTTCCGTGCCGGAACCACAGAAAATCCCCTTACGGTAAGTTATATCAACCTCATCGGATACCGTATCTTTACAGCGGCTCTGACGGGCACAGAGGGCAATGTTTCTCTGGAAATGATCAATGATAACCGTCGTTTCCTGCAAGGGAATATGGCTTACGTGCGGTTTGTGCAGCTTTCTGCCAATGCACCCAGAATGGATGTATATCTGGATGACAGTCTGGTGCTGTCTGATTTGAATTATAAAGAAGTCAGCCGCTATATGGCAGTGGTTCCCGGTGAGCACAATCTGAAGCTGCGGGAATACTTCAGCGGCGCTGTCTTGTTGGAAGACCCTGTGGTGACGCTGAAGGGCGGCAAAGCCTATACCATCTATGTTGTGGGTGATATGAACGACCGCGTGGGCTTGCAGGTTGTGATCCCGCTGGAAGGCGCTTCTTATCTTGCTTTTTAAATAAAATTTTCCTGATTGGTCTATACGAAGGCAGAAAAGTTTGTTATAATGACAATACTGTGAATAAATTGTCAAATCATACAAAAAGCAAAAGAAAAGGATGTTGATGTATGTTAAAGGGAAAAACCGTCATTTTGGGCGTAACAGGCAGCATTGCCGCTTACAAAATGGCAAATGTAGCAAGTATGCTGGTGAAAATGGAATGTGACGTACATGTCATCATGACAGAAAACGCAACCCATTTCATCACACCCATTACCTTTGAAACACTGACAGGAAATAAATGCCTGGTGGATACTTTTGACCGGAATTTCCAGTTCCATGTGGCACATGTTTCTCTGGCGAAAAAAGCGGATGTTGTGCTGATCGCGCCTGCATCTGCCAATGTGATCGGCAAACTGGCAAATGGCATTGCAGACGATATGCTGACCACCACCGTTATGGCTTGCACCTGTAAAAAGATCATTGCGCCTGCTATGAATACCAATATGTATCATAATCCCATTGTGCAGGATAATCTGAAAAAACTGCAGGCATATGATTATGAAGTGATCCAGCCGGACACAGGCATGCTGGCTTGCCGTGACGTAGGCGATGGCAAAATGCCTAAGGAAGAGGTGCTGGTAAGTTATATTCTGCGGGAAATCGCTTACGAAAAAGACCTGAAAGGTATGAAGGTCATCGTAACTGCTGGCCCTACTCAGGAAAGCATCGATCCTGTGCGTTATATTACAAATCATTCCACAGGCAAAATGGGCTATGAAATCGCAAAGGCTGCTATGCTTCGTGGTGCGGAAGTGACTCTGGTCAGCGGTGTCACATCTCTGGAACGCCCCATGTTTGTAGATTATGTGCAGGTAGTCAGCGCGGAAGATATGTTCCAGGCCATGAAAGCACGTTTCCTGGATAATGATATCATCATCAAATCTGCAGCTGTTGCGGACTATAAACCCAAAACCGTTGCCGATGATAAAATGAAGAAAAAAGATGGCGAAATGAGCATTGAACTGGATCGTACCCATGATATTCTCAAATATATGGGTGGACACCGCAGAGAAGGGCAGTTCTATTGCGGATTCTCCATGGAAACCCAGAATATGCTGGAAAACTCCCGTGTGAAACTGGATAAGAAAAACATTGATCTGGTCATTGCCAATAACCTGAAAGTAGCAGGCAGCGGCTTTGGTACAGACACCAATGTGGTTACCATGATTTCCAAACAGGAAGAAATCCAGCTGGAACTTCTGACAAAAGAAGAAGTTGCTCATAAGATTCTGGATGAAATTCTGAAACTGAAAGGCTGAGTCTTTTGATATGTAAATAAAAGAGCTGAAAATTTGGCATATTTGCTGAATTTTCGGCTCTTTTTTATTTTTTGGCTTTTTTGTTGTATGAGAAGATAAAGACGTTGTTCGATAAAACGTCCAAATATTCCACAAAAACGTTTGTCCGTGTTGACAAATATAGTGTGCCGTGATACGCTTCTCTTATAGATGCGTTATAACGTACAACATAAAGGTAGTATATGCGAAATACTGTATCATCAATTCATTGACGGGTTTCTTTTCCGATGCTATTCTATTATAAAGACGTTTGTGCGCGGGAGGAGGAACATATATGGATGCAATGAGCGGTATTATCGCTGAAAACCTAAAAAGGATTCGAAAAGAGAATAAATGGAGTTTAGACACTGTTTCCGATATGACAGGTGTCAGCAAGAGTATGTTGGGGCAGATCGAACGAGGGGAATCCAGTCCGACCATTTCTACATTATGGAAGATTGCAACGGGACTTCATATCTCTTTTACGGGTCTTTTGGAACAGTCTGAAAAAGAGGCTGAAATCATTTCCAAAGAGGAAGTGAATCCTCTTCTCAGTGACGGCGGACATTTTCGCCTGTACCCATTTTTTCCCTATCATCATGAGCGGAAATTTGAAATGCTGCATATCGAACTGGACCCTGGTTCCAGATCTGTTTCCGAAGCCCATGAACCGGGAACGGAAGAATTTATATTGGTCTATGAAGGCTGTTTCGTATTGGAAACAGATGGCAAACGCCATTATGTGGAAGCCGGCAATGCTATCCATTTTCAGGCAGACAGACCGCATGTCTATGAAAACGGGTGTGACGGCAATACACGCATCTGCATGTTGATTTATTATCAGAAATAATACATAAAGAGAGGATGAACGCAATGAGCATTACCGACAGAGTAGAACGAATCCGTTTAAACTATGTAAACAGCAAGCCTGCCATTTCCTATGAAAGAGCGCGCATCTGGACAGAATCCCATAAAAGAACGGAAGGGCAGCCTGTTGCCATTCGCCGCGCCCAGGCATTTTATGATACCTGTAATGAACTGTGTGTCAATATTTTCCCTGATGAACTCATCGTTGGCTGTACCGGTGAATTTCGCAAATGCGGCATCCTGACACCTGAATTCTCCTGGACATGGGTGGATCGTGAAATGGATACCTTTGCAACCCGTGCACAGGACCCTTATGAAATGACAGATGAACAGCGTGCTTTTGTCAGAAAAGAAATTTTCCCTTATTGGGAACATAAATCTCTGGAAGAAGCATTTTTGGCACAGATTTCCGAAGAAACCAAACGGGTGGCTGTGGATACAGGTTTTGTAGACACAGACTCCAAATGGCGTCAGGCAGTAGGGGAAATCACTGCGGACTATCAGGATGTGCTGTTCAAAAAAGGCTTCGGCGGCATCAAAAAGGAAGCGGAAGCATATCTGGCAGAACTGGACGCTACATCTCTGGAAGGCGCAGAAAAAATTGAATTCTATCGCTCCATCGTATTGGTATGCGATGGTATCATCCGTCTGGCAAATCGTTATGCGGAAAAAGCAAGAGAAATGGCAGCGGAAGAAGCTGACGAAACCAGAAAAGCAGAATTGCTGCAGATTGCAGAAATCTGTGACGTGGTTCCTGAAAATCCGCCAAAATCTTTCCGGGAAGCCATGCAGTTCATGTGGTTCACACAGCTGGGCGGTATCCTGTCTGAAAACCCGCTGGCTTGGAACCCCGGACGTTTCGACCAGTATATGTATCCTTATTACAAAGCAGATAAAGATGCTGGCGTCATCACCAAAGATGAAGCACAGGAACTGATCGAATGCCTGTGGCTGAAACTTTCTGAATGGGTTTGGACAATTTCCGCCAATACAGCTGATTTCTTCGCTGGTTATAACCAGTTCCAGAACCTGACAGTAGGCGGCAGAACCAGAGATGGGAAAGACGCTACCAATGAACTGTCGTATATGTGCTTGAAAGCAACAGAAGATACTCTGGCACATCAGCCCGGCTTGAGCGTGCGTATCCATCCCGATACCCCTGATGAATTCATGGCAGCCGTGACCCATCTGGTAAGCAAAGGCACCGGCTTCCCTGCAATCCACAGCGATAATGCAGGCTATCAGATGCTGGTAAATGCAGGCTATGAACCGGAAGACGCCCGCGACTGGTCTAACTGCGGCTGCGTAGTTCCTCATTTCCGTAAAACAGGGGAATGGACTTCCGCAGCGAACCTGAACTTTGCGGCAGCGTTGGAATTTGCCACAAACGAAGGCAAAAGCCGTCTCAGCGGCAAAAAAATCGCTTTGGATGAAAAAGATCCGAAAACATTCTCTACATATGAAGAAGTGGAAGAAGCATTCTATAAACAGTTTGCTTACCTCATCAAACAGGCTGTTATCAGCTTGATTACAGCCCAGCGCCTCCATGTGGAAATGGTTCCCAGACCGTTCATGTCCGCATGTATTGAAGACTGCATGAAGAACGGCAAAGACCTGACAAAAGGCGGCGCAAAATACAACATCGGCCCCGTTATCACAGGTATTGGTATTGCTGTTGTAGCAAACTCTCTGGCAGCTATCAAAAAGCTGGTATTTGAAGAAAAATCTGTTACTATGGCAGAAATCATCGATGCCATCAACAATAACTGGGAAGGCTATGATGAACTCCGCGCAAAAGTGCAGGCTGCCCCTAAATACGGCAATGATGATGACTATGTAGATGATATTGCAAGAGAAATCGGCAACTTCTTCTATCAGGAAGTTCATAAATATAAAGATATTAATGGCAATCACTTCCTGTCCGCATTCATGGGCATTTCCAACTACCTGCCTACAGGTAAGGTGCTGGGTGCTACACCGGACGGCAGAAAGGCAACAGAACCCATTTCCGAAGGCGTATCTCCTTATGTAGGTACAGATACCTCCACACCTTTGGCTGCAATGCGTTCCGCTGCAAAACTGAATCAGGATATCCACAGCGGCGGCACACTGCTGAACCTCCGTCTGAATCAGGATCTGGTAGCAACCAAACGCGGTCAGGCAAATCTGGGCGCTATGATTCAGTCTTACTTTGCGCTGGGTGCCTTCCACGTACAGTTCAATACAGTTTCTACAGAAACCCTCCGCAAGGCACAGGCACATCCAGAAGATTACAAAGATTTGCTGGTACGTGTAGCAGGTTACAGCACACAGTTTGTCAACCTGTCTAAGTCCATGCAGGATTCTATCATTGCAAGAAACGCACACGAAACATTCTAAGAAATCTGACAGACCGGCAATGCCGGTCTGTTCTTCTCATAGCAGAAAGGAATGGAATCAATGAAGGGATATGTGATGCAGTTACAGCCTTTTTCCGTCAATGACGGGGAGGGCATTCGAACCACCATTTTTATGGCAGGCTGTCCCCTGCGGTGTAAATGGTGTTCCAATCCAGAAGGATTTGACCAAAAGCCAAAAACGGCGTTTTATGAAAAACTTTGTATTGGCTGTGGGCTTTGTACTACCGTTTGTCACGTCCATAATGGAATCAACCTCAATGACCCCGAACAGCGGGCAAAATGCGATGGATGCGGTGCGTGCGCTGACATTTGTCCGAAGAATGCAAAAAAACGCATGGTGGTAGAAAAAGAGGTTTCTGAAATTGTGGAAGAGGTAAAGAAACACCGCCTGTTCTATATGCAGTCCGGCGGCGGCATTACGTTTTCTGGTGGAGAAACCACCATGCAGCGGGAATTTCTGAATGAGCTTTCAGAAACTTTATATGATATGGGATTTCATTTAGCTATGGAAACCTGTGGCTATTTTGATTTTGACGCACTGAAGCCCGTTTTGCAGCGTATGGATTTGATCTTTATGGATCTGAAACATATGGATTCCGCAAAACATGCCTATTTTACAGGTGTTGGCAATGAAAAGATATTGGAAAATATCAAACGGTTGAAAGAATTGTCGGCAGAAATCGTTATCCGCATTCCTGTCATTAAAGGCGTCAATGCAGATGCGGAAAATATCAAAGCAAGTGCAGCATTTGTCCATACCCATTTGCCTCAGGCAAAAATGGAACTGCTGCCTTATCATAAATTCGGATTCGGCAAATATGAGGCGCTAGGCATGGAAACACCAGATGATACCTTTGCTGCACCCACGGAAAATGAGATGGAGGAATTGTGGAAAATCATAACGGATTTGGGTGTTTGTCTGGCGGATTATAGGTAATAAATGTTTGATTATCAGATTTGAAACATCTATATTTTTGCCTTCTTTTCTTAACAAAATCTTACTACTTTTCGCCATTCTTTCTCTTGACATCGACAGGGATTCCCTGTAGTATTCATAAAGACACGGAAACTTCAAGAGAATACGGAGGAACACCATCATGAAAAAATTACTTTGCGTATTTTTGACATTGTCACTTTGCACGGCAGCCTTTAGCGGATGTGCCTCAGATGAAGTGCAGAGTACGTCAGAACACACAGTTTCTACTTTGGATGATGGCGCACAGGTCAATGATGCCTTTAATACAGAGGTTATGACGACCTTGGACGGCACCACATTTCTTTTGAGTGATCATGATAACTGGTTTGCGCAGTCTGAAATGGGTTTTGGTATTACCAATACAGAACCTGTATTAGCAGGATTAAATAGTGGCGATGTAGGGGGCAGTGTCATCTCTCCCTATGCGGTGACATTATTTTTCATTCCACAGGACGTTTCCAATCAGATGATGGAAGCAGAAAACCTGTCTGAAGATGAACAGGAAGCTCTTGCAGCGGAACTGAGCAATGAAATTTTCTTCTTTACCGGTGTATGCCGTTTGCCCAAGAATGATGAAAAAGCACAGGAAGTCTATGCAGAATTTACAAGCATCTACGGCAATGTAGAAAAGATTGCAACAGCTTTTGACAGCGATTACTATCTGGGATATAATGATGATTACAGCTCTCTGGTGCTGACAGAGGAAGAAAAAAGCAATTTGAGTGCGATCATTGAAGATCGGGAAAACTTCAAGAATAAAATCTTCATTTTCCCTGCATCTGAAGTACCGGAAAGCAATTTCGCCGGAAGCTTCAATAACTTTGAAACCACACTGCTGACTGGGGAAACCGTTACGCAGGATATCTTTGCAGACTATGATATGACGGTTGTCAATGTGTGGGCAACATGGTGTAATCCCTGCATTTCCGAAATGCCGGAACTGGCAGAACTGGATGGCGCTTTGCCTGAAAATGTAAATCTGATTTCCCTTTGTATTGATGGCAGTGATGATACCGCTTTCACACAGGAAATTCTGGATTACTGCGGCGTAAAATATCCGGTGCTGATGCCCAGCGATAGCCTGCAGACAAATGTAATTCAGTATATTTCCAGCGTTCCTACCACATTCTTTATTGATAAAGAAGGGAATGTTATTGGCAATCCTGTTGTGGGTGTACCTGGAAAATCAGGAGAAATCAAGGCGGCTTATCTGGAAGAAATCAATGCACGTCTGGAGTTGATTCAATGAATTGTAAACAAAATACTATGCGGGGCGGATGGATCAAATATCCGCTCCTTCTTTTTTCCATGGGCATGATGGCTTATGGTTTTATTCGTCAGGAACATCTGACGGTATTAAAAAAGGCAATCACCATTTGCCTGGAATGTATAGGAGTAGGCTGATGAAAAAAACAGAAAAAAGACGTCATATCATACAGCTGATTGCCACGGTTGTGTCCAATGGCTATCTGATTGGCTTTACGCAGGGGAGAATACAGACAGGCGGGCAAAAATTCGTTTGTGTACCGGGTTTGAACTGCTATTCCTGCCCCGGTGCTGTAGGAGCGTGTCCTATTGGCGCTTTGCAGGCCGTTCTGGGTGACCGAAAATTCCAATTCAGCTATTACGTATTCGGTTTTTTGCTCTTTGTCAGCGTATTGTTAGGCAGAGTTGTTTGCGGTTTTCTTTGTCCTTTCGGTTTTTTGCAGGACTTGCTCTATAAAATCAAAAGTCCAAAGATAAAAATCCCTACAAAACTGGACAGAGGACTACGGTATCTGAAATATGTCATGCTGGCTGTGCCGGTCATAGTATTGCCCATTTTCCTCACCAATTCTTTTGGCACTGCACCGCCATATTTCTGTCAATACATTTGTCCAGTGGGGACACTGGAAGGCGGCATTCCCCTGACACTGAAAAATGAAAGCCTGCGGGGAATGATCGGATGGCTGTTCAACTGGAAGATGTTCTTGTTGTTATTGACTATTATTTCTTCCATATTGATTTGCAGACCCTTCTGCAAATATATTTGCCCCTTAGGCGCTTTCTATGGATTGTTCCAAAGATTCAGCTTTTATCACATGGAAGTGGATGCTTTTCGTTGTGACCATTGCGGCGCTTGTGAGAAGATTTGTCCCATGGGTGTAGAAGTAACGAAGAATATCAATAGCCCCGAATGTATCCGCTGTGGGCAATGTAAAAGCGTATGCCATACAGATGCCATTTCCGCCGGTTTTGTACTGGGATGTGGCGGCAGCTGTAAAACATGCAAAAAAGAAAAAGAAGTATAAAAAGAAAAGCTGGAAGTTCAAATTCTTGAATTTCCAGCTTTTGTGTTTTCTGTGAATATTACAGTGCCGCAATGACTGCGTCAGCAAATTCTTCTGTGGAAGCAGTACCACCCATATCCTGAGTCAGTGTTTTGCCTTCGGAAATGACTTTTGTCACAGCCTGTTCAATGTCCGCAGCAGCCTTTGCTTCGCCCAGATGTGCCAGCATCAGGGAAGCGGAAAGGATTGCCGCAGTGGGATTGATTTTGTGCTGTCCGGCAATGTCAGGAGCGGAACCGTGGATGGGTTCGAAAATTGCGCCGCTGACACCGATGTTTGCGCTGGGAGTCAAGCCCAGACCGCCTACCAGACCTGCGCACAGGTCGGAAACAATGTCACCGTAAAGGTTCGGGCATACCAGTACATCGTAATCTTCTGGATGCATTACCAGACGCATGCACATGGCGTCTACGATGCTGTCGTTGAATTCAATCTGAGGATATTCTTTTGCAATCTGTCTTGCAATATCCAAGAACATACCGTCTGTGCATTTCATGATATTTGCTTTATGTACAGCAGTTACTTTCTTTCTGCCTTCTCTTACGGCAAAATCGAAGGCATAACGGATAATTCTTTCGCAGCCTTTTCTGGTGATGAGCTTGATGCTTTCTGCCGCATCTTCGCCAACCATATGTTCAATGCCTGCGTACAGGTCTTCGGTGTTTTCTCTGACTACCACCAGATCAATGTTATCATAGCGGCTGATGACACCGGGATAAGTTTTCGCAGGGCGAACATTTGCATACAGGTCGAAAATTTTACGCATGGCTACGTTTACACTACGGAAACCAGTGCCGACAGGTGTGGTAACGGGGCCTTTCAGCGCAACGCCGTTTCTGCGGATGGATTCGATGGTTTCATCGGGCAGGGGAGTACCATATTTTTCAATCATAGCTGCGCCGGCTTCTGCCTGTTCCCATTCGATGGCAACGCCTGTTGCTTCTACAACTCTTTTTGCGGCAGCAATGACTTCCGGACCACTGCCGTCACCGGGGATCAAAGTAACTTTATATGACATGGAATTTTTCCTCCTTCAATATCATTAGTTGGATTCTTTTGTATAGTTCAGCAGACCGCCTGCCAGCAGAATATCTCTCTGACGTTCGGAGATGTTCAGGCGAGTAGGGATTTCTTCCCCGGTTTTTACACAGGTTACATTGACGATCTGACCCTGTGCAGCGCCTTTGATCTGGTCGGCAGCATATTTGATGACAAATTCGTCGCCAATCTTGATGTTGTCGTAGTCCCATTCGTTCACGAATACCAGAGGCAGGATACCGTTGTTGATGAGGTTTGCCATGTGGATACGTGCGAAGGATTTTGCAATAACTGCTTTTACGCCCAGCTGCAGAGGTGCCAGTGCCGCATGTTCACGGCTGCTGCCCTGACCATAGTTCTGACCGGCAATGATGAAGCCGCCGCCAGCTTTTTTCGCTCTTGCAGGAAATTCCGGATCACAAGGTGTCAGGCAGTAATCTGCCAGATAAGGCACGTTGGAGCGGAAGGGCAGAAGTTTTGCGTTGGAGGGCATGATATGGTCTGTGGTGATGTTGTCATCTACTTTGATCAATGCGCCGCCTTTGATTTCTTTCGGCACTTTTGTGTTTTTGGGGAAAGGCTGGATATTGGGACCTCTTACGACTTTCACACATTCGCCTTCGGGAGCGGGAGGGATGATCAGGTTATCATTTACCATGAATTCTTCAGGCATAGGAATGACAGGTGCTTCACCCAATGTATGAGGGTCTGTCAGTTTCCCAGTCAACGCGCTGGCAACAGCTGTTTCGGGGCTGACGATGTATACCTGAGCGGATTTTGTGCCGCTTCTGCCTTCAAAGTTACGGTTGATGGTACGCAGGGATACCGCATTGGTTGCAGGCGCCTGACCCATACCGATACAAGGACCGCAGCCACATTCCAGAATACGTGCGCCGGCGGAAATGATGTCAGCCAGAGCGCCGTTTGCAGCCAGCATGTTCATAACCTGTTTGGAGCCAGGAGCGATAACAAGGCTTACGTTCGGGTCAACGGTTTTGCCTTTCAGCAGGGCAGCAACTGTCATCATATCTGTGTAAGAGGAGTTTGTGCAGCTGCCGATGGCAACCTGATCTACAGCCAAATCTTTGATTTCACTTACTTTTTTGATATTGTCGGGGCTGTGAGGGCATGCTACCAGAGGTTCGATTTCATCCAAAGCGATGGAGATTTCTTCATCGTAGATAGCGTCGTCGTCTGCTTTCAGTTCAATCCAGTCTTCTTCACGACCCTGTGCTTTCAGGAATGCTTTTGTCACTTCGTCACTGGGGAATACGGATGTGGTTGCGCCCAGTTCTGCGCCCATGTTTGTGATGGTTGCTCTCTGGGGAACGCTCAGTGTTTTTACGCCTTCACCAGCGTATTCCATAACTTTGCCGACACCGCCTTTTACAGACAGTCTGCGCAGCACTTCCAGAATAACGTCTTTTGCAGTTACCCAAGGGCTCAGTTTGCCAGTCAGTACTACACGGCAAACACGAGGCATTGCAAGATAATAAGCGCCGCCGCCCATGGCAACTGCTACATCCAGACCGCCTGCACCGATGGCAAGCATGCCGATACCGCCGCCGGTAGGAGTATGGCTGTCAGAGCCAAGCAATGTTTTGCCGGGTTTGCCGAAACGTTCCAGATGCACCTGATGGCAGATGCCGTTGCCAGGTTTGGAGAAATAGATACCGTGTTTTTTGGCAACGGTCTGGATATATTTGTGGTCATCGGCGTTTTCAAAGCCTGTCTGCAATGTGTTGTGGTCAATATATGCAACAGATTTTTCTGTTTTGACTCTGGGAATACCAATGGCTTCAAACTGCAGATAAGCCATGGTGCCAGTGGAATCCTGTGTCAGGGTCTGGTCAATTTTGATGGCGATTTCCTTGCCGGGAATCATTTCTCCGCTGACCAGATGAGATTTAATCAGTTTTTCAGTGATATTCATGTGAAAGCCTCCTCAATTTTCTTTCATTCTTTGATGTATGCCATAAGGTGTGGTGTCAGTTCCTGGATGGCAGCAATCAATTCTTCCTTACTGATATAGGCAACGCGGCCGTCTTCGTACTGCTTATCTACCCAATCTTTCAGCAGTGCGACTTCAGGTGCATTTTTATCAATTTTTGTATTACCTTCTAATTGCAGATTGTGGTTCAGCCAGTAAGCAATGCCGGCAGAACCGGAGTTTTTGTTGATTTCTACACCCAGAGGGCGGTTCAGGATTTTTGCTGTGTTGAAGATGTTGTAAATCTCTTCGTCTTTTGCAACACCGTCAGCGTGGATGCCGGCACGCGTTACGTTGAAATCAGCGCCAACGAAAGGTGTTCTTTCGGGAATCTTATATCCCAGTTCTTTTTCGTAGTATTCGGCGATTTCTGTGATAACAGTAGGGTCCATACCATCCAGTGTGCCACGAATCTGTGCATATTCCATAACCATGGCTTCCAGTGGTGTGTTGCCGGTACGTTCGCCAATGCCCAGCAGAGAACAGTTTATGGAAGAAGCGCCGTAGAGCCATGCGGTGGTAGCGTTTACAACAGCTTTGTAGAAGTCGTTGTGTCCGTGCCATTCAATGAGTTCGCTGGGGAACTGACCGAAGTGGTTGATACCATAGATGATACCGGGAACGCTGCGAGGCAGTGTAGCACCAGGATAGGGAACACCATAGCCCATGGTGTCACAGAAACGGATTTTTACGGGAATCTGATATTCTTCCATAAGGTGACGCAGTTCCTGTGCAAAGGGAACGACAAAGCCGTAGAAATCGGCTCTGGTAACGTCTTCAAAGTGGCAGCGGGGACGAATACCCATGTCCAAAGCAGCTTTTACCACTTCCAGATAACCGTCCATTGCCTGTTTTCTTGTTTTATGTAATTTATTGAAAATATGGTAGTCAGAGCAGCTTACCAGAATGCCGCATTCTTCCAGATCCATATCTTTTACCAGTTTAAAGTCCTCTTTGGTGGCACGAATCCAACCAGTAATTTCCGGGAATTTCAGTCCCTGTTCCTGACAGGCACGAATGGCTTTCCGGTCATTTTCGCTGTAAAGGAAAAATTCACAGGTTCTGATTTTGCCTTTGGGACCGCCCAGACGGCTTAACATTTTATATAATGTTACAATCTGATCAACGGTGTAGGGTGCACGTGCCTGCTGACCGTCACGGAAAGTTGTATCAGTGATCCAGATTTCATCAGGACAGTTCATAGGAACCAGTCGATAGTTGAATGTAACTTTTGGTACTTCGTCATAATTGAAGTTGTCACGGTACAGGTTTGGTTCTTGAACATCCTGCAGGCTATACTGATACTTGTACAGTTCCAGCAGATTTTTCTTCTTGTTGTAAGTAAGCAATAGAATCACCCTTTCGTCTGAAAAATGAATTTATAAAGACAATTGTCTTTGCATGTCTTTAGAAATTCTGTTTGTATTTTTATTTATTAAATATATCAATGAATTATAGAAAAGTCAAATAGATTTATTGAATAGATTTATGACTTATTTTTCAATATAATAAGGAAAATGTTGATATTTCAATATTTTCCTTTTGTTAATGGCAATATAACAATTAAAAAAATATATAAATTAAATTTTTGAACACAGAATTTAAAAATAAATTATAGAATTATTTAATAATTTAACGAGAGAAAAGAAATGGAATCGTTCATTTTTATGAATGCTTTTTGGGATGCTCAATCCTTTTTATAGAAAATATGCGGAGTGTTTGAATGCTTTGAATGAATATAAATACATGTATAGCAGGTTTGGAAAATAGCCAGAAAACTGGTGATTGTTCCCAAACCACATACATGGTATACTCAATACAAGAAGGAGATGAGAATGATGGAAGAAACATATTTGCTGTTGATGGAAAAAATTGTGGAATTGACAGAAAAAAACGGCGAAACCGATGCAGCTGCTTTGGCTTGGGAAACAGGCATGAAACATGGAGATATTCTGCTGCGTTTAAAAGAAATGGAAGAAAAAAACTGGCTGGTTACATATGAAATTGATATGTGCTGCGGCGAGGAATACATCGTGGATGGATTGACGGATGCGGGAAAGGCAGCATTAGCTGAACTGAAAAAATAAGTATTTATAAAAATCTTAAAATTGGAAATAAAAAACTTCGAAAAGATATTGTCCTATATGGCTTAAAAAACTGTAGGATCAATCTGATTCGGAGTTTTTTTATGCAAAAATTATGGGTTTTCTTGTAAGCAATTGCGTTTATAATATAAGGCTACGAGGGGATAGCCGTTGCTTTTTCTATATTGTGGTGATATGCTAAAGCTGGAAAAGTACCAAAAAGGAGTAGATTTCTTTGAAAAAAACTGCATTGTCTGTGGAACAGGAATGCAGTTTTGTGGAATTCTCAGATATTGATGATGCAACTGTGCGGCAAGAACGGGGTGATGCTATGGAAGATACAAAACAGAGCAATAAAAAATTTCATATGAATATATTGTATGTGGTGTGGCTACTTGGTTTATTCCTGTTTTTGCTTGTTATGGGAAATTGGTATTGTGTGAAAGTATACGGCGGAAACTTGTTTTATATTGCTTTTGGCAAAAATGAAGTTTCCGCGGAAGAAAAAGTGTTTCTGAAGGAAAGAGGCACTTTGATTTATGGAGAAACACTGGATTCTTTTCCAGCGCAGATTTATGATCCGATGATGGAATCAGAAAATGGATTTGCCATTGATTTGATGAATCAGTTAGCCTGGGAAATGGATACAACAATTGAGTTTCAGCCAGTGATTTGGGCGGATTCCTTTACATTGTTGGAAAATGGAACAGTAGATATGATTCAGATTTCCTATTCAGAAGAAAGAGCTGAGAAATATTATTTATCAGCACCTATTTATCGCAGTAAGGGTGTCGTTTTTTTGCGAGATGATGGGGAAGAAATTACAAAGCTTCAGGATTTGCAGGGGAAAACACTTGCGGGTATCAAAGCGGATTACGCGTTGACTGTTCTGAAGGAACATTATCCAGAATTAAAGATTTTGGAATATGACAGCATTGGGGAATGTGCAGAGCAACTGAAGGCACAGAATGTAGATGGAATTGTTGCAGATGAACAAAACATTATGTATTATGCCCAAGGTGAAAAGATGTTCCAGGATTACTATATTCTGGATGAAGAAGTATACACAGAGGATGTTGTTTTTGCTGTGCGGAAAGAGGATGCAGTTCTGGGAAAAATCATTGATAAGGCAGTTTATAAACTGAGAACACAGGATGTGCTGGACAGGGTACAGAGAAAATGGTTTTTGACTTCCATTCTGGAAGATGCGTTGCCGCGGCAGTTCATTTATGTCTGGTTGGCAGTACTTTTATCAGGAATTGCAGGATTTTTTGTTTTTTTGTTTTGGTATATTCATAAGCATACCAGAATTTTGGTTGAGGTTCGGACAAGGGAATTGAATGTGGAACGTATGCGTCTGAAAACAGTGCTGGATGCCATTCCACAATATTTGCTTGAGGTGACACCGGAAGGACAAGTCCGACTAATGAATCAACGAGCAAAGAAAGATATGAACCAAAATGCGTTGTGCAGTGGGGATGCAGCTGTTATTACCCAGCCAGCAATTTTGCAGATGATAACAACAGCTAAAAACGATGCCTTTGCACAGCAGGAAGTGGAAATCAACCAAAAGATTTACCGCATTACCTGCAGTGATATTGGAGGATTGTCCGAAAATGAAAATGTCATATTGCTTGCAGAGGATGTGACACTGCGGCGGATTCAGGAAAAACAAAACATACAAAATAATAAGATGATGGCAATTGGGGAATTGGCATCAGGCATTTCTCACGAATTGAAAAATCCTTTGGAAATCATTTGCAATTATTGCTATGCTTTGAAAAAAGGGATTTTACACAAAAAGTAAGATTGTTTACAGACCATTTGCGTCATTGAAGAAGAAGCCAAAGAAGCCAATAAAATTGTGGAAAGTCTGCTGTCTTTTGCCAGATTATCCCCGACGGAAATTGGCGAAGCGGAACTAAAAGCATCTGTGCAAATGATTTTGCAGCTGCAGATGCCTTTGTTCCATCACAAACAGATTGCGGTCGAATTTAACTGTACAGAACCAGTATGGGTTTGCTGTACCCAAGAGGGACTGAAAAAAATATTTATCAATTTGTTTACCAATGCCATGGATGCCATGGAGGCAGTAAAAGACAGACAGAAGAAAATTCGAATTTCTGTTATGTTAACGGAAAACTTTGTCGTAGTAGAAGTGGAAGATAATGGCAAGGGGATGAAAGCGGAAGAAAAGGAACGAATTTTCAATCCATTTTATACAACCAAAAGTACTGGTACAGGTTTAGGACTTTATCTGGTATATCAACAGTTGGAAGAAGTTGGCGGAAGTATACAGGTTTATAGTGAGGAAGGGCAGGGAACGCTGTTTCGCGTTATGCTGCCATTGAAAAAAGTTTGGGGGAATGATAATGTGTGAGAAACAAGGCAGACTGCGTATATTGGTAGTGGACGATGAACAGAAACAGCGTCAGATATTGAAAATACTGCTGAACAGTGAGGGGTATGAAGTGAGAACTGCTGATTCTGTGGAAACGGCACTGGAAAGAATGGAAGAAAAAGAGCCGGACATTGTCATTACAGATCTCCGAATGGAAGGACAGGACGGCATTGCCCTTTTGGAACAGACAAAGCGGAAATACCCTAATTGCAAAGTGATATTACTGACAGGATATGGCAGTATAGAAAACGCTGTGGAAGCCATGAAAAAAGGTGCTTGGTTTTATTTTGTCAAAGGGAAAGGTCCAGAAGAATTGCTGGCAGAACTGCGCAAACTTCAGAATGCATATTTGTCTAAGCAAAATGGAAAGCGGTTGCAGGAAGAAAATCGAAATTATATGCTGGATACAAAAAATGAAGAATTGCGAAAGATTTTTCGTATTGTAGAACGTGCAGCAAAGAGTTCCGCCAATATTTTGATATTAGGAGAATCCGGCGTTGGGAAAGAAGTATTTGCAAACTATATTCATCAGCTCAGCAGACCAGATCGGAAATTTCTTGCAGTTAATTGCCATGCTCTTTCAGACAGTTTGATGGAATCCGAGTTGTTTGGTCATGAGAAAGGTGCTTTCACTGGTGCCATTGGAACATATAAAGGAAGATTTGAAGCAGCAGAAGGCGGAACACTTTTTTTAGATGAAATTGGGGATATTCCGCGTAATGTGCAGTCAAAATTGCTTCGTACACTGGAAACAAGAACCATTGAACGTATTGGCAGTACACAAAGTATCCCTGTGGATTTTCGCTTAATCAGCGCTACCAATGTGGATTTGGAACAGGCAATGAAAGATGGAGATTTCCGCAGTGATTTATATTATCGGCTTTGTACGATTACGATTGTATTGCCGCCATTGCGGGAAAGAAAAGAAGATTTGCCAGAACTGATCCGCTTCTTTTTGAAAAAATATGGAGCAGAACAGGAAAAAGAAATGAAGGAACCGGATGCAGAAGTATGGGATGCATTGCTGGCTTATAATTACAAAGGAAATATTCGAGAACTGAAAAATGTAATCGAGCGTTTGGTGGTGCTTTCAGAAGATGGGACAGTCTCTTTGGAAGATTTGCCGGATCAATTTTTTGAAAAAAAGATGCCAGTAAAGGAATCTTTCGGTGGAAGCTCCTTGAAAGAGGTGCGCGTGCAGGCGGAAAAAGAATTAATTTTAGAAGTATTGCAGATGCAGCAATGCAAAACAAAGGAAACGGCAGAACATTTGGGCATCAGTGAACGGCAGTTGTTTAACAAATTAAAAGAATACGAAATTGATCTGAAGAAATTGAAAATGAAGCAAAAGGAAAAATAATGAAAAAAGTTGCAGTTTTTACTGCAACTTTTTTCATGTTTTTGGGATTTTTATTGTTTTAGCTTTGATGGTATTGGTATTTCAAAGGGATTTTCGGTGGAAAAAAGAAGATACTTTGGATTTTGTATACGAAATAACATGTTTTTTACCAGAATGAGAAAAGAAAAATAGATTATTTGCTAAAAAAATTTGTATTTGAAATGTTTTTTTAGAGAGTTGGCACAGGACTTGCTTTTTATTAGGGCGTAACAAATCAAAAAACTTTTTTAAAATGAAAGGAGTAATGAAGTATGATTATTGGATGCCCTAAGGAAATGAAAGCTGGAGAAACAAGAGTTGCTTTAACACCCGAATGGACAAGAATATTGGTGCAGGACGGACATGAAGTTCTGATCCAGAAGGATGCCGGTGCGAATTGCGGTTTTCATGATGCAGACTACATTGCGGCAGGCGCGAAAATAGAAGAAACCATTGCCGATGTTTATAAAAAAGCGGAATTTGTGGTGAAAGTAAAAGAATTGCAGGCAGGGGAATATGATCTGCTGCAAAAAGATCAGATTGTTATGGCTTGGTTCCATCTGGCAGAAGATGTGGATCACGATATGCTGCATGCTATGCTGGATCATGGCACAGTTGGTCTGGGCATGGAACTGATCAAACTGCCTGATGGCACAAGACCTACCATCAAACCAATGAGTGAAATCGCAGGCAGCCTTGCAATGCTGGAAGCAGTCAAATATGGTCTGGTAGATCGTGGCGGCAGCGGTACATTGTTCAGAAAGCTTTCTGGACTGCCAGCACCCAGAGTGTTGATTATCGGCGGCGGTCATGCAGGCGTAAATGCGGCAGAAATTGCGTTGGGTCTTGGTCTGCGGGTTACCATTGTAGAAAACTATTGGAAGAGAATTGCAGAACTGCGCTATATTCTGCCCGGTGTAGAAGTCATCGCATGGGAAGATGCAACTGTAAAAGAATATATTGCGCAGACAGACGTTCTGCTCAATACCATTTATCCTCAGCCTAATCAGCCTTACCTGATTCCCAGATCTGTTGTAAAAACAATGAAAAAAGACGCAGTAATCATCGACATTGTAGGGGTAGGTGTCATTGAAACCATGCACTATACTTCTTTGCTGGATCCTATTTATTTTGAAGAAGGTATTCTGCATTACAATGTAGCCAATATGCCTGCGCTGTGCCCGAAAACCTCTACAAAAGCGCTGCTGATGGCATCTGGTCCGTATATTCAGGCAATTGCGAACAAAGGTTTGAAGAAAGCTTTTGCTGATGATCCTTGCCTGATGAAATCCATTTGCACATTGAAAGGTAAAATCGTAGATGATGAAGTGGCAAGAAACCATAACACAGAATGTCAGCCTTTTGAACTTTCCATGTTAGACTGATTTTGAAAAACAGAAGGGAGGGAAGGGGACATGGAGGAAAAGACAGCAAAGAAAAAAAGAGTTATTCGTGACCCTTATGTTTGGGAAATCGTTGTCATTTTAGCTGTTTTGGTGGCAGTGTTATCCTATTCGCTCATTGTTTTGCAGGTAGAAGCCCATATTCCGTTTATCATTGTCATCGTTTTCACTTCACTGATGGCAATCAGAATGGGGCATACATGGGAAGGATTAGAAAAAACCATGCTGAAATCCCTTTCATCGGTGCTGCAAGCAATTATCATTCTGGTAATGGTAGGCATGGTCATTGGTGCATGGATCTATGGCGGTATTGTACCTTCACTGATTTATTATGGTTTGAAAATGATCAATCCCAATATCTTTTTGGTGACGATTTTCTTGGTAACTAGCCTTTGTGCCGTTGCTACAGGAACTTCTTGGACCATTGTTGGCACCCTGGGCGTTGCTTCCATGGGCATTGGGGAAGGGCTTGGAATTCCAGCACCAATTACAGCAGGTATTGTGGTTTCTGCCGGATATTTTGGGGATAAATTCTCTCCTCTTTCCGACACACCAAATCTGCATTGTGCCATTGTTGGTGTAAACTTGTTTGATAATTTTAAGTTTATTCTGAAAACAACAATTCCAAGCTATATTATTTCACTGATTTTGTGTGCTATTGTGGGTATGAAATATGCACCCAGCGGTGAAACAGGCATGAATTCCATTGAGATCATCACAAGTACACTGGATGCGAATTTTGTGATCCATCCACTGTTGATTCTGCCAATTTTGATGGTAGTTGGCATGATTTTCTTTAAGATCCCTGCGATTCCAGGCATTTTCCTGATGGCACTGGTAGGCTCATTATGCGGCATTTTTGTACAAGGCGGCAGTTTGGCAGATGCAATCAATGCTGTTCATTATGGATATGTAGGAACAACAGGAGTAACAGAAGTAGATACGCTGCTGACTCGTGGCGGTATGGAATCTATGTTGGGAACTGCTTCTCTGATTTTCTGCGCCATTTCATATGGCGGAATTCTGGAAGCAACAGGCGTACTGCGCGTTTTGATCCAGAAAGTGCTGAAAATTGTAAAGCGGGATGGCACATTGGTTCTTTCAACCGTTGTGAGCTGTATTGTATTGAATATGATTGCCGTAGATAACTATGTAACTGCTGTTATCACAGGCAGTATGTTTAAAAAGGCATATGTGAAAAGGGGACTGCATCCGCTGAATTTAACAAAATGTCTGGCGGAATGTGCCGCTATCACGTCTCCGCTGATTCCTTGGAATACCTGCGGGATTGTCATGGTAGGGATGCTGGGCGTATCGCCAGTAGAATATGCGCCGTATGCATTTTTGTGCTGGATTCCTTCCATCGTGATTGTGGTATTTGCTTATTTGAATATTGGTATGAAACGTCTGACGCCGGAAGAACAAAAAGCTTTGTTGGCTGATGAGGAAAATGAGACTCAGAGTTCTATGGAATATGGAGAACCGAAGGCGCAGATGGCGTAAGTACATAATCGGGGTGTTATTTGACAAAAGAAAGCAGCACAGATTGGAGAGATGGTATATGGATAAAAAAGTAAGAGCGCCCCATTTGTGGGAAATTATCGTGGCATTACTTTTACTTGTTGTTGTATTATCTATTGCCATTGGTGTTCTAAATGTGGATACCTATGGACCTTTTATCCTTGTGATCGCTTTTACATCGGTGATGGCAATGCGAATAGGACTGGGCTGGAAGGAGATACAGCAAGCAATTTTATCCTCTTTACAGTCTGTGCTGCAAGCTCTTTTGATTCTGATTATGGTAGGAATGGTAATCAGTACCTGGATTCAAGGCGGTATTGTACCATCGTTGATTTATTATGGGTTAAGAATGATCCATCCGAATATATTTTTGGTAACGATTTTCCTGGTATGCAGCATTTGCGCAGTTGCCACGGGAAGTTCTTGGACAATCATTGGAACATTGGGAATCGCTGCTATTGGAATCAGCCAAGGGATCGGAATCCCTGTTTATATTACGGCAGGGATTGTGGTGTCAGCGGCTTATTTTGGGGATAAGCTTTCTCCCCTTTCTGATACGCCGAATCTGCACTGTGCCATTGTAGGAGTCAATTTGTTTGAGAATTTCAAAAATGTATTGAGAAATACACTGCCAAGTTATTTTATTGCATTAATTTTATGTGTTGTGGTAGGGCTTTGCTATCAGACAGAAAATGGTGGCTCTTTGTCTGAGATTCAGCTCATGACAGAAACATTGGCAGAGAATTTTGTCATCAGCCCATGGTTGATTTTGCCGGTATTGTCTGTTTTTGCAGTGATTTTATTGAAAATACCTGCAATACCAGGAATATTATTTATGGCATTTATCGGTGCATTTTGCGGCATTTTTGTCCAAGGGGAAACAATTGCGGCAGTTATGAAAACGGCTTACAGTGGTTTTGTTGGAAATACAGAGGTAGAAATGGTAAATTCGTTGTTAAGTCGTGGCGGCATATTATCCATGATGCCAACGGTTTTGCTGATTTTCTGCGCAGTATCTTATGGCGGCGTTTTGGAAGTATCCGGTATATTGCAATTCTTCTTGGAAAGAATGATGCGTTTTGTCAAAAAGGATGAAACATTAATTACCTTGACAGTTATCAGTTGTGTCGTAGTGAATTTATTTGCTATGGATAACTATGTAACAGCTGTCATTTGCGGTAATATGTTTCAGGACGCTTATGTGGAACGGGGGTTGAGTCCATTGAATCTGACCAGATGTCTGGCAGAAAGCGCATCAGTCGTATCACCATTGATACCATGGAATACCTGCGGAATTGTCGTATTTGGCATGCTTGGTATCTCTCCCTTGCAGTATGGACCATACGCATTCTTATGCTGGTTGGCACCTATTATGGTGATTCTTCTGAGTCACTGGAAGATTGGGCTGGTTTATTTAGAGAAATGAAAAGAATTGTGAAAATAAAATATTGTATCAAGTGGTTTAAAGCAGTGAGATTGTTTTCTCACTGCTTTATTTATATATTTACAGATAAGGAAGGATTTTTGCAGAAAAATTTTTCAGATATTTTTGTGGGGGTAAAAACTTTAATTTTAGTGGCGAATTAAGGCATATAATTGTATAATGGAAATAAATTCTAAATTTTTAGTAATTTCATTAGAGGAGGTTGTGGTATGCCTGTTTATATCATTGTGATTGCATTGGTTCTTTGCGTTATCGTGTTTTATATTTCCGCATACAACAAACTGCGTCGTCTGTCTGTTAAAGTAGAAGAAGGCAGTGCAGGCATTGATGTGGCGTTGGAAAAAAGATACGATATGCTTTCCGAAGAAATCGAAGCGGTGAAAAAGTTTTTGCAGCATGAATATGATACATATGTAGCTGTGACTTCTGTGCGTGCAGGGAAAGAACTGGAGGAAGAAACTTTGGAGCAGAAAAAACATCTGTCCGAAGAAGCGTTAAAGACCATTGATGATACCATTAAGGCACAGCAGGAGCAGATGGATCGTATCAAAAAGCAGATGGAAAAACATCATGGCTCCCAAAAACATAAAAACAAAAATCAGTCCAATGCAGAAGCCTATGAAAACAGTGTTGCAGAGCAGAAAATGAACATCAACCAAAAGATTGGTATGCTGGCTTCTATCCAGCAGGGGTTGGGCGGTGTAGGAACTGCTATCGATGCTTTGTCAGAACAATACCCTGTGCTGTATTCCTATGTGTCCATGGATTATTTCCAGAAATCCATTTTTGACGCAGAAGAACATTTGCAGGCAGCAAGAAGGCTCTATAATTCCAATGTATCGTTGTACAATCAGAAGCTCGTTATGTTCCCTTATTCTATCATTGCTGGCATCCATGGAATGAGCAAAGCTGATTTCTATCAGGTGGATGAGAACAAAAAGGAATACAAAGTAAACTTTGACTGAAAGTGGGATGTTATATGGAAGAAAAAATAATCAGCGAAGAACAGCTGGAAATTATGCGGCATAAGGCACGAAAAAGACAAAATATTGCCATTGTTTTGACGTTTTTGGCATTTGTATTGTATATAGGCATGTTTTATGTAGCATTGATTGAAAAAGAAGGCATGTCCGTGCTTTTTGTGGTGAAGATCGTCTTTGCGGCAGCTGTCCTTGCTATTGCGACTTTTGGGTTGTTGTGGTACATTGTTGTCCACCGTACTTATGAGAAATTTAATTCAAATTATAAATCCAAGTATGTTATTCAGGTGTTAAACGGTATACCTGGATTTGAAGGATTGGAATATCATCCAGAAGGCGGTTTTACATGGGATGAAATCCGAAATGCGGGGGTCGTTGCGAATGGGGAAAAACAGCACTTTGAAAGTGAAGATCAGCTTTTTGGAGAATATGAAAATGTAAAATTCCGCATTAGCGATGTTGTTACCAAAAAGACTGTACGCCGCGATGATAAGAGAAAAGTCGAAGAAATTTTCAGCGGTCAGGTACTTTGTCTTTTCGGATTCGACGATTTAAAAGTGAGCAAGGGACATATACAGATTTTTGAAAAAGAATTTCTGTCAAGTTTTAGCGGATGGAAGGCGGAATACCAGATTCAGACAGAAAATGAAGCATTTCAGAAACGTTTCCAGGTTTATGCGGAGGATGAGCACAATGCTTATTATATCTTGACACCTCAGCGCATGGAAAAAATCATGGAATTTGCTGATGCTGTAGAAGGTCAGATTTCTCTTGTGTTTTATGATGAAAAACTGTTTGCAGCAGTGAAACGGGAAAGCATGTTTGATGCGGTGATGGACGAACCAGTATCAAAACAAACAGAGTATATACTGGAAGATGCGGATTTCATTCAGAAAGCAAAGGGAATTTTGATTGTGTCATAAATAACTGAAGTTGCAGAATCAATAAAACACCTTACAGTTCCATAAGAAATATTTTGAGCCTGCGTTTTGCAGGCTTTTTTAAAATCAAAGAAGGAAAGAGGGGAGGTCGTCATGGGATTGTTAGACAAAAACAAAACCAATAAGAAAAAACCCACAGACAAAACAAATCAGAGACCGCTGGGTGCCTGCATTGTCACAAAATCTTTATTAGAGGGAACATCCCAACTGAAATGGATGTTTCGGGAAAACAATGGCATTGGCACGGGATGGGTTGCGCTGGGGGATACAGACACACAGGAATATATCAATCAGGCAGAAAATCTGACAGTGGTGGATTTTTCTTTGCTGATGGAAATAGAACCTGTGGTACGCAATGTTTTTTATATGCCCATAGGCGCAGACTTGGAATTTATCAGCGATGGGATGTATTTTGTGGATACCAGAACAGGAGAAGAAATTCGAGAACCCGTGAAACATCCTTTGCAAATGGCGTTTGAGAGAAATCTAAAATTTCTGAATCAAGAAACTTATGATATTTCATTCTTTCAAAATCTGTTTTGCAAAACAGAAAAGATGGAAATAATCACTGTTGGAGAGGTTGATTTTCCTACAGGCAATGTGGTTCTTGCAGACCCGATGGTTTATTTAGGCAATGAGAAATATCAGACAACTTTGGAAAAGCAGATTCCGAAAGGCTCTTATGATGTAGAACTTGCTATGATCCGGTCTGCTTTGGCAGGGGTAAGAGTAGCGGCGGCAAGGCTGAAAATCAGTGACCAAATTGCTTTGCGGTATGAAATTGTTATGCCCAAAGGATTTGAACTTGCTGATTTGCAAAAACCTGGCGTGTTTTCCTTTTTTGGTGTAGATGCAGGACTTGCTTGTTTTGCAGATGCGATGACAGCAAAGGAATATAAGACCTTTCTAGAGGAGTGGCATCGGGAATACCCCAATGGAAACCTGTATGAGGATTACTTTGCGCCCTTGTTTGCAGAAAATGTAAAGAGTGGTGTTGCGATGGAAACAGGCGCAGGAAATTTCCTGTTATGGAAATTACCCAAAAGCGGAAAAAAACTGGTCATGTTTGCCAGCGGAATGGGAGATGGAATCTATAGTGCTTATTGGGGATTCGATCAAAACGACAATATTACAGAACTGGTTATACCATTCATGAATCCAGAATATTTTTCATAATTGATGTTTGAGATGTCATTGAAAAAGACTCTCTGAACCATTTTGATGGTTTAGAGAGTCTTTTTTTGAGAGATGTGTTTTCTATGGAATGTGAATAGGAAGAAAGGCGGTAAAAATATGCTGAAAAATTTTACGGATCTGCTGGAAAGAGTAAAATCCATTGAACCCAGAACTGTCAGTGTAGCAGTTGCTCAGGACGAAGCGGTTATGTCCGCAGTTCGTGACGCGGCAAAAATCGGCTTTATCAAACCTGTTTTGGTAGGAGATGGTACAAAAATCCGCGAGATTGGAGACAAGATCGGTTTTACAGATTATGAATTGGTAGATTGCCCCGATGAAGCAGAAGCAATGAAAACAGCTGTGGAACTGGTAAGAAATAAAAAAGCCGATGTCCTGATGAAAGGGATTGTCAATACAGCAGTATATATGCGCGGCGTACTGAATAAAGAATACGGTCTGCGTACAGGCAACCTGCTGAGTCTGCTGGCAGTGTATGAACTGCCTCAGTACCACAAACTCATTTACTGCTCCGACAGCGGCATCAATGTAGCGCCTGATCTGGAACAGAAAAAAGTCATCATGCGCAGTGCTTTGAACGCTATGAAGAATCTTGGTTTTGAAAATCCCAATGTGGCAATTCTGACAGCCAATGAAATGGTGGACCCGAAAGTAATTTCTACCGTTGACGCAGTAGCCCTGGTGGAAATGGTAAAGAAAGGAGAACTTCCTCCTTGTACCGCAGAAGGTCCCATTGCTTTTGACGTAGCTTTTGATAAACATGCCGCAGAACATAAAGGAATCGACAGCAAGATTGCCGGAGAAGTGGATCTGCTGATTTTCCCCAATATCGAAGCAGGCAACATCATGGGGAAATCCTGGCTGCAGTTTAATGGCGCAAAATGGGCAGGCATCGTTTTGGGAGCAGCGGCACCCGTTATTTTGGGCAGCCGTTCCGATACACCTGAAATCAAAATCAATTCCATTGCGCTGGCGTGTCTGGCAGCAGCGAAATAATATTGTGTATATATTAAGGAAGAATTTTGTGCGAAAAGCATTTATTTAGGAGGTAATGTTATGGGATATTCAATTCGTATGGACAGGGTAAAACCTTCCGCAATCAGAAGCGTGCAGAAAAGAATTGCAAGTAAATAGGGTGTTATTTCTTTTGCAGCGGGTCTGCCTGATCCAGATCTGTTCCCTATGGATGATCTGAAAAAATCCACCATGGAAATGATCGAAAAGAAAGGTAAACAGGCTTTCCAGTATGGTCTTTCCAAAGGTAATCCAGAACTGCTTCAGGTTTTGGCAGAAAGAATGCAGAGAAAAGAAGGCGTAGATGCGAAACCGGAAAACATTGTTGTGACCACTGGTTCTCAGCAGGGGCTGGCAATGACGGCTATGCTGTTCCTGGATGAAGGCGACATTGTTGTAGCAGAAAACCCTAGCTATCTGGGTGGTATCAATGCTTGCCGTCCTTATGGATGCAGCTTCCTGGGTGTAGATACCGATGAAGATGGCATTGTGATCTCTGATCTGGAACGTGTGCTGGCAGAAAATCCCAAAGTAAAACTGCTGTATGTGATTCCTAATTTCCAGAATCCTACTGGCAGAGCATGGACACTGGAAAGAAGAAAACAGTTCATGGAAGTTATCAACCGCTATGATGTGGTTGTTATTGAAGACAATCCTTATGGCGAAATCCGTTTCAAAGGGGAACACATCCCTTGCCTGAAATCTATGGATACCATGGGCAAAGTCATTTATCTGGGCTCCTGCTCCAAAATCCTCTGTCCTGGTCTGCGCGTAGCATGGATTTGTGCAGCTCCTGAACATGCAGTGATGTACGAAAGACTGAAAGAAAGTCTGGACCTGCAGTGTAACGAATTTGCTCAGCTTCAGGTTGTAGAATATATGAAAAACTACGATGTGGAAGGACATATCCGCAAAATCCAGGCTGCTTATAAAGAAAAGTGCGATCTGATGCTGTCCTTGATGGAAGAAAACTTCCCCGCAAGCGTGAAATTTACACGCCCTGAAGGTGGTATGTTCATCTGGGTGGAACTGCCTGAAGGTCTGGATGCAGATGGCATTCTGGATGAAGCTGTAGAAGCAGGTGTAGCGTATATTCCCGGTGAGTTCTTCTATGCAAATGATGGTGCGAAAAATACAATGCGCCTGAATTTCACAACTGTATCAGAAGAACAGATCCGCAAAGGGATTGTTTTGTTGGCAGATGTATTGAAAAAACATGCTTGATATCTTTAGGAGGTAAGGATAGCAATAAGGAGGAATCAGGATGGAATTAGGTGACACTGGAAAGAGAAAACAACCGAATATCATTGTTGCCTTAGTACCTTTGATAACAGTCATTGTTTTGTTGGTGTGCTGTCAGCTGTTTTTAAACATTGAAATCCATTTTCCTTTGTTGTTGGGAACAATTGCAGGGGCACTGATTGGTGTATTTTATTTGAAGTACCCTTGGCATGAAATTGAAAAAGGAATTTTTGATTCAATTTACTCTGCAATGCAGCCGATTTTGATCACAGGGATCATTGGTTTTATCATTGGTGCATGGATTTCCGGCGGAATTGTACCAGCCATCGTATATTATGGGCTAAAAGTGTTATCACCTGATTTTTTCTTGGTCACTTCCATGGTGATTTGTTCATTGGTAAGTATTGCCGCCGGCAGTTCCTGGACAACTGCAGGGACTGTCGGGTTGGCATTGGTTGGTGTCGGTACTGGGTTGGGCATTCCGGCACCTATGGTGGCAGGTGCTGTCATTTCCGGCGCTTACTTTGGAGATAAAATGTCTCCTTTTTCAGAAACGACAAATCTTGCCCCTGCAATTGCTGGATCTACACTGTTTGATCATATCCGACATATGGCATATACAACGGGTACAAGCTATGTATTAGCAATGATTGGTTTTATGATTTTAAACAAAAATTATTCTGCTGATACAGTAGATGCAATAGAGATTCAAAAGATGTTGGAAGCTCTAGATACGTCTTTTGTCATTTCTCCACTTTTGATATTGCCTTTGGTATTCATTATTTTCATGGTTATTTTTAAAATTCCCGCGATTCCAGGTTTAATGTTAAGCGTATTTATGGGCGTGTTTTGTGCCATCTTTGTACAGGGACATGATATCAGTTCTGTGGGATATGTTTTGCAGTATGGTTATATCAGTGAGACCGGAAATGCCATGGTAGATGAATTGCTAACCCGCGGCGGTCTTCAGTCTATGATGTGGACATTATCGTTGATTTTATGTTCTTTGATCTTTGGTGGGGTTATGAGCGTAACAGGTATGCTGGAAACCATTGCAAAGAATATCTTGAAATTTGCAAAAAACGTTGGTTCTCTGATTTTTTCAACGATTTGTACCTGTATTTTTATGAATCTTGCATCTGGTGAACAATATCTGTCTTTATTGATCACAGGAAAAATGTTTCAAGAAGAATATGAAAAAAGGGGTTTGGCGCCACAAAATCTGTCCAGAGCGCTGGAAGATGGCGGGACTTTGACTTCTCCTTTGATTCCTTGGTGTACCTGTGCGGTAGCTATGAGTACGTATTTAGGTGTTAATACACTGGATTATTTGCCTTACTGTCTTTTGAATTTGATTAATCCAGTGATTTCAATCATTTTTGGATTTACAGGAATTGCGATTTTAAAAAGCAGTGATTTATCTGCAAAAAAAGAAAAATAAACATTTTGAGGAGGCGTATGTATGGAAAAGAAATCATTAAAGCTGCCAATTACTCTGTTGGTGCTGGGCGCATGTTGGTCCATCGTATATATCATTCCGTTTATCCAGTATATCTGGTATGATCCTTTTCAGCAGTTTATGAATGCAACCAATACACAGATGGGTCTGTTGATTACGATCTATGGATTCGGGAATGTATTTGGCGCACCTATCGGTGGTTGGATTGCTGACCGATTCAACTATAAGTATATTTATGTAGGTTCCGTGCTTTTGAACGGTATTTTTACTCTTATTTTCGTAATGTATCCTACATATTTCATGGCTGTATTGATGTGGATTGGTTTTGCCATTGCCAGCCTGCTGATGAACTATCCAACACATATCAAGATGATCCGTGATTTGACAACAGACGAAAACCAGGGCAAAATCTTCGGTATGAATGAAACATGTATCGGTATTTTCAACATTGTTTTCAATGCGGTAATGATGGTTTTCTACATGAAATTTATGGAAGGCGTTGCAGGTCTGAAAGCAGCTATGATCAGTATTGCGGTACTTTCCTTTGTATTGACAGGAATTGCTATGATCGTATTGGATAATCCCAAAGAAAAAATTGCGGCAGAACGTGCGAAAAAAGCAGCAGAAGCTAAAGTAAAAAAGAAAACAAATGTGGTTGCTGACTTCTTGATGATTATGAAACAGCCTGCAACTTGGCTGGTTGCAATCTCTATCTTCGCAGTTTATTCCTTCCTGACAACATTGACTTATTTTACACCGTACTTCACAGATGTATTGGGTGTTGCAGTTACATTCTCCGGCGGCGTTGCGATTTTAAGACAGCATGGTATGACTCTGCTGGGCGCACCCATTGGCGGTATCCTGACTGATAAAGTGGGGTCTCCTTCCAAAGTGCTGTTGGGTGTATATGCAATTGGTATTTTGGGCTTAGGGTATCTGCTGGTTGCAGATGCAGGTGTAGCAGCACAGCTGCTGATTGCGCTGACATTGATTATGTCCGCAGCAGTATATATTGGACGCGGGGCTTATTATGCTACCATTACAGAAGCGGGGGTATCTAGAAACTTGACTGCTTCTACAATCGGTATTGCAGCAGCGGTAGGTTTTTCTCCTGACCTGTTCCAGTTTACACTGTTTGGCTATTGGCTGGATACTTTAGGAACACAGGCATATACTTATATGTTTATCTTCCAGGCAGTCGTTCTGGTGATTGGTGCACTGGCTGCGTTGAAGATTCTGCATATCAAAAAGAAAAATTCTCAAAATGTGTGTGCAGTAGCAGAAGCAGAATAAATTGAATTTATTAATAGAATACAATGCGAAAAAAGACTTTTGTTTCATACAAAAGTCTTTTTCCTATCATATGTGCCCAAAGAAATCGAAAAAGTAAGGAGGTTTGTGTTATGGAATCTTATGATTTTTTGTTATTTGTTGCAATTATATTGCTTTCTACTAAAATATTCAGTTTGCTGTCCCAAAAGGTAAATATGCCACAGGTTGTTGGCGCATTATTGGTCGGGATGTTATTGGGTCCGAGTTGTTTGAATATATTGCATGAAACGGATTTTTTGACGAAGTCGGCAGAAATTGGCGTAATCTTTTTGATGTTTTTGGCTGGCTTAGATACAGATTTTGATGACTTGAAAGCGACAGGAAAGTCTTCAGTGATCATTGCTTTTGTAGGGGTACTGATCCCATTGGGAAGTGGATTTTTAACATATTATCTATTTTTCCATGGTCAAAGACCAGATACAATGATTTTTTTGGAAAGTGCCTTTGTAGGTATCGTATTAACGGCAACATCTGTAAGTATTACCGTGGAAACTTTGCGCGAGATGGGCAAGTTAAAAGGCAAAATGGGAACATCGATCTTGGGTGCAGCCATTATTGACGATATTTTGGGCATTATTGCATTGACAGTGATAACCAGTTTCACAGTTCCCGGGGTAGAAATTATGGTGGTATTGCTGAAGATCTTATTGTTCTTTGTATTTATTGCAGTTTGCGGCTTTTTTGTATTTCGTCTGTTCCGCAAGTTGGAAATCGTATACGGAACGAAAAGAAGAGTGGCAATTTATGCTGTGGCATTTTGTTTGCTTCTGTCCTATATTTCAGAAGTTTATTTTGGAGTTGCAGATATTACAGGAGCCTATTTTGCAGGTTTGATCCTTTGCAATGTTACAGAAACAAAATCCTACATTGCTTCTAAAATCAATATCACATCTTATATGTTTTTTACCCCTATATTTTTTGCAAGCATTGGGATTAAGACTGTTATTACAGGAATGTCCCAAGAATTGATATTATTTACGCTTGCCTTGTTGATTGTTGCCATATTGTCTAAAATTGTTGGATGTGGTCTTGGGGCAAAAATTTGTGGCTTTTCCAACATGGATTCCCTTGCCATTGGCGTTGGAATGATTTCTCGTGGTGAGGTTGCACTGATTGTAGCACAAAAGGGGGAACAGGCAGGACTTATTTCGCCAACGTTATTCCCTGCCATCGTGTTGGTGGTTATCGTTACTACTTTGATAACGCCTATTCTTTTGAAGGCAGTTGTTTATATGAAGGAGCAAAAACAGGTGGATGCTATTGTAGCAAGGTGATGAAAAAGACACATAAAAAGGAATTGCAAAAGCAGACTGGATAAAATCATAGAAAAAAAGAAAGAAAGCTGGAATCCTTATAAACAAAGGTTTCTGGCTTTCTTTTTTATTAGGAGTTTATATGCTGTGTTTTTTTGAAGAGCACTATCCCAATTCCTCTTACAGAAATTAGTGAAAATGCTGCTTTCCTAAATTAAAACTTCTTTAGAATGCACCTTTTTGGGGATTTTGCTTGCCAAAAGGCAGAAATATGGTTATAATAAAACGGTTCATAATTTTGTAAACATTTCTTCACAATTTCGTAAAGGAGATGATTGTATGAAACGGCTGGTAGGGGTAGCCGTAACAGCACTGCTGTCTGTCAGTGTTTGTTTTACAGCCTTCGGGGCAGTTTCGACCAATGCTTCCCCTTGGGCAGTGCCTCATATGGAACAGGCATATTCTTTGCAATTGATTACAGCACCTTTGCTTCAGCAGGCACAGGATACCATGACAAGAGTAGAATTCAGTGAAATTGCGGTGGCTTTTTATGAAAAAGTAACAGGCACAACAGCGCCTATGCCGAAAGAAAATCCTTTTTCCGACTGCGATGAACCAGCAGCATTAAAAGCGTATGGGTTGGGCATCATTGCTGGTGTGGAACCTGGAACATTTGCGCCGGAAAATCCACTGACAAGAGAACAGATGGCAATCATGCTGGTGCGTACATTGGAAAAAGTTGGCGTTGATATGTCCCTGTATGCAAAGAAAAATCCATTTACAGATGCCAAAAACATCAGCGCAACAACAGTATCTTATATTGATAAGGCTTATGGAGCCGGTTTGATCTCTGGCTATCAGAACGGAACATTTGCCCCGAAAAATACATTGAAAGTACAGGAAGCAGTCACTGCGTTTCTGAGTGCCTATACCTTTTATGAAGGCGTACAGAATGGTACTTCTGTACCCAAAGGCGATGCGGTAATGGCAAAAACAGTTACCATTAACGGTAAAGAGCTGACATTGGGACAGACAATTGAAGAAGTGCAGGCAACATTTGGCGCTCCCACACGAATTGACGAAACAGTCTATGGTTTGGATCGCTATATTTACGCAGGGGATGGATATTTCTGGGTGACATTTGAAAATGATGCTGCTGTGGAATTTTTCACACCATCCAGCAAGTTCCAGTATCAAGGGATTCAAGGTGGGACAGTGCTGAATGATGCATCTCATGTGGATAGCATCAGTAATGTGGATCATTGTGCAGTATTGAATGGGGAATATGCTTCTGCCAGAATTCCTCTGGATTATGAAAATCAGATTTGTGGATTGCTCCTGCAGACAAAGGAATTTGCATCAAAAGATGCCTTGACTGGTTCTTTGAGCGGTGCACAGAAAACTGACATTGAAAAAGAACTGCTGGAAATCATCAATATCCAGAGACAAGAAGCGGGGCTGGCAGCCTTAACGGAAAACGAAGGCTTAGACCAGACTGCATCTGCCCATAGTACAGAAATGGTCAAAGAAAAATATTTTGATTATAAAAGCAAAGACGGAAAGACACCCTTCCAGCGTATGATGGAAAACAATGTGCAGTTCCATACTGCTTCGGAAGTCATTGCAACCACACGCGGTGATGTGGTGCAACTTTATACAGAATTGCTCCGTACTGCTGCGAAACACAACAGCATCATGGATAGCACCATGACACAGGCAGGTATTGGCGTTGCAAATGACGGCAAAGTCCTGTATCTGACCATTGATCTGTGTAACGGATAAAAAGCACTTTCAGTCATGAAGAAAAAGACCTCATTTTCCCAAAGCAACTTCCTCTTAAGAAAACATTGATTTTCCTTTTCTTGATTTCTTAAGGGAGATTGAGATGGCTGTCTTCATAAGAAAGCATAACAAATTAAATCTTCAAAAAATAAGAAAGCCAAAATCCTTTGTAAGTATAAGGGTTTTGGCTTTCTTTGTTTTCTTATGAAGATGCCTCTAATGAGGTTTTTTATATTTGAAAAGGCATTGCGATTCCATAGAAAGAAGTTACAATGCCTTTATTTATGTTGAAATATTACAGATTTTTGGGAGGTCTGGGACCTTCGAACTGGTAGTAGTCTGTTTTGATGCGACCATTGAACAGTTTCCGCTTCCGATCGGCTTTTCTGCCAAAGAGAGATTCAAAGTATTCCATGGAAGTGATAAGGTAAGTGGACCAAGTGGGGTTTTCTTTCATGATGCCGCCCAAAGCACGATACATGTTTTCCACTTCCTTCAATTCACCAATACGTTCGCCATAAGGAGGGTTGGTAATCATGACGCCATATTTCCCGGGTAATACAATTTCCTGGCATGGTTTTACTTCAAAGGTGATGCAGTCATCCACGCCGGCTTTTTCCGCATTGGCTTTTGCCAGTTCAATGGCATCCGGGTCAATATCACTGCCGTAGATTTCGGGCATAACATCATAGTCGATTGCCTGATATGCTTCTACACGGGCTTTTTTCCACAGGTCTTTGCCAATGCGTTCCCATTCTTCAGAAGCAAATTTGCGATGGATACCGGGGGCAATGTTCCGGGCAATCATGGCAGCTTCGATGGGAATGGGGCCAGAACCGCAGAAAGGGTCCAGCAGAATGCGGTTTTTCCGCCAGTAGCTAAGCTGGATCATGGCAGAAGCCAGTGTTTCTTTCAAAGGCGCATCCAGTGCGTTTGCACGGTATCCGCGCATGTGCAGACCGGAACCGCTGGTATCAATGGCAAGGGTAACAACGTCTTTCAAAATGCCTACCTGAATGGTGTAGGAGGCACCTGTTTCATCGAACCAGTCCGTGTGATAAGTTTGTTTCAGTTTTTCTACAACGGCTTTTTTGACGATTGCCTGACAGTCAGATACGCTGAACAGGGTAGATTTTACAGATTTACCGACAACAGTAAATTTGCCGTCCTCAGGAATCCAGTCTGCCCAGGGCAGTGCTTTTGTCTGGTCGAAAAGCTCTGTAAAAGTAACTGCCTTGAATGTACCCATTTTTACCCAGACACGTCCTGCACAGCGCAGCCACATGTTGGCTTTCACGATATCGGCTTCTGTGCCGGTAAATTCTACTTTCCCGTCAGATGTTTTGATATTTTCAAATCCAAGAGCCTGACATTCCCGTTTCACAACGGCTTCCAGACCGAATGTAGTTGTTGCGATCAAATTGATAGACATAGTAATTCTCCGTTTCATATCTGATTGTATTCTTACCTTATTATGATAAAGCACAGCAAAGGGGTGTGTCAAGGGCGGCACTGCCGGCTTTTCCGGGGAAAATGGTATGAATGCAGGAAAAATTCTTGAATTTCCATGGAAAACAAGATATGATAGTACAGATAAAACTTGAGCGGAAATGAGGTAAGATATGTATAAATTATTAAAAACTTGCGGCAGAGCAAAAAGAGGGGAATTCCATACTCCTCATGGTGTCATTCAAACACCGGTATTCATGAACGTAGGGACTATTGCAGCCATCAAAGGTGCACTTTCCACAGAGGACTTGGAAAGAGTAAAATGTCAGGTGGAATTGTCCAATACTTATCATCTGCATGTGCGTCCTGGTGATGAGATCATCAAAAAACTGGGTGGTCTGCATAAGTTTATGGTTTGGGACAAGCCCATTCTGACTGACTCCGGCGGATTTCAGGTGTTTTCCCTGACCACACTGCGGAAAATCACGGAAGAAGGCGTTTACTTCAGCTCCCATGTAGATGGCAGAAAAATCTTTATGGGTCCCGAAGAAAGCATGCGCATTCAGTCTAATCTGGGTTCTACCATTGCTATGGCATTCGATGAATGCATTGGTATTCCTGCGGAACGTACTTATGTAGAAAATTCCGTAGCTCGTACCACACGCTGGCTGGAACGCTGCAAAAAGGAAATGGCACGCTTGAACTCTCTGGATGATACCATCAATAAACAGCAGATGCTCTTTGGTATCAATCAGGGTGCAACTTATGAAGATATCCGTATTGAACATGCAAAGCGTATTGCAGAAATGGACTTGGACGGCTATGCCATCGGCGGTCTGGCAGTAGGGGAATCCCATGCGGAAATGTATCACATCATTGAAGAAGTGGTGCCTTATCTGCCTCAGAACAAACCTACCTATCTGATGGGTGTTGGCACACCGGAAAATATTCTGGAAGCGGTGGAACGTGGTGTGGACTTCTTTGACTGTGTACTGCCTTCCAGAAACGGTAGACATGCACACGTTTATACCAATGCAGGCAAACTGAATCTGATGAATGCAAAATATGAGCTGGATGAAAGACCCATCGACGAAACATGTACTTGTCCTGCTTGCTCCAGATATTCCAGAGCCTATATCCGTCATCTGTTCAAAGCAAAAGAAATGCTGGCAATGCGTCTGTGCGTTCTGCATAACCTGCATTTCTTCAATACTATGATGGAAGAAATCCGTCAGGCAATGGACGAAGACCGTTTCCCTCAGTACAAAAAAGAAAAACTGGAAGGCTTTCGCAGAAACGGTATGTAAGAAGGCTTGACGTGTTTTCAAAACTCGGATATAATATTTTTACTGTGTTTTTCAGAATTTAACAACGTTAGGAGAGAAGGAAATGAACAGCTTAACAGCATTTTTGCTGGACGTCAGCACTACCGTTTCTTCCGGTAGCGGCGAAGCAGCAACACAGAGCACACAGCAGGCAAGCGGCGGCTTGTTTGGTAACATGAATGGCATCACACTGGTTATCATCTACTGCGTAGCACTGGTAATTATTATGTATTTCCTGTCCTTCAGACCTACTCAGAAAAGAGAAAAGGCTCTGGCAGAACAGAGAAATGCGATTCAGATTGGTGACATGGTTGTAACAAATGCAGGGATGTACGGTAAAGTTGTTGACACAACTTACGACTGCTTCATCATCGAATTCGGTCTGAACAAAGGCGTGCGTGTTCCTGTTGCAAGAGGCGAAGTTTACGGCAAGAGAGAACCCAATATGACAAATGAAGCACCTCCTGAAGAAGAAAAGCCCAAGAAAAAAGGTCTTTTCAGAAGAGGCTAATGATTTTTTGAAAATCAAACTGGTAAAAATCAGCAGATGTGTTGCAAGAAAAAGCAATACATCTGCTTTTTTGTTTGTGTTATGACGACATATGTATTTTTGCAGAATGAATACAATATTCAATTTTTCAAAAATAATACATTTTTTTTGTATATAGTTTACAAAACGCGGGTATAGTCGGGTTATTTTATTGACAATAATGGATAGATATTGTAAACTGAAAACGGATATGTTGTCCATGTCATGGGCAATCATTCCTGTTTAGTCCAATTTTATAACAAGAAAGGGAGATCGACTATGAAGAAATTGCTTTCTCTGTTGCTGACTTCCGCTCTGACAGTTGCCATGTTGGCAGGCTGTGGTGGCGGCGGCGACACAACAACCACTGAAACAGCAGATACTGGTGACGGAAAAGTTTACAATGTCTGCAACCTGGTAAACGGTAACCTGGGTGACAAATCTTTCTTTGACTCTGCAGAAGCAGGTCTGAAAGAACTGCAGGATGCCGGCAGAATTACTTACACAACCATTGAAATGGGCGGTACAACAGAAGATGAAGCAAAATGGCAGGGTTATTTGGATGAAGTTTCTGCTTCCGGCGAATATGACCTGATCGTTGTTGGTACTTTCCAGATGCCTGAATATCTGAAAAACGTATCCGAAAAATATCCTGATCAGAAATACCTGATCTATGATGACACAACATACGAACTGCCTAACGTAGTAAATCTGAGCTATGCACAGAACGACCTGGGTTACATGGTAGGTGCTTATGCAGCAGCTATGACAACAGCTACAGACGTTGAAAAAATCAACGAAGATGCAGTTATCGGTTTTGTTGGCGGCGTAGACAGCCCCGTAATCAACGACTTCCTGTATGGTTACATTCTGGGTGCACAGTCTATAAATCCTGACATCAAAGTTGATACAAGATATATTGGTAACTACATCGATCCTGCAAAAGGCAAAGAATTGGCTGAATCCATGATCAACGACAACAACTGTGATATCATCTGGGGTGTAGCTGGTAATGCTGGTAACGGCGCTGCAGAAGCATGTCTGGAAACAGGTAAAGCATATTTCATCGGCGTTGACTCTGACCAGGAATCCACATTCTCCGCTGAAATGGCTGCTATCACTCTGACATCCGGTCTGAAAAACATCGGTGACTCTCTGGTATGGTTCTTCGATGAATGGGATGCAGGCAACGAATACTGGGGTCAGCATATCCTGATCGGTATCAATGAAGGCGGCGTTGGTCTGGTAACAGACAAGAACTATGACAAGATTTCTCCTGACAGCGTAAAAGAAACAGTTGATGCAACTGTTGCAGCTGTTACAAACGGCGAAGTTGAAGTTCCTACCGCTATCGGCGATACAACAAACGCAGTTGTAGAACTGAGAGAATCTGTAAGACCTTAATTTCATACGAAACCATAAGTTCGCTGAAAAATCATCAAAAACTAAGGGGGCTGAACAGCCCCCTTTTTTTTTCATAGTACCTCTGCAGATTGAAAAAATCTTTTAGTTACCCAGTGCAGAAAAGACTTTTTGAAGATGCAGAATCTTTGCCAATGATGCAGACGATATAGAAGGAGGGGACCCGATTATGGCTGACAATGAATACGTTGTGCAAATGAAGGGAATTACCAAGGTTTATCCCAATGGTATTGCTGCCAATCAGGGTGTTGATTTTAACGTCAAACGAGGAGAAATTCATGCTCTGATGGGCGAAAATGGTGCGGGTAAATCCACACTGATGAAAATGCTGTTCGGTTTGGAACAGCCCACAGAAGGTGAAATTTATGTAAATGGAGAAAAAGTTTCTCTCACATCACCTACTGTAGCCATTTCCAAAGGAATCGGTATGGTACATCAGCACTTTATGCTGGTACCCAATCTGACCGTAGCGGAAAATATGGTCCTGGGCATGGAACCGAAACATAAGGGTATGTTTATGGACTATAAGAAAGCTGTTGAGATTACGGAAGAATATGCGAAAAAGTATAATCTGCATGTAGATCCCAATGCGAAAGTCAGAGATATCCCTGTAGGGATGAAACAGAAAGTAGAAATTTTGAAAGCACTGGTACGTGGTGCGAAGATCCTGATCCTGGACGAACCCACAGCAGTATTGACTACACAGGAAACAGAAGAACTGTTCAAAGAACTGATTCACTTAAAAGAACAGGGTTACACCATGATCTTTATTTCTCATAAGCTCCATGAAATCAAGCAGATCACAGACCGCTTGACTATCATGCGCAGCGGGAAATCCATGGGTGTTTACCAGACAGCGGATATTTCCAAAGAAGAAATTTCCCGTCTGATGGTTGGTCGTGATGTTATCCTGACAGTGGAAAAAGATCAGGCACAGCCCACAGACGTGGTACTTCGTGTACGTGATTTGGAATATACCAATGAATGGAATAAGAAAATGCTCAATAAGCTTTCCTTTGACGTGCGCAAAGGCGAAATTCTGGGGATTGCCGGCGTAGAAGGCAATGGTCAGAGAGAACTGGTAGATATGCTGTTCAATCTGAATACTCCTGATAGCGGTACCGCTACCGTAAACGGTCAGAGCGTCATTGGTCAGCCTCAGCGCAAGATTCGTGATCTGGGCGTTTCCCTGATTCCAGAAGACCGTATGACATTCGGTATGGCTGGAACAGCAACCATTGAAGAAAACCTTATGAGTGACCGTTCTGCTGATAAGAAATACAACAATGGTCCTTTGTTCAACATGAAGAAAATGCATGAGGACAGTGACCAGCTCATCAAAGACTATAAAGTCCTTTGTAAGAGCAGAAATCAGCAGGTAGGCATGCTTTCCGGTGGTAATATTCAGAAAGTTGTCGTAGCAAGAGAATTCTCCGCAGACCCTATTTTGATCATTGCCGACCAGCCTACACGAGGCATTGACGTCGGCGCTACAGAATTCATTCGGAAAAAACTGGTAGAACTGAGCCGTGCAGGCGCAGCTGTTTTGCTGGTATCTGCCGACCTGAATGAAGTTATGGAATTGTCTGATAGCTTGATCATTATGTACAATGGCGGCATCGCAGCATATTTTGAAGATACAACATCTCTGACTGACGCAGTCATGGGTGAATATATGCTGGGCTTGAAACAGCAGAGCGATGAAGAAGTAAGGAGGGTTCAGCATGGGGAATAAACAAAAGCTGAAGTTTGAATTCATGCGCGGCTTTGTGGCCATTGCCATTGCCATTGCCGTAGCATTCATATTTATTTTCATTTGTGCGGATGATCCGGCAAAAGCGCTGAACTGTTTGCTGATTCGTCCTATCATCAGCAATGGCGCATTGAACGTTTCATCTATTTTAACAATTTTGGGACGTATGACACCCATTATCTTTACTGGTCTGGCGGTTTGCGTTATGTTCTCTGCAAACCAGTTCAACCTTGCAGGTGAAGGTACTGTAATGGCAGGCGGTTTCGTAGCAGCTCTGCTGGCAATTTATGTACCTATGGCAGCTGGTCTGCATCCAGTAGTATGTATCCTGGTTGGCGCTGTTGTAGGTGGTCTGCTGATGCTGATCCCTGCTATCGCGAAAGTGAAACTGAATGCCAGTGAAATGGTTTGCTCCCTGATGCTGAACTACGTTGTGTTGTATGTTATCATGCACTTCCTGAGCAACGTATTTGCAGACAGAAGCCAGGGCTCTACACAGACATATCCTTTCCTGGAAACAGCGAAGGTTGCAAAAATGGTACCCGGTACAGAACTGACATGGGGCTTTGTCATTGCGATCATTGCAACAATCCTGGTAGGTTTCTTCATGTATCGTACACGTTGGGGCTACACCATCCGTATGATCGGTATCAATGAATCTTTCTCCAAATACTCCGGTATGAGAGTTGGCGGCGTAATTGTCCTTTCTCAGGTAATCGGCGGCGTACTGAGTGGTATGGGCGGTGCCATCGAAGTATTGGGCAGATACAACACATTCCTGTGGAAAGATCTGCCTGGCTATGGTTGGACAGGTATCACCGTTGCTATTCTGGCAAAGAACAATCCTTTGGCAATTCCTTTTGCAGCATTGTTCATTGCATATTTGAACCGTGGTTGTGAATTGATGTCTATTTATGCAGGCGTACCTGCGGAAATGATCGATATTATCCAGGCAGTTATCTTCCTGTTCTTCGCGGCTGAACAGTTCATGTCCAAGACAAGACAGAAGATGGTTGTTAAGGAAACAAAAGAAGAACTTGCAAAAAAACAGCAGGAAGCAGCAGTGGAAGGGGGTAACGCATAATGTTGGAACAGATTTTTAGCATGATTTTCACAACAAGCTTTGGTTACTCTATTATCCGTATCACATCTCCCATTCTGTTTGCAGCTCTTGCAGCGGTCGTAGCAGAAAAAGCCGGTGTTACTAACATCGGTTTGGAAGGTATTATGATGATCTCCGCACTGTTTGGTGTATTGTTCGCTTACTGGACAAGCTATTGGTGGGTAGGCGTCATTGGTGCAGTTGTGGTAGGTATCATTCTGGCATTGATTATCGGTATCTTTGCTTTGAAATTAAAAACAGATATCATCCTTGCCGGGATCGCCATCAACTTGGTTGGTTCAGGCGGTACCATTTTCTTGCTGTACCTGTTCACAGGTCTGAAAGGGAACACAGCCAGCCTGACAACACCTGGTATGCTGACACCTAAGATTGATATTCCTATTTTGGAAAGCATCCCTGTTTTGGGACCTATTTTCTCTGGTCATTCCATTTTGACTTATGTGGCATTCATTCTGGTTTTCCTGGTTTGGGTGCTGCTGTATAAAACAGCTATTGGTCTGCAGATTCGTGCTGTAGGTGAAAACTCCAATGCGGCAGACAGCGTTGGTATCAGTGTATTGAAAATCCAGTATATCGCACTGGGTATCTCCGGTGCTCTGTCCGGTTTGGGCGGCGCTTATATGTCCATGTACTACTCTCAGAGCTGGAATACTGGTATCGTTGCTGGTCGTGGTTTCATCGCTCTGGCTGCACAGGCTATGGGACAAGGGGAACCTCTTGGCACTATGTTTGCATCCCTGTTCTTCGGTTTTGCCAGCGCTCTTGGCAATAAGATGGAAGGTATGCAGGGCTTCTCTTCCTTCCTGGTATCCGCAATTCCTTATGTGGCAACCATCATTGGTTTGATCTTGTATGCGGCAACACAGGTAAGACGTGTAAAACGTGTGAAAAATAACGGAAAAAAGAAAAACGCAGAAGCAAAATAATTTGAAATGACATTGTTTCTGGAAAAAGTCGGAACGTTTTACGCTCCGGCTTTTTCAAAAGAAAAAAATATATGTGGAGGAAAAATTATGAAAAGAATTCCCATTATTCTGGATGGCGATCCGGGACATGATGACGCAATTGCATGGGTTCTTGCAAAAGGCAGTCCTATGCTGGATATCCGCGGTGTTACATCTGTATGCGGCAACCAGACCATCGAAAAAACAACATATAATGCACAGCGTATCTGCACATTGATCGATCTGCATGTACCTACTGCTATGGGACGGGTTAGACCTCTGATTTCTGATCCTATCATTGCACCTACAGTGCATGGGGAAAGCGGTCTGGATGGTCCCGCATTGCCGGAACCCGATTTTGAACTGGAAGATATGGATGCAGTAACACTGATGGCAAAACTGATCCAGGAAAGCGATGAACCGATTACACTGGTTCCCACTGGTCCTTTGACAAACGTTGCTGCATTGCTGATGGCATATCCTGAACTGAAAGAAAAGATTGCTAGAATTTCCCTTATGGGCGGAGGCGTGCAGTATGGTAACTGGACACCTGCGGCAGAATTTAATATTCTGGTTGACCCGGAAGCGGCAGCCGTTGTCTTTGAATCCGGTATTCCTATCATTATGGCAGGTCTGGATGTTACAGAAAAAGCAATGATCTTCCCGGAAGACTTTGAACGGATTCGTGCCCTTGGCAACCATGTAGCTGTTATCGTAGCAGACTGGTTGGAATTCTTCTATCAGTTCCATAGAAGTCTGGGTTACGAAGGTGCGCCTGTACACGATGCCGTTGCAGTGGCAGCACTTCTGCGTCCCGAAATTATGGAATCTCAGGATCTGTATGTGCAGGTAGAAACTGCCGGAGATTTCTGTAAAGGTGCTACAGTGGCAGACTTTAACGGCGCTCTTGGCAAAGCACCCAATGCAAAGGTATTGATGGGTATTGACCGTCAGGCATTTGTAGACTTGTTGGTAGAAGCAATCGCAACTTATGGGGAGGGAAAAGCATGAATCGGATACCTGTAATCATTGACTGTGATCCCGGTGTGGACGATACCGCAGCGCTGCTGCTGGCGTGCCAGATGCCGGAATTGGATATTCGCGCAGTAACAACTGTAGCGGGAAATGTTGGACTGGATAAAACAACAGCCAACGCAAAACGTGTACGTCGTGTGATTGGTGCGGATTTCCCCATTTACCGCGGCGCAGATAAGCCTATGTTCCGTGAACTGCATACAGCAGCAGAATTCCATGGTGCAGATGGTTTTGGTGGTGTGGAACTTCCCATTCCTGATGATGTTTTGCCGGAAGAAAAAGCATGGGATGCTATTTATCGTATCGCCAAAGAATTGAATGGGGAACTGGTGCTCATTGCTGTTGGTCCTATGACCAATGTGGGAATTGCTCTGGCAAAATATAAAGAACTGCCTAAGCTTATCAAAAAGATTGTTATCATGGGCGGTGCTGCCATTGGCGGCAATGTGACTCCTGCGGCAGAATTCAACATTTATGTTGACCCAGAAGCAGCAGATATGATGTTCTGCAGTGGTATTCCTGTACATATGTGTGGGCTGGATGTGACGATGAAAGCTTATGCAACCAAGGAAGAGCTGGAAGAAATTGCGGCATTTGGCACTCCTCAGGCACAGCTGTTCCATGATGTCCTGCAGAAAGGTCTGGAAAAATATATCGGTTGGGGCAGAGCAGGTGTTGCGCTCCACGATCCCGCAGCAGTGCTTTATACTGTTTATCCCGAAATGTTCACAGCAGAAGAAGCTGGCGTACGTGTGGAAACAAAAGGTCCTCTGACTGTTGGCAAAACAGTGACAGACCTTTACAGCGATAAACAGTTTGACGATCATAATGCTTTTGTGGTAACAAATGTAGACAGAGAAGCTTTTATCGGAAAAATCAAAGAATTGATCAAAAAATATTGAGATGGAGCGGTCTTCTGCATGGAAGACCGCTTTTTGCATCTGATAGGAGGAGATTTTCTATGAAAAAAATTGGGTTTATTGGTATTGGTGTTATGGGATGTGCCATGGCATCTAATTTGATGAAAAAAGGGTATGAATTGACCGTTTATACAAGAACGAAACAGAAAGCGGAAGTCCTGCTGGAAAAAGGCGCAAAATGGTGTGATACAGCAGCGGACTGCGCCAAAGGACAGGATGCAGTGATTACTATGGTTGGATTTCCCAATGATGTGGAAGAAGTTTATTTTGGCGAAAGCGGAATTTTTTCTGCAGCGGAAGAAGGGACTTATCTCATCGATATGACAACAACCAGCCCGAAGCTGTCTGTGAAGATTTACAACGCAGCAAAGGAAAGAAAAATGCACGCATTGGATGCGCCTGTCAGCGGCGGCGATACTGGTGCAAAAAATGGTACTTTGTCAATTATGGTTGGTGGCGATCGGGAAGCCTTTGATGCATGCCACGACATTTTTGCCGCTATGGGTACAAACATCATTTATGAAGGTCCTGCCGGATGTGGTCAGCATACAAAAATGGCGAACCAGATTGCATTGGGCGGTGCTATTTCTGGTGTATGCGAAGCGCTGGCTTATGCCAAAGCAGTTGGCTTAGATCAGCAGACTATGCTGGACAGCATTTCCGCAGGTGCTGCTGGTAGCTGGCAGATGACCAATATGGCACCACGGATTTTAAAAGGTGACGATGCACCTGGATTTTACATCAAGCATTACATCAAAGATATGCGCATTGCGGTGGAAGAAAGCCAGGAAGTACATCTGGATTTGAAAATGCTGAATTCTGTTTTGGAAATGTATGAAAAATTGGCAGAATCCGGCATGGCAAATCTTGGTACTCAGGCATTGTATCATTACTACGGAGAAGAAAAGTAAGATTTTTGTCAGGGATTGTTTGCTTTTTTTGAAAAGAAAGATATGTTATAATCAAATTAGAAAATGATTGCCATTGGCATTTGAAAATGTGACAGAATTCGATAGGGGGGAATTCTATGGATACGAGCTCAATCTTTGGTTTCATCGTAGCACTTTATGCGTCTTTGACAACCTGTGCTGTTCCGCCATCAGATTTGCCTGCACAGCAGCAGGAACAGACAGCAATTGTGGCAGAACAGGAAACACAGGAGCCGGCAGAACCGGAAGTGCAGCCCATTTATGATCCTGTTGCAACACCAAAACAGCCTACAGTAAATGCGGCAAATGTAGGTTACAATGACAAAAAATCCTGGTGGTTCCGCAGAAATGCTGACCATTTGCCACCTTCTGCACAGGATGAAATTGCCATTGGGAATTATGATGCTTATTACCTGGGAGATACCCAGCACAAAGTTATTTATCTGACTTTTGATGAAGGATACGAAAATGGGTATACTTCTAAAATTCTGGACATTCTGAAAGCCAATGATGTGAAAGCGGCATTTTTTGTTACAAAAAGCTATATGGAAGACCAGCCTGAATTGGTGAAACGAATGGTCGCAGAAGGGCATATTGTGGGAAACCATTCTGTGTCCCATCCCAATATGTCCGACTTGAGCAATGAACAGATTTTGGCAGAACTCAATGGCTGTGCAGCGTATTATAAAGAATTGACAGGTCAGGAAATGCCCAAGTATTTCCGTCCGCCAGAAGGCGTTTACAGCATCCGTTCTTTGGAACAGACAAAGGCAGCAGGATATAAAACCATTTTCTGGAGCTTTGCCTACAATGACTGGGACCCTGCCAATCAGCCGGGCACACAGGCAGCCTATGATATGGTTATGAATAATTATCATAATGGTAGCATTATGCTGCTCCATGCGGTTTCTCAATCCAATACGGAAGCGTTGGATCAGATTTTGAAAGACCTGAAGGCAAAGGGGTATGTATTCCAGACATTGGATCAGCTTCCCCCTGCCACATCCATCGGTCAGTGATGTTTTGATGTAATAGAATTCGTTATAAGAAAATAAATAAAGCTGGAATCCTTTTTGAGGATTCCAGCTTTATTTATTGATTTTATTATTTGCCTTTTAAATTAAATACGATGATACTGCAAATGATGATGGCACCGCCAAGAAATGTACCCATATTGGGAACTTCCCGCAGAATCAGGAATCCCAGAATGGTAGAAAGCAGCGGGGTGACGAACATGAAGTTTGTTACTTCGCTGGTACGGTTTGCAAAAGACATTGCTTTGCCCCAAAGGAAGTAAGCAGCGGCACTTGGAAAAGCACCCAGATATACAAGTGCCAGAATATGGGACATGTCTGAAGCAGCCAATTGCTGAAATCCCTGTACAGACCAAAAGCCCAGAAGAAGCGCACCAAAAATCATGCTGTATGTGACGATTTCCAATGCGGTATAGCCTTTTGATGAAAGAAAACGGCTCATCATATTATAGCCAAAGAAGACAAGAGCAGCGCCCATTGTCCAGATCAATCCAATATTAATGGAAAAAACGCCATCCCAAAGCAAAAGTACCAAAACCCCCATAAAGGCAGTGGCAATGGTGATCCAACCAATGGTTTTGATTTTCTCATGATACACTTTTGCACAGCCGATAGCTGTTAAGATAGGGGTAAGGGCAACGATGATACTGGAAGTTGCAGATGTCAATGTTTGAATACCCGTATTGAAAAAGATCATGTAGCCGGTGAAGCCCATTGCACCAGACAGTATGAAGTAGGGGATATCCTTTTTTGCTGGAATACGGATGTGACTGCATTTGCCGATGATGATCAAGAAGATGGCAGCAATGCTGCATCGCAGAAACCCCAGAGGATTGGATGTAAATTGTTCCTGTACTACCTTGGTCAAAGGAAATGCTGATGCCCATAACAATACAGTACAAAAACTCAACAGAAAAACTTTATGTTTCGCTTGCACAATAACTCCCTCCTTTTATTGCTTATACTATACAACGAAACATGGGGAAGTACAAGAGGATTGTAAAATATTTTTTACGGTTGTTCGTTATTCTTTGTGCGGCGGTATGGAACCATTGTTTGTGGAGCACTTACATTTCAATTTTTGAAGAAACGTGGAAGTTGTTGCAGGAACATGATAAAATAAGAAAAAAGGGTGTAACGAATATTCAGAATTTGTTATTCAAACTAGATTTCTCATGGTAAAGGAGGCGACAAAATGGCTTTTTTGCCTGTCAGCAAAGAAGAAATGTTGGAAAGAGGTTGGGACAGACCTGACTTTGTTTATATCTGTGGGGATGCGTACGTAGATCATCCTTCTTTTGGTGCGGCAATTATCTGCCGCGTGTTGGAAAGCCAGGGATATAAGGTGTGTTTTATTGCACAGCCTGACTGGAAAACAACGGAAGATTTCACACGTTTTGGAGAACCCAGACTGGCTTTTCTGGTAAGTGCGGGGAATATCGACTCCATGGTCAATCACTATACAGTGGCAAAGAAGAGAAGAAAAAAAGATTCTTACTCTCCAGGCGGAGAAATGGGACTGCGTCCTGATCGGGCTACCATTGTTTATTGCAATAAACTGCGGGAAGTTTATAAAAAGACACCAATCATCATTGGCGGAATTGAAGCCAGTCTGCGCCGACTGAGCCATTATGATTATTGGGACAATAAAGTCCGCCGTTCCATACTGCTGGATAGCGGTGCTGATCTTCTTTTGTACGGTATGGGAGAACATCAGATCATTGAAATGGCGGATGCACTGGACAGCGGCATTCCTGTGGAGGAATTGACATTTTTGCGCGGCTCTGTTTACAAAACAAAAGATATTTCCAGAGCTTATGATTATATCATTCTGCCGAAATACAACGAAGTAAAACAGGATAAAATGAAGTATGCCGAAAGCTTTCTGATTCAGTATCAGAATACAGATGCTGTCATTGGCAAAACACTCATTGAGGAATATGACGAATGGACAGTGGTGCAAAATCCGCCTTCACCACCGTTGCAGACACAGGAACTGGATAAAGTGTATGCTTTGCAATTTGAACGGACATACCATCCTATGTATGAGGAAAAAGGCGGTATCCCTGCCATTGAAGAAGTAAAATTCAGTCTGGTCAGCAATCGAGGATGTTTTGGCAATTGTAATTTCTGTGCTCTGGCGTTCCATCAGGGGCGCGTCGTGACCGCAAGAAGCCATGATTCTCTTGTTGCCGAGGCAGAGAAAATCGCAATGGATGAGAAATTTAAGGGGTATATCCACGACGTAGGCGGTCCCACTGCGAATTTTAGAAAGCCTGCCTGCAAAAAGCAATTAAAGTATGGTGCATGTCGGGACAAGCAGTGCTTATGGCCTACGAAATGTGAAAACCTTGAAGTGGACCATCGGGATTATGTAAAATTGCTGCGGAAAATCCGGGAGATTCCGCGGGTGAAAAAAGTATTTATCCGTTCGGGTATTCGCTATGATTATCTGATTTATGATAAAGATGAAACCTTTTTCCGGGAACTTTGCAAATATCATGTCAGCGGGCAGCTGAAAGTGGCACCAGAGCATGTTTCCGATAAAGTTCTGGCAAAGATGGGGAAACCCGGCGGAGATGTCTATCAGAGATTTGTAAAGAAATATCAGGAAATCAATCAGCGTTTGGGAATGGATCAGTATTTGGTACCTTATCTCATGAGCAGTCATCCCGGCAGTGATCTTCAAGCAGCCATTGAATTGGCGGAATATTTACGGGATATTCATCATATGCCGGAACAGGTGCAGGACTTTTATCCCACGCCGGGAACCCTTTCCACAGCAATGTATTATACCGGCATTGATCCGCGCACAAAAGAAAAGGTTTATGTACCCAAAACACCTCATGAAAAAGCCATGCAGCGTGCGCTGATGCAGTATCGCCTGCCGCAGAATTACGATCTGGTTTATGAAGCATTAAAATTGGCGCATAGAGAAGATTTGATTGGATTTGACTCTCATTGCCTGATTAGACCCAGACAAATAGGACAAAAGAAAATGGAGAACAAAACGGGACAAAGAACCAGCAATGCAGATGGCAGACCAATGGGCAGAAAAGAAGGAAAGGGAACAGCGCCCAAAAAGAAAACCATCCGAAATATCCATAAAAAGAAAAGCTAAGAAACATTAGATTTTATTTCTTCGCAAGAATTGGGAAAGCTGCATGTAGTATGTGATTTCAATAAAAGAAAATAGCCGGAACCACCTTTTTTGAACTGCACCCAAAAAGTTAGACAATATTTTCAAATTAAAATTGTTTAAGAAGCCAGAAGGGCTTGTTGTCTGTAAA
>ENA-OPAH01000105-OPAH01000105.1-human-gut-metagenome-genome-assembly--contig:-NODE-105-length-71518-cov-5.899319_pt1 | contig 71518 bp, 65 predicted proteins | sample MGYA00241050_ERZ501416 | MGnify/ENA primary metagenome ERZ501416 (study PRJEB25962, sample SAMEA2042632) | human gut metagenome | biome: human gut; feature: human-associated habitat; material: faeces... | reverse complement strand
CTAATACCTTGCCAAAGGTATATTTATTATGATGCCTTTACGGGCGCACGTTCCAAGTCAGATGGTTTCCAACCAATATCCAAATGATGCAGGGCAATCAAACGGTCCTATAGTGATAGATAATCCTTTGATGTTATCGCCAGACTTTCCCCCACTTCACACCGGACATGAGAGTTTCCCCTCATCCGGCGTTCCATCATCAGTAACTTCTACTTTTTAACATCGTAACTTACAGTTCCTTATCAAGTGCTTTTATATATCAGTCGCCTTACTTCCCTAACATTCCCGATAACCACATAATATACCACATAATTCCTCACATAAATCCGATAATATGGATACTCTCTCATTTTTGCAGAACGATAAGGTTCAAACGCAAGAGGATTTTCCAGCCTTTTCAATATGGCACTTTCAATATCATCAACCAACCGATGTGCTGCATCTTCATTTTTCAAGACATTTGTAATGTAATTTACCGTACTTAGCAAATCAGTTTCAAATATTGGCAAGTAGCGAAGCTGATAAGATTTATTTTCCATGTATTGCACTCCTTGCATTTTTGAACACGCTTTCGTGAGAAAGTCTTTCATCGGTTCCCGCAGCCTGCCTGTCAGCTTCATCAAGCTTCATTTCAATATTATCTGTGAGACTTGCATACTCTTCTAAGCTTAGAACAACCATAGCGCCATATCCATTTTTAGTTAAATACACAGGATTCCCACTATTAACAAGAGTCTCAATTTCAGGAAATTTATTTCTAAGATCAGAAACTGGGCGAATTTGTATCATTTCCACCTCTCCTTTCGCATTTTACTATCTTTATTTTATCCTAATTTTATCACAATTGCAATAAACAGCAACACATTTCTCATAAATTCTACCATCCGCTTATACTGCGTACTCATCAGTCATAACTATTTCTCTCAATATAATATTTTGCCGCTTCCTGTAAAGACATCCCTTTCTTTCTCGCTTTATCTCTCACACTGCTTACAGAGATACTTTTCATTCTACAAAGGGAATTGATTGATTCATATACACTTCCATCCTCCCAAATAAATTGCCGCTGTTTCGTAATCTTTCTAATATAATCAATCGCCTCATCATAATCGCTGTCTTTATTCCGGAACCTATAAGAATGCACAGATTGAACATTGATTCCATATTGCTTGCAGCATTCTTTCAAGTCCTTATACCTATCACCTTTATAGTAAAACGCGTCCATTTCCAGATTCTTCTTCCTTTTCAAACAATGCCGGAATGCTTCTTGTGCCGAACAATTCTTTCGCCATGCTTTATTGCGCACCGCTTTTTATGACACATTAAATTTCGTACAACATACCGATAAAGATGGATATAAAACGGACTCCCATTCAAACTGTTCCTCTGCATTTTTTGTATAATAATATTCAACCGCCTCTACCCTACTCTTTTTTGTTCTCCACATGTAACCATAAACGCTGCTGACATTTATACCAAGATTGCGGCAGCAGTCACTCAAATCATGATAAATACTATCCCGGAATACAAATGTTCTGGAATCTATTTTTTGTCCTTCCTGCTTTTCAATACGATTGATATAAAATTTCAAAGCTTCTTCTCTGGATATTCCGTGCCGTTTTGCGTATGCCGACACATAAGATGCATTGCATCCAAATGCTCTGCAACATGATGTAAATGTAATATATTCCTGTCCGCAGAAATATATTTTTCTTTTATTATGATAATTCAAATAGCTGGAAAGCGCATGCCGCAGCAGAAAATGCTTTCTTTTTGCATATCGCCGGACGCAGATCGGTTTAATCTCATATGCCATGCAGCATGCGGCGAAACTGTCATAAGTCACATGGTTATATGTAAAACGATTATATTTATAATACTGATAATAATGGCTGAGTGCCCCCTCTTTTGATATTTTATTTTTCTGCATATAAGTACATAGGGATTTATAGTTTATATTGTAATAATCGCAGCATTCTTTTAAATCTGTCCACCTCACTTTCCTCCTTTATTACAAAATATTACAAAATGTTATAGAATCAAAAAGTCCTTGCCGGACATCTCTGCCTGACAAGGATTTTTTTGATACTTTTACTACTTCTTCTTTAAGAGGACATTTATTAGATTTATTCTTGAGAAACTTCCTACGCTTCTCTTTCCATTCCCATTCCTTCTGCAAGCTTCTTGCTGAAAGCGAGTACGACTGCACCAAGGATAGCTACAACTGCACCGATTCCGATGAAGAACGGCACTTCGCTTCCTTCTTTATAGAAGTTAACGAGGATCATGTTAAGAGCAGCTCCTACTGACTGAGACATTGACCATACAGTCATCATCTGTGTTACAAAGGCTTTTGGTGCTGCTACTGCTGTAATGGAGTAACCGATCGGGCATGTAAATCCTTCAGCAAACATCAGTACTGCATAGAACAATACGATCCACCATGCATTTACTTTTGCATCGCCTGGGTAGATGATATAAAGGAGTGCAATGATCATTGCTCCAAGTCCCCACAAAATCGTTCCGAATCCCATCTTCGTTGTTCCGAATGGCTGTTTCTTGCCAAGTTTTGTCCAAAGCATGGTAAGAAAACTACCGAAGCAAACCGCAAAGATTGCCGGGATTGTCTGGAATGAAGCTGCCGGAATTTCTACTCCGAAGATCACACGGTTTACTTTTTCTTCATAGAAGATAGCAAGGATTGAAATTGTCTGTGTCCAGATCAAAAGTGTAACGGCGTTACAGATAAATGGTGGAAGCAGACAAAGTACTTTCTTTTTCTCGTGCTTTTCTGTCTTCTTGCTGGAATAGATGAAGACAAGATAAGCAAGCGGGATAAAGATGGAAATAGTACTTACTACGTTTGCAAAGGAAGATATTTTCAGCTTTCCTGTTGCAAATGAAACTGCTAAAACTGTTCCTACGATAGCAACAACAATAAGCATTTTTACAACAAAAGAACGTTTCTTATCTGCCGGAAGCGGATCATCCGGTTCCAGACCGATATTTCCGAAGAATTTTTTGTAAGTAGCAATATAAGCAACAGTACCTAAGAATGAGAGAACTGCTGATAATGCGAATGCTGCGTGATATCCGCATTTCGCTGCGATTACACCTGCAAGGGCCGGAGCTGCTGCACCGATATTGGAAATTACGTAAGAAATTGTGAAAGCACTGTCACGTCTTCCATCGTTCTCATCGTAGAATTTACCGATCAGAGTTTCGATACATCTTCCTGCGAAGAGTGAACCGAATACCATACATCCCATAGCAACTGCATATCCTACTACCCCAAGTGGAAATGCAAGCAAGGTATAACCGATAAATCCGGTAACTCTGGCTACAAGCAGTGACCTACGACATCCAAGAATACGGTCGCAGACATAGCTTCCGATGATGGTTGTCATTCCGACTACAGTTGCATATAAAGAAATCAACTGTGCTGCATCCGCTTTATCGAATCCAAGACCTGCAGGTGCATTTGCATACAGGTAATAGATCATTACGGCATTCATTGCGTAGTTTGAAAAAGACGAACAAAGCTGTACAAAGCTGAGAGTCCCCACCCCCCTAGGCTGGCCCAAAAACGCGGTCTCCTTTTTTAAGGCTTCATCATATTGATTCATTTTTAGTTTTCCTCCAAATAACATATACTTCTCATTCAATAAAAAACAGTTTATATTTTCCCCTATTTTTCCTGCCGCCCTCCTTTGTCCATGATTATATTCACTTGTTTTTTATCTTGAACCTTTCTTGTATCTTACTGAATTTTTCATGAATTGTCACCATTTTACATTTAACAAAATACATTTATACTCATTTTTGTAACCATCCACAAAAAAAGATGAAAAGAGTTTGGTTTCCCACGACTCTTTTCATCTTAATTTCGTCATTTTTCATATATAAAAAATGCTTAAGTCCCTTTTACAACACATGAAACTCCGGCTTTTCCTCCCCATATACGCCCCAGAGCACCACTCCTCCAAGCACAATCGCAAGGCATAAAAGTCCTGAAAACATCACCATAAATGGCAGGCAGATCTGGCCACACAGCTGGAACGGCTGATCCCGGTAATCCCAGATCCCGATCTTCAGCCATTTATTACAGATAATCCCCGTCATAAATTCCAGGGATGTCAGGAAAAGCACTGCCCGGATAATCTGAATCCACATCGGCTCAGACCAGTGCATTACCTCGCCCTGAAAACTGCAAAATGTCAATGCAACTCCCCCAAGCACAAACATGGTCCAATGAGAAAATCCACGAAACCAGATCTCGATCAGATAATAGGTGCTTCCCCCTGCTGCTATCAGAAAGACTATCTCACTTACCCTTTTACTCACTCTTTTCACCATAAAAAACGCCCTCACTATGCAAATCTCTTACATAGCATGAGCGTTTCTTTTGGATTTTATCACAAATCATTGGATTTATTTACAGAGTTCTCCCATATAATAGAAGCCTTTTGCCTCTTTTAAGTAAACTGTCACGATCTTACCGATCATGCTTTCATCTCCTGGGAAATGTACCAGGAGGTTGTTGCTCATTCGTCCTGTCACCAATGACGGATCATGATCGTTGACACTTTCTACCAGCACATCCTGTGTGGTTCCCTGATGTACAGAGCATACTTCCGCTGAAATCTGCTGCACCTCTTTTAAAAGGCGATCAAAACGATCTTTTACCACGTCGTCAGGAACCTGATCTTCCATTGCTGCCGCAGGGGTTCCTGTTCTCTTGGAATAGATAAAAGTAAAGGCACTGTCATAACGCACCTGTCTTACAATATCCAGAGTATCCTGGAAATCTTCCTCTGTCTCCCCAGGGAATCCGACGATAATATCCGTTGTAAGGGAAATATCCGGCACTGCTTCGCGGATCTTTCTTACCACCTCAAGATAATGCTCCTTGGTGTAATGGCGGTTCATCTTCTGCAGGATCCTGCTGCTTCCTGACTGAACCGGAAGATGCAGATGCTTGCAGATTTTCTTGGAATGTGCCATTACATCAATCAGTTCATCTGATAAATCCTTTGGATGGGAAGTCATAAAGCGGATTCTCTCCAGTCCTTCAATCTTCTCAATCTCCTGAAGAAGCTGTGCAAATGTCATCGGCTCTTCCAGATTCTTTCCATAAGAGTTTACATTCTGACCAAGGAGCATAACTTCTACCACACCATCTGCCACAAGTCCTTCAATCTCGCGAATGATATCTTTTGGATTACGGCTTCTCTCACGTCCACGCACATACGGTACGATACAGTAGCTGCAGAAATTGTTACATCCGAACATGATGTTAACACCGGATTTGAAGGAAAATTTACGTTCGCTCGGAAGATCCTCCACAATCTTATCGGTATCCTTCCAGATATCGATCACCATTCTCTCAGATTCAAATCTTGTCACAATCAGTTCTGCAAATTTATAAATATTGTGAGTTCCAAAGATCAGGTCAACAAACCGATAGCTCTTCTTGATCTTCTCTACAACAGTCGGTTCCTGCATCATACATCCACAGAGTCCGATGAACATATGCGGATTCTTTTTCTTCTTTGCACCAAGCTGTCCCAGACGTCCGTAAACACGCAGATTCGCATTTTCACGGACAGTACAGGTGTTGTAGATAACGAAGTCTGCTTTCTCTTCATCCGGCTCTTCCTTGTATCCGATCAGTTCCAGAACACCGACCAGCTTTTCGGAGTCACGAGCGTTCATCTGACAACCGAAAGTCGTCACGCAAAACGTCAGATTTCTTCCGATCTCCTGTGCTTTTTCGCTTACATACTTCCGCGCTTTGGCAATGTAATAGTACTGTCTCTCCGGCTCAGTGACCGGAGCTTCTTTGGTAAGATCTATTGCATCAAAATCAATATTATTCATATGTTATTAACCTCTCTATACAAACTGGTTCAGCTCTGCATCATATTTATAATCAATGGATGCCAGTTTCTCTGTCAGTTCTTTTTTCTCAATCTGCATCTCCTGGCAAAGAGTATCCAGATCTGTATAAAAATCCCGTAATTTTGTATTGACCACACTCAGAAGGATCATTGGATCCTTTGGTAAATCTGCCATGTTTTTATCCTCTTTTTCTAATAATCTCTCGTTTTCAACACGGTATTTCGGATATAATCAAAAGTTTTCTCTTCCCCGTCTGCCGCGAGCATATAGAGAAGTTCTTCCAGAAGTGCCCTGGTATCCTTATGCATCCAGTCCCCTGCAATACCGTGAAGATAATATTCAAGCGGTGACGTATCCGTATATTTATCTTTCATATAAATCTTGGATGCTGCGATCCGGTCCATTAACATCTCGACCACATACTTTTTGGGCATCTTCATCCCGGTAAGCATTGGTTCCCCTTCCAGTCCGTAGTCAATCCAGTATTCATAATGATGTTTATTGCGCCCTTTATGATGTAGCCATGCCGAAGAATAGCCCTTTTCTTCTCTTTCTGCGTTATTCGGGCTCCGGTTTCCCTGGAAATACCTGCACCCAACCCAGAACTCCGCCGGAGAGTACTTCGACATATCATGCAAAAGTCCCTGTCTGTAAAGTCCTACCTTAAAGCAGTTCTTCATAACCAGATATTTGTGATGTGTTATGGTGCAAAAATGTTTCCAGATTTTCATTCTTTAGCCTGCCTTCCAACAAAAACTTTGATCGTTCGCTCCTCCAGCTGAACCTTCTTATCTTTTACCGGAACTGCTTCTTTTTCATCCAGGACTCCTTCTTTTGTCCCTGCTATGCACACCCATTCCATTCCTTTTGGAAGGGAAGGAAGTGCAAATGAATGAGAAAGCCAGTGCATATTATATGCAATATAAAAGTCCTTCTCTGTACTTTCTTCATGATAGAATACACCAAGCTGTCTGCTTGCACGCCCTGCCGGCATTTGCCACGCATCCTCCCCATGATAGGAAATCTGAGGGATTCCGCTTCTGCCCATCGTGTCTTCTGATTTTTTCGCTATCTGCTTCATGCAGGCTTTGCGAAGTGCAATCAGTCGACATACAAATGTATATAATTCTTCCTGTCTGGAAAGCTGGTTCCAGTCAAGCCATGATATCAGATTATCCTGACAGTATGCATTATTATTCCCTTTCTGGGTATTCATAAATTCATCCCCGGAAAGGATACACGGCATTCCCTGTGCAAATAAAAGTAAAAAGAACGCATTAAATATCTGATTCTTCCGCAACTCGTTAACCGCCTTTTTCCGGCTGTACCCTTCTGCCCCACAGTTCCAGCTGTAATTGTAATCCGGACCATCCAGATTATTCTCACCATTTGCTTCGTTGTGCTTTCCATCATAGGAAACTACATCACAGAGCGTAAATCCGTTGTGGCTTGCAATATAATTATACAGCTGTGTATCCTGATTCTTCAGCTGGCAGATCACATCCCGGATCATGCCCTCGTCTCCCTTTAAGAAACGGCGCATCACATTCTGGAATCCGTCTTCTTTTTTGAGGATCTTACTTTTCGCAAGCACAGGATCCTTTGCAAGTTCATCCGGATTGCAGATATATGGATTCACAATAAATCCATCCACATGATACTGCATCACCCAGTAACGCAGACAATCTAAAATCAGAGAAAACGTAGTTCCCTCTGTGAAAGGCATCTCAAGAATAACTTCAATTCCTGCAAGATGCATCTGACGAACAAGTAACTTCATCTCATTCACCGGATCTCCTGCCGCATATGATGCTTTTGGTGCAAAGAAATATGCTTTTCCATATCCCCAGTAATTCACATGCCTCTGATTCTCATCAAATTCATAAACCGGCATCAGATGGATCTGGTTAATCCCCAATTTTTGAAGATAGGGCAGTTTCTCCGTAACTCCGTCAAACGTTCCTTTGTGTGCGACTCCGGACGAACTGTGTTTTGTAAATCCACGGACATGAAGACTGTAGGCGATCACATCTTCCTTTTTCAGATGCGGAAATTGCGACTTTCCCCAGTCAAATGTATCTGTTACGATCCGGGTACGCAGTGTTCTCTTTTCCTTTCCCTTTGACACAGACCAGTGTTCTCTGCCTGAAAATGCTTTTCCATATGGATCCGGAACTATCTTTCCACCGATTTTATAACAATATTCATAATCTTCCGGTTGTTCCAGCACCACGGAGAGAAAGTGCAGATTTCCTGCCACATCAGAGTATGGCATCTCCTGTGAAAATGCTGAAGCCCTGGCACCTTTTTTATAAATGATCAGTTCACATGTCTGTCCTTCCGGAACTGCTACCGAAAAATTCGCTGTCTGTCCTTCCACAGTACATCCCTGTGGAAACGGAAATCCCACTGCTGTCTTCATATCCACTGTTCCCCCTGTTACTGCCATCCGTCAACTCCATACATATCTACATTCGAGGCATCAATAAAACATACATCCAGATACGTTGTCTTTTCATACTCATCCCCGTTTAAAATAGCAAAACCGATTTTGGCCGATTCTTTTCCGAGTTTGATCGGTGATTGCGCACTTGTTCCGCGAATCAGGGAATCCGTCTTCTGAAGTTCTTTTTTCAGATCCGGAGAACCATCTACCCCGTAAATCTTTACATCAGTAAGACCGGCTGTTCTTGCTGCAACTAGTGCCCCAAGCGCAATCTGATCGTTCCCGCACATTACTGCCGTAACATCCTTATTCTCTGCAAAAATCTTGTTAGCTGCTTCTCTTGCCTCGTTCAAATCTCCACTGACATCTGCTCTTCCTACAATCTCAAATCCCTTTCCGGCAATTGCTTCCTCAAAGCCTGTAATTCTCTCTACAATAGAATTCTGTGTAAGACCTTCAAGAATTACAATCTTTCCACCATCCGGACTCTGCTGTATCAGATCTTCTCCACAAAGCTGTCCGGCAGCTTTATTATCCGAACCAATAAAGGCATCAATATAATCCGTATCCTTAACTTCCGTATCAATATTGATGATCTTAACATCGGCTTCCTTAAGCTCTTCCAGAGCAGGTGTGATCGCATCTCTTGATACCGGACACAGAAAAATGGCATCCAGTCCGTCTTTGATCATCTGATGGATCTGCTCGATCTGGGTGTCTACATTCAGTGCCGGATCTTTTGTCACCAGCGTACTTCCCTGTGCTTCGACTGCTTCTCTCAGTGCCTGCTCAAGTGTAATATAGTATGGATTTTCCATGGTAATACAACTAAATCCAAAACGATAGCTTTTTGCCTCTTCCTTGCTGTCATCGTCCTCTTCTGCTATTGCATTGTCCTGGCTTGTCCCAACATTCTTCTTACAGCCTGCAGTCATGCCAATACAGAGAACCATCACAAGAAAGATAGAAAAAATCTTTTTCTTCATATAGATAAACCTCCCTGAAACCTTTCTTTTATTGTATCTTTTTTACCGCTAATGTCAATACTTTTCCCCTTGCAAATATCCCCATACTCTGTTAGAGTGATAGTATCAGATTGAAAGGAGAACTGAACAATGGAAAAGGAACATAATCTGCTTGAATCCGATGTTGTCACACTGACACTTGATGACGATGTGGAAATCGAATGCGCCATTATCACAACTTTTAATATGGATTCTACCGAATACATTGCACTTCTTCCGCTTGATGAAGACGGTGGAAATGAGGACGGAGACGTATGGATCTATCGCTTTATCCGTGATACCACAGGCGGCTCCGATCATGATCTTCAGAATATCGAAGATGATGATGAGTATGACCGCGCTGCGGATAAGTTTGATGAATGGCTTGATACACAGGAATTTGAAGGCTTTGATATTGAAGAATAATTATTTTATTCTCTGACCTAAAAGCTCTTCCACAAAACGGGACGGTTTGATACTGTTCCCGTTTTTTTGTGTAATATAGGAAATACAGAGATTATTCTTCGCACGGGTTAATGCTACATAAAAAAGTCTTCTTTCTTCTTCAATCTCGTCTTTCTTTTCTGCCTTCTGATGCGGAATCTCACCCTCATTGGCATGGATCACAAATACATCCTCAAATTCCAGTCCTTTCGCTGAATGGATCGTCATCAGCTGTACCTTATTCTCCCGCTCTCCTTTGATCTTCCTTGCCTTTGCCTGCTGTTCTTCCAGCTCCTGCGTATATTTTGCAATATGGATTTCCCATTCATCATAGGATTTGAAGTTTTTACTCCTCTCCTCAAGCTCTGCCATCACATCCATCAGCTGTTTCCACGAAATCTGATGTTTTTCGGCATATTCTTTCAGGAAATCATCATATCCGATCTTTTTCCGGATATACTGGATTGCCGCATATGGTGCCATATTCTTCATCATACGGACATCCACATCAAACTGGTCAATAATATCCAGCATCCAGTCCTTATCGCAATAAAATTTACGCAAATCCTCAAAATTTACCTGCCGGTTCTCCATACTGTTCCGTGCCAGATACCTGAGCGGTCGGTTACAGATCGTCAGGAAAAGCGACCTGTCCCGCTTTCCTGCTGCCAACTGCAGATATGCCATCATATCTTTTACAATAAAATGCCTGTAAAAATTGGTCACATAATCTCGCATTTCAAACGGGATACGGTGTTCGCTTAATATTTCCGAAATCATTCGCGCCTGGACTGCTGCCCGGAAAAGTACAGCAATTTCTCCCGGCTTTATTCCCTGGTCCAGTTTTTTCTGGATCTCTTCCGTTACATACTGCGCCTCTTCCTGTTCATCCAGGACTTCCTGCACATGAACATTCTGTCCTCTTCCCCGAAATGACTGTACACGCTTGTAAAAACGGGTATCATTATGCAAAATCACTCTTGCCGCTGCTCCGGTAATAAATTCGGTAGAACGATAATTCACCGTCAGCGAAATGGTCCGAAGTGACGGGAATTCCTGCTTCATATAAAGCATCAGCTCCGGCTTTGCTCCACGAAATCCATAAATGGACTGATCATCATCCCCAACTACAAACAAATTGTACCTCGGTGCTGCAAGCATCCGGATTACTTCATACTGCACACGGTTGATATCCTGGAATTCATCGATCAGGATATACTGGAAACGCTTCTGCCATCCTTGCAGAATCTCCGGCTTTTTCCGGAAAAGTGCATAACACTGTACCAACATATCATCAAAATCAAATTTTTTCAGTTCTTTTTTCTGATGCTCATAGCTGCGGAACACTTCTGCAAACTCATCTTGTGTAAGATACTTACTGTGAAAATCTTTCAGATGACAAAGTCCGTTCTTTACCATGCCGACTTCCCGCAGAAGTTCTCTCACCAGTTCCTCTTCATCTTCTACCTCAGGTGTTGATTCGATATCGGTCTGGTCTAAGACCTCCTGTAAAAGTACAGAGGACTCTTTTTCAGACATCAGATTATTCGCACCAATCCCATAGGCACATTTTAGAATCCCATAAAAAATACTGTGAAAGGTCCCAAACGTTACCGGATAATTTTTTCCGGCAGTCAGCCTTTCAAAACGTTCTTTCATTTCACGTGCTGCATATCTTGTAAAAGTAATTACAAGAATCTGATCCGGGCGTACTCCGCTCTCCTCGATCAGATAACGGGTACGTTCTGTGACAATAAGCGTCTTTCCCGAACCCGGAGGTGCCAGCACCATACACGGTCCATTTCCGTGCTTTATCGCTTCATCCTGTCCTCTGTTTAGTTTCATGAACTCCCCTTCTCATATGTAATACAACAGAACGGATTCCTCTTCCGCATTACGCGAAAAAAGAAATCCGTCCCCCATGCATACTTTTATATCTGTATATTATCTGCTTAATAATTCTATTGCATTCTTGATTCTTTCTACAGATTCTGCCTTACCAAGAACTTCCATGATCTCAGTCGCTCCACCCGGAGTATTCTGCTTTCCTGAAACTGCAGTTCTTACCGGCCACATCACATATCCGTTCTTATAACCTTTTTCTTCTGCAAATCCCTTCAGCAGCCCGAATAATGCGTCATTACTGTAATCATCCCATGCTTCCAGTCTTGGAAGAATTTCTTTTAATACTTCCAGAGAAGTCTCTTCGTTAGTCTTCATCTTCTTATGGCAATACATTGCAGTATCATATTCCGGAACAGCTTCAAAGAAATCAATCTGGTCTTTGATATCCGGAAGGATTTCGATACGGCTCTTGATCAGAGACGCAACCTTTTTCAGATCATAATCCTTTGTGATCACTTTCTTGATATACGGCTCTGCAAGTTCATAGAATTTATCAAAATCCATAGCCTTCAGATATTCCCCGTTCATCCACTTCAGCTTATTGATATCAAATACAGCCGGTGATTTGCTCATATGATGATAGTCAAATGCTTCAACAAGTTCCGGCAGTGAGAAGATCTCTCTGTTATCCTGCGGACACCATCCAAGAAGTGCCACATAATTTACAATTGCTTCACTTACAAATCCCTGATCCAGAAGATCTTCGTAAGAAGAATGTCCACATCTCTTGCTGAGCTTTTTGTGGTTCTCATCTGTAATCAGCGGGCAATGTACATAGACCGGTACTTCCCATCCAAATGCTTCGTAAAGACGGTTGTACTTCGGTGCTGAAGAAAGATATTCATTTCCTCGGACAACGTGTGTAATATTCATCAAATGATCATCAATAACGTTCGCAAAATTATAGGTCGGATATCCGTCTGATTTGATCAGGATCATATCATCCAGTTCCGCATTCGGAACGGTAATATCTCCATAAATTTCATCATGGAAAGTTGTGGTTCCCTCTGTCGGCATATTGATACGGACAACATATGGCTTTCCGGCTGCAAGGTTTGCTTCTATCTCTTCTTTACTCAGATGCAGACAATGCTTGTCATAATTCACAATCTGTGTTCCATCCTCTGATACAGAAGTCTTCAAAGATTCCAGACGTTCTTTATCACAGAAACAGTAGTATGCATCTCCCTGTTCAATTAACTGCTTAGCATACTTCATGTAAATTCCTGAAGCCTGTCTTTCACTCTGAACGTATGGTCCGACACCGCCATCTTTATCTGGGCCTTCATCATGAACAAGGCCTGTCTTCTCCAGTGTTCTGTAAATAATATCCAATGCACCTTCTACATATCTTTCCTGATCTGTATCTTCAATACGGAGCATAAAATCTCCGCCTTCATGTTTTGCGATCAGGTATGCATATAATGCAGTACGCAAATTACCGACATGCATTCTACCTGTCGGACTCGGTGCAAATCTTGTTCTGACTTTTTTCATTTTAGTGTTCCTCTCTTTAACTTCTGTTTTATTTTCACTGTGAAAATAAACTATTCACAGTTCTCTATGACATTCAAATATATGTTCATCTTTATAATACTAACACATTCCCTTTTTTACTTCAAGCATTCCGAAGCCACTATTTTTCCCGTTTTTCTGTATTTTGCGGTTCCTCAGCTCCAGGAACGATCTTTCGGACGTACTTCATGGAATTCTGCTTCCACTCACTCTTCTGAAAAGCCTGGAAAAAGGTATCCACGACAAAAATTGCAAGAGAGATCACGCCTGCGATCTCCAATGTCTGGATCAGATAAAATTCGGACATCGCCTCGTTCCCGTCGATCAGATAATGAACCGTCTGGTACATCCCGTTTCCGGGAACAGTCGGAAGAACCCCGGCAATCAGAAACAACGTAACCGGTGTCTTATAAACTCTCGCAAAAATATGCGAAACAACCGCAGCTGCAACTGCTGAATATAAAGATGCCATCACATCTCCTCTGCCAAAATGTATTGCAAGCAGATAAACAAATCCACCAATTGCTCCTACAATACCAGCCTGAAGAACAAAGCGGCGCGGAACCTGAAGGAGAACCGCAAAACTGTAAATAGATAAAAACGCTCCAAATACCCGGATGATCATTTCAAAAACAGTACTGTTCATTTTTTACTCTCCTTCCTGCTAAAAAATCTTTGTGCAAAGCGCCAGCCCAATACCAATTCCAATTGCAATCCCAAGTGCTTTTAAGAAAGCTTCCATCACTCTTGCACCACCGGAAAGATAATCCCCCCGCAAGGTATCCCTGACAGCATTGGTGATTGCCATTCCCGGTACAAGAGGCATGAAACTTCCTATCATAACAGTATCCATATTCATCTGATCACCCAGACCTTCTTTTAGAAGGTAGCAGGCAAATGCAACACCAAATCCTGCGAAAATATCCTGAATAAATGGGTGAAATTTCAGATCCTGTCCCGCTGATACAAAGGCAACAAGAAAAAGTCCTACAACGATGGCTGCCCCGGTATCTGCAATGGATCCACCAAAAAAAATTGTAAATCCCACACCAACCCCCATCATTGCCAGGTTGGTTGTCTTGCGGCTGAACTCGAACTGTTTTAACATCGAAAGCTTCTCATATGCCTGCTCTAGTGTCAGATCATCTCCACAATACTGCCTGGAAATCTCATTAACATCTACGACGAGCTTTAGATTGGTATCCCGTTCTTCTACTCTCTTTGTAACAGTAACTGCCTTTTCGTTCTCCAGTTTGATCGTCGCGGAAATTCCGGTCATGATCACCAGAACTTCTGCCATCTCGATGTGATCCGCCGTCTTCAGTATATGATGCATGGTATCCTCCACACGATACGTTTCCGCTCCGCTTCGCAGCATTATTTCACCGGCAAGCATCGCCGTTTTCAGTAATAATTGCGTATCCATGACTTTCTCCCTCTCACTTTTTCGGATTTATAACTGTCATGATACTATTTCCTATTCTAAAAATCAACCAAAAATTTTTTCGTACACAAACAGTACAATCATTACCGTTCACAGTATCTGTGACAAATAATGTATAATCTTTCTGCAAAAACAGTTTTTCGCAAGGAAAAAGGCTTCCCGGTCTTATGACCGGAAAGCCCATCTTCCTGAATTAGAGTGAGAGTGTTTATAAAAAGGCAGATTTTATTAGTTAATATATCCGCTCTTTTTCAGTTCTTCCTCAGCTTTTGCGAGGTTTGCGTCTGATACACGGATGATTGGTCCTGTGCATCCCATTCCGCTTTCTGCGTAAATGCCGAGTTTCCACAGTACTTTAACTGCGTCTTCCAGATCCATTACTTCAATACCTGGAATCTGTGCTGTAACGATTTCCTTCGGTGGCTCTTTTACTTCTTCTTCAGCCGCTGCCGGTTTCTGAGAAGCTTTGTGCTCATCAAGGATTTCTTTTAATCCAGCTTTCTTAACAGCTGCAAATTCTTCTTTCGCTACTTCAAATACTTTTCCTCTTACCAGCTGTGCTGCGTAACGGATTGCATTTGCGATAACCGGTGCTCCGGATGCTCTGGATACGATCATAACAAGCTGTTCATATCCTTCTCCGATTCCAGGTCCATATCCAAATCCTGTAGCTTCAAAGCTTCCGCCTGTTGTGAAAGAAGAAAGCATTTTCACCATGATATTTCCTGTGAGGGAATCTGTTACCATGATGTCCGGGGATGCCTGAAGGACGTCATTTCCTCTCATAACGCATCCGCCATCTGCTCTTCCTGATTCTGCAAATTCGATCGGATACCCGTTCTCCTGCAGTTTCTTCAGAGCTTTCTCTGTCTGACGTGCACCGTCTACATTCAGGATACCAACGGTCGGATTCTTCTTGCCACAAGCTTTTGCAGCGATGATTCCGTAGATCGCATTTTTGATCATTCCTTCAATACGGTCTGTGCTGGATGTCCCTGTTGTATTAGCGATGAACATTTCTTTTGCAGTTGCCGGTGTTACACAGCGTCCTACTGTAGATACACCGATCGGGAATGGGAAGTGCATGGTTACTGCTGCATCTACTTCTCCATTCTTCAGCATTTCTTCCATCTTATCATGACCTTCTTCATCGTTAGCCACTTTAACAGTTGTAACGCCTTCTGCTTCTAATGTTCCGATATAATATACATCAATTCCGTCTTTTGCCGCTTCAATTGCCGCTGCCATAGAGTTTTCTTCTCCATGTTCGCTTCCCATTCCGGTCAGTGCAACTTTCGGGCGCTTTCCGAAGCTTCCTGTCTCCAGTCCCTGCGCCATCTCCATAAAGGTGTCGGCAATCATTCTTTCAATACTATTTGCCATTTTGTTTGTCCACCTTTCTTATTCTTCTGTTGCCATGAGTGATGCTGCAAAATCTTTCATTGCTTTTGCAATCAGTCCTTTTACTTCTTCTTCTGATACACCACTGTTATCTTCTGCACCGGTATTTGCCTGGATTACGAAAGATACACCATCGAAGAGGTTGGTCATACGTCCAAGGAACAGACTTCCTTTTCCGATGATCATGACTTTATTGATCTTTCCAGCAAGGATATCTTCTCTTGCAAATCCGATGTACGGTACACCTGAAGGAATATGTCCCTGAGTCGGAGCCCATCCTGTCAGTCCGTGTTCTCCTGCGAAGCTTGCAAGTTCTTTTCTGTCAAGTTCGCCTCTCTTAACTGCGAGAGCTGCGATCATCTTGTAGTTAGCAAGCGGTACATCTCCGGCTCCTGCCGGTTTTGTGATATCCGGGTTCTGCATTTCCGGAGAGAATTTATCGATATCTGTGATCTTAAGTCCTGCTCTTTCCAGTGGATCAGCTACAAGGCTTCCGATTACGTTCTGCGGAGCACTTCCTGTTCCTACTGTATGGCGTCCAAGGATATCCAGGTTGATTTCCGGGTTTACACCATCGTTTTCTGCGATGATTACACAGAATCCGCCAAGGCAGTCTTCCAGGATCGGAAGACCTTTCTTTACATGGTCTTTACCGTTCATACCAAGTTTTGCTGTACAACCACCAGCTGTTACAGCTACACATTTGTATGCGCCTGATTTTACGAGAGCTGCTGCTTCGATCAGTGCGTGAGATGGTCCGGCACAGAATCCACGGGAGTCAGAACCTGTTGCGTTCAAAAGTCCTGCAACTTCAGCTGCTGCTTTTGCGAAGTTACCACCGCCACGCTGGTTCATATCACCACAAGCTTCTTCTGCACAGTCGATGACATACTCAACGTCTGTCTTTTCGATTCCTGCGTTTCTTACACCATAGAGGAGGGCGAGCACACTGGATGCCTTACTCATAATGTTTTCATGCATAACATGTGCTGAAAGGTTTGCATCAATGTCATGCGCTCTCTTTACACAGCCTACCAGTTTGTTTTCATGATACAGACCTTCAGCATGCTCTTCATTTACAAAGTGTTCGATTTCTGAGATTTCAAATCCCTCGATTACTTTTTCTACGATATCATCTGTGATGATCGGATCTGCTGCAAATTTTTCTTTTGTAGCTGCTACAAATCCTTTTTCAAGCATAACAACTTCGAACATGTCACATGCCTGAGCTAAAAGAAGGAATTCGTCTTCCGGCATGATCTCACCGTATTTTCCGTAACGCTCTGCACCTTCTTTTACTTTATCGTAGTAAGGAAATTCAACCTGGGCAAGGTCGTCCGGTGTTGCATTTCCGATATATACCTGATTCGGCCAATAATTTACACATGTATCATATGACCGAAGATGATCTCTAAGTTCTTTTAAATATTCTGATTCCGGATTAACAACTCTTTCTGTTGTCTGTGTTGTTCCGTTGTAAACTACCATTTCCGGGGTATGTACGAGTACATATCCTGCTCCTTTAATTACACTGTTCATCGCTGGTTTCCACCTTTCCTGACATTCTCTTTTTACGAATGTCACCATCATTCATTTCTCCGTGATATGCGCGTATAATCTACCTGTCCTGATTTAAAAGATTTTGGGCAGAATGCGCTAAACAAGCTTTTATCAGAAGCGCATCACTGGCACGCTTCCGAGATGCTAGGCAATTCACTAATGCAATACCAGCATGTTCCCGATATGCCTGGCAATAAAACAGGCGACAGGAAGAATCCTGCCGCCTGTACCTCTATCTCAGATATTCCGCTTCGAAGGATAAATCCCTCTTTATCTTAGAGGTATTTGCAATATTCGTTGCGGATTGCTGACATTTCGTCTACGATATCATCAACATCAAGGACCATTTCCATCATGCCTACCTGTTCATCGTAAACAGCCGGGTCAAATTCTTTTTTTAACTCTGGTTCACATACGTGATAAGTTGTGAGTCCAAGCTGGACCCCTGTCAACGGACCTGCGAATGTCGGGTCTCCTGCTGTAACGGTTTCTGCAGCAAGTCCTGCTGCTTCTCCTTCAGCTGCGCCTACGATTACGACTACGTTTTCCGGGCCGTACTCCTCAGCAAATTCTTTTACCCTTTTCTGATTCTCCAGATCCATTGCGCCTGCGCTAGTTCAGACGAAACATTCTGTTGAAGAAAAAACTACATCTCCGCCAGCTGTCTTAACGCATTCTGCGATTGCTGGTCCCGGTACACCGTCACGGTCACCGATAATAACAACTTTTTTATCTTTTAAAATTGCCATGATGTCTTTTCCTCCTTCCTTTCTTTTAAAATTTTGTTTTGATAATAGTTTTACACGCTTTACGCGATTATATATTGTGAGCACACAGCCGGATCTCTGCCGGCTGTGCGCGGCTCACCTAATTAAATAATGATTAGATATATTTCTTAATCATTGCTTCGATGCTTTCCTGTGTAGCATCGTCTTTTACTACTTCTTCAACTTTTTCGCCATCTTTGTAAATAGCCATAACCGGAAGTCCAAGGATCTTCTGTCCGATAGCAAGACGACGAGCTTTTGTTGTATTCAGAGATGTGAATTTGATCTTATCTCCGTATTTATCTGCCATTTCGTGTACGAACGGCATCAGAGCCTGGCACGGAACACATCCATCACCAAAGAAATCTACGAATACATAACCTTCTGCTTTTAAGACTTCGTCTTCGAATGTTTTCTTATCTACTTCTAACATGTCAAATGTCCTCCTCACTCTATTAAAAAGTGTTTATTATTTTAATTCGTTAATATACTTTTCTGCCTGTGTAGCTGCGATTGCTCCATCAGCTGCAGCTGTAACAACCTGTCTTAAGCTCTTAACGCGGATATCGCCTGCTGCGAATACGCCTGGGATATTAGTGTGCATATCTGCATCTGTCGGAATATATCCTCTTTCATCCATCTCAAGACCTGTTCCTTCATAGATCTTTGAGTTTGGAAGTGTTCCGATAAATCCGAATACACCAAACATTCCGTCATCTTCATCAGCTACGATCTTAGTGAGTTCACCTGTTTTCACATTTTTAACAGTCATCTCAGAAAGGATTCCGTCACCGCCAACTTCTTCTACAACCGTATCCCACATAAAGTGAAGTTTTTCGTTCTTGAAAGCTTTTTCCTGGATGGATTTTGCTGCACGAAGCTCATCACGTCTGTGAATAATGGTAACTTTTCTTGCAAATTTTGTAAGGTACATAGCTTCTTCTACAGCAGAGTCTCCTCCACCTACTACGTATACTTCAAAATCTTCAAAGAAGTTTGCATCACAGGTAGCGCAGTAAGAAACGCCCTTGCCCATGAACTCTTTTTCGCCTTTGCATCCGATTGGTCTTGCAAAAGCTCCGGTTGCGATGATAACCGTCTTTGACTGATATTCAGCCTTCGCACTCTTCAGTACTTTGATATCGCCGTCCAGGTGTACTTCGTTAATTACATCTGAGGCTCTCTCAACGCCGAATTTTTCACACTGCTGTGTCATTCTTGCGATAAGAGAAGGACCGCTTTCCCCTTCTACGATCTGTCCAGGATAATTTTCGATGTCATCTGTGATTGCGATCTGTCCGCCATCTTTACCTTTCTCAATAACCAGTGTTGAAAGACGGCTTCTTCCTGCGTACAGACCTGCAGCTAAGCCTGCAGGTCCCGCACCCAGGACGATCACGTCATAAACTTTGCTCATAACGTTCTCTCCTTTTTTAATAAAATTACATGACCTTCTAACTATGATTTAGTTGTCAAAGATTGTCTGTCCGTCTACTTCTGTTGTAAGAGCTTTCAGAGCTTTTTCAACAAGGCCCTTACGAAGAGCATACTCTTCATCTTTTTCAAGAGCCGGATTTCCAAGTGGATGAGGAATAGCAATCGTAGGAACGATTCTGTTCGCACCAACTGTCATGGAAATCGGAGTTACTGTACACATATGAACTACCGGGAGTCCAGCTGCTTCAATTGCTTTTACCATTGTTGCACCGCAACGTGTACAGGTACCTCAAGTAGAGGTCATGATAACTGCGTCAACACCGTCTGCTATAAGTTTCTGAGCATATTCCTCAGCGAAAGCTTTTGCAGAAGCTACGGCTGTACCGTTACCAACTGTTGTATAGAATTTGTTGTGAAGTTTTCCGATAACGCCTTCTTTTTCGAATTCACGCATAACGTCTACAGGAAGTACACGGTCTGGATCTTCGTTTGCATATACCGGGTCATATCCACCATGAGCTGTTTCGTATGTCTCTTCTGTAAGATCCATAACACCTGTGATGTCATATTCTCCGTAATGTGAGGCATTTGAACTTTCGATGTGGTCCGGATTTCCTTTCGGAACGATTCCACCTGAAGTACAAAGTGCGATTGTAGCCTTGCTAAGATCTTTGATAGCTGGCTGTGGATCAACACGGTCGAATGTTGGCATTGGATACTCTGTCTCAAACGGCTTGTCTGCCAGTTTCTTAAGGAGCATCTTAACAGCTCTCTTAGATCCACGTTCTTTTTCGAAGAAGTTTACACGAACTCCGTTCGGCATGTAACCTTCCTGGCAAGAAGCACCGATTTTTTCGCCTTTAGCGATCTTAAGAGCAAGAGGAGCAAGTTTCTTAACTGCATCTCTCATACCAGCTGCGCTGTTCTTTGTAGATACTGTGTAAACTTTGTTCTTGAACATATCAGCACCTGGGTTTTCAACGTACATACCAGTTACTGCCGGGATTCCGAGTTCTTCCTGTACTGCATCACAGATAGTTCCGCATGCAACACCGTAACGTCCAGCATTGAAAGCAGGTCCAGCGATGAAGATATCAGGATTCTGGCTCTTAACCATTTCAAGAATATCAGCTTTTGCTTTGTCAAGGTTTTCATTGAAGTAAGAGTCACCGCAAACGATTGTAGCTATGATCTCTGCTTCTTCTCCAAACTGCTGTGTCAGAGCCTGTCCAGGTCCAACGATTTCGCCTACGCGAAGTTCAGCAGGATAATCAGCTTTTTCTTCTCCACCAATCTGAGCGAAGAACTGATTGATATAATGTACAACTTTAATTTTACTCATTATCTTTACGTCCTCCATTCCTAGCGTGCACTCAGATATCCAAATCCGGTTTCATTTGTAGCACCGGTAATGGCCTGAATTTCAACTTCGATTGTTCCATCTTCACGACGAGAATGTTCATTACCACCAGCAATGGTTGTAACAAAATCTTCTGTTCCGATTACTTTATCCATCTTAGGAAGTACGATTACCTGGTTAGCATTTCCACCGGTTACAACTGCGTCTGCAGCCGGATCAGCATCTGCCAGTGACTGAGATTTTCCGTCACGTCCGGCATATTCGTCTGTAATGATTACAGTCTTAACGCCTTCAGCTTCGATCTTCTTGCAGTTCATGATAAGGTCAGTATCCGGGTTACCGAATCCTTCCTGAGATACGATAACTGCATCAAGGTCTAACAGACGGCACATCTTAGCTGTCCAGTCAGATGAACGCATCTTATCAGCAAGGTATACGTTTTCGTTTGTAAGAATCTGGCAAACAAAGTTGATTGTTTTTCCGTGTTCTTCGAACAGGTCATGGACAACCGGGTTGTTTTCATGAACATATGTTGGGTTCTTATCGCAAGCGGATACACAGTTACCAGATACGATAGCTCCGTCCATAACTTCTGTCGGGTTCATGATTGTAGAGAGTGTTCTCTTAGCATCAACACCGTATACATATGTGTCATGGAGAAGTCCCTGGCTCTGAAGCATCTGTACATAAGCAACTCTCGGAAGGTTCGGGAATTTTTCTTTTCCTTCCATGATTCCGTATGTTTCATAAACTTTTGTTTCATCAGGTGTAAGTTCACGAGCAAGTTCTCCAAGGTAAACTGCTACTCTGAATCCAGCAAGACGAACAGCTTTTTCATATTCATGCTGTTTGATTCCTTCAACTGGTTCGCAAACAACTACTAAGTTGTTAAGTTTAGAGAATGGTGTATATTCTGCACCCGGGCCAGACATATCGATGATACCTTCCTGGAATCCCACGATCTTACCAGCTGTTACAACAGCCATTCCTTTTAATGCATATGTCTTACCACTACCTACAGTGTCAACTTTTGCGATAACGCCTGGGAAGACTCCCCCTCTTCCTTCAACTTTAACACGTGGTTCAATAACATCTTTAACCGGAGTGATACGAACGCTTTCACCTGGTTTTGCGATATCAAATTTAACACCTTTGATTTTTTCGTCCTCAAGAACGATTGCCTTTACAGCTTCTTCGTCAACATAAAGAACACCATTTTCGATCTTTGATTCAGATGCGAACTGAATGTCGTTAATAAAAATGTGACCTACTTCTAATTTCACTGTAAATTCCCTCCTTTTTTGAATGTGTTTGTTGTATGCTCAAAAGTACACCAAACCGCATGTACTTCTACAGCCTTTTTTTAGCGCCAGCTTTCCGCTGACGGCAGAGCACTTGAGATCAATGTGTAATCTACAAGCTGAAAGTCTGCATAAACCTGAGGTTTATAAAGATCAGACTTAAACTGAAATTTACCGCACGCCTGAATGGCGCTTGCAATGATCTGCATCGCCTGTGCATCCAGACCTTCCGGCGTTTCTGAGAGCATAACCGACTTATATGGAGTCTCATTCGGTTTTACGCTTCCGGACAGCGGATGTGTCAAAAGTCGGTATCCCTGGAAGATCATCTTCTGAACCTTTTTAAGTGTGTCCTCATAAGAAAGTTCTTCGTATTCCACATGATAATCTTCCCCCAGTTTTTCTTTTACCAGTGGATTATTTGTGATAATCATAAATCCAGTATTCATAGCCGCTTCTTCCTTTCGTCCCCTGTCCGTTTATGCGGTCTTTTTTGACTCCCTGTGTCTGAAATACTCCAGATAATTTTTTAACATATATCTGGTATCAAAAAAGGACGCCAAAACAACTTCTCTGTTTTAAACGTCCTTTCTGTCTCCTTGTAAATTCGGTAATTCCGGATTCAGAGTGTAGTACCTTTCCCGATCCTTTTGCCTGAAAGTTTCGCCATTCAACGAGCTTTACTGCTCTACGGTTTGCATCTTCGGCGACCATTTATCAAATATCTTTATAAATGATTCTCTCGCAGGAAATATCAACCTACTATCTAATTGACTGCATCTTTTTATTCATTTTGCAGCATCTTTCTTGCTGACATGATTACTATAGCACACATTTATACAAAATGCTAGTCTTTTTATAGATTTTTTTGTATATTTCTTATTGTTTTTTTCTATAACTGTTTTCCGGCTATTATACAAATTATCTATTTTCCTTTTTTCTGATTTGGCAGGAAATTATTATAGTAATCGTCATGTGTCTTCTTAACAAGGCCACTGAGTGCTACCAGTGCAATCGCATTCGGGATAACCATCATACTGTTAAAGCAGTCTGCCATATTCCATACAAGGTCTACTTCCTGAAGTGATCCAAGTGCTACGCAGATACATACAATGATTGAGTAAATTTTAACAGCTTTTGCTCCAAACAGGTAACGGATGTTTGCTTCACCGAAGAAATACCATCCGATGATCGTTGAGAATGCGAAGAACAACATACAGATCGCGATAAAGATCTCACCGAACTTACCATATAAAGTAGAGAAAGCATACTGGCTCAGCTGTGCACCTGTAAAACCAGTTGTTCTTGATCCTGTTGTGATAATAACAAGTGCTGTCAGGTTAAGAATTACGAATGTATCAATGAACACACCGATCATAGCTACAAAGCCCTGTTCAACCGGATGGTTTACTTTTGCTACTGCATGTGCGTGTGGTGTAGAACCCATACCAGCTTCATTGGAGAAGAGACCTCTTGCCACACCTTTCTGTACTGCAAGCTTCAAGGTTGCGCCCATTGCACCACCTGCTACTGCTGCCGGTTTAAACGCACCGACAATAATGTCATGGAATGCTGCCGGGATTGCTGTAACGTTTGCAAAAATTACGATCAAAGAACCTACTATATAAAATGCTGCCATGATCGGCACGATCAGTTCAGTAACTTTTGCGATTCGCTTCATACCACCTGTGAATACAAACAAAGAAACAACTGCTATAAAAATACCCATTGCAATCTTCGGAATTCCGAATGCAGTGTTCCATGATGCTGCGATTGAGTTAGACTGAACTGCATTGCCCATGAATCCAAGTGCAAAGATGATCAGCACTGCAAAAATAGCTGCCAGAACTTTTCCGAACGTTCCTTTAAATGCTCCTCGTATGTAATATACCGGACCACCAGTTACGGTTCCGTCATCACTGACCTGTTTGAACTTCTGAGCCATAACCGCTTCTGCGAAGATCGTTGACATTCCGAGGAATGCACTGATCCACATCCAGAAGATTGCTCCCGGACCACCGACTGCAATTGCAGTTGCAGCTCCGGCGATATTACCGGTACCAACCTGAGCGGCGATCGCTGTTGCAAGTGCCTGGAAAGAAGACATTCCGTCTTTTCCGGCATCCCCTTTCTTACTAAAAAGTCCGCCAAAAGTTCTGTTCCATCCATCTTTAAAACCACGGATCTGGATAAATCCAAGCTTAAATGTGAACAGCAAGCCAATACCTACAAGTGCTATGATCAGCACCGATCCTGTTAGGACATCATTTACCTTTAATACTAAATCGTTCATACTCATACGGTAACCCTCCTTTTTAATAGACATCCCTTATAGTTTTTATCTGTTGAATCTATAATAACCTATTTATAGTTTTTATGCAATATTTTCAGTTAATTTATTTATTTTTTGTGTATTATCACCATGTTATTGTGATAACATAATAAATTTGCTCTAAATAAGTGCGTTTTTTCGCGCTTTTCTGTGTTTGTCAAAAACTCAGTTTTCATATTTTTCGTCAAATTGTCTAATTAATGACGATTTAATATCTATGCATTTCCATGGGATTTATAGATTCTTTCAGATGAACGCATTAATTCTTTACTATATTGATATTTCAAAGAAGTTATTTTCAGACCATGAAACATAAATAAAAAGCAGGAAACAATCTTCCGTCTTACCCGGAAATCTGCTTCCTGCTCTTTCATTCTGTTTATTCAATTATTCTATACATTGATCTCTGCTTTTACACCAAGCAGCTCTTTATTTTCATCCAGGATCGGCCGGATCACATTCTTAAGGAATGCTTCGACCTGTTCTTTAGAACGTCCTACATATTTGGATGGATCCATTGTTTTCTGAAGATCTTCCAGACTCAGATTAAATGCATCATCTGACGCGATCAGTTCAAGAAGGTTGTTGTCCAGACCTTTTTCTTTAACATTCTTTCCTGCTTCCATCGAAAGTTCACGGATTCTTTCATGCAGTTCCTGACGGTCTCCACCAGCTTTTACTGCATCCATCATAATATTCTCTGTTGCCATGAACGGAAGTTCAGACATCAGGCGTTTTTCAATTACTTTTGGATATACAACCAGTCCGTCAACGACATTCAGGCACAGATCCAGAATACCGTCAATCGCAAGAAAACCTTCCGGTACACTCAGACGCTTGTTCGCAGAGTCATCCAGAGTACGTTCAAACCACTGTGTAGCAGAAGTAATCGCCGGGTTCAGCGCATCAATCATCACGTAACGGGACAGAGATGCGATTCGTTCGCTTCTCATTGGATTTCTCTTATATGCCATTGCAGAAGATCCGATCTGCGTCTTTTCAAACGGCTCTTCCACTTCTTTCAGATGCTGGAGAAGACGGATGTCATTGGAGAATTTGTGTGCACTTGCTGCAATTCCGGCAAGAACATTCACAACTCTTGTATCCACTTTACGGGAATAGGTCTGTCCGGATACCGGATAGCATGCTTCAAATCCCATCTTCTTAGCAATCATTGGATCGATCTTATCAATGGTCTCCTGATCTCCCTCAAACAGTTCCAGGAAGCTTGCCTGTGTACCGGTTGTTCCTTTTGATCCAAGAAGTTTCAGGCTTCCAAGCACATAATCAAGATCCGCAAGATCCATAGAAAATTCCTGCATCCACAGAGTTGCTCTCTTTCCAACCGTTGTCGGTTGTGCTGGCTGGAAATGAGTAAATGCAAGTGTCGGAAGATCTTTATACTGATCTGCGAACTTTGAAAGTTCATCCAGAACATTAACCAGCTTTTTCTTAACAAGTTTCAGAGCCTCTGCCATGATAATGATATCAGTATTATCACCTACATAACAGGAAGTTGCTCCCAGATGAATGATCCCTTTTGCTTTCGGGCACTGCTGTCCATATGCATATACATGAGACATCACATCATGGCGCACTACTTTTTCACGTGCTTTTGCGACATCGTAATTGATATCCTCTGCATGCTCTTTCAGTTCTGCGATCTGTTCATCTGTAATATTGAGCCCCAGCTCTTTTTCTGTCTCTGCAAGTGCGATCCAGAGTTTTCTCCATGTCTTAAATTTCATGTCCGGAGAAAAAATATACTGCATCTCCTTGCTGGCATACCGCTCTGAAAGCGGACTTACATACTTGTCGTATCCCATAGTCTTATCCTCCCTATTCTTCTGACTCAAACGCGTGGGAAATATCTTTTCCCGGAACGCGCATCGGGTAATTTCCTGTAAAACATGCATCGCAGTATCCAAGATCTCCAACCATGTCTTTCAGCTTATCTATTTCCATATATCCAAGAGAATCTGCTCCGATCATTTCACGGATCTGCTCCGTTGTATGTGAATGAGCAATGAGCTGATCATTCGACGGTACATCTGTACCAAAATAACAAGGATGTAAAAACGGTGGCGAACTGATTCTTACATGAACTTCTTTTGCTCCTGCTTTTTTGAGCATCTTGATGATATTTGCACAGGTCGTTCCACGGACGATGGAATCATCTACCATAACAATACGCTTGCCCCGTACAACCTCTTCAATAACATTCAGTTTGATCTTCACACTGGACTCTCTCTGACTCTGTTTCGGCTTGATAAAGGTTCTTCCTACATAACTGTTCTTGTGGAATGCCATACCGTAAGGGATTCCGGAATATTCCGAATATCCTTTTGCCGCAACCAGTCCGGAATCCGGCACACCGACAACCAGATCAGCCTCTACCGGATAAGACTGTGCAAGAGCCTTTCCTGCAACAATCCTTGCATGATATACATTGATGTTGTCGATCACGCTGTCCATACGTGCAAAATAAATGTACTCAAAAATACAACGTGCCTGCTTTTCAGGTGGAATCTGCATACTTTTGTCCGAAGATACTCCATGCTTTGTAAAGCTGACAATCTCTCCCGGTTCCACGTCACGGATAAAGTCTGCACCAACTGCTGCAAGGGCACAGCTTTCCGATGCCAGGAACCAGGTATTATCTCGCTTGCCGATACAGAGTGGTTTGAGACCAAATGGATCTCTCGCTCCGATCATCTTACGCGGGCTTGATACAACCAGTGCATATGCGCCTTCAATTTTCTTCATTGCATTCCTGACCGCATCCTCTGCCTTTGAAACCTTCAGACGCTCTCTTGCAATATGATAGGCAATCACTTCCGAATCAATCGTTGTCTGGAAGATTGCTCCGGTATATTCCAGTTCATGACGAAGCTCGATCGCATTCGTCAGATTACCATTATGGGCAATCACCAATGTACCTTTCACATAATTCAGAACCAGTGGCTGTGCATTTTCCGCACGAGTTCCCCCTGCTGTCGAATACCGCACATGTCCGACGCCAAGGTTTCCCTTTAATTTGCCAAGTTCTTCCTCATCGAATACTTCATTGACAAGTCCTAGTCCCTTTCTGAAATGAACTTTCCGCTTGCCATAGGTATCTGTCACTGCAATTCCGCAGCTTTCCTGCCCTCTGTGCTGAAGGGCAAACAAACCATAGTACACTGACGGCGCAACATCGCCACCATCCATATCATAGGCACCGAATACACCACATTCTTCACCTAAACCAGTCTCTACTCTTTCAAGTTCGCTCATCGTTTTGTCTTCTCCTATTTGTTGTATCCGCTTAATTTTTACATAGAGAGTATAATACATGATTTTCCGAAAATCAATACACAGCCTTGAACTTTCTCCCGTACACTATGCTCTTCTGTACTCTTTTTTCCATTCTTCAAACAATTCCTTTGACGGTTCGATGTTGATATTTTCTCTCACTTTTTCTATCTTTTCTGTAAGTTTGTTGTCAATTTCCAAAAGGATTTCATTGCCCATGACCATCTTCTGATATTCATCCTGCGGCATGTATCTGGAACTTGCATACAGGTAACCTTCGAGCATTTTATTATCTTCACAGATCTTATACGCCTTCTCATACATTCTCGCCGACTCTTCATACAGAAATGCTCTCCCATATGCTCCGGCAAGACACGCAGACACGCGACCATAAAAACGCTTATCTACTGAATCATCCTTTTCTCCGTTGACGATCGACATGTAAACCAGGATTGCCGATTCCAGTTCTCCACTTTCCATCAGCTTATCTGCTTTGTATTTCTGACGTTCTACTTCTTTCTGGTTCTTGAGTTTCTCCAGAACATTCTGGATGTGTGCCATTTCACCCGGTGTGTAGATTCTGGATTCATGTAACACAAGAACCACAAATTTCTCCACGGAGCCATGATTCCGGATCAGTTCCACCAGCTTTACTGCAAGATCCTGCATTTCCAGTTCATCTGCGATCCATCTGCAGAGCTGCTCATTCATGATCGTATAATCGATCAGATACAGATTGTTGCACAGATAATAACACAGCTCTTCCAGTGTACTGATCCTTGTATGGATCCTCGAAATTTCATAGGGATGTTTTGCCTTTTTCTTATGACAAAGAATTAAACTGCCCATTGCTGCCTCCTAATTCAATGATCTTCTCCAACCGGAATCCTGATGGCGCAAAAAATTCGCCAAATCCCATATCTTCAAAAATAATATGACAGGTCTTTTCATCCGAGAAGAATGTACTAATTTTCAGACGAAGCGCATAGTTTTTCCGGTCCGGCAAACCTTTCAGAGAAACCGACTCCACAAGATGCCTGCCGGTCACCAGAGAATCTACATGGATCTCAATATCCTCTGTATCACCAAGAAGCACCTCGAACTGTCTGTCTGATTCGTACCAGTGATTGCCCCAGGATACCAGTGGGTACCAGCCTTCTTCTCCATTCACGCGCATCCGCACGGAAATCTGCTCGGTCAGTTTTGTCTCATCCAGGTAGACTGGCGCATTTGACTGTTCCTCTTTTCTACGCTGCGCTGTATAACACGCTCCTTTACTGTACAGATTATTTCCCATAAACGCACGGCGTCCGTTACAGAGAACGCGCAGAGAATTCGGATACCAGTTATTTTCAAATCCATCTCCTGTCAAAAAGACAGAAGAGATCATCTTCTTGTTGAATACACTCTGGATAAAACGTTTAAAATGCTCATCTGCCGCTTTTGCCTTCTCAACATGCAGCACCGGATAAACTGCTTCCAGTTCTTCCATACGTGCATCTGCCACCTTGTCCACCGTCACAAAGCTTTCTCTGCTTTTCTGCGAACTGTTCTTCAGTTCCCGCAACATATATGCCCGGATCACATCCTCGTCACAGTAAAAAAGTGCCGCTTCATACTGCCATAATTCTTTCGGCTGGTTAAACATATAATGACAGAAACTTTCCTTGTAGTCCTGAACATAAATATTTTCCTTTGCCACTCCGAGTTTCTGTCCGATTCCCTTCAGCAAGACGCGGATGTCTTCGTTTTTCTCCGGGACTGTAAACGTGATGCTTTCAATTTCTTCAAATCCGTTCAACGTGTACTTTACAAAATCCGCCAGCAGCTGAACGCCTTCATATTCCTGTCCGTCTACCTCAATTTTCCTATTGCCAAGCGCACACTCCCAGATCCCTTCCACGCAGATACTGTCCCTTACCGTAGACATCCTTCTTGCCTGTCTTCCGTAAGTCCAGGTCTCTTTATAATAGTTCATCACCATAGGAATCTGATTGTTCTCTTTTTCAATTCCGGTATCCACCGTCTCCGGTTCCTGTGTTTTTTCATTATAATAACTGATCTGACACATCTTTGCATTGATGTCATATCCTATAATACTTCCATGTGTCATGAAGTATTTCCTCCTTTAGTAAGCAACAAAAATATCCTCAGCAAGCTGTTTTTCTGTTGCAAATTCCTTCATCGCGATTGCCAGTGCTTCATTCTTCAGTGATGTCATATCATTCAGTCTTCCAAATTTTCCGATTGGTCTCACCTCACGCGGCTTATAGTCACTTTTTTCCGTAACCGTCACCTTATCCTTATTCGTCTCTGTAAAATAATAACGCAAAGATTCATCACCAAACAAAATAAAGCTCTTGATATAAGTGTCTTCATATGCCGGAAGCAGTATTTCTTCCTGATAATTCATATTATCACTTTCGCCTTTCCGTATCTGGTAGGAAATTGCCACTTTGCTTCCAGGTTTTGCGTGATATTCGATCATCGTCTTATCATAAAGCTGCACTTCTCTGAGCCAGTTCTCCGGATACTTCAAATAGAAAGAAAAATACAGCTGTTTTTCACACATTTCGCGCAGGAATTCCCGTAGCATCGGTTCCAGTTCCTGATGCACTTCCCTGCTGGAATAATATTTTAGCAGGGCGATCTTACAGATATCCGGAAGATCTTCCTCTTTGCGGTATTCATTTGCGATGATTACAAAAATACATCCTTTTACCTGGCGTCCGTTCACCACATATTCTCTTGAAACATAAGCAAGATATGCTCTCTTTAAACGGAAATACGTTCTTCCTTCATAATAATCCGCAAAAATTTCTTCCTCACCAAACATAGTTTCCGAGAAAAGCATCTGCGTAATGATTCTTTCTGAAAGCTTGTAGGTTGTAATATCATAATCTCTTGCCACATGCCAGAGTTTCTTCATATTACGGGTCGATCCACAATAATACTCAGCAAGATAAGACAGCGTCTGCTTATCATACTGATCTTTCAGAAACAGTTCAAAGCATAATGCCAGAAGAAAATCATCCTCCTCCGTACCTTCTTCACGCAGGCGCATACTGCACATTTTAAACACTTCTTTTTCATCTGCCATCTCCAGCCCGTGCTCTCTAAGCATATCCCAGGTCAGTTCTTTTTTCTCTTTCTTCCGCTCCTCTTCCTCATGCTCTTCCTGATATTTTTTGCAGATTTCCATATACCGGTTCTCATAGAACATCCTCATAGTCTCATATGGAATGGAATCAATGTAATGGCGGCCGTCTTTTGATTCCCAGACAATCCGTGCGTCTTTATTGTATAAATATACAATCACTCCATCCGCACTGTACTGTACTTTCTGACTGATCGTTCCGTCAGGCTCGATCACCATGACAAACGCCATGTTCTTTACCGTTGTCTTAATCTCATAAGCATGGCAGATATCATAAACTGCCCGTATTCTTTCCGGTGTCATATCCCGCTCAGTACAGCAGCGTTTGTAAATAATATGCAGAATATCATTGATCCTTCGATTCTCAAGCTGCATCCAGGCAAACCGCTCCATCTGCTCTCTGTAAGCACTGTAAAGCTCACTGCTTTCTTCCTCACAGTTAATCAGATTTGCATACAACACCGCTGCTTTTTTATATTCCAGTGTATTTCCATGCCGGAAGTAAAGTAATACGGATTTTGGAAACTGTCTGTCCAGATATTTGTCATCCACAGTCATCATATAATATTCAAAAAGCTGCGCAATCTTCAGATCTTCTTTTACTGCCAAGGCATACCACTTGAAGCATTCTGGTGTTGTCCGATTGCCACGGATCAGATGGGTACAAATTGCTGTCAGAATCTGTGGATCCGGGAAAATCCGATAAACCTTCTGCATCACAACATCCAGATTCTTATCATAAGTCCGCTGTTGGGATGCAAGGTTCGCCATATAAAGCGCAATTTCCTTTGTCAGAACTCCGTGCTTCTGCGCAAAATTGAGAATCTGTACTTCAAATGCCGAGAGCTTTTTCAGACAGGTTGGCTTCTCCAGAAAACACCGGTATGCCTGCCAGTACAGAATTACCTGGTTCGCACCGTTGCTGCAGTGGCGTTCCAGAACCTGTAATTTTTTGCTGTAGTTTTTATATTCCGGATCAATGTCAATCAGCATACACACAAGCTCCCATGAAGTTGGTTCTTTCATATATGCCTTATTCAGTTCTTCAATTGCTTTGTTAACCTGGCTGCCTGATTTTCTCAAAAGCGCAGTCAGATACAGATAATACGATGAAATGACCGAATCCTTATTCACTGAGAAACGGCTGTAATTGTAATCATCCAGAATACCACTGGCCTTGTCCGGCTCCTTACAGAGCAGGTTAAGATGTGCATCAAACAGTGGATAAACATCTCCGTCTTCTGAATATATATCCAATTCCTTCAGTTTTTCTCTTGTTGCGTCCGCCCAGGCTGTCAGATTCTTTCCTTCCGCATTGCACGCAAGGAAATCCTTTATGATTGATGCAATCGTGTTCTCTGCATGATCCTTGTGATTGGCCAACATTACCTCATAGGTCAGCGATTCATACGGACTTTCAAAAACAATCTGTCCATAATTATTTCCCGCATGAGCCTTTTCCGGATGAATGATATAACTGAAATCAAACAGATTTCCCACAAAATCGTCCGTTGTAAAGTTATCCCTTCCAATCTGGATAAAATCACCGCTCACATGCACCTTCACCGGCATAAATCCCCAAGTATTCTTTGTAAAATGAATAATCTCACGGGTTGCTTCTTTTAAATTGCGGAAGGTTCTCTGATTCCGTCCCATTGTCAGGAAAATACATTCTTTCTGTTTGATTCCGACCAGAAATTCTTCCATCGCCTGCTCACCGAGAGACCATTTCCTAATATTATCATAAAGTGCCTTTATCCTTGGCTCTTCATACTTTATCACGTCATAAAAATCGCGTGATCTGAAAAGACGGTGTGCCTCAATAAAGTTCTCCATCGCCAGCCTTTTAAAATCACGGATATTCTGTACTCTTCCACAGGAAGTCTCGACTGATGGTTTTTCAATGATCGCAGTAAAGTTTACCTCAAATTCTCCACCATTACATACAATCGTAAACTTTCCCTGTTCAACATGCCCGGGAGCAAGTCCGCTTCCATCATAAGTAAAACGGAGTTCCACCGGGTTGCCCTCAAATCCCTGTTCTTCTAAATGTATACGAAAAGAAGAAGAATATACAAGTCCTCTGATATCTCCTTCTTTCCTGTTCTTCAAAATGAAACTTCCCTGGCAGGACTCTCCTTCCCCGATCGTCATCTCAAGATTCGTTACCGGCAGTACAATCTCCGGATGAACAGTTCGAAAATCTCCTTTGGAAAATTTTTTTATTTTATTCTTCAAGCTTGCCACCTACTTCTGCATTGCATTTTTTCAAAAAGACATTATAATAAATTATAACATTATTCTGCATATCAGGCAATGCGGAATACCCGATTTTTTTAATTCACAGATTTTTGTTATACACAAAGGAGAATACTATTTATGGAAGCAAAACCGCAGTTTCATGGAAGTGACACCGCTGCTGTCGCCGCATTTTATCATGTACCGGTGGACGAGATTGTCTGCTTTGGAGCCAATGTCAACCCACTTGGATTATCCAAAAACCTGAAAAAAGATCTTGCTGCACATCTGGATCTTCTCAGTAGTTATCCGGACCGAAATTACACTACTTTGAAGAAAGTGATTGCCGATTACTGCCAGATTTTACCGGAACATGTAATCGTCGGAAATGGTTCTACCGAGCTGATCTCTCTCCTGATCCAGACACGGAAACCACAAAAAACACTGGTTCTTGGACCAACTTATTCCGAGTATGGACGTGAACTGGATCTGGTGGGAAGTTCCATCCATACTTACCTGTTAAAAGAGTCAGATCAGTTCCATCTTGATATCCATGCCTTCTGCGAAGAAATCAGGAAAGGCTATGATCTGGTGATATTATGTAACCCGAACAATCCGACTTCGTCCGCTCTCAAAATGCCTGAGATCCAGACCATTCTGGACTGCTGCCGGGAGGCTGGCTCTTTCTTGATGATCGATGAGACTTACGTTGAATTTGCACCGGATATTAATGAAATTTCTTCCATGTCTCTGATCAGCAGTTTTGATAATCTGATGATTCTCCGTGGCGTATCCAAATTTTATGCCGCACCTGGTCTCCGCCTCGGCTACGGTGCAACCAGTAACAGCCAGTTTCTTCAGGATCTTCTGCTGATGCAGAACCCATGGAGTCTGAACAGCCTCGGCGCTTACGCTGGTGAGAAGATGCTCCAGGATCAGGAGTATATCCGGAAAACACGAGATCTGATCATCTCTGAACGAGACAAAATGTGCACTGAAATCTCCAAAATCAATGTGCTGACTGTGTATCCTGCTTATGCGAATTTTGTACTGGTAAAGATTGAAAAAAAGGGAGTTACTTCTGCGGATGTGTTTGAATTTCTGATCAAGCAGGGTCTGATGGTGAGAGACTGCTCCAGCTTCAAAGAACTGGGCGGGGAATACTTCCGGTTCTGCATTATGGCTCCGGAAGATAATAAGAGACTGCTTCAAGGAATACAGGATTTCTTTGCATAATGTTTCCTATCCCCACAAGAAGACCATTCACTAAATCGCCAACTCTTATTTCTAAAAATTTTGAGCAGCACAGGATCCCGGCGCAAATGATATTGAATCGTTGCGACTAAGAGCGCACAAAAATAGGGGTGGTGTCCGTGTTCACACGAACATCATCCCCTTTTTTGTACAAGCTTCGGAGTTGCCATGCATCCGTATGAAACTGCCAGTGACAGTTTCATAGGTGACGATCAATATCAATTGCGCCGAAATCCGTCCCTCTTCACACTATTCTTTCAAAATAAGCGCCACAAACACAAGATCTTCTTCCCCCGCATTCTTGATGCCATGTCCATTTCCGTCTGCGCAGAAAGTCACATCACCAACTTCTACCGGATATTCTTTGCCATTATCATTGTAAATGCCTGCCCCTTTTGTCAGATAGTAAGTCTCAGTCTCTCCATGATGCTCATGATATCCGATCTCACATCCAGGTTTTAACGTTACTTCATTGAACATCTTGCAGTACGCGCCGAGCTGTTCACCTTTGATCAGTTCTTCCTTCAGGATATAGCCTGCGCCACCCGCTACATTTTCTGCTTTGATTGGTTGTCTTTCTGATTTCTTTGTCATGACTCTTTTCCTCCTGTCTGATCAGATTTCTTTATCTGTCATTGTGACACGATTATTGAATTGCGTCAAGTGCCGCAGAAATATCTGCAATCAGATCCTCTTTATCTTCAAGTCCCAGACTGATACGAATCAGTTCTGCCGGAACTCCTGCTTCTTTTAACTGCTCATCATTCATCTGGCGATGTGTGGATGTTGCCGGGTTCAGGCAACAGGTTCTCGCATCTGCCACATGGGTTTCAATCGCTCCAAGCTTCAGATTCTGCATGAATACGGAAGCAGCTTCTCTTCCACCTTTCAATCCGAAAGATACCACTCCACAGCCCCCGTCTGGCATGTATTTCTTTGCTCTTTCATAGTATTTGTTAGATGGAAGTCCCGGATAATTGACATAAGCAACCTTTGGGTGCTGCTCCAGAAATTCTGCGACAGCCTGTCCGTTCTCCACGTGTCTTGGCATACGCACATGAAGAGATTCCAGTCCGAGATTCAGGATAAATGCATTCTGTGGTGCCTGGATCGATCCGAGATCACGCATCAACTGAGAAGTACATTTTGTGATAAATGCGCCTTCTTTTCCGAATTTCTCAGCATAGGTAATTCCATGATAGCTTTCATCCGGTGTGCAAAGTCCGGGATATTTATCTGCATGAGCCATCCAGTCAAATTTACCACTGTCTACGATTGCTCCACCGACTGCTGCTCCATGTCCATCCATATATTTTGTAGTCGAATGTGTCACAATATCTGCTCCCCATTCGATCGGATGACAGTTGACCGGTGTCGGGAAGGTATTATCCACGATCAGCGGTACACCATGCGCATGTGCAACCTTTGCAAAAAGCTCAATATCCAGAACAGTAAGTGCCGGATTGGCAATCGTCTCACCAAACATCAGCTTTGTATTTGGCTGGAATGCCGCATTTAATTCTTCTTCTGTTGCATCCGGAGAAACAAATGTTGCGTCAATTCCCATTTTCTTCATTGTCACACTGATCAGATTGAAGGTTCCACCATAAATCGAAGAGGAAGCCACAATATGATCTCCTGCTTCACAGATATTGAACATAGCAAAGAAATTCGCTGCCTGTCCGGAAGAAGTCAACATTGCAGCTGTTCCGCCTTCCATCGCCGCGATTTTTGCCGCTACGTGGTCGTTAGTCGGATTCTGCAGACGGGTGTAGAAATATCCGGATGCTTCCAGATCAAATAATTTTCCCATATCTTCACTTGTATTGTATTTGAATGTCGTAGACTGAATGATCGGAACCTGTCTCGGCTCTCCATTTCCAGGTGTATATCCTCCCTGCACGCATTTTGTTCCCATATGATAAGTATTCATGAGAAAGTTCCTCCTTTTTCTTTTACACATTTCCTCTAATGTATATTCATTAAGTATGTTTTCTATTATAGCAGAAAACGGGAGATTTTGTTTAAAAATCTCCCGTTTGTTTTATATTTTTCGCAGAATATGCAGTTTTTCTTTTATTTTCCTCTTACGGTTTACATCTCCCACACGGGCTATACCCCTCTTTAATCAGTTCTTCTCTTGAACCTGTAAATGTTTTTTTATTTCCTTCTTTGATATCTTTTACTCCTGAGCACTCCGACGTATGGAACTTCTTTGTATTTTCATTCAACACATACGTCTTTTTCTCTGTATTTCCACTGGTTTTTCCCGTACCCGCTGACGCATCCTCATCGGAAAGCACTGCCTTTCCCGTTGCATAATCAATCGTAATTCCCGGCTGTACATTATAGACATACACATTAAATTTCACACCTTCTCCATGATCCTCCACGGATTCTGCTTCCATTAAAACTCCGGATGCAACCAGATTCTCCCCTTCAAATACCGGTGTGACACGATACATTACATGATTATCTGTCTCTTTGATGTAGTCGGCAACCATATTTTCAAATGGCAGCATCCCATCCACATTCATATAGCGGGTTCCTGTAATCAGATTCTTTTCGTTTGCATTTTCTGCCGTCAACTGATAGCCTATCAGATGACAACGGTTGTAAAGATATTTTCCATCCACATTGTCAAATTTTATTGTCTGCCACCCGGACGGTTTCACCTGTCCAATCTTTCCCCTTTTCCCGGTCGGCATCAGATCTGTCCCAATACTGGACGTGGCAACACCGCACCGCCCCAGCTCATCCAGATCACTGTAGCTTTCATAAGACTGATCTGTCAGCTCATCTTCGGTAAAATCCGGTTCATTATCGTCAATCACTACATACGGTATTCCGCTGTATACCGGAATATTATCCAATGTAGCGCTCACCGGCTCCTGGCTGCCACCTGCTGCCGATTCATTTTCTCCGCTACCTGACTGTTTTTCAACTACTGCTGCCTGACTGTTTCCATATGATGCACTTTGCGCATCTGCTCCACCTGTACCACACGCTGTCAGAAACAATGCAAACGTCAGAAGCAGCACACCTCTCATTTTCCCAATTTTCTTCTTCATAGCAATCCCTGCCTGTTGTAAATTTCTTTTGTAATCTTCTCATGGGAGTAACCGGAAAAATCTTTTCTCTCTTCCAGTCTCCATTTGCTTAAATCTACCTCAAAAAATACATCTGCCGGATAATCCCGGTTCCATTTATACAGAACAATCTCTGTAATCTTCCCCTCATATCCAGCCAGATTCTCCCCCTCAACAAAACAGAAATCCTCTTCTTCTGCCTTTTCCAGAAAATTCCGGTCAACCTTCCACATTTTTTCATCCTCCAGTCGCCCTGCGTCCTGTATTTTCTTCCCAGTCCCAGTTTCCCGGCATACCTCTTCTTTTGCTTTAAAGACCTCTTTAAAAAGCTTATCTGCCTCCGGCGCCATCCAGAGCACATTCCCTCTCGTCATCTCAAGAATATCCTCTGACACCATCCGGTCCCGGCTCACTCTCCTGCCATTAAAGCATATCCCCATCCGGTTATCCACACATACAATAGTTTTCACACTATAAAACTCCTTCCCCACAATTCCAGCCAATATCCGAAATTCTCTACACAGATTCACATTCTTTTGCCACTGTAGCGTCCGTCTCGTCCCTGCATTTTCCATAACACAAACAGGCAGAGAATCCAATCCCTGCCTGTCCGCATTCATAACATCTTATTCAACTTTCGCAATATCAATCAGTGTAAGCTGACGGATATCTGTATTTTCCAGACTTGTCACAAGTGCTCTTGCCGTATCCATAGCTGTCAGTACATTGACACCTGTCTCGATTGCATTACGACGGATTACAAATCCATCTCGTGCATGATCTGCTCCCTGCGGAGGAGTATCAATTACAAGGTCGATCTCGTGTCCAAGAATCAGATCCATCAGATTCGGTGATTCCTGCTCAATCTTATTGACCGGAATTGCTTTTACGCCGCCTTCTTTTAATGCATCAGCTGTACCGCGTGTTGCAAAGATGCGGTAGCCAAGTGCCTCAAATCTGCGTCCGATCTCAACAGCCTCTCCCTTATCCTCATCACGAACAGTCATGATCATGTTCTTATATTTTGGAAGGTTGATTCCAGCTCCAAGGAACGCTTTGTAAAGTGCCTCGTTAAATGTAGTTGCAATTCCCAGACACTCACCTGTAGATTTCATTTCCGGTCCAAGGCTGATATCTGCACCACGGATCTTCTCAAATGAGAATACCGGCATCTTGATTGCAATATAATCAGCTTCTTTCTGAAGTCCCGGTGTGTAACCCATTTCTCTGATCTTATGTCCGATGATCGCTCTTGTAGCAAGCGGAACGATCGGGATACCTGTTACCTTACTGATATAAGGAACGGTACGACTTGAACGTGGGTTTACTTCGATGACATAAACATCTTCGCCACATACGATGAACTGGATGTTGATCATACCAATTACGTGAAGGGCTTTTGCAAGACGCTTTGTATATTCTTCAATTTTACGCTTTGTCACTTCGGAAATGCTCTGCGCAGGATATACAGAAATACTGTCACCAGAATGGATTCCGGCACGCTCAATATGTTCCATAATACCAGGAATCAGAATGTCTGTTCCGTCACATACTGCATCGACCTCAATTTCTTTACCGACCAGATATTTATCAACCAGAATCGGGTGATCCTGTGCAATACGGTTGATGATTCCGATAAATTCATCAATATCATGATCGTTGATTGCAATCTGCATTCCCTGTCCGCCAAGTACATAAGAAGGACGAACCAGTACCGGATATCCGAGACGGTTGGCAACCTCTTTTGCTTCTTCAGCGGTAAATACTGTATCTCCCTTCGGACGTGGAATATTGCACTGTGCAAGGATCTCGTCAAAGAGCTCTCTGTCCTCTGCGGCATCTACATCTTCTGCGGAAGTTCCAAGAATCGGCACTCCCATCTTCATCAGGGATTCTGTTAATTTGATCGCAGTCTGTCCACCAAACTGAACAACTGCTCCGTCCGGTTTTTCCAGGTCTACAATGCTCTCTACATCTTCCGGAGTAAGTGGTTCGAAATACAGCTTATCTGCGATATCGAAATCGGTACTTACAGTTTCCGGGTTGTTATTTACGATAATAGTCTCGTATCCTTCTTTTGCAAATGCCCATGTACAATGTACAGAACAGAAGTCGAACTCGATACCCTGTCCGATACGGATCGGTCCTGATCCAAGTACTAGAACTTTCTTTTTGCCGGAAGTCTCTTCTACTTCGTTCTGGCTTCCGAATACAGAATAATAATATGGAGTCTCTGCCGCGAACTCAGCCGCACAGGTATCAACCATCTTGTATGCTGCAACGATTCCGTTCGCATGACGCATATCGTGGATTTCTCTCTCATCATTTCCGGTCAGTCGTGCAATAACATTATCCGGGAATTCAATACGTTTTGCTTCTTTCAGAAGTTCCGGTGTGAGTTCCTGTGTCTTCAGAGCCTGTTCCATCTCAACAAGGATTGCGATCTTGTCGATGAACCATTTGTCGATCTTTGTGATCGCATGGATCTCGTCATAAGAGATTCCTTTGCGGAGTGCTTCTGCGATCATCCAGATTCTGCGGTCATCTACGATTTCCAGTTTTTCCAGAATTTCTTCTTTGGAAAGTGCTGAGAAATCATAAGAAAGCAGGCAGTCTACATGCTGCTCCAGAGAACGGATTGCTTTCATAAGAGCTCCTTCAAAGTTATCGCAAATACTCATAACTTCTCCGGTAGCTTTCATCTGTGTCGTCAACGTTCTCTTTGCACTGATAAATTTATCGAACGGAAGTCTCGGCATCTTAACAACACAGTAGTCAAGCATTGGCTCGAAGCTTGCATAAGTTTTCTTTGTAACTGCATTCTTGATCTCGTCCAGTGTATATCCAAGGGCAATCTTTGCAGCAACTTTTGCGATCGGGTATCCTGTCGCTTTGGAAGCCAGTGCAGAAGAACGGCTTACACGCGGGTTTACCTCAATTACACAATATTCAAAAGAGTCTGGATGTAATGCGTATTGTACGTTACATCCACCAGTAATATTCAGTTCTGTAATGATATTCAGTGCCGAAGTACGCAGCATCTGATATTCTTTATCTCCAAGAGTCTGGGAAGGTGCAACAACGATACTGTCACCGGTATGAACTCCGACCGGATCAATATTTTCCATATTACATACAGTAATACAGTTTCCAGCACTGTCTCGCATTACTTCGTACTCGATTTCTTTCCATCCTGCAATGCAGCGTTCTACAAGAACCTGTCCTACACGTGACAGACGGAGTCCGTTCTCAAGGATTTCTTCCAATTGTTCCTGATCATGTGCGATACCACCACCGCTTCCGCCGAGGGTATATGCCGGACGAAGAACAACAGGATATCCGATCTTATCTGCAAACGCGACACCATCTTCTATATTTTCAACGACCAGTGAAGCTGCAACCGGCTCACCGATCTTTTCCATGGTATCTTTAAATTCCAGACGGTCTTCTGCTTTCTTGATGGTTTCCGCCGTTGTACCGATCAGTCTCACATTATGTTCCTTAAGGAATCCTGCTTCTTCCAGCTCCATTGCAAGGTTCAGTCCGGCCTGGCCTCCAAGGGTAGGAAGTACGCTGTCCGGTTTTTCTTTAAGGATCAGCTGTTCTACAACTTCTACCGTAAGTGGTTCGATATAAACGCGGTCTGCAATATCTTTGTCTGTCATAATCGTTGCCGGGTTCGAATTCAGAAGTACAACTTCAAGTCCTTCTTCCTTCAGTGAACGGCATGCCTGTGTTCCGGCATAGTCAAATTCTGCTGCCTGTCCGATTACGATTGGACCGGAACCAATAACTAATACTTTCTTTATGTCTTTATTTCTTGGCATTATTTTGTTCCTCCCATCATATCCATAAATCTGTCAAACAAGTAACCAGAATCCTGTGGTCCCGGGCAAGCTTCCGGATGGAACTGTACTGTGAAAATATTCTTTCCAACGTATGACATTCCTTCGTTTGTATTGTCATTTACGTTCACAAATGCAGGTACTGCAACGCTTTCCGGAATGCTATCAGCATCTACAGCATAACCATGGTTCTGGGAAGAAATATAAACTCTTCCTGTCTGCAGATCTTTTACCGGATGGTTTCCGCCCCTGTGTCCGTATTTCAACTTATAGGTCTTACCACCGTTGGCGAGTGCCATCAGCTGATGTCCCAGACAGATTGCAAAGATTGGGATCTCTGAATCGTATAATTTTCTGATTTCTTTAATAATGGAAGTGCAATCCGCCGGATCGCCAGGTCCGTTCGACAGCATGATACCGTCCGGATTTGCGGAAATGATCTCTTCTGCAGGTGTATTTGCCGGGTAAACGGTAACTTCACATCCACGATCATTTAAAGACCTTGCAATGTTGTTCTTAGCACCAAAGTCCATCAATGCAACTTTTGGTCCATTGCCTTCTAAGACATATTTTTCACTGCAAGTTACTTTGGAAACTACATCTCCTACTTTGTATGCATGAAGTTTCGGAAGTACCTCGTCCAGATTGTAATTTTCATTCGTTGTGATCATACCATTCATTGTACCCTTTTCGCGGAGGATTTTGGTAAGTGCTCTGGTATCAATTCCTGCAATTCCCGGAATATCCTGTTCTTTCAGGAAATCCTGAATTGTACCTTCACAACGGAAGTTGCTTGGCATTCTGGACAATTCTCTTACAATATAACCATCCGGCCACGCCTTCTTGGACTCCATATCCGGTGTAATACCATAGTTTCCGATCAGCGGATATGTCATGACAACGGCCTGTCCGGCGTAAGAAGGGTCTGTCAGCACCTCTAAGTATCCAGTCATTGAAGTATTGAATACAATCTCACTAATCATATCTTTTGTTGAGCCGATGCTTGTGCCTTCAAACACAGTTCCGTCTTCTAAAATTAGAAACGCTTTCATATGTTCACCTTATCCCTTCGTAATACTCTTTTATTCTCAAAAAAGGGGCACTCTTGGAGTCTTTTCAATTCCAGAGCGCCCACACTTTCTCAAATTGTAAAAAGTTTACCATATCTGGTTACAGATTTCAATACCTATTTTTTATGTTTATTTTAAAGTGTAATTTTTTTAAAAAAGAGTTGCTTTTATTCAAAAATTTGATATAATATAATTCGTGACTGCGAAAGCAGTACGAATGCTGGAATAGCTCAGTCGGTAGAGCACTTCACTCGTAATGAAGGGGTCGTCGGTTCAAGTCCGATTTCCAGCTTAGTGATCAGAGAAAAAGGGAGTGCCTGTTTATCAGACATTCCCTTTTTGTATCCGGCAGAAATGCCTGTGATACCTTCACTGACTGTCCTATCGACCGGACATCTGTTTTTCCTGTTCTTCGATCATTTTCTTGACCATATAACCTCCGACAGATCCGTTCTGTCTTGAAGTTAAGTCTCCGTTGTACCCGTCTGATAACGGTACTCCCAGTTCGCTTGCAACCTCGTATTTAAATTTGTCCAGTGCACCTTTTGCTTCTGGCACGGCTGCTCTGTTTGATGAACGACTTGCCATATTCATTTCCTCCTTTTTTGTAACATTTTGTTTTGTGTTACGCTCCTAGTATATGGAGAATAAATTCAGATTACACTGGGAGGTTTTGTTAATTTTAGCATTTTTTATTTTGCAGTAATCTGCACCAGATGAGTATGAAACATTTTAAACTGAAGCATGACACATTTGGTATTCCTTGCATAAAAGCAGACTTTGGGAGAAAACTTAGATCATAATATAAAATCCAAGTCAGGACAATTCTGCAATTCTGGATACACCTACATAAATTTCGGAAATTTTATACCATGTACGGTAATCAACAGTTCCGGTTACCGGAAGCCCGAACACCGACTGGAATTTTCTGACGGACGATGCTGTTGCCGGACCATAAATACCGTCAACTGTGATTTTCGGAATTGCCGGGTATGCACCAGCAATAACATTTAGCTGTTCCTGCATTTGCCGGACTTTTGTGCCAGAAGAGCCCTGGGAAAGGGTATACCCTGGCCATGAAGACGGAATGCCTGAAATTTCTTCAGCGGTATTGATGTATATATCATCTCCGTAATAATAGCGGAGGATTTCCGACGGAGAATACCCCTGATCACCAAGTGCTTTAGAACCCCATTGGGTCATCCAGTTCGGACACTGAACCTGTCTTCCGTCACAGTATTGTGTCAGAATCGGCTGCCTTACATTCGGTCTGGAAAGATAATCTGCAAACAGTTCGTCCACCACTGTAGAAATGGAGTCAAAAACATTTCGTTCCGGAATCCATTTGTGATCAAAAGCCGTAGAAGATGTAATTGTGAAATCATAGCCCTGATTGCGATACCATTCGGTATAAACCCGGTTCAGCGTAAAAGACATGATTGCCAGTACATTTGCCCGGATCGTATTTTCCGGCCATGTTGCATAGATTTCACTGGAAGCAACATTTTTGATATAATCTTTATATTTTACATAATAATTCTGTGCGGTAGAATCGCGTGGTGAGCCATTATGAACAACAATGTATTCCGGCACGACAACTCTGCTTAGCACAATCTCACCGGTTTCGTTTACCGGCTTGATCTCGTTTTCCGGGATTTTCGGCGGATACACACCGTACAGAGTATGTGCAGGAATCACAAAGATTTCCGGGGTCTGGTCTTCCGTGACAAGTGGACGCAGACGAATCTTCTGAATTGCCGTCACACCGGCCAGTATTTCCGTTCCTGCGATGTTGACCGGCTCGAATCCCGGAGCGTTTACTTCCAGGGTATATTCCGCATATGGCTGTTCTTCATTTGTTGCATCCAGGCTATACTCCACAGGCGGTGCGTCAAGCTCAATGGTTTCACTTTGTCCGGAGCTATCGGTTGTCAGTTCTTCCAGTGTGTTTTCAGGAATACCTGTATAGGAAATACGGATTGACGCATCTGGGACAGGAAAAGAATCAATAGACGAAGTAATCTGTATCTGCAAATTTCCCCGATCAGAAGTCTGCATGGCTTTCAAAAATCTCATATCTGATATCCTCAAGGCTTTTTATACTGTCAGAAACATTATATGTAAAAAATGTCCGTGTTGTGCAAAAATGAAGGGTATGTTATGATGAAACATACAGATGAGTATTTGGAGGAATTAAATAGATTATGCGAAAAAAGATGCATCAAACAGGGAAATTTTTTCCGTTCATTCTTTTGGGACTTGGCTGTCTCTGTCTTATATCCGGAGGAATCCTGATCGGCAGACAAATGTCAGCCACTCCGAAAGCAGAGAGTTCCGCGCCGGAAGAAGTTCCTTATGAACAGGAAAAAATTACTGATGCAGAGGTTACCGGAGAATTCTACTATGAACAGCTTTCTGATGAAGAGCAAACGGTTTACCGAGAAATTCTTCAGGGTATCCAGGAAAATAAAAAAGAAATTTATCTGCATTGCAGCAACGCGAATACTGCAAATGAAGTATTTCAGAATGTGTTAAATGACAGACCGGAAATTTTCTGGTGTGATGGAAATGCAACTTCCACAGAATATTCTCATTCTGAAGGCCAGAGCCGATATGTAGTAATAGAACCCAATTATCTTTATGAGGGAGAAGAAAAAGAACAACGGAATCAGGAGATTGAATCGGCAAGAGCCACCTGTCTTTCTGGCATTTCAGACCTTTCAGATGAATACGAAAAGATAAAATACATTTACACCTATCTCATAGATAACGTAGATTATGATCTTGATGCACCGGATAACCAGAATATTTACAGTGCTCTTGTCGGAAAAAGATCGGTTTGTGCCGGCTATGCAAAAAGCTGCCAGTATCTGCTGCAACAACTGGGTATTTACTGTATCTATGTAACCGGACGGACTACAGATCCAAATGGAGGCATCGCAGACCATGCATGGAATATTGTTCAGTGCAATGGTCAATATTATTATGTAGATGCAACCTGGGGAGATCCGATTTTTCTCGGCGAAGATAATGGCTATCAGATACCGAACCTGATTGCTTACGATTATCTCTGCTGCAGCGAAAAAGAGCTAGAAAAAACACATATGATCAGCACGGACTATGTATATCCGTCATGTCAGTCTGAAAATCTGAACTATTATCAAATGAACGGCATGTATTATGATACCTATGAACCTGGTATGCTGCGAGAAGTGATCGACAGATCGATTGAGAGCCAGGAGGCTTATACGATATTTAAAATGTCAGATGATGCAGTCTATCAGGAGGTCGTGGATGAAATGCATGAAACCCTCATGGAAGAAGGTGCAGGATACCTGGGTGAGCTATATGGACTTTGGCAGGTTTCTTATTCATACAGTGAAGAAGCATCCCTTAACAAATTTATTATTTACTGGTTTTATGAATAAAAAGATAGTGGGCAGAACAATTCGCCCACTATCTTTTTATCTACAACGTCGTTTCCAGATTGTTTCCCGAAACGTATGCCGCAAGCTTTTCACCAAGCAGTTTATATTTTTCGCCTTCTAACAGTGGATCTTCCCTCAGGATTTCCCCCGATGCTTCTCCTGCTTTTTTCAGAAGCTCCGAATCCTGGAACACATCTCCGATCCGGAAATCCATTAATCCGCTTTGCCGGATTCCAAAAAGATCTCCTGGTCCCCGAAGCTTCAGATCTTCATTCGCAATAAAAAATCCATCATTGGATTTGTTCAGGATCTCAAGTCGTTTTTTTGTCTCTTTCGTCTTCGAACCACTCATAAAAATACAATAGGACTGGTGTCTGCCACGTCCTACGCGCCCGCGGAGCTGATGAAGCTGCGCCAGCCCAAAACGCTCAGCATTCTCCACCATGATCACCGTAGCATTCGGCACATTGATACCAACCTCGATAACTGTTGTCGACACCAGGACCTGGATCTCATTCTTTGCAAATGCTCCCATGATCTCGTCTTTTTCTGCCTGTTTCATCCGCCCATGAAGCGCAGCGATCCGGATCTTGTCACCCATCTCACTTTGCAGAAGCTGCGCATAGTCAAGAACATTCTCTGCATCCATTGCCTCGCTCTCTTCTACCATCGGACAAATCACATAGCACTGTCTTCCTTCGGCGACCTGCTTCTGCATAAAGCGGTAAGCAGTCGGTCGGTAACTGGTATCCACCACACAGTTCTTGATTGGCAGACGGTTTGCCGGAAGTTCATCAATCACCGAAATATCCAGATCTCCATATAAAATGATTGCCAGTGTTCGAGGAATCGGTGTCGCACTCATTACAAGAATATGAGGAATTTGTCCTTTCCCGGCAAGTGCCTCTCTCTGACGGACACCAAATCGGTGCTGTTCATCGGTAACAACAAGTGCCAGATTCTGGTATTCCACCTTCTCCTGAATCAGTGCATGGGTTCCCAGAACAATCTGCACTTCTCCCGCAGCAATCCTCTGATAAGCTTCCCTTTTTTCCTTTGCTGTCATCGATCCGGTCAAGAGCTCGGTTTTCACCGGAATCTGATACTTTTCCAGCATCTCTATGATTGATTCGTAATGCTGCTTGGCCAGAACTTCTGTCGGAGCCATCATTGCGCCCTGATAACCGTTCAGTGCCGCCAGAAGAAGAGCCAGAAGCGCTACTATTGTCTTACCAGAGCCAACATCCCCCTGGATCAGGCGTGACATCACTAGCTTTCCGCACATCTCCTCCTGGATCTGTTCCCAGACTTTCTTCTGTGCTCCGGTCAGTTCATATGGCAGATTTGCAAGAAAGCGGTCGATTTCCGACCGCCTTTTTATCACAAATCCATTTTCGGCACGCTCATTTCGCTCCCTCGTCCTGCGAAGAGCAAGCACGAAAACTAAAAATTCTTCAAATACAAGTCTCTCTCTTGCATGGTAGAATTCTGCCTTATCCAGTGGAAAATGTATCCCGCGGATCGCATAGTTATACTCAGCCAGATGATATCGAAGGCGCAGATCTTTCGGTAGATCATCAGAGACGAGATCCAGATATTCCATCGCACCTTTAACCGCTTTTGCTACCGCATTGTTCGTCATACCGGCAGTTAACGGATAAATTGGCTGAAGAGTTCCACACTTTTTATCGTAACTATCCGGTGGTGAAAATAACTCTGGATGCTCCATAATCAGCTGATCCTTTTTTGAAACTACCCGTCCTCTTATGATAACCGGCATTCCCTGCTTCAATGTATTACGCAGAAATGGCATACGAAACCAGATCACCTTCAAAGTACCAGTCAGATCTTTTACGTATGCTGTCGTAATCTGCATACGCTTTCCTCCTCCAACCTGTACTCTTCCGTATATCACGCCTTTTACCGTGCTGATCTTTCCTTCTTCCAGCTCTCCTACGCTTACCGGCTCTTCATATACATCATATCCTCTGGGATAATAACGGAGCAGATCGCCGATGGTAAAAATTCCCATCTTGTGAAACAGTTCCTCGGTTTTTGCCCCGATTCCTTTCAGGTTACGGATTTCTGACTGCTCATTCATAAGCCTATTCTACCGCCAACACATAGTAATAAATCGGCTGTCCGCCCATGTGTGCATCTACGTCCATATCCGGATATAATTCTTCAATCTCTGCTGTCAGCTTTTCTGCTTCTTCTTCGGAAACTTCTTCTCCATAATAGAGACTGATCAGTTCAGAATCATCATTTACCAGCTGTGCCAGCATGTCCTTTGTAGTACCATCGACAGACTTGCCAACTGCAAGGATACCTGCATCACCAATTCCCATGATATCACCTTCATGTATTTCTTTATCATCGATGTGGGTATCACGGACAGCATAAGTCACCTGACCTGTCTTTACACATTTGATCGCTTCCAGCATCGTCTCTTCATTTGTATCCACATCTTCTTCTGTATTGTAATTCAGAACTGCTGTGATTCCCTGCGGAACGGTCTTTGTCGGAATTACGATAATATCCTTGTCTTCTGTCAAATCACGCGCCTGATTTGCAGCCATTACGATATTCTTATTATTCGGAAGAATGTAAATATAGTCTGCATTTACATAATCGATCGCTGTCAGCATATCCTCCGTACTCGGGTTCATGGTCTGACCACCCTCGATAATGTAGTCCACGCCAAGTTCTTTGAAGATTTCATTTAATCCTTCTCCGATCGAAACAGCAATAAATCCGACCTTTTTACGTGGCTCTTTGGCTTTTTCTTTCTCTTTCTGGGCTGCTGCAAGCTTTTCTGCATCTTTGATCAGCTTTTCCTGATGCTCTTCACGCATATTATCAATCTTCATACGGGATAACTGTCCATAAGTAAGTGCTTTCTGGATTGCAAGTCCCGGATCGTTCGTATGAACATGTATCTTAACAACGTCTTCATCTGCTACACATACGATAGAATCACCAATCGATTCCAGATAAGCCTTAAATTCTATTTCATCCTTTTCTGTAAATTCTTTATCCAGAAGAATAATAAATTCGGTACAGTATCCAAATTTGATATCCACTGTACCCTCAGTTTCAACCTTTGTTGCATTAACAGCCTGAGGAGTTGGTGCAAGTGCGCTGTAGTCAATCTCTTTACCGAGGAATGCATCATATGCCCCGCGCAGTACTTCCAGAAGTCCCTGTCCGCCGGAATCTACAACACCTGCCTCCTTTAATACAGGAAGCATATCCGGAGTCTTTGCCAGAACAGTCTCTGCCTCTTCAATCAGCTTCGGGAGAAATTCTTCCAGATCATCTGTCTCCTCTGCAAGTGTCTGAGCCTTTTCAGCCACCCCTTTTGCAACGGTAAGAATCGTACCTTCTTTCGGCTTCATAACAGCCTTATATGCTGTCTCTTTTGCACGTACAGCTGCTCTTGCAAGTGCAGGTACATCAATTTCGCTTTCCGTCTTGATGGATTTTGTGAATCCGCGGAGCAGCTGGGATAGAATAACACCGGAGTTACCTCTTGCACCACGGAGAGAACCGGATGAAATTGCCTTCGCAAGAGAAGCCATATCCATGCCTTCCAGTGCAGTTACTTCTTTCGCTGCCGCCATAATTGTCATAGACATATTGGTTCCTGTATCACCATCCGGTACAGGGAACACGTTCAGTTCATTGATATATTCCTTTTTTGCTTCTATATTCTGTGCGCCTGCAAGAAACATCTTCGCAAGCAGTTCTACATCGATACTCTTTGTTGCCACAACAAGTTCCTCCTTAATTAGTCGATCACGCGGACGCCTTCGATATAGATGTTGATCTTATCGACGCTCATACCTGTAAATTCTTCAACTTTATACTTCACGTTGCTGATCAGATTGTCTGTTACTGCTGAAATACTTACTCCGTAAGCTACGACCACATGAAAATTAAGTGTAATCTTATTCTCATCAGAGATTCCGACCTGGATTCCCTTTGTAAGGCTTTCTTTTTTCAAAAGTTTTACCAGACCATCTTTCATGCTGACAGCTGCCATACCGACAATTCCAAAACATTCAACTGCTACAGATCCTGCATATTTTGCGATCACTTCCGGATCGATCGTGATGATTCCTAAATCAGTACTCATACTTCCCTTCATATGCCATCCTCCAATTCTCAAAATTCATATCAATAAATCTATTTTTAAACGTTGAAAATATTATACTCTATTTCCAATGCTTTTACAACCAATGCAGCCCGATAATCAGGCATGCTGACACCTGCCTGATTATACGGCAGCTCACTTAACAGTTCACTGTCGTACATTCGCCAAATACAGATCCAATCAGATTTTTGTGCGAGCACAAATCTGGACAGTTCCGTATTTGTCTCATCGTATACGCAAAAAACCGAAGCTTAAAAGCTTCGGTTCTCATCATTCCGCTCAGATTAAGCTCTTTCAACGCGTCCGGATTTCAGGCAGCTTGTACATACGTACATTTTCTGTGTTCCGCCGTTTTCCGTTTTAACTCTAACGGATTTTACGTTAGATTTCCACATCTTAGATGATCTTCTATGAGAGTGACTTACGTTATTTCCGAAATGAGCACCCTTTTCACAAATAGCACATTTAGCCATGATTGCACCTCCTAACGATCTGAAATGTCCGCTTACAAATCTTGCAGACTCACAACAATAGTTATTTTAACAGAAACTTTTAACAATTGCAAGTATTTTTTTATCTTTTATGCATTTTTTTCATCATCATCTGTTCTGTAATAACCTTCATACTTATAAGAACCATAGTATTTATTATAATATCTCTTCTGATTCTTCTGTTCCACTTTATTAAGCACAACACCCAAAACAGAAGCACCAGAGTTCTCCAACTGGTCTTTTACATTCTGTGCCAGACGATATTTCGTTTTTCCCGCTTCCACAACCATAATAGCTCCGTCACTTAGACGTCCTATAATTGCAGCATCAATAACAACACCAAGCGGCGGACAGTCAATAATAATGTAGTCATATACGTTCTTCATGGATTCCAGCATCCCTGAAAATCTCTTGGATTCCAGAAGTTCTGTCGGATTCGGAGCCTGCGGACCTGATAAAAGAATGTGGAACTTCGGAATGTTTGTAGCGACAATCACATCCGCAAGCACACACTGTCCGGAAAGGAAATGGGAGAGCCCTTTCTCCACACCGGTAATACCAAGTCTTGATGCCATAACCGATTTTCGAATATCCGCATCTACCAGAATCACTGATTTTCCCATATCGGCAATAGACTCAGCCAAGGAAACGGAAACAGAAGTCTTCCCCTCTCCAGGCACACAACTAGTTACAAGTATAACCCGCTTATCATCTCCGCAAAACTGCAGATTGGTACGCAGCGTACGAACTGCTTCACGAGTTGCATAACTCTTCTTCTCAATTGAAAGATTAACCTTTTTCACCAAAACACCTGCTTTCTTTATCTACTCTTCCATATCCGTCTCGGATTCTCTACAAAAATTTTTTCTACATAATCCTGTCCCATTTTTTTCTCCACATGGCTCGCACATTTTCCAAGATTCATCTTACGAGTGCTCAGATTATGTGCATCAGAGGCAATAAAATCAACAAGATCGTTTTTCATAAGAGTAGCACAAAATTTTTTTATCTTGTGCCCTTCATATCCCAGTACGGCATCTGCATTCACCTGGATCTTAGCTCCAAGTGTTCTCAGTTCCAGAATCTTTTCCAGTTCCTGACAGCAAAAATACCTTTCAACATGTGCAATGATCGGCTGATATCCTCTGACGATCAATTCATAAATATAATTGCGAATTGTTATAAAACTATCATTTGTTGAAAACTCCGTCAGAACATATTTCCCGCCAAGCATTGTCGGGCGAAGCTTATTATCCAGATGATAGATCATCTGATCATTTCTATAATACTCACAGCCAAGTCGAAGGCCTATTCCAATTTCCACTGCATAGGTGCGCATTTTGCGATATACACTTATCACCTTGCTCATGGAAGGTTCGAACATCTCCGGTCTGTAATGCGGGGTTGCAATCATATAACGCACTCCCTGCTTATATGCTTCCCTAATCATCGCCTTAGAAGTTTCCATATCCGTCGCCCCATCATCCACTCCCGGAAGAATATGGCAATGTATATCTACCAACATAAAACGTATCTCTCCTGTCAAAAAGAAAACGCCCCTCACGGTGTTCACCGCCGCAAAGAAGCGTTTCCAACATATTGCTACTAATTAACAGCTTTTTTTCTTAAGAGCAAGGGCTGCTACTGCCGCTGTCAGTCCAAGTACTGCTACTGTAGATACAGATGTAGCACTTGTAGCCGGTGAAGTTGTTGCTGTTGAAAAAGTTGTCTTATCAACAACAAAAGCTACCGGTGAAAGAGAGTTAAATACACCTGTCGCTGATCCATCAGCAACTGTTGTAGGGATCTTCTCCCACTCAGATGCGTTTGCTTTGTAATGCAGGATCTGTACTTTCGTAGAAGCTGTCACACCTCTCATAGCAAAGTTGATCGTAAGCGGGAATGCAGTTCCTTCCGGAGCTCTCACTTCTTTGATATCAACAACTACCATATTCTCATTGTAAGCATCTCCGAGTACTTCTTTCAGCTTTGCTTCTGTCTTAATCTCATTAACCGCATCACTATATTCTGCCGGAATATCAGATGTAATGGTAATACCTTCAACTGGCTTACCGTCTTTATCTGTAGCACTGTTGACACCTGTGACAACTGTAGAAGCTGCCGGGCTCGGTTCAGCAAATACGGTCATTCCGATGCAGGCTACCATAGCTGCAATAAGACCAACTGTTTTTAAGATTTTTGACTTCATATCGTTCGACCTCCTCACATAGTTTATTAGATATTCGCCATATCATTGTTCAGTATACTACTATTACAATAATTTGTAAAATAAATTCAAAACTATTTTTTTTAATTCTTTGTTATCTACAAGATACTGGGCGTGACCATCTTTTGAAATGATCTCTCCCGGAACCTTTACAATATCTTCAGAAATCTTATAGTCTGCAAGTTCCTCCAACTCTTCTGCTGTCAGATTGGTTGTCATATACTCATCCAGATTCTGATACAAAGAGAGATATTCTGTTTTATCGTCGATCCCTTGCATTTTTTCTATAAGTGCTTCCATAAACTGGGATTGTCGTTCCATGCGCTGATTATTACTGTCCAACACTTCAATATCACGCTTACGGACGTATTTTTCAGCCAGCTCACCATTCAATGTGATAGTTGCACCCTTTTCAAAGGAAGGATCAATTGCCGTATAATCTTCAGGTACTGTAACTGTAATGCCACCTACCGCATCCGTTGCAGCCACAAGCCCATCCAGAGTCAGTGAAAGATAAGAATCCACGTCTACACCATATAAAAGCTCTGATACTTTTCCGGCTGTGAGCTGGCAGCTTCTTTCCTCACCATCGCCATAGGCATACTGAAGGGCAATCTGCCCATCTTCTGTCATCAGCTTATTGCCTGTCACATCATAAATATCGATATCAATCATAGAATCTCTTGAAATCTGCAGAATCTGTGCAGTCTTTTCTACCTTATTAATTACAAGAAGATTCAAACTGTCACTCTGTCCGTTTTCTCCGGGATTATTTCCAAGATCCGCTTTTTCATCCTTATCTACACCCATAAATAAAATTGTCTTGATATCGGTATTTCGCTTGTATTTTTGTCCATCTTCCTCAACAATCCCGGATTGGTTTGTTTCCTCCTCGGAATCCACAGATGCTTCCTGCTTACCCGGAGTTCCGTTTTTTCCCTTGATCAAGGTAAATGCAACCGCTGCCATTAATCCGGCACAAATTACTGCCAAAATAATAATCCCTATATTCTTATTCTTCATTTGTCAGAACTGCCTCCACCAAAAGCCTATGGTTCGATTCTCCGGTAACGCAAGTACTAAGAGAAAGAATCCTGTCTGTTATTCCTACATTTTCAATGTTGTTGTACCTGTTTCGCATATTTTTTGCATCGGAAAGTGAATTCAGAAATTCCTGTTTCTGACTATCTACCGTGTAATTAAAGGAATTGACCAGATGACGGTCATCATAAATCACAGCAGCGAAAATTCGATATGTCAGAATGTGCTCCGGCGTGTAGATCTCTACCGTTGGATATTTCTCGATATATCCTTCCTCCAGATAACGGTCGAGAGTGTGGAACATGGTATCCACACCTTCTCCCATCTGATGTCCATAGACAACCGTGTTAAAATCCGTGAAATTCTTACTGTTACAAGCCTGTGTAAAAATGGCTCCATCTGCTGCCTCTGCCCTCTCCCAGGTATGTGTCAAATAATAATTGTCATCCTCAAGGTTCTGGCAAATCGGATAATCTACCGTTGTACCATCAATCTTGATCCAGGCGTAAATATCCGGATTTTTTTCCTGAAGTACCGAAAAATCAATGGGAATCTCCGGTTTTGCCTGCTTCGGTTCCTCCTTCTTTTCCTCTTTTGAAGGCGTCACTTTTTCTTTTGCCAGTTTTTTTGCATCATCATATGACTGCTTTGTCTTTGCTGCCATACTGTAATACCAGATCAGATATCCCGCACAGCAAACCGCCACGAGAAGTAATCCTGCGACGATAATCTTTCTCGTCCTTTCCTTCAAGTTTATCTCCTCTTTTCTTCTGGGATTGCAGCAAGCATATGGATTCCAAGATATTTCTTGACATCCTCTTCTGTCATAATTGTATCATCCATAAGATATTTGATCAGAATAATCGCTGCTGCCACAAATGCAAGTCCAAGCCCACCAAGCAATGTATTCTTCTTTGTATTCGGAGAAGAAGGGTTTTGAGGAACCACCGCTTCTTCAACAACCTTCGGTTTATCGCTTGCCATTACATATGCCACCCGCTCAGCTGTTGCATCTGCAAGTTCATTTGCAATCGCCTTTGCTTCTTTTGCATTTTCATCCGTTACCGTAAATCTTAAGATACGGGTATCTGTCTGATTATCTGTCGCGATCATTGATACAAGCTGTTCATAAGAGTAATTCAAATCCAGTTTTTCAATTACTTCCTCAACTACCGGGCGGCTTGTAGCAAGAATTTCAAAGTCAGCAGTAAGCTGTGATCCCATCTGAATGTCTGCAAGAGATGTAACGCTTGTAGTCTTAGTTAAAATGTAAATCATCGATGATGCAGAATACTTTGGCGTAACAAGAAACTTTGTTCCTCCAAAAGCAAGTGTTGCCCCAACAATAAAACACAAGATAAGCAGCCACAGTTTACTCAACATCAAATGAAAGATTTCTCCGAGATCGATTTCAACCTCATCTTCTCTTTGTGTGCCTAACTGTTTTAATTCTTCCATATTCTTTGTCCTTTTCTATCCTTATTCTATTTCCAGAGTTTTTCCGGGTAAATGCCATCCTCTGTCATCTTCTTGAACCCGGCCTGTGCAAGTTCAGTGTCTTCTTTATAAGTAATACCAATCCATTTATCATGGGTTTCCAGAACTTTTACATCTACATTACCTTCTTCCAGAAGATCTCCGACAATGATTGGGAGAAGATACTCTTTCTTGAGCGGATCTCCTGCTTCGTCCTTTAAGAATTCTGTAAATCTCTCATCAAGAACCTTGATGAAATCCGGATAACCTGCCCACATATTCATGGATACATTGGAATCCGGTGTGATCCACTTCTGCACATCTTCGTTATCACAGTGTACACCATCCTCCTGTACACGGATTCCGGTTGTCTCATGGATCTGTTCAAGCATACCGTTCTCATCTACTACGCATACTCCACGGGTAACCGTTCCATTCTCACTGACTGTGTTCTTAAGAATAAATCCAGCCATTCCCATCTGCATCTTATCAGACTGTCCTGCATGCTCTACAAGATACTCATGAAGCAGTTTAAAAGCTTCTTTTCCATAATAATCATCCGCATTGATGATCACAAATGGTTCTTTTACCACATCCTTGCAGCAAAGAACTGCCTGACCGGTGCCCCACGGTTTGGTGCGCCCTTCCGGCACTTCAAATCCTTCCGGAAGATCAGCCAGATCCTGATATACATATTCTACTTCAATCTGATCGCCGATACGGTCACCGATTACAGAACGAAATTCTGCTTCAATGTCTTTTCTGATAATAAATACAACCTTGTCAAATCCTGCTTCTTTTGCATCATAGATGGAATAATCCATGATGATCTCTCCATTCGGGGACATCTTAGCCAGCTGCTTGATGCCGGTACCAAATCTTGATCCAATTCCTGCTGCCATAATAATCAGCGTTGTCTTCATAATTAATCTCCCTCGCTTTTTTCGAAAAACAATACGTTATTAAAATTCCGTTTTTCCAAGAAAAACAGGCTTTTGTAATTATACTTCATAATTTCAGGATTGTCTAGATTGAAACGTTAATCTTTTAATCATATAAATTCCATGGTTCATCAAAATCTGGTGTTACCATCCCCGATTCCGTATTTATATCAAGGTATCCAACCAGCCTATTCGCACTGGGCGTTCCTCCTTCATCCACAATTTTCTGTGCTTCTTCCTCCGATAATTGATAATGCAAAGGAAAATTAAATCCTGTCTCTGTTTCTATGCCTTCGGCATTGTAAATAATATAATATCCTCCATCAGTCAACTGCTCATTATAATGAGCACTAACAATCCTCATTACGTCATCTTTTGTCAACGCTATTTTATTATCTTCTGGTTCTGACATATTAGAAACCTCATTTTCCATAGGTTTTAGCAGTTCCTGGCTATCTACAATAGCTATCTTTTCATTCTTTTCAAATCCACTTACCTGTAATTTCAATATTAGCTTTCCGAGTGCACTTACATCTCGTGACTTATTCCACTCTTTCATATCTAAGCCATCGTTTTTTCCTGTTATCTTCAATAACATCTTGTCTACTGCATCTTCCTGATCAAATACAGGAATATGTGTTTTACGCACCTTTTCTGCGCTTTTCGTCATTCCGATCTTTTCCATCTCATCTGCAATCACAAGAGCATTTGGATACAAACCAAATCCAGACCCCTGAACTGGTTTTTCTTCGCCTGCTACTTTCAAAAATTCACCATTTTCATATAAAACGATAAATGATGTAAATGTCGATCCATTTGCATAAATACACGTAAGGGAATCACTGCTTCCGCAAATATAAATTTTATTATTTATTTTTTTCAAAAAGATATTATCTGCTTCTAAATCACCATATCCAAGGACTGGATACATACACAGATACTCATCCTTTTCAACAATATCACCTGATTCACATTCATACATCTGAATAGAGACACCATTAAGCTGCGTGTCGCTTCTGTCCATATATTCATTATTTTTCAAAACCAGAACCAACAACTCTTCTGCTCCATCACCATCATAATCTCTAATATCCCAGTTTAATACCCCTTGCTGGTCATGCATAATATCAATTCCAAGATAATTCTCTTTTTTCACATAATTAAACGGATATTCTCCCTCTTTACACTGTCCGATTTCTGGAATTAATACTTTGTCAACATAAGTATACAAATTGTATCTTCCCTGCATTTCCTCATCATTTGTATTCTCGATACCTTTTTCAAGAATACTGACTGCTTTTTCTATATTTTCCTGATTCATATAAACATCTGCTAATTTTAAATAAGGTTTTTTCTCCTTTGGCTCTATCTCAATTGCCGCAAGGTATTTTGCCTCTGCATTTTTATAATCCAAATCTTCCAAGTATTTGTCGCCCTGTTCCAGAGATGTTACATACTTTTTAGTTTTATTCTGTTTTAACGCCATCATCGTAGCGATAGTCGCGGCAACAATAAACAATATTACAATAAGAATGATCCAAATAAGTGATTTTTTCTTTTTAACCGGTTTTATTTTTTCTTGTTCGACAGCCGCACCACATGCCGGACAAAATTTCATACTGGAATTTAGTTCTTTTCCACATTTTTTGCAATACATTTTTTCTCCTCCATTTAAAAAATGAGAATTGTGAGCTATTTTCAAGCACCAATTCTCATTTTCATTTAATCGTTTAATAGTAATATCTTCTTGACAAAATACTTGTTAATCCACCACCGAACAAAGACAATAAGAACACTAAAGCAATGAGTACGATCATATAACAGAAATATGATCTAGCGAAGTTCTTAACATTGACATTTTTTGTTCCACCGAATGAAAAAATCAGAATGAGTATAAATCCTACACAAGGAATACCGAATAATAGCTGGTATCCAAAATATCCCCACATGGAAATAGGTGTATAATCTTCTCCACTATCGACTGTTGGCAGCGGTGCCTGTGTAGAATAATTAGGTGAAGCTCCCCTATTTCCTGCCGGAGTTCTCATCTCACTCCCACAGCCTTTACAAAATCTGACACCATCTTCATTCTCTGTTCCACAATTTGGACATCTCATATCAAACCCTCCTAAGTAAGCACATTGAATATACAATCATTTTAATCATTAAAACAATTTCTATATTTTTCTTTACAATTATTCTACATTTATATTCAATTTTCAATATGTGCTAATTATTGTGCTCATATGATTCCCTTATTCGACCGACTTTTTCTTGACCTTTTACTGTAGATTATATTAAGATGTTTTCATGCACACACAATTGCGAGCACAGTATTCTTCAATGGAGATTGTCACAATTCAGAAACGTAGTATCTGCGAAGCTTTTACGGAGTTTTTTGAACTTTTGCCAAAAACAGATTATGCCTTCCTTCCGCTCAGAAAACGCTTTTTTCAAATAAGCTGCACAGTCAGGAAGGGAAAACTGCCGATTCTATCGTGCAGTTTCCTCCGCTGACAATTCGCAGCTTCACACTTTACTTATATTTATTAATAATCTCTTCATAAGATGACAATTGCAATTGAAGGTACTCCTGAGCCGAAATATAACCATTTTTATTCAAATCAGCTTCTTCATATTTTTCTTCCATACCATCATACACCAAAAAAATCTCCTGTGCTCCATCTGACCCGGGTTCAACAATCGGTCGTTCTACTGAAAACAATTCCGGATTTTCATCCCATAACTCACCAAATGTCAAAAACATACATAAGTCTTCAGCATCAAAACTGGACATTTTATTATCTTCTGTGATTTCAAATAATCCATTTTCTTTATCTGTAACTTCTGACCAGTATTTTTCAAATAATTTTTTAAAATCCTTTGACATTTTATATGTGGTATTATAAGAAATCTGATCAAAATTAATATTTGGATCTTGATTAACATTACAGTTTCTAAGCACTACTGTCCACCACTCCGCAGTTCCGTTTTCCACTGTTCCTTCTTCATCTGCACCTATTGTATCGATCGTACAGGCAAGCGTTACTTCATCTGTCGCTGCATTTACTTTAATAAATATGATATTTATCTTCAGAATCTCTTACATCAATATCTGTTCCCTTTTTTTCACATGCCATTATGCTTCCCATAAGAGAAAAACAAATAATGACTGACAAAATCTTCTTTTTAAACATATGTTTATACCTCTTTTTTTAATTTAAATTATTCGAAAAATTATTTATTATAGAACTGGCTATTCTTTATATAACATGAAATCTGCAATCAAACACTTAAACGAATCAAAATCATCAGACTGTGCACTAATCTTTAACCATTGCACTCCTTTAATGTCTACATCAACCTTAATCGGTGCTGTCGTGCGAGACATATCTCCAGATGTATATAATAACTTATCATTTTCATCATATATGGAAATCATTCCAGAAGTCTTTGAACTATCGTCAGCTACCGCAATGGTTCCTGTTAATCTTGAATAATCCCCTTTTATATAGAAAGTCATATATCCAACACTAGTGCCATATGAATCCAATTTAAATAAGTTACCAGAGCTATAGACATTCCCTATGCTATCTTCCTTAAGTGTTAAATTACTACCCTCTTCACACCTATCCGATTCGCTAATCTTCAAACTACTAAGCTGTACCGGTACATTATTCTGTGTTTTTTGTAATAATTCGCTCAAAGTAGAATTATCAGCCAGGATTTTATTCGCATTCTTCAAATATTTAATCGCTTCATCATAATTGTCATTAGTTAAATATCCATCAACATCTGCCTGTACTTTTTTAACGAACTCATCTTCTGCAGTCTTTTTCAGATTTTCAAGTTCTGCATCTCCAGAATTCATTTCACATGCCTTATTCAGAATTGTAAATAACTCTTCAAACTTTCCTTCCTGAATATACTGTGTTCCGTTTGTCAAAGCTTCACTCTTTAACAAATCAGCATATCCTGATTCCAGTTCATTTAATCGTGCAGTCAGCTTATCATCATCCGGTACAATTTTTAAAGCAATATTCAACGTTTCAATTGCAGTTTCATAATCAGTCTGACTACTTGGATTTTCCGTTTTACTCAGAATTGCTTCACGATATTTTTCTACACATTTCGACAACTTTTCCTGTGCATCTTTATAATTGTCGTCTTCCTTAACAACCAGTGCATATTTTTCTAACGCTTCCGCATATTTCCCACTTTCATACAATTTTTCTGCCTTAGCATAAGAATTCATGGATGTGTTTAAATCATCTACTACTTTTGATTTTTTTGATAAATAATCTGCTATTTTTTTATCTCCTAAACTCGCATAGGCATCAAGCTTTTCAATAGCCTCATCAAAATTCACTTTATTCGTCTTAAAGTCATCAACAATAGAATTGCAATCATTTTTCACTAATTTCTGCAGTAACATTTCCTGAACAAATTTATCTTTGACACCACTGTTATATAATTGCTTAACTGTTGTATACTCACCTTTTTTTACCTTACTGACAATCTGACGTGACGGAGATTTAATATAAAACACCAAACCAGAAATACCAATAATTAAAATCACAGCAATTACAGCACATAAAAACCGTTTGATTTTACTTCCTTTTTTTCTTTTCTTTTTAGTATCTTTTTCATCATTCACAGGTTTTATATTGACTTTTGATTCCACTTTATTTGAAGAGGACGGAACATCACTAAAAATCGTTCCCGAACCATGTTCAACGCTTCCTTTTCCATATTTCACTTCACAGCCGCATTTTGGACAATATTTCATTCCATTTTTTACTTCTTCTCCACAATTTGTACAACGCATATCTTTCCTCCTACTACAATATATTTATGGTTAATATCCCTTACAGCCAGTAAGGAATTATCCATCTTGTTGCTTAAGCTGTTAGAATGAGTGGAGCAATAGGTCTGGCCTCCTTCTCTCAGGACTTTACGTCCGTAAAATAGTCAGCCAACCAGCCACTCTTTCGCAGCATTCGTTTTATGCAGGTTGAACCTTGATACGTTCGTGTGAAACACCCAGTAGATTGAATAGGCAATGAGAAAACTGGTATTGACCATTGCTAATACATTACAAAGGAGTATCTGTTATGAACGCTGTTGGTATTGATGTTTCCAAAGGAAAAAGCACTGTCACTATCCGAAAACCAGGAGATGTGGTTCTTATGTCCCCCTGCGATATCCCTCACACCCAGTCTGCCATAAACGACCTGATCAAACAGATCAAAAGCCTTGAAGGCGAAACCAAAGTCTGCATGGAGCATACCGGCAGATACTATGAACCGGTTGCCACATGGCTTTCTGATGCCGGTATCTTTGTCAGTGCCGTAAATCCTATCCTGATCAGAGATTTCGGTGATGATTCCCTCCGCACACCCAAGACAGATAAAGCAGATTCTAAAAAAATCGCACGTTATACTCTTGACCGTTGGGCTAAACTGAAGCAATATGGAATCATGGATAAAACACGTAACCAACTAAAAACTATGAACCGACAATTTGGATTCTATATGGCTCAGAAAACTGCAATGAAAAACAATCTCATTGCGCTGATCGACCAGGCTTATCCGGGAGCCAATGATTTCTTTGACAGTCCTGCCCGCAATGACGGCAGCCAAAAATGGGTAGATTTCATTCATACCTACTGGCATGTCGATTGCGTCCGCTCCAAGTCATTAAATGCCTTTACGGAGCATTACCAGAATTGGTGCAAACGTAAAAACTATAACTTCAGTGCAGAGAAAGCAGCGAAAATTTATCAAATTTCCTCTGACCTGATTGCCGTATTTCCAAAGAATGACATCACAAAAATGTTGATATGGCAGGCAGTAGCATTACTAAACACTGCTTCGAAAACAGTAGAATCGCTCCGTTCAAAAATGAATGAGCTTGCATCCACGCTTCCGGAATATCCGGTTGTTATGGATATGAACGGTGTAGGGGCAACCCTTGGTCCGCAGCTTATCGCTGAGATTGGGGATGTTTCCCGTTTTACACACCGGGAAGCCCTTACTGCTTTTGCAGGTGTTGATCCCGGTAAAAATGATTCTGGAAAGCACATACAGAACAGTGTGCGAACCTCTAAAAAAGGGTCTCCCTACCTGCGTAAAGCTCTTTTTCAGATCATGGACAGTCTTATCAAACGATCTCCAGTGGATGATCCTGTTTATGCCTTTATGGATAAAAAACGATCCGAAGGCAAATCTTATTATGTTTATATGACTGCCGGGGCAAACAAATTTCTCCGAATTTATTACGGTCGGGTAAGAGAATATCTATCCAACTTGTCGAATAATGAAATTATTTAATATCACTTTTTAACTTCTACCAGACTAGCGCATCGCGGTGGTCTTATTTTCGTGTCTTACGTTCAACCTGTATAAATTTTCAAAGTTCATTAATTTCTGCTTGACTTTTTATTTGCAGACTATTTTTTCAAAAACATTTCCATCCTTACAGATGCAGTACCCTGTCCTTAATCTCCTGGGTCCTTCCCTGATTCCAGAACTGGGTTCCGATATATCCACAGGTTCTTCTCGCTACAAAGAGCTTATCCTGATCCCGGTTGCCACAGTTCGGGCATTCCCATACCAGCTTTCCGGTCTCGTCCTCGATGATCTTAATCTCTCCGTCATAGCCGCAGACTTCACAGAAATCACTCTTGGTATTCAGCTCTGCATACATGATATTCTCATAAATGTACTGTAATACGGAAAGTACCGCCGGAATATTGGTCTGCATATTCGGTACTTCGATATAGCTGATCGCCCCACCCGGTGAAAGCTTCTGAAATTCCGATTCAAATTTCAATTTGCTGAACGCATCAATTTTTTCGGTAACATGTACATGATAACTGTTGGTAATATAGTTCTTATCTGTAACGCCCGGAATGATTCCGAAACGCTTCTGCAGACATTTTGCAAACTTGTATGTGGTAGATTCCATCGGTGTGCCGTATACGGAATAGCTGATATTTTCTGCTTCTTTCCATTCTTTACATTTATCATTCAGGCGCTGCATAACTGCCAGTGCAAATGGCTTCGCCTCCGGATCTGTATGGGATTTGCCAAGCATCCGCATACACATCTCATAAAGTCCTGCATAGCCAAGAGAAATGGTAGAATATCCGTCAAATAACAGCTTGTCAATCGTCTCACCCTTTTTCAGACGGGCAAGTGCCCCGTTCTGCCACAGGATCGGTGCAACATCTGAAACGGTTCCGAGAAGGCGTTCATGTCTGCACCGGAGTGCTCTGTGACAAAGCTCCAGTCTCTCATCCAGGATTTCCCAGAAACGTTCCATATTGCCCTCTGCTGAACATGCCACGTCAACCAGGTTGATCGTTACAACCCCCTGATTGAAACGTCCATAGAACTTATGACTTCCGTCTGCATTTCTCTGGGAATCTTCTACGGTAAGGAATGAGCGGCACCCCATGCACGGATAAACATCTCCGTTTTTCAGTTCTTTCATGATCTTTGCAGAAATATAATCCGGCACCATACGCTTTGCCGTACATTTTGCAGCCAGCTCAGTCAGATACCAGTATTTGGAATCCTCGGTAATATTATCTTCATCCAGTACATAGATCAGCTTCGGGAACGCCGGTGTGATCCATACACCCTTTTCATTCTTAACACCCTGCATACGCTGCTTCATCACTTCTTCGATGATCATCGCAAGGTCATCCCTGGTTCTTCCTTCCGGGACCTCATCCAGATACATAAACACCGTTACGAAAGGTGCCTGTCCGTTACAGGTCATCAGTGTGATCAGCTGATACTGGATCGTCTGGATTCCGCTCTGTACTTCGGTACGAAGCCTTCTCTCTGTGATCTTGTCGATGATCGCATCATCCAGAACCTCTCCGGATTCTATTCTTTCTTCAATGACACTCTTGCGGAGCTTCTGACGGCTTACATCTACGAATGGTGCAAGATGTGACAGCGTAAATGACTGTCCGCCATACTGGTTACTTGCAACCTGTGCAACGATCTGTGTGGTCACATTACACGCGGTAAAGAAACTATGTGGTTTCTCGATCATCGTCTCGCTGATGACAGTTCCGTTCTGGAGCATATCCTCCAGGTTGATCAGATCACAGTTGTGCTCTTTCTGCGCAAAATAGTCCATATCATGAAAATGAATGATTCCTTCTTCGTGTGCACGGACGATTTCCTCCGGAAGAAGGACTCTCTTGGTAAGGTCCTTGCTGACCTCTCCTGCCATGTAATCTCTCTGTGTAGAATTGATCACAGGATTCTTATTGGAGTTCTCCTGCTTTACTTCCTCGTTCATATGATCGATCAATGCAAGAATTCCGTTATCCGTTGTATTCGACTTTCTGGTTAATTCTCTCTTATAGCGATAGCGGACATACTTCTGGGCAACCTCATAACCACGCATCTCCATAATGCCGGTCTCAACCATATCCTGGATGTCCTCCACATTCACTGCATGCGTAAATTCCTCTGCCTGCTGTGCAATCTTCTCCGCAATTGCAATGATCTGAAAGTCATTCATCCTGTGGATGTTCTCAACCTCTTCATTCGCTTTTTTGATCGCATTCACAATCTTCTCCAGCCGGAAGTCTACTTCCTCACCGTTTCTTTTGATTACTCTCGTCTTTACTTCCAAATCCATCCCAACTTTCTCCTAACTTTGTTCCATCGCTCCACAAAATATAGTGTCACTTTTAAGTTTCTCCACTATATTTTGCGCTCTGTAGTATATGATACCCCATATTCACGAAAATGAAAAGGGGGATTTTTGTTTTTTTTATGTTATTTTTTTATCTTGCCATTTTCCAGATTCGGTCTTAAGAATTCTTCTTTCGCATACTCCCAGATCGCTTCTGAGCCTTTTGACGTATTCCGGTTACGGTTCAGGATCTGTTCAATATGAACATCGTGTTCCTCCCACGCTTTGCCGTCTGTAGCCGCATTTAACATGATCGGCTGGATATTGTCCATCGTCCGGGCAAACTTCGACTCAGCAGTCTCCTGTGCCTCAAATTCCTCCCAGAGCGCCCGAAATTCCTTTCCCTGCTTTTCCGGAAGAAGTCCGAAAATCCGGTCCGCAGCCTTCACTTCCCGTTCTCTCTGCGTCTTCTTCGCATCTTCATCATAGGCATAGGTATCCCCCGCATCAATTTCTACAATATCATGGATCAAAAGCATCGTCACTGTCTTAAGAACATCGATCTTCTCATCGGCATATCCCGCAAGCAGAACCGTCATGATTGCCATATGCCACGCATGCTCCGCGTCATTCTCCTTACGCACCCCATCCGTCAGATATGTCTGCCTTCCAATAAATTTTTCCTTATCAATCTCCCGAAAGAAATTAAATAATTGCGTAAGCTCCTCTTTTTCCACGTTTTTGCTCCTTCTATGATGAAATACACTCTATTTGAACACCTCAAAATCCTTTTTCTCAGTACACGCACACTGTTATATATTCTACCACAAACTACCCTGTATCGGAACTTTTATTTTGTAAAAGATTGTACCATTTTTCCCAATAAATTTTGTCAAAAATTCCGTATTGAAAAAGCGCGCAATCTGTAGTAGATTACGCGCTTCCACATAAATTTGTTTCCTATTTACCATTTTTTTCGCTTCGACACCTTCAACCGGTTCATCGCCCTTGAAAGCGAAGCCTGTGTCCGGTAATATTCCTGTATACTCTGTTTCTGGCGAAGCTTTTCTTCTGCATACTCCATCTGCTCCTGGGCATGTCTGGCATCGATATCCTCCGGTTTCTCTGCCGTCTGCACCAGCATCGTCACACGGTTGTTGACGATCTCAAGGAATCCGGCTCCGACCGCAAGGTTCACCCATTCGCCTTCTTCAAACTGAAGCATTGCCTCACCGATCACCACAGCGATCACCATATCTTCATGGTGCGGAAGAATTTCCATTCCACCGCCGTCCGGTACCGGCACGATCATCTTTCTGCAACGTCCTTCATAGAATACCCGGTCACTGGAAATGATTTTAAGTCCAAATGTATCCATACCTGGCACCTCTATTCTGCTTTTTCAGCCTTTGCCTTCTCGATGACTTCATCAATCGTTCCTACATTGAAGAATGCATTCTCCGGATACTCATCCATTTCTCCGTCGAGGATCATCTTAAATCCTCGGATCGTCTCTTTCAGAGGTACATATTTTCCCGGAACTCCGGTAAATGTCTCTGCAACGAAGAATGGCTGGGAGAGGAATTTCTGAATCTTTCTTGCTCTCATAACCGTTGCCTTGTCTTCATCGGAAAGCTCTTCCATACCAAGAATTGCGATGATATCCTGCAGCTCTTTGTATTTCTGCAGAACCTCTGTTACACGGTTTGCAACTTCATAATGTTCTTCTCCGACAATATCCGCCTCCAGAATACGGGAGTTAGATTCCAGTGGATCAACTGCCGGGTAAATACCCTGTTCTACAACCTTACGGGAGAGTACGGTTGTTGCATCCAGATGAGCAAATGTAGTTGCCGGTGCCGGGTCTGTAAGGTCATCGGCAGGGACATAAACAGCCTGTACGGATGTGACAGAACCATTCTTTGTAGATGCGATCCTCTCCTGCAGTTCACCCATTTCAGTTGCCAGTGTCGGCTGATAACCTACGGCTGATGGCATACGTCCAAGAAGTGCGGATACTTCGGAACCTGCCTGTGTAAAACGGAAAATATTATCAATGAAAAGAAGCACATTCTGATGTTCTTTATCACGGAAATATTCAGCCATTGTAAGTCCTGTCTCAGCGACACGCATACGTGCTCCAGGTGGTTCGTTCATCTGACCAAACACTAAGGCTGTCTTATCCAAAACTCCGGATGCTTTCATTTCTGTCCAGAGGTCGTTACCTTCACGGGAACGTTCTCCAACACCGGTAAAGATGGAATATCCGCCGTGCTCTGTGGCTACGTTACGGATCAGTTCCTGGATCAGTACAGTCTTACCTACACCGGCACCGCCGAACAGACCGATCTTACCACCTTTTGCATAAGGTGCAAGCAGGTCGATAACCTTGATTCCGGTTTCCAGGATTTCTACAACCGGGCTCTGGTCTTCAAATGACGGCGGATCTCTGTGGATCACCCAGTGTTCGGTATCTTCTTTGATTTCTTCGCCATTGTCGATGGTTTCTCCAAGTACGTTGAACAGACGTCCAAGGGTCTGCTCTCCAACCGGTACTTTAATTCCAGAACCGGTAGCGGTTACTTCCATGTCCTTGCAAAGTCCTTCACTTGCTGCCAGCATCAGACAACGAACCTCATCATTTCCCAGATGCTGCGCAACTTCCATAATACAGGTTTTTCCGTTGTTCTCCACCTGCAGGGCATCTTTGATGCACGGCAGATTTCCGTCTTCAAATACAACGTCAACAACTGGTCCCATGACCTGTACAATACGTCCTTTATTCATACCTGTTTTCACTTCCTTTTCCGTTTCTGGGCTTTGGCACCTGCACAAACCTCAGTAATTTCCTGTGTGATCGCAGCCTGCCTTGCCCTGTTATATATAATAGAAAGATCTTTGATGATTTCCTGCGCGCTGTCTGTTGCTGATTGCATTGCTGTCATTCGCGCATTGTGTTCGCTTGCATATGCCTCTACCAGACATCCATAGATCATACCAACCACGTAGTTTGGTACGATGCTGTCCAGAACAGCCTCTGCTGATGGATAAAGCGCGATCGCCTCTCTATGGATGTTAAGCGGCATTTTCATTTCATTAAATGAAGATCTCTCAAGCGGCAGGATCTTCATTTTTTCAACCGTTGTCAGCATCGAATTTTCCATTCTGGTGTAAACGATGTAGACCTCGTCCAGTTCACCTCTCTCATACTGGGAAAGAATCACTTCCGCGATATCTCTTGCCCTGTGCATGGTCGGTTTCTGCACAGTATAGAGGAAATTGGTGTCAATTTCCACACCCTTATTCGCATAATAGTGTCTGCCAAGCTCACCGACTACGAACAGCTTATGCTCTCCCGGTTCCTCCAGGATCTCATCCTCCACCTTGACAATGTTGTGGTTGTAAGCTCCTGCAAGTCCTTTATCCGCAGTAATGACAATGGAACCTATCTTTCGTTTCTCTTTTGGAATCTCTTCCCGCACATCAAAATACCGGTGCTCGATCTCAGGAATATGCCTCAGGATTCTGGAAATCTCTCCCTGAAGTCCGTAAAAGTACGGCTCTGAATCTGTCAGCTTTTTCTTCGCCTGTCTCATCTTGGTAGACGAGATCATATACATGGCGTTCGTGATCTTCATCGTATCTTTGACGCTGTTGATTCGAGTCTGTATTTCTCTGATATTTGCCATATTAACACCTGCTGTCTTTGAATTCCTTCGCTGTTTCCACAATCTTTGCAGCCAGTTCATCGGACAGAGCCTTTGTCTGCTCAATCTCTTCACTGATTTCCGGATGAACTGTTGCAAAATAATTCAGCATATCCATCTGGAATTTCTTAACCTCTTTTACCGGAATTCCCAGAAGCACTTTATTTCGTGCTGCGCAGAGGGTGATAACCATCTCATGCATGGACATTGGATGTCCGAGTGGCTGTTTCAGAAGTTCCATCAGACCAGATCCATATTCCAGCTGTTCCTTTGTTGCTGCATCCAGATCGGAACTGAACTGTGTGAATACTTCCATCTCACGATACTGTGCAAGATCGATACGGATACTTCCGGCTGCCTTCTTCATTGCCTTTGTCTGTGCTGCACCACCAACACGGGATACGGAAAGACCTACGTTAACCGCCGGTCTCATTCCTGAGAAGAACAGATCACTTTCCAGGAAGATCTGTCCATCTGTAATGGAAATGACGTTGGTCGGAATGTATGCAGATACATCTCCTGCCTGTGTCTCGATGATTGGAAGTGCTGTGATCGAACCGCCTCCCATTTCATCGCTTAAACGGCTTGATCTCTCAAGCAGTCTTGAATGCAGATAGAAAACATCTCCAGGATAAGCTTCACGTCCCGGTGAACGTCCAAGAAGCAGGGACAGCGCACGGTATGCAACTGCGTGCTTTGAAAGATCATCGTAAACGATCAGGACATCTTTTCCTTTATGCATGAAATGTTCTGCAATCGCGGTTCCTGCATATGGTGCAATATACTGAAGCGGTGCACAGTCACTTGCTGTTGATGCTACTACGATGGTGTAATCCATTGCGCCGCCGTTTTTAAAAGTATTGACAACCTTTGCGATCGTTGATGCTTTCTGACCGATTGCTACATAGATACAGATGACATCCTTACCCTTCTGATTCAAAATCGTGTCTGTAGCAATGGAAGTCTTTCCTGTCTGACGGTCTCCAATGATCAACTCTCTCTGTCCACGTCCGATCGGGAACATAGAATCGATAGAAAGGATTCCTGTTTCCATTGGAACGCTGACGGATTTACGGTCTACAATTCCTGGTGCTTCATTTTCAATCGGTCTGTAATCTTCTGCTTCGATTTCTCCCGCTCCGTCAATCGGAGCTCCAAGTGCATTTACGACACGTCCGATAAATTTATCGCCAACCGGTACTCCGGCTTTCTTTTTGGTACGCATCACTTTCGTACCTTCTTTGATCTCTACATCTGATCCGAACAGGATGCAGCCGATCGTATCTTTCTGAATGTCCTGAACCATACCTTTCAGTCCATTTTCAAATGTCACGATTTCTCCGTACATTGCATGCTCTATTCCATAGATATTTGCAATTCCGTCACCGACAGAGACAACCGTACCGACCTCGCTGTCTTTACTGATCTGATCAAAGTTCTCTATTTCATTTTTCAGAATAGAAATAATTTCATCTGAGCTAATTGAACTCACTTTGTTCACCTCCAGGTCAATTTTTGCTCTAATCTCGATAATCTTCCTTTCAGACTCCAGTCATATTCATCATCACCGGTCTTTAAGATAAATCCGCCAAGTAATGCCGGATCTTTGACTATCTCGATCTTCACATCTGTCTTATGGTACTTCTCACAAAGAAATTCTCTGATTTTCTCAAGCCGCTTTTCATCTGGTGCTTCCACACAGGTAAGCGTTGCCATCTGGATTCCTTCCTGCATTTTACAGTATCTGTCATAAGCAAAAAGAATCTGACTGATCTCGCTCATTCTCTGATTACGGCATACAACCTTGAGAAAGTTTTTTATTTCTTCCGGGAAAATCTTGTCGATCGAACTTAATTTTTCCCGCATCGGTACCACCGGACTTGCAAATGTTTCTTCAAGCACCGGTACTTCTTCAAAAAGCTTTTCAGTCTCTCCTACCGCTTCTTTTGAAATTCCAAGCTCATATAAAACATGTGCATACTGTTTTGCCGAAGGGCTACAGCAATACTCTTTATTTAACCTCTTTATTGACATGAGCATCACCTGCACCTTTCAGAAACTGATCATATATATCCTGATTTCCTTTTGTGTCATCCACAATCTTACGTGCTGCCTGCATTGCCAGTCCTGCGATCTCACTTTGCAGATCATTCATGGTCTGTTTGCGTTCATTTTCAATCGTCTTTCTGGCATCTTTCAGGATTCCTACGGCTTCCGTATTGGCTTCCTGAAGGATACGCTCTGATTCTCCGGCTGCAGTTTTCTTAGCTTTTTCCACGATCTGAATGGATTCTGCCTTTGCTCCTTCCAGAGCCTTTTCATATTCCGCTTTCAGTCTCGCCGCTTCTTCCTGACTATCACTGGCATTTTTCAGTCCGTCAGCAATCATTTTTTCACGTTTTTCCATAATTCCCATTACTGGTTTGAATAAGAATTTTTTCAGCAAAAGATAAAAGACAATCAGGTTGATGATCGTAAAGAGAAGGCTTACATTAAACTGTATCACCTGTCCCACCTGCCTTTCTTCATTTTACTTTTCTTATTTCAGCATTAAGATGATAAGAAGTCCGATAATGAAACCGTAAATAGCGGTTGCCTCTGCAAGTGCACAACCAAGGATCAG
>ENA-OPAH01000097-OPAH01000097.1-human-gut-metagenome-genome-assembly--contig:-NODE-97-length-73604-cov-12.345307_pt1 | contig 73604 bp, 67 predicted proteins | sample MGYA00241050_ERZ501416 | MGnify/ENA primary metagenome ERZ501416 (study PRJEB25962, sample SAMEA2042632) | human gut metagenome | biome: human gut; feature: human-associated habitat; material: faeces... | reverse complement strand
GGCTTTGTCAAGTTAATGCCATATATTTACCCTTACTTCACTTTGTCATTTAAGCTGTACAGATATTTAAGAATTACTTTGTTGTAGATTAAATTTATGGAAGTGATGAAATGTTGCAATTTATTCTCGGAAAAAGCGGCAGCGGAAAAAGTACCGAGGCTTTGAAGATTGCAGGCGAGCTTGCCGACAGCAATCTTCCCGTAATGCTGATTGTGCCTGACCAGAGTACATTTGAATGTGAAAAAACTCTGCTTGATGTGTTCGGTGCAAAAAAAGCCGAAAAAGTCCTTGTGTTCGGTTTTTCAAGGCTTTGCAAATATGTTTTTGAGTTGACGGGAAACTCAGCCGATAATGTTATTGACGAGGGAACAAGAGCCGTTGTAATGAGCCTTGCACTTGAAGAGCTTACCGAAAAACTCAGCCTGCTTTCATCAAAGGGCAACAAAAGCCTTGTTGATGTAATGTTGCAGACGGTTTCAGATTTGAAGAAAAGTTCGGTTACAAGCAATGAACTCAGAGGTGCTTCAAAACTTGTTGAAGATGAAACCTTAAAGACAAAACTCAACGAAACCGCACTCATAAGTGATACATTCGATGCTCTTGTCAGCCAAAGCTATATTGACCCTATGGATGATTTGACAAGGCTTAATGATATTCTTTTAAAGAATAATATTCTCAGGGATTATACGATAATCTTTGACGGATTTTCAGGCTTTACAATGCAGCAGCTCAATGTGGTACGAAGCCTTATGCGTGACTGCACCGCTACATATTTTACTCTTACGCTTGACCCGCTCACAGACGGTTCGGAAGAAGTTTTCACCACCTCACAGCAGACATATAAAATTCTCAAAGAGTACGCAAAGCGTGACGGTGTTGACATTAAAGCTCCGATAAAGCTTACCGATTTGCACCGCTTTAAGAATGCTGAACTCGCTTTGCTTGAACAAAATATTTTCAGAACGCACATTGAGCCGCTTGAGATTATTCCCGAAAATATCTGCGTTTACAATGCTGTCGATATGTATGACGAGTGCGAATATGTCGCAAGAAAAATCAAGCACCTTGTTATTGAAAAAGGTTATCTCTATTCTGACATTTCCGTTATTTGTCACGATACCGAGCCGTACAAGGGTATTTTGTCAGAAATTCTTGAAAAATACGAAATTCCGTATTTCAGTGATGAACACGCAGATATTGATGTAAAACCTGTAATAAGGCTTGTGAATTCAATTTTTAGATGCCTTATTTATGATTTTGACAGGGAAGATGTGCTTGCACTTTTAAAATCGGGTTTAACTGAATTTTCTGTTGAAGAAATAAGTCTTTTTGAAAATTACCTTTTTGTGTGGAATGTTTCGGGTTTGGCTTTTAAAAATGAATTTGTTCAGAATCCAAAAGGCTACTCGGAAAAGTTTTCGGATTATGACAAAGATGTTCTTGCAAAAGTTGAAAATCTTCGCAAATCAATTGTTGAGCCTTTAACGGCGTTTAAAGAAAATGCAAAAGATAAAAACGGACTTGAAATTTCAAAGCTGTTTTACGCACTTCTTGAAGAACTTAAAGTACCTGATGCGTTGCGCAGAATGTATGCGGAATTTGAATGCTCGTATGATAAATCGGTGGGTGCGGAGCAGATAAGAGTTTGGAATATGTTTATGACTGTTCTTGACAAAACCGCCGCAGTAATCGGTACAAAATCAATGACCGTAAAGCGTTATTACGAGCTTTTAAGTCTGCAAATTTCTGCAATGCAGTTGTCGGATATTCCGAGAACAATAGATTGCGTAACGATAACAACCGCCCAAAGAGTGCGAATTTCAAAGCAGAAAGCGTCATTCCTCATAGGTTGCGTTGACGGAATTTTCCCTGCAATACCGCACACCTCAGGCATATTTTCACCGTTTGAGCTGAAAATGCTTGCAATGAACGAGATTGAACTCGGTGACGATTTTGCCGCACTCAATAACCTTGAAACATTTATGGCATACTCGTGTATGACCTCGGCAAGCGAATATATTTCAGTGTCATTCTATTCATCTGACATAACCGGAACAAGCTATCAGCCGTCTGAGATCGTTCTTCAGTGCACCAAGGCGTTCAAGAACATCTGCGTAAACGACAAAATGGATTTTGACAGCAAAAAAGAGAGTATGTATGCGCTCCGTCCCGCTTTTGATACGATTGCAGAAATGATTGGTAAGGGCAAAAAAGTTCCTGATTCTTTGCTCAAAGTTTTTTCAGAAAATCCCGAATATTCAGCAAAACTTGATTCTCTTATAAATGCCAAAAATAAAGATCCGCTCAAAATATTTGACAAGAAAAATGCTGAAAAACTTTTCGGAGAAAATCTCAATATTTCTGCATCACAGCTTGAAAAATTCAATCTTTGCAGATTTTCATACTTCTGTAACTACGGCTTGAATGTTCGTGAAAGGCTCAAAGCCGAAATCAATCCGATGCAGTACGGAACGCTTGTTCATTATATTCTTGAACGCTTTTTCAGTGAATATACAAAGGAAGAATACTTATCACTTGAAGAAGATAAATTTATAGAAATCGTCCGCACATATCTTTCTGAATATGCAGTTACATATTTTGGCACAGAACAGCTTGAATCAAATTCATTCACATACCGCCTAAAGACAATTCTTGATAATGTGATTTATCTTATGAAGCACATTATGCTGGAACTTTCGCAGAGTGAATTTTTCGTTGCCGATTGTGAACTTAAAATCGGCGAGGACATTCCGTCCTGTACAATTGTACTTCCCGATGGCCATAAAATTGCAGTCTGCGGAAGCGTTGACAGGGTGGACATTATGCAGAGAAACGGTGTAAGCTATCTGCGTGTAATCGACTACAAAACAGGCACAAAGCAGTTCAAACTTTCCGACATTCTCTATGGAATCAATCTTCAAATGCTTTTGTATCTTCACTCAATTGAAAATTCTGACAGCGACAAATACGGCAAAATAACTCCTGCAGGAATTTTGTATATGCCTGCAACAGTGCCGTATATTTCAGCCGACAGCCTGAAATCAATTGACAAACTGCCCGATGAGCTTAATAAAAATCTAAAAATGAACGGACTTTTGCTCAAAGATACAGAAATTATCCACGGAATGGATAAGACCGATGCCGCAACATACATTCCTGTAAAAATTAAAGCAGGCGAACCTGTTTCGGCAACAAGCCTTGCAACACTTGAAGAGTTCGGAAAAATTTTCAAGAAGGTTGATATGCTCATCGCTGAAATGGGCAAGAACATCTATGACGGCAACATTGAGGCAAAGCCGCTCAAGGGCGGTCACGATTCGTGTGAATATTGCCCGTATGACAGCGTTTGTGCTTACAGACAGAGCAGTCCGATAAATTGCTTCTCTGTTGATAATAAGGCTGTTATTGAAGAAATTACAAATGAAATTAACGGAAAGGAGGAAGAGTAATGTCAAGAAATTGGACTCCGCAACAGAAAAATGCAATCTATGCAACAGACGGTTCAGTGCTTGTATCGGCCGCCGCAGGTTCGGGCAAAACTGCCGTGCTTGTAGAGCGAGTAATTCAGCTTATTACACGAGAAAAAAATCCGCTTGATGTTGACCGCCTCCTTATCGTAACATTTACAAGAGCGGCGGCTGCCGAAATGCGAGAAAGAATACAGGCGGCAGTCAATAAACTTCTTGAAAATGACCCATACAACGCTCATCTGCTTGCACAGCGACAGCTTTTGTACAGTGCCAACATCTCGACAATAGACAGCTTTTGCAGCGATATTGTGCGTGAATATTTTCATACGCTTGATGTAGCACGAGATTTTCGTATTGCTGATGATGGAGAACTCGAAATTTTAAGACAAGAGGCACTTGACAGCACATTTGAAAGTTTTTACGACACAGAAGATAATGATTTTTACTCTCTTCTTGACGCTTTTAAAGGGAAACAGGGTGACCAAAAATTGCGTGAAACCGTGCTTAAAATCTCCGAGTTCCTCACAACTCAGCCGTTCCCCGATAAATGGCTTGACGATATGCTTAAAAACTATTCGGAAACGGAAATTGCCAAAACCGTGTGGGGCAAGATTATAATCGACTATGCCCAAAGTGCAGTGCTTCACGCAATCAATCTGACGGAAAACTCTATTCTCCGCCTAAAAGATGACGGTAAATTGCAGGATGCAGTCGGCCCTCTGCTTGTAAATGATTTGGCATACTTTTCTATTGTTCAGAAAAGATTTGCTTCTTCATCTTGGAATGAAATCAGAAAAGCAGTATTTTCCTTTGAAGCAGGAAGAATGAAATGTCCAAAAGGTTACAAGGATAATCCGATTAAAATTTCCATTTCTTCAAACCGTGATGAAGTCAAAGATACTGTAAAAAAACTTCAATCACTGTTTGCGTGGAGTGAGGACGGTGCAAGAGAAGAATTGCCACAGCTTCACAGGCTTATATCGACATTGTTTACCATTGTCCGTGAATATGACAAAAGGCTGTCCGAACTCAAAGCAAAGAAAAATATTCTCTCATTTGCCGATATTGAATCGCTCACGGTAAAACTTCTTGCAACACCTGATGATGAAAACGGTTACACAAAAACCGTTCAGGCACAGGAGATTTCACATAGATTTGATGCCGTTATGGTTGATGAATTTCAGGATGTAAACGATGTTCAGGACCTCATTTTCAAATCGGTCAGCAAGGATGAAAGCAATCTTTTTGTGGTTGGCGATGTAAAGCAGAGTATTTACGGATTTCGTCAGGCAAAGCCCGAAATTTTTATTGAACGCAAAAATGAATATAAACGATTCAATGAAGAAAATCCCGAATACCCTGCAACTATAATTCTTGACAGGAATTTTCGCAGCCGTCTTGAAGTGTGTGATGCGGTCAACTTTATTTTTGAAAGAATAATGACCAAGGAATCCGCAAAAATGGAATACAACGCCGATGAAAGGCTTGTAAACGGTGCTGAATTTCCAAACTCGGATGATTGTAATTTTGAAATTTCATTGCTTGAAACCGAAAATTCCGATCTTGAAAAAGTAGAGATAGAGGCAAAGTATATAGCTGATAAAATCCATAAAATGATTAACTCAGGATTCAAGGTCAAAGACGGAGATATAATGCGCACAGCTCGCTACGGCGACTTTGCAATAATTCTTCGCAGTCCAAGTGGAAAGGCTACAACTTATGTCAACGTGCTGAATAACAGCGGTATTCCTGCATACAGCGAAAATAAATCGAGCTTTTTTGATGCTGTTGAAATCAAGGTTATGCTTAATCTTTTGCGTGTAATCGACAACCCCGGAATTGATATTCCGCTTTTGTCGGTTCTGTGCAGTCCTATGTATGCGTTCACTCCAGATGATCTCGCCGAAATGCGTTGCGACAGTAGAAAATCTTCGCTTTACTCTTCTGTCTGCGAATATGCGAAAACAAACGATAAGGCAAGAAAATTTGTTGATGAACTTAAAATTCTGCGTGATTGTGCCTGTACAAATTCCGTTGACGCTCTCATTTCAAAAGCGTGTGAAATGACGGGATTTATGTCAATTTCACTTGCTGTCAGCGGTAATGACTCGGCACTTAAAAATCTTGAACTGTTGCGTGAATATGCAAGAAGTTTTGAGAGCGGCGGCTACAAAACTCTTTCGAATTTTATATCATATACCGACAAGTTAATTGCCAACAAGACAAATCTTGACGCCTCTTCACAGAATGAGGGCGACACTACGAATGCTGTAAGAGTTCTCAGTATCCATGCTTCAAAGGGACTTGAATTTCCCGTTTGCTTTATTGCAGACATAACACATCAGTTCAACAAAACCGATTTAAGAAACGATATTCTCCTTGACAGCAAAGCAGGACTCGGAATCAAGGTTCAGAGCAATGGCGTTGTTTATAACACATTTCCACGCCTTGCCACAGGCCTTAAAATTGAAGAAAACCTTATTGCCGAGGAAATGCGTGTACTGTATGTTGCACTCACAAGGGCAAAAGAAAAGTTAATCTGCGTTGGTGCGGTTAAAAAGTGCAGTGATTACATTGAAAAGCTGTACTCAAAACTTGTTTTTGAAAGCGTGATTGAACCTTATACCGTTACAAGCTGTCAAAGCTATTGTGATTGGATTTGTCTTTGTGCATTGGTTCATCCGTCACTCAACAGTGTGCGTAATGATATTATGTCGGGTGCAAAGGTTATTCCGCACAACGGTGAGTCTGATTGGAAGTTGCAGATTATACATCAGGAACAAACTTCTGACAAGGAGAATGTTTTTGAAGATGACATAACTTCTGCCGATATGCTTCAAGTTGTCAGCGTTGGTGATGATTCTTTTGACTATGCAGAACTTTTGAAACAGAATCTCAACTTCAAATATAAAAATGAAGATATTCTTTCACTTCCGCAAAAGGTCAGTGCGTCCGATATTGCACACAGTCAGAACGGTGATTATTTTGAAAAGATTCTTTCAAAACCGTCATTTGTATCCGAGCAAAATTCCGCTCCTGTTGCAAGAGGTACTGCTCACCACAAGTTTTTGCAATACTGCAATTTTGAACAGGCAAGAGCAAGTCTTGATACTGAAATTGACCGTCTTTTAAATGACGGAAAACTTACACAGGAACAGGTTGATATGATTGACAGAAAAACACTTAATGAATTTCTGTCAACCAAACTAATTGACCGTATAATTGCATCACAGCTTGTAATGCGTGAAAAACGATTTACCGCAAGGCTTAAACCGTCGGAAGTATTTGATGAATATAAAAATGTAGAAACCGACGCAACCGTAATAATTCAGGGTGCAGTTGACCTTGCATTTGTTGAGGACGGAAAGCTTGTTATTGTCGATTACAAAACCGACAGGGTAAAGGATATAGCAAAACTTGCAGACCTCTACAAAAAGCAACTTGATTTGTATAAATCCGCAATGGAGCAGTCCGAAGAACTTACCGTCAAAGAATGTATTCTTTGCAGTATTCACCTCGGTTCATATATTACCTTATAACAAAAAAAGAAAACCGTCCGTAAAATCTGCGGACGGTTTAATCATATTCAGTTTATATCGGTTGCTTCTGCATCAATCATTCTTTGATTGCGGTCGTATTCTTTGTGATAACGGCTGAGCAGAATAATAAGTGAAAATCCCGAAACACCTTCATAAATAAGCGCAATTCCGAGTGCAATCATAAGCAATGCACCAAAAATGTTTGTAAAGAAAATTGTTGTAAGACTGAACATAATCATTACAATTGCTATAATAAACGGAATCCACCATTTTTTCATACCGAGCGATCTCAGCGTGAGCGAATGTTTCATATCCATAATGCTGTCAACAATAATGATAATGCCAATCGGAATATTGATTATTGCCGCAATTGAAGTGGGTGAAAACAAAGCAAATATACCGAAGCCGGTTGAAATAACGCCTATTACAAGCTCAAAGTACATGCCGCCTTCTCTGTCAACAAAGAAAGAAATTATGTTGAACAGTCCGTAAACCGTCATTGCACCGCCGAGTGCATAGCACAGAACATCAAGCACCTTTTGCGGAAAGACAACGGTCACAATGCCGAGTACGATATAGGCGAGAGAGGTCATCATCATAGTAGCCGCAGGATTTTTCTTTTTCTTATGTTCACTCATTTAATACACCTCAGTCCATTCTCTTGTCGCAGTAACCGCACATCACCATGCCGAGCTTTTCGTAGCTGAGATTTGGAAGATAAGGCTCCTGCTGTGTGATACATTTCGGATTGTTGCAGTGATGATTCGATACAACAAACGGTCTGTTTTCAACAAAAAACTCATCATCCTGCAAAAGCAGAAGAATAAGTGCCATTCTGCCGTACATACCGTACTGAGCCTGTTTGAAATACAACGCTCTCGGGTCATCGTCAATGTCAACCGTAATTTCGTTTACTCTCGGCAACGGATGAAGAATAATCATATCTTCTCTTGCTTTGTCAAGCTTTTCTTTGTCGAGAACAAAAACATTTTTCTGTGCCTGATAATCTTCTTCGCTTGCAAATCTCTCACGCTGAATCCTTGTCATATAAAGAACATCAAGGTCGGTAATCGCATCTGCAAGGCTATGTGAAATTTCATACTTACAGCCGTTCTTTTCAAGAATGTCAATAACATAAAGCGGAACGCTGAGTTCCTTTGTTGAGATAAGTACAAAGCTGTTGTTCGGATATTTTGCAAGTGTCTTGATAAGCGAATGAACTGTTCTGCCGTTGAGAAGGTCACCGCATACACCTACTCTGAGGTTATCAAGTCTGCCTTTTTCACAGCTGAGAGTGATAATGTCGGCAAGTGTCTGAGTTGGATGAAGGTGACCGCCGTCACCGCAGTTGATAACGGGAACACCTGCATAGAGAGATGCCGCAGCGGCAGTACCCTCAACAGGGTGGCGAATTGCGATAATGTCGGCATATTCGCCCACAATTGTAATTGTATCTTTAAGGCTTTCTCCCTTTGCAACGGATGAATTCATCGGGTTGTCAAAACCGATTGTTCTTCCGCCGAGTTTGAGCATGGCTGTCTGGAATGACATCTGTGTTCTTGTACTCGGTTCATAAAATAAAGTAGCAAGAATCTTGCCGTCACAGGCGTGTCGGTAGTCGGCAGGACTCTGCATAATCTTTTTAGCTTTTCTGATAATTTTGTCAATCTGCTTGGTAGACATAACCGATAAATCAATTAAATTTTTGTCGAACATAAATAACACAGCTTTCTGCAATTTTTTCTATTTTATCAAAATTTTCTGTGTTTATATATACTTAAAAGAAAAATGGGAATAAAGAATAAAACAATTTTGCCGATTCCGGTATTAGTTTTATCAGCGTTAATTTCCAAAGTAACTTTAATTCTATCAGATGAAAAATTTTAAAAATCAGATGAGAAATTTTAAAAATTTAACTTGATTTTTTACGATTTGTATTGTACAATATATATTGCATTTGCCGGTGTGATGGAATTGGCAGACGTAGCGGACTCAAAATCCGCCGGTAGCGATACCGTACCGGTTCAAGTCCGGTCACCGGCACCAAAAGGACATTAACTCATAGGGTTAGTGTCCTTTTTCAGTATATTTCGGAGGGCGATAATTATGGGCGGAATAAGCGTTATGCTTTTAATAGGAATGCTTTCGGCTATGTATGTGTTCTTTATAGCAGTAATTGCCGTGCTGATTATTTATTTTGCAGTAAGCTATGTTTTTGAGAGCATTGCGGCAATGGGTATGTGCAAGAACTTGTACTATAAGCACAGCGGTACAGCTTGGATTCCGTTTTATAATAAATATCTCCTCGGTAAAATTGCAGGGAATAAGGCTTTAGGCATAATTGAAGGTGTGCTGAACCTTTCAATCGCAACCGTTGCCGTTCTCTTTTTTGCATTTGAACTGGAAATCGGTATCATCGGCTTGATTGCCCTGTTAGCTTGTGTCATTGCCTCATTTGTGATAGATGTAATTATTTCGGATAAAATATTCAAAAATCTTAATGTCAGATATTCGGATGTTCTCACAGTGGTAAATGTCCTTACCTTTGGCTTGTCAAGACCGATAATACTTTTCGTATTCAGAAATAAACAGAATACGGTCAGATTTTAATTTCAAAGGAGCAATACACGCCGTATTGTTCCTTTTTCTTTTGCAAAAATGCCCTGTTTAAGATTATTTTTGTTTCATAATTTTTTGATACAGGCAATTTTTAAAAAAATTCGTCAATTTTTTTATTTTTAATTCTCATACGGTTGCTTATTTTTGATTTATATATTATAATGTATCTTGTATTGTTTTTTAATTACGGCTCAAAGCCGCATCTTTATGGAGGATTTGATTATGGAAAAGAAAGAATTACTTTACGAAGGAAAAGCTAAAAAGGTATTTTCTACGGAAGATCCCGATCTCTGCATCGTTTCCTACAAGGATGACGCAACTGCATTCAACGGTGAGAAAAAAGGCACAATCGTTGGCAAGGGTGTTGTAAACAACCGTATGTCAAACTTTATGTTCAAGCTTCTCGAAAAGCACGGCATTGCAACAGACTTTGTTGAAGAGCTTAATGACAGAGATACAGTCCTCAAGAAGGTTGAAATTGTTCCTCTCGAGGTAATTTTAAGAAATAAAGCTGCCGGCAGTCTTTCAAAGCGTCTCGGTCTTCCCGAAGGCACACCGATGAAGACTCCTGTTCTTGAATTCTGCTATAAGAACGATGAACTCGGCGATCCTATGGTAAATGAATATCACATCCTCGCAGCAGGCTTTGCTACAAAGGAAGAAATCGACACAATCACAGAAATGGCTTTCAAGATTAATGAGATTATGATTGAATTCTTCAAGCAGTGCAAGGTTGATCTTATCGACTTCAAGATTGAGTTCGGCAGATACAAGGGCAAGATTCTCCTTGCTGACGAAATCTCTCCCGATACATGCCGTTTCTGGGATATGGATACTCAGGAAAAACTCGACAAGGACCGTTTCCGTCGTGACATGGGCGGTGTTGAAGAGGCTTATGCCGAAATGATGAAGCGTGTAGGTCTTGCATAATAACTACATTGTGAATTTTTGAATTAAGATATGTGAATTAAACTTTGGATAGTTATTTTGATTAATCGGATGGTGGCACCTTGGAATTTTCTTTCGATAATTTTGCAAAAGAAGGTCTGCACGAAGAGTGCGGAGTATTCGGCATATTCAGCGACGGCACAATTAACCCTGCATACGCTTGTTATAACGGCTTGCTTGCTCTCCAACACAGAGGACAGGAAAGCTGCGGCATCGCTGTATCTGACGAAGGTGTAATTGATTATCACAAAGATATGGGCCTTGTTACTGAGGTCTTTAACAACAAAATTCTTGATTCTCTCAACGGACAAATGGCGGTTTCGCATGTCCGTTACTCGACTGCAGGCGGTTCTGTGCTGGAAAATGCACAACCGCTTGTTATGCGTTATGTAAAGGGTACGCTTTCAATTGCTCATAACGGCAACCTTACCAATGCGCTTGAAATCCGCAGAGGTCTTGAACAGCGCGGTGCAATCTTTCAGACAACAATCGACAGCGAGGTTATCTGCTATGTAATTGCCCGTGAAAGACTTAAATGTCATTCTGTTGAAGATGCCGTTGCAAGAACAATGCAGGTAATTGAGGGTGCTTATTCGCTCCTTGTAATGAGCCCGAGAAAGCTTATTGCGGCTCGTGATCCTCACGGTTTTAGACCGCTTTGTATGGGCAAGTACAACGATTCCTATGTTTTTGCAAGTGAAAGTGCGGCTCTTGATGCCTGTGGTGCAGAATTTGTCCGTGATGTTGAACCGGGTGAAATCGTAATTGTTGACCAGAACGGTGTCCGCAGTATGAAACCCGACTTTGGCGATAAGAAAAAGGCACTCTGCATTTTTGAGTATATTTACTTTGCCCGTTCAGACTCCTTTATTGACGGAGTAAGCGTTTATGAGGCAAGAAAGCAGGCAGGACGAATTCTTGCAAGGAAATACCCTGTTGAGGCTGATATGGTTGTCGGTGTTCCCGAATCGGGAATTGATGCCGCAATCGGTTACAGCGAAGAATCCGGAATTCCTTATGAAAAGGCTATTGTGAAGAACAGCTACATCGGCAGAACCTTCATAAAGCCAAGTCAGAAGGAACGAATGAAAAGCGTAAAAATTAAACTCAACCCGATTGCCGACAAAATCAAAGGCAAGAGAGTTGTTATTATTGATGACAGCATTGTGCGCGGTACAACTGTTGACCGAATTGTTACAATGCTCAAAGAGGCAGGCGCAAAAGAGGTGCATATGCGTATCAGCTCACCTCCGTTTATGTGGCCGTGTTATTACGGTACAGACATTCCGTCAAGAGGAGAGCTTATCGCCTGCAACCATACAATCGAAGAAATCACAAAGCTCAGCAAGGCTGATTCCCTAGGATACCTCCCTGTTGAGTCGCTTCGTGAGATGATTCACAACGCTCCCGTAGGCTTTTGTGACGGTTGCTTTACGGGTAATTACCCCGCACCTATCACAAAAGAAACCTTTAAGGGCAAAGAGCGTGGCGGAATGAACTTCGATGAAAACAATAAAAAGGACAACTAATTGAAAGGATGTAAATAATGGTAAAAGATACTTATGAATCACCCTTGTCAGCCCGTTATGCAAGCAAGGAAATGAAATACATTTTCTCGCCTGATAAGAAATTCAGAACCTGGAGAAAACTCTGGATTGCTCTTGCAGAATCGGAAAAGGAACTCGGACTTCCAATTACACAGGAGCAGATTGACGAACTCAAGGCTCATGCTGATGATATCAACTATGAAGTTGCACAGGAAAGAGAGAAAATTGTTCGTCACGATGTAATGTCACATGTATATGCTTACGGTGTTCAGTGTCCGAACGCAAAGGGCATTATTCATCTCGGAGCAACCTCCTGCTATGTAGGTGATAACACAGATATTATCATTATGACAGAAGGACTCAAGCTTATCAGAAATAAGCTTATCACCGTTATCCGCAACCTTTCAAAGTTTGCCGATGAATACAAGGCTCTTCCAACCCTTGCATTCACTCATTTTCAGCCTGCACAGCCTACAACAGTAGGTAAGAGAGCGACTCTCTGGCTTCAGGAGCTCCTTATGGATCTTGAAGATGTTGAGTATCAGCTTTCAAAGGCTAAGCTTCTCGGTTCAAAGGGTACAACAGGTACACAGGCAAGTTTCCTTGAACTCTTTGACGGAGATCACGAAAAGTGCAAAATGCTTGATCATAAGATTGCAGAAAAAATGGGCTACAAGGCTTGTTTCCCTGTATCAGGTCAGACATATTCAAGAAAGCTTGACTCACAGTTCCTCAATGTTCTTGCGGGAATTGCTCAGTCAGCCGCTAAATTCTCAAATGATATCAGACTTCTTCAGCACCTCAAAGAGGTTGAAGAGCCGTTTGAAAAGAATCAGATCGGTTCATCGGCTATGGCTTACAAGCGTAACCCAATGAGAAGTGAGCGTATCGGTTCACTTTCAAGATATGTTATGGTTGATGTTCTCAACGGTTACTTTACAACTGCTACTCAGTGGTTCGAGAGAACTCTTGATGACTCTGCAAACAAGCGTCTCAGCGTTCCAGAGGCATTCCTCGCAGTTGACGGCATCCTTTCACTTTATGCAAATGTTGCAGACGGTCTTGTCGTTTATCCAAAGGTAATTGAACAAAGACTCAGAAAAGAACTTCCGTTCATGGCAACAGAGAATATTATGATGGATGCAGTTAAAAAGCGTGGTGCTGACAGACAGCAGCTTCACGAGAGAATCCGTGAGCATTCAATGGCTGCGTCAAGGGTGGTCAAGGTTGAAGGCGGCGAAAATGATCTTCTCGAAAGAATTGCCGCAGATGAGGCATTCGGCGTTACTCTTGAAGAGCTTGAAAAAATTCTCAAGCCTGAAAACTACACAGGCAGAGCAAAAGAGCAGACAGAGGACTTCCTCAACGAGTGCATCAAGCCTGTTCTTGAAAAGTACGCAGATGTTGAGTCTGACAAGCCTGAAATCAATGTTTAATTAAACTGATTTAATCGAACCTTTGGTTCAAGTATATATTTTATTTATAGCAGACCATGCGTCTGTAAAAAGGAGTTTTGTAAAATGGTAAAAGCAATTGTAGGTGCCAACTGGGGCGACGAGGGCAAGGGTAAAATTACCGATGTTCTCGCAAACGACAGCGACATCGTAATTCGTTTTCAAGGCGGTGCAAACGCAGGACATACAATTGTCAACGATTACGGGAAATTTGCTCTTCACCAGCTTCCTTCGGGTGTTTTCCATCAGAATATCACCAATATAATCGGCAACGGTGTTGCTTTCAGCGTTGAAAACTTCGTTAAGGAAATGGCTCACCTCAAAGATCGCGGAGTTCCCGAGCCAAACATTATTATTTCAGACAGAGCGCAAATTGTTATGCCTTACCATGTAGCATTTGACTGCTACGAGGAAGAGCGTCTCGGCAAAAATTCTTTCGGTTCAACAAAGAGCGGTATCGCTCCGTTCTATTCTGACAAGTATTCAAAAATCGGTTTCCAGATTAACGAGCTTTATGATGATCCCGATTCACTCAAAGAGAAAATCAGACACGCTCTTGAAATTAAGAATGCAACTCTGAAAAACCTCTATAACAAGCCCGAAATCACAGAACAGGAAGTTTTTGACAAGCTTATGGAATACAAGGAACTTCTCGCTCCGTATGTAGGCGATGCGTTTATGTTTGTTCATAATGCACTCAAAGACGGAAAGAATATTCTTCTTGAAGGACAGCTCGGTTCCCTTAAAGACACTGACTTCGGCATCTATCCTATGGTTACTTCATCTAACACAATCGCAGGTTACGGTGCGGTAGGTGCAGGTATTCCGCCTTATGAAATCAAAGAAATCATCACAGTTGTCAAGGCATATTCAAGTGCAGTAGGTGCAGGCGAATTTGTTTCAGAAATCTTCGGCGATGAGGCTGACGAACTTCGCAGAAGAGGCGGTGACGGCGGAGAATTTGGTGCAACAACAGGCAGACCGAGAAGAATGGGTTGGCTTGACCTTGTTGCAACACGCTACGGCTGTATGGTTCAGGGTGCAACACAGGTTGCGTTCACGGTTCTTGATGTTCTCGGATATCTTGATGAAATCCCTGTTTGTGTAGGTTATGAGCTTGATGGCAAGGAAATTGACTACTTCCCGTCAACAACAAAGCTTAAAAGATGCAAACCTATCCTCAAAAAGCTCAAGGGCTGGAAGTGTTCAATTTCAGGTATTACAGAATATGACAAGCTTCCTAAGGAATGCCGTGAATACATTGAATTTGCCGAAAAAGCTATCGGTGTGCCGATTACAATGGTTTCAAACGGCCCTTCAAGAAACGATATTATTTACAGATAATTAAAATATTAACTGAATACCGCACAAACTCTGTGCGGTATTCTTTAAATTTGAAAGGAATTTTACTATGAGCAGTGCTGCAAAAGAAACTGTCATTGTTCTTGATTTCGGCGGTCAGTACAACCAGCTGATTGCAAGAAGAGTTCGTGAGTGCAATGTATATTGCGAAATTCTTCCTTACACCGTTGATATTCAGAAAATAAAAGACATTAACCCAAAAGGCATTATCTTCACAGGCGGTCCTAACAGCGTTTATGACGAGTCATCACCGCATTATACACCCGAAATTTTCAAGCTTGGAATCCCGATTCTCGGCATATGCTACGGCTGTCAGCTTATGGCATATACTCTCGGCGGAAATGTTGTTTCAGCAACAGACAACTCTTCGAGCGAGTACGGCAAGACCGTTACAAGATATAACAACAATGATATCCTTTTTAAATCCGTAAAGAGCGAAGGAATTTCATGGATGAGCCACCGTGACTATATCAATGAAGTTCCTGAGGGATTCAGCATTACAGCTGCAACAGATGTATGTCCCGTAGCCGCAATGTCATGTCCTGAAAAAAAGTTTTACGGTGTTCAGTTCCATCCCGAAGTTAACCATACAGAAAACGGTAAAGATATGCTCCGTTCATTCCTTTATGATGTTTGCGAATGTAAGGGTGAGTGGAAAATGGAAAGTTTTATCGACACAACTGTTGCACAGCTTAAAGAGCAGATTGGTGACAAGGGTGTAGTTCTCGGACTTTCGGGCGGTGTAGATTCATCCGTTGCCGCAGCACTTCTCAGCAAGGCAGTCGGTAAACAACTTACCTGCGTTTTCGTGGATCAGGGACTTATGAGAAAAGACGAGGGCGACTTTGTAGAGCAGACCTTTACGAAGCTTTTTGATATGAACTTTGTCCGCATTAATTGTCAGGAAGAGTTCCTTGCAAAGCTTAAAGGTGTTGAAGAACCCGAAGAAAAGCGTCACATCATCGGTACAGAATTTTATAAGGTGTTTTGGAACAAAATCCGTGAAAGCTACGGCGAGGGTTATTTTGCACAGGGCACAATTTATCCCGACCGTATCGAAAGCGGTAAAGGCGATGCCGCAAAAATCAAAACACATCACAATCAGGTTGGTATCCCGGAAGATATTGACTTTGCAGGTGTAATTGAACCTCTTAAAGACCTCTTCAAGGATGAGGTAAGAGTAGTAGGTGAGAAGCTTGGACTTCCGCACGACCTCGTATGGCGTCAGCCGTTCCCTGGTCCGGGACTCGGTGTGCGAGTAATCGGTGAAGTTACAGCCGAAAAGGTTCGTATTCTTCAGGAAGCCGATGCAATTCTTCGTGATGAAATGGATAAGTGCGGTTACGCAGATAAGATGAGCCAGTTCTTTGCAGTTCTTCCCGGCGTTAAAACCGTTGGCGTTATGGGTGATGCAAGAACATATGATGAACTCATCGCCCTCCGTGCCGTTACAACCGATGACTTTATGACAGCCGACTGGGCAAAAATCCCCTACGAAATTCTAGGCAGAGTCTCCAACCGCATCATCAACGAAGTTGAACATGTCAACAGAGTAGTCTATGACATAACAAGTAAGCCTCCTGGAACGGTAGAGTGGGAATAAATTTGTAGTAAAAATTAAAGGTGGTAGATTAAGCGTGAAAAGTCCTGTAAATATGGGGTGTTTCACGCTTTAATTTTTTGACTGCTAACATTATGCAAACAAAAGCATTGTATGTTAGTAGTGTTAATAAAAGCACGATTGAAATTATTTCAAGTTATTTGAAAAAAACTACTTGAAATTCTTGACATTTGGATATAAATGATATATAATATAAGATATACAGTTGATAGTAATAATTGTAAGGAGGTGAGTATGTTGAACAACGATTTAGAGTATGATTTGGCTTTGTTAAAAAAGTTAGCATTGAACAATAATTTATCGAAGAGCGAAATGAATGTGATTTTTTTCTGTTGGCATAGTCAGAAGACTTCGCACGATGTCGCAGAATATTTGAATTGGGCTTCTCCGAATGTAGCTCGCTTGCTCTTAGCTATGGTAAATAAAGGCTTTTTAACAAGGAAGCTGTCCGAGGACAATAAAAGTTATCTCTATTCTGTAAATAAAAGTAACCCATTGTTAGAAGTATAAAAGCGATTTATCGCTTTTTTATTTAGAATAACAACTATCAAATGTATAGTATACATACAATACTTGTAATCATTAACTAATAAAGGAGTAGTTTAAAAATGGCAAAATCTAAATCTTCTGAGGTGTATGTGAAACTTACTGACTTGTTTAATTTAGAAACTCTAGTCTTACAAGAAATTTATCATCATCCTATTTTAAATAATCTCAGTGAAAAAGAAATGGAGCAATTATTACTTGATATAGATGATGTTATTATGCTTAAAGCTATTTTTACAGGAAGAGAATTTTAAGTGAATAGTGGGGAGGTGCATACCTCCCCAAAAAATAAGAAAGGGTGATAAACTTGATAAAAAAGAAATTTGATACTTTAAGTGTTTATCGCAAATTGCAATAGCAAGTTGCGATCTGAAAAAATTGTACTTACCATTCATTTAGCTGGAAAGTTGCAGAAGATTTTCTATGTTCCAGAACATTTTCTGGCACTAAAAAAAGTTATCTTGCTGATAGATAGTGATGTTAATGAATAATAATGGCATGTGGATTCACTATTAAAACTCGATTAATGGCATATCCTGTAAGTTTATCGGCAACAGCTGTTATGATTGCAATTGCGTTGTTCTGCTACCATCCGATAAAAAGATTTAAAGAAAAGTAAAACAAAACCGATGTGACTTCTTAATAGAAATCACATCGGTTTATTTTATTTATTGAGCATAGGGTAGGGGATAATGTCGTTCGGCTTATCCTTATGATTTGCGATGCATTTTTCCATCCAAATCATATCGTACCACTTGTCAAATTTGTACGCACATTTATGGAAAATGCCGACAGTTTTATAGCCGAGCTTTTCGTGAAAATGAATGCTGTCATTATGCAGATGTTCATCCTCGTGTTCAGTATAAGCAATGCAAGCATTGACATTTGTAATACCTTGCATTTTGAGGATTTCTTCAAGCTTTTCGTAGAGAAGTCTGCCAATGCAGTTTCCGTGATTAATAAGCTCTACATAAATACTCGTTTCAACTGACCAATCATATGCTTTTCTGCCTTTAAAAATTCCGGCATAGGCATAGCCGACAATCTTGCCGTCAAGTTCTGCCACAATATAAGGGTATTTTTCAAGCGTAGTTTTTATGCGATTTGCAAATTCATCAACGCTCGGAATATCGTATTCAAATGTAATTGCCGTGTTTTCAATATATGGTTTGTATATAGCGAGCAACGCCTCAGCATCGCTTGTTTTTGCCGCTCTGATATGTAAATTATCGTTCATAATTATTGCCTCTTTACTGTATTATCATAACTAAATAATACATCAAAACTCAGTGACAATCAAGGCTTTAAACCTTTTAAGCGTTATAACAAAGAAAACAGTCGGTACTCTAAAAAGCTACCGACTGATAAACACCCCAACATTTTTATTATAACATAACACAGATATTACTTCAATAGATTTTTTAAAAATAAAATTATAAATATTTTTAATAAAAGTGTTGACAATGTTGAAAACTAACTGTATAATATAGACAAAGAAAAGAACTTAAGGAGGTTTTAAAAATGAAAGCAAGAAAACCTTACTTCAAACAAATCAGAGATTATATGCGGAGCTTACCACCTAACTCTACAGCCCGTGTATTCTAAGAGATGATCTTCTAATTCTTACTTGTTTTGTCGGAACAGCTGATTATTTTGATGTTATAAAAACATATTTATTAATTTTTAATCGCAAGAGCATTCCGAATTCGTCTTTAACAATCTACATCTTATGATTGAAATTCGTCCAATTAAGCATTAAAGGTTATCGAATTTAATACTCGGGAGAACGGAATTTTAATTATAACTTAATATATATTGAAATCTAAAAATTGGTGGTTAGTCCAATGGAAGCTTAATCATAATTTAGGTTAAGCAAAAATAATCCGAAACGGAGATAAGTCCAATGGAAGTAAAAACTAAAACCGATGGATGAACAGCTTATACAACAGCACACAGAGTAGTCTGAATTTAAAGAATGTAAGAGGCTGAATTTAGTAAGCAGTTCAAACGGAGCGTAAATTTGGAAACTTACAGTACAGAGTGAAACCGTAAATTTCAATCTGATTTCTAAAATTCTAAGAAAACTAAACTGTCAGGAGATTATTCCAATGAAATAAGAACTTGAAACAAATCTCACTTATTTGTTATGATTGGAGATATTCCGATGTATGCTTGAGATTTAAAACCGATACAAAGTCAAAAATAAAATCCATTAACGGGAATTGACGGTATACGGTTACTGATATTGATTTGACGAAAAGTTAATATAAGTCGTAAATAAAGCATTGATTAGCAGTAAAGAAAATGTCGGGATGACATAGAAATCTGCAGACAATAGGAGATTATTCCAATGAGAATTTAAGTCTTATGGTTTGATGATTGTATACATACTTAGGTGTGTAAACATAATTAGTCGAATTTAAAGCTAAAGGAGTTAATTCCAATAACTGTATAAGCCAAAATTCCGAAATATTCCAATGGCTTGGTTTCAGGATAGGTACAATTGAAATAAAAAAGTTGATAAGCTTTTTTAAGTGATTGTTGTGCCGATTGATATTATGAATTTAAACGGTCGAAAAACTTTTATATTCAAATTTAGGAACGGAGAAAAGTCCAATGTAATACTAAATTGTTAGTGTAAAGGACGAAAATCCGAAATTGGAGATGAGTCCAAAGGGAATATTATTTAATTTAAAATAACAACATACCCCTTTAAAAATTGCTATTTATAAATCAACCAATTACAAAGGTGACTGCAACAGTGGTCACCTTTGTTTTGCGTTTAGGTTTATTATGATTGGGAAGAAGATGGGGGAGTATTTTGAATACGATAAAAGGTAATACGAAAAATAGGGGACAGCTTTTGCTGTCCCCATAATTGTTTGTCGAAAATTTAGAAAATTGTTTAACTGTCAATTACTCAACACCGAGAATTTCTTTGCTTGCTGCAACGAGTTTCTCGCAGATTTCTGTTGCATTTGCTTTGTCCTTGCCAACAGAAGTGATATAGAGCTTGATCTTTGGTTCTGTACCGCTTGGACGAATGATAACAGCGTTGTCATCAGAAAGGTGAAGAGCAATAACATTTGACTTTGGAAGATCAATATCTGTAGTGTTGCCTGTTGCAATTTCAGTTTCTTTCTTGAGAAGATAGTCAGAAACCTTAACAACATCATAGCCTGCAACACTCTTTGGAGTGTTATCTCTGACAGCAGTCATAATATCAGCCATCTTCTGCATACCTGCTGCACCGCCAAACTCGAATGAGTATGTCTGGTTGAGGTAGTATCCGAATTCTTCATAAAGACCGTCAATAACTTCCGCAAGTGACTTGCCCTGCTTTTTGTAGTAAGCAGCCATTTCACAAACGAGCATTGAAGCAACAACAGCGTCCTTATCTCGTACATATGTGCCTGAAAGGTAGCCGTAGCTCTCTTCAAAACCAAAGAGGTATCTGTTTTCTTCATGCTTTTTCTCAAGATTAAGAATAACCTCACCAATGTACTTAAAGCCTGTAAGAACATTCTTGAGTTCGCAACCGTACTTTTCGCAAAGTTTGTTGATAAGCTTTGTAGTAACGATAGTTTTAACAACAACAGGCTTTTCAGGAAGTTTGCCGCTTGCTTTTTTGCAAGAGAGAATGTAGTTTGTGAGCATTACTCCGTCTTCGTTACCTGAAATGAGTCTGTAACTACCGTCATAATCCTTAACTGCGATACCTACACGGTCAGCGTCAGGGTCAGTTGCAAGGAGGAGGTCAGGCTGTTCTTTTTCGCAGAGTTCAAGACCCTTTGCAAGAGCCTCTTTGATTTCAGGGTTCGGATAGGGGCAAGTTGTAAAGTTGCCGTCAGGAAGTTCTTGCTCAGGAACAACAACAACATCTTTAACACCGATTTTGCCAAGAACCTTTCTTACAAGCTTGTTGCCTGTACCATTAAGAGGAGTGTAGACAACCTTGAGATCAGCACCGTCACAAATGCCGGGGTTAACCTGCTGTTCCATAACTTTTTCAAGATATGTGTCATAAACGCTCTCGTCAACATATTTAATCATACCGTTCTTAACTGCTTCGTCAAAATCAGCAATCTTAACATCCTTGAACATATCAAGCTTTGAAATTTCATCATAAACTGTGTTAGCGGCAACATCAGTCATCTGACAACCATCTTCGCCGTATGCCTTGTAGCCGTTGTAAGCAGCAGGGTTGTGGCTTGCTGTAACCATAATACCTGCCTGACATTTAAAATAACGAACGAGGTAGGAAAGAACAGGAGTAGGCTGAAGTTCAGATGTGATATAAACCTTAATGCCATTAGCCGCAAGAACTCTGGCTGCCTCATTCATAAATAAATCTGCTTTAATTCTGCTGTCGTGAGAAATAGCAACAGAACCCTTGCCGTACTTTTTGAGAACATAATTGGCAAGTCCCTGTGTAGCCTGACGAACAACATAAATATTCATTCTGTTAGTACCTGCACCAATAATACCTCTAAGACCTGCAGTACCGAATTTTAAAGCTGTGTAGAAACGATCATAAATTTCATCTTCATTGTTTTTTATACTTTCAAGCTCAGCTGTAAGGTCTTTATCCTCGACAGCATTTTCGAGCCATTCGTTATAAAGTTTTTTAATATCCATGATTATGCCCCCAACTTAAAATTTTCACAAAATTATAGTTAAAATCTGTGACAAGCCATTCTTGCCTATCATAGTTCACTATACCATAAATTCCGAAAAAAAACAAGTTTTTTATTTGTACATTTTCAAGATTATGTCTTGAAATGCAAAAAATATCACGCAGAAATTGTAATTTTGCTTTCTGCGTGATATTTATGTTTAAGTTTAGTAAAATATTATTTACTTTTGCAGCTTATACGAAACTGTGTTTTCACTCATTGTGTAACCGTTTTGCTGTGCTTCAAGAATAATTTGCTGAATATTGTCCCATTGCGAATCTTTCGGTATATAAATATACTTTGGAATCTTTTTGTTGTTTACAGAATAATATGAACGAAGTCTGTCAAGACTGTTTTGGTTTTCGCCTGTTACATATGCGGAAAGTGTTCCATACGGAAAATCTTTTACGGCAAGATATGTCCATGGCTTTTGAGTTAAGAACAGAATATTTCCTTTTTCAAGATTTTGATATTCATTTATATCGTTATAAATCTGTTCGTAATTTTCTGTATTGGCAGAAGTGGTTTTGATTCCCTTTGCAGGACCGTTCTGAATTGTCTGTGTCAGCTGACTTGGAGAACTTTCCCAGAAGCAATGTTCGGCTTTAACCGTAATCTGGAAACAAGTCTGCAAAATAATCAGAAATGCTGTCATCACAAATGCAAAGTATTTGCAGGGAACGGCATAATCAAGATTATCGGGAGTTTCTTTCATTTCTTTAATCAGGTTGCCAACGAATACAAAGCTTGCAATATTTGACGCTGAACAAGCCATTGCCGTTACAAAGAAATACTGATTTGATGAGAAGCATAGTGCTACAGAATAAAGAATTCCAAGAATAAAGAGTGAGGCAAAAAGTTCTCTCTGTTTATTTTCTGAGAGTACATATGCTGTGATTCCCATAAAAATCATCGGGAACATAATTGCGTTGTAATAAACGCTTGTCATTGTCGGCATAAACATTACGAGTGACAAAATAACAATTGTGCTTGTAAGAATAAGATAAATCGAACGATGTTGCTTTCTCTTTCTGTCAAGCAACATAACAATTGTAGTAGCACCGTATGCCATAAGCACATATTTAAAGTGGCTGTGACAATCAACAATGGTTTTAAAGTAGTAATTCATCTTCATCATAAATCCCATCTGAGGATGATCGGGGTCAGCCATAAGATAGGGGAGATTGGTGAAAATTGTATTTATGCTTACTCTTGAAAGCACAAATACAATGAAAATTACCGCAAGGATTCCCGCACCCAAAGTGAACCACAGAAAAGTTTTAATTGAAAACAAGTCTGAATTAAATACATTTTTGTTGAGTGGGGTTTTCTTTATTAAACAGTGAACTCCGACTGCGATAAGATACAGTACATAAGCTGCCGCAAGATACGGACAGCAGAGAACCGCACCTGCAAATGCAAGTCCGCTGATTATGAGCGGCAATTTTTTTGAATAATCGGCTGTTGCCATTAACACACCCGTGAGAGCAATGAGGTCAAGCCCCATTGTGTTATAGCTCAATGCCATAATGTCGAAAGGCGTAAAGAGGAAATAAAGCACACAGCCGAATACCGTGAAATAGCCGTATTTCTTAAGTCTTGAATAGATAATGCACACAACAACAGCGTGACAGATGACATAGAAAATTCTTGCTGCAAGAATTATTCCGACGGTTGACTGCGTAATTGTTGTGTAGAGCCACACAAACGGCAAAAGCAGGAACCCCGAAAGCTGAGTAAGATGCCATTCGTCACCGAGTAATGAATCGCCGAGAGTTAATCTGTGCGGAATTGTAAGGTAAAATGATTCGTCATTGCCGCCAAAGCCGTAATAGCATTTCCAAAGTGAAAATCCTATTGCCAAAGCCATAAGTACAGCAAAAATTATGTGCTGATATTTGCCTTTGTCGGGTTTTGAACGCAAATCCCTGACCATTTTAACAGCCGACTTGAAACCGTCGATAAGAATTTTGGCAACAAGATTCATAATGAAAGACGCAGCAGCGGAAAGGACAAATACAATCGGGACTGTTACAAAGTAGAACGGAAGTCTGTCCGGCATTAAAATAACCTTTTCGCAAAGTATCGGATATACAATGCTGTCAAAAATAAATGAAATAAGATAAATCCCGAGAGCTAAATCCGAAACCTTCCAGAGTACAACTTTAGCTGCCTTTGGCATATTTTCGGTTTTGATTCTTTTAATTAAAAGGAACAGAAGCACCGACAGGACAAACGGTTCAAAGCCATACCAGTAAATATATGTACCGGATTTGAAGGTCGTTCCGTAGCTTCTGAAAAAGTTAAATGTGCTGAATAAGAAGAGTGAGAAAACAAAAAGAATAAGCATTGTTTTTGTTTTCATTTTCAATCCGTATTCTCTTATGTAGCAGCCTACAAAGTAGTACGCAACGGGATAGAACCCCTGCCACCAGCTCGGCACAAGCTTTTGAAATTCATCGGATGATGTCGGGTTGGTCCACCAATCAAGCGAACCGAAATTGAAAATATTAAACAGTGACGGAACTATTGTCAAAAATACAACTGTAATCAAAAGCACTTGCTTTTGTTTTTTGTTTTTAAGCTTTCCGTAAGCAAGATTAAGAAACGGTGCAAGCAGAAACAAACCTATGTACATTTCAATGTACCACGAGTAGTTTGAACCGGTAAAGTCAAGCGTTCCGAGAATGAATGATTTCAAGCTAAGCGCATCACCCTGTGCAATGTTTTTGTAAATCATGCACGCAAGGGTTGAAATGACAAATACTACAAGTGTTTTTGCAATTCCTGAATAATACTTTTTACTCAGCTCTTTTTTGCTCATAAGGTATCCTGTCAGAATCATAAAGAGAGGAACACAAACAGAGAACAAAGTTCTCATTGCAACCGCAATGTACATTGTTGAGCCTTCAATCGGCTGACTGTAAAATCCGTTATGCAGAAAGAAATGAACCGACAAAACGGTAAATACTGCAATTATCCGCAGAATGTCCAGCGAGGAATCCCTCTTTTTCAATTTTTCGTAATCCATAATCCTTACCTTTCAAACTTGAAATTTGCAAATCATTGCATATACAACAATAATAGCACAATTTTGGCATTATTACAATAAAATGCAAACGAAAATATTGATTTTAAATAAAAAAGTTTGTAACGGTGTAACAGAGATTTTATTATAAAAAAACAAGTGACAGCCGAAACTGCCACTTGAAAAAATTTTATACCGTTGTCTGTTCAGCTGTTTGTTTCCCGGGCTTTTTCAATGAATCGAGAAAAGCCTTTGCGGTATCCATACCGTCAACCATAAGCAGTATAAACAGCGGTGTCATATTAAACAGATATCTTGACCTTGTTTCCCATAACAGGAAGAATAAAAATGCCGAAAATACAATTCCTTTGAGTAACAGCATTTCGTCAACTTCGGGTCTGACAAGAGTTTTAAGTGCCGAAATACAAATCATCAGCAGAATGAACATCTGCAAGGCTGAGCTGTAATTTTGGAAGGCCTTGTTATACTTTCCGTTGATATGCAGAAAATCCATAAGAATATTATCATTTTTCGGTTTTTGGTTATGATACGAAATGTAATATGTACCGTCCTGCCATGTCCATACCGCTTTTTTTACCATATGATCATACAGACCGCCAATTTTATATTTCTTTACTCTTTCCTTGATAACCTTAACATTAGCGTCCTGCTTTTCTTGCTTTGAGTGGAATGAACGGGTGTAATAGTCATCGTGTTCATCGTATTTGCCAAGACCCTTAAGCCCCATCATAATCCAGTGAGTTACGGGGTACTCATACTCTTCATATTGCTGCTTTGTAATCGGATTGACAGCGTCAACGGCGGTATTGTAAGCAAATCCAATCGCACCGAATCCTGCCGTAAACACAAGTATAAGACAAATTGCTCTTTTTAATCTGAATTTCAAGAAAAGCAGTACAACCCCAACCGCAAACAGAATAATAATACTGCCCTTTACTTTGTATCCGAGGAAAACCAACGCACCCGCAGCACAAAGCTTTGCATACATACTTTTTCTGTTGTCCCCCTGAAATGCGGAAACAATGAGATATACCGCTCCGATAAGAAACGGCATCGACATCGAATCACTGTAATAGTAGGGCAGATATGTGAGATAGGGCAAAAACAATGCACAAAAAGCAAGTACAAATACAGCCTTTCTGTTGCCGAAAAGTCTTTTTGCTGTAAATGCTGTCAGTATTACGGAAATGTTAATTGCAAAAATATTTACAACAACAGGTGCAAATTCAACAAAATGACCGGATATAAGGTAACTTAATCTTCCGACAAGCGATACAATCAAAAGTAACGCCATATTATTCGGATATCTTATAAGGTATTGATAATTGCGTGCATAATCCTGTTCTATGAGGTCGAAATTGCCGTGACTTGAAAAATACATAGCATATCTTCTGATGTTATGCAGGTCGGCAACAGGTTCAAAATCGGTAAGCATTGCAAAAATAAATTCAGCAATCAGAAGAATGCCGCAACCGATAAAAATAATCCTCTTAGTGTTTATATCGGTCAATTCAAATTTTGCTTTTGTTTTAATTCTTTTGCACCTTTTATTGCATTTATCGGCGGTGTAATAAAAATAGAATGCACACATACCGACTGTCAGGACTGCGAAAATCAAAAGAATGAACATTTTTGAAAACGAATCAAATCTTCTGTCAACTTTTCCGTCAAAACCTATAACAATAATGTTGATAAAAAGAAAAATGAAACATACCGAAAACAATCCGCCGAAAATTCTCGTCAGGACTTTTGCAAATTTATTACTGTTCATCGTCATCAAGCACTTTGTCAACAATAAATCGCGGTCTGCGCTTTGTTTCCATATAAATCTTTCCGATGTATTCGCCGATTACACCGATAGCAAGAAGCTGAAGACCGCCGATTGCCCAGATTGAGCACAAAAGGCTTGACCAGCCGCTTACAGTCCAACCACAGAAAAAGCTGACAAGTGAGTAGATAATCATAATAAGGCTGATGCCGAACACGATTGCACCAAGCCATGTAATCATTCTGATAGGCTGAATACTGAGTGATGTAATGCCTTCCCAAGCAAGTGCGAGCATTTTTTTGAGCGGATACTTGCTTTCACCGGCAAGTCTTTCGGAACGCTCGTATGTAACAATGTCTGACTTAAAGCCAATCATCGGCACCATACCACGAAGGAAGATGTTTGTTTCCTTATATAATGAAAAGACGTTGAGTGCTCTCTTGCTCATAAGTCTGAAATCAGCGTGGTTAAAAATAACCTTTGCACCCATATGGTTGAGAATTTTGTAAAATCCCTCGGCTGTAAATCTCTTGAAAAATGTGTCTGTTTCTCTCTTTGAACGAACACCGTAAACAACATCGCAGCCGTCTTCATACTTTGCAACCATTTCATCAAATGTGTTAATGTCGTCCTGCAAGTCGGCATCAATTGAAATAACAGCGTCAGCCTTGTCTTTAAGAGTCATAAGACCGCAGAGAAGCGCGTTCTGATGACCTCTGTTTCTTGAAAGCTTAATGCCCTGAAAAACAGGATTTTCCGTATGCAGCTCCGAAATAATCTCCCATGTTCTGTCCTTTGAACCGTCATCAATAAATACAATACGGCTGTCAGCTGTAATTTTTCCCTCAGCCATCATTGTACCGTACTTGTTTAACAGCTTTTCTGCTGAATCCCTCAAAACTTCTTCTTCGTTATAGCAGGGAATTGCCAGATATAACTTAGTCATAAAATTATCCTCCCGAAAAATTGTCACTCAGGTGACTTGTCGCAAGACAGGCACAAAATCTGTCTTTTATCCAAGGGTAATTATAAAACCATATTATATAAAAGTCAACAAACTCACAGGCTTTGTTACAAAATATTGTTATTTTATCGAAATCCAAAGGTCAATGCACCGCATTTATGAACAAAATCACAGATTTTTGTAACAAATCGGTAAAAAGGCTTAAATGTTTTTGTAATAAAATCTTTTATTTTTTTAAAAATGCGAAAATCCACTTGTAAAGAAAAAATAATTGTATTATAATGTTAGAAGTTAATAACCTATGGAGGTAGATTATAATGTCACAGACACAGAAATCAATTGCAGTATTAACAAGCGGCGGCGATGCCCCCGGTATGAATGCAGCTGTCAGAGCTGTTGTTCGTGCAGGTATAAATAAAGGAATGAAAGTTTACGGTGTTTACCGTGGATATAATGGTTTGCTCAACGGCGATGTTGAGGAAATGAATCTCAGAAGTGTTTCTGATATTATCGGAAACGGCGGTACAATGCTTTACACAGCAAGAAGTGAAGAGTACGCAACTCCTCAGGGTATTCAGAGAGCTGCTGATTTTTGCAGAAGCATCGGTGTCAGCGGCGTAGTTGTAATCGGTGGTGACGGTTCATTCAGAGGCGCTCGTTGCCTTACAAATGCAGGCATTAACTGTATCGGTGTTCCCGGTACTATTGATAACGATATTGCTTGTTCAGAGTACACAGTTGGTTTTGACACTGCTATGAACACAGCTATTCAGATGGTTGACCGTATCCGTGATACAGCACAGTCACATGACCGTTGTTCTATCGTTGAGGTTATGGGCAGACGCTGCGGTGATATTGCTCTTCAGACAGGTATTGCAACAGGTGCAACAGCTATTCTCGTTCCTGAAGTTCAGTACAATATTGAAAGAGATGTAATTGCAAGAATCGTTAATACTCAGAAAACAGGTAAAAAACACTTTATCGTTGTTGTTGCCGAGGGTGTCGGCGGCGTAAGAGATCTTGCAAAGTATGTTGAACAGCGACTTGGCATTGAAGCAAGAGCCACAATCCTCGGTCATGTTCAGCGTGGCGGTTCTCCGACACTTCGTGACAGAGTTGTTGCAAGTGAGATGGGCTTTAGAGCTGTAGAACTTCTTGAGCAGAACATCGGTAACAGAGTTATTGCTATGCAGGGTGGCAAGATTGTTGACCTTGACATTAACGAAGCACTTGATATGCCTCGTGTATTTGATGAAGAGCTTTACAAGATTGCAATGACAATTTCTATCTGATTTAAATACATCAAATTATTTCAGGGCGGACATTGTTCGCCCTTTCATTTTTTAATTTTCTCGAAGGGAATAATTTACGATGCTTGAACAATCTCAAAAGCTGACCGACGGCTTAATTATCTATTCTGTGCTTGTTTCTGATTACGAAAAGCTGGATTTCAAAAATGACGCACTTGCAGGTGTCCGTGCCAATTACTTTAATTCAGGCTGCAAAGAGCAGAAAGAAATTACTGAAATTGAACTTCACGGTATGGAATACAAAATGTCCTGCTTTATGCAAAAGGATGAACCGCTTTCGTGGAAGGTGACAAGGGACAGCCTCCCTTATCAGTCCGTAAAAAGGGCAACAGGCGGGGTTTATTCTGTTATTACCTATAATAACAAGGGCATTGTATTTAAAAGGCAGTTCTTTGACCGCAATCATTCGTGGCTGCGTACAGAATATTTTGATAAGAATATTGCCGATAAGCTGGTTACAAGAATCTATCCTCGCAAAGTCAGCGGTATTATAACACTTGTCACGGAAGATATTGACGATAACGGTTTGGTAGCAGTGAAAACTCTTTTTCCCTCCGAAAAACAGTCTAATGACGGTTCAAGAGTTTTGATTTATTCAAATGTCGGTATGTTATGGTATGACGCAAGCTTTTTGCCATCAGATATGCCGTTTACGGAGAAAAAATCATATGGCAACAGCGGGTTTGTATTCAACAATGACTTGTTCAAAAATAATTTCTCTACGGATAATTCGTATAATCTGAATGATTGTTCATATCTTTCTGATGATGACATTTTGGCAGATATTGATACAGAAAAAAATGACGGTAAAAAAGATTATTCTGCTTATGACATAATTGAACAGATCCTTGTTGAGGCACATAAGACTAATAAAGATTTGTTTGGTGAAATCATAAGCCACACATCGGAAGAAAATTTTGACCCCACAGATGTCGAGATTATCAATAACGAAGCAACTGCCAGCGATGCTGAATCTGTTGAAGATAATTCTGTCGATTCTGATGTTTCTGAGAATACAGCTGTTGATGACGAACCGGTTGAAACACAGGAAAGTTCGGAAGATACAAAAAATGAGTCCGATGATATTGAAAATGAGGTTGAAAACAACACTGCCGAAGAATCAACAGAAAGTTCGGAAGAGGTTTCTGCAGGCGAACAGGCAAAATTTCATATTGGTATGCATTTCAGAGATGATGAACTTGCCGATGATGGTAATGAAGAAGAAAATGCCGAAATTGTAAATGAAGACGAACCCCGTTGTGATGTTGTCATTCACACAAAGTCGGGAAAATATACTTACTACGGTAATCTTGATGAAAACAATTGCCGCACAGGCAGAGGCAGAACGGTTTCTCCTGACGGTATGACCTCATATGACGGTGAATACCTTGATGACAGGCGCAACGGCTTCGGTGTTTGCTATTATAACAACGGCAGTATAAATTATGTTGGAAACTGGACCGATAATTCACGCAACGGCGGCGGTGTCGGTTACAGACTGAGTGACGGTACAATGCATGCGGGCAAGTGGAACAATAATACTCCTGATGGCTATGGTGCAAGATTCGATAAAGACGGCAATCTTATAGATGTGTGCAATTATGAAAACGGATTGCGTACAGGCAAGAGTGTTTCTTTTGACGAAAACGGCAACATAGTGGTTTCTGTCTATGAGAACGGAGAAAAGGTCTCCGAATTTCTTGTTGATGCAGAGGTGTAGATATGAATATCACTGAAGAAAAGTTGCTTGAATATCTGTCGAAAGCACTTGTAGTTGTAGCTGTTCTTGTAATCGGCTATGTGATTTCAAGGCTGATTTTGGCTTTGCTCAGAAAAATCCTTAATAAATCACGAATGGACGGTACAGCCGAAGGCTTTGTATTGTCCGTTCTCAAGGTGATTTTCTATTTCATCGTTGCAGTAACTGCACTCGGGACAATCGGTGTGAATGTTGCGTCGCTTATTACGGCACTCGGTGCGGCAGCTCTTACGGCAGGTCTTGCATTACAGGATTTGCTGAAAAATGTTGTCAGCGGACTTGTAATTTTGATAAACAAACCGTTTGTGTCGGGTAATATTCTTGATTTTGAGGGAGTAAAAGGAACGGTTGAGGAAATCAATATCTTCTCAACAACCGTGCATACACTTGATAATAAGCTTGTGACAATTCCTAATTCAAGACTTACTTCAAACAATGTTGTAAACTGCACAATGGTTGAGCAGAGAAGGGTTGACTGCACTTTCTCAATAAGCTATGATGACGATATTGACAAGGTGCGAGAGATAATTCTCAACCTTATATCAACTAATGAGATGATTTTAAAAGACCCCGAACCTACCGTAAGAGTCGGTGAGCATCTTGACAGCGGAGTGCAGATTAAAGTTTTTGCGTGGGCAAGCCCTGATGATTATTACGAGGTGTATTTCTTCCTACAGGAAAATGTAAAAAAAGAATTTGACAAAAACGGTATTACAATTCCGTATCCTCATATAGTAATTGCAAAAGAATAATTTCGAAATGATTTTAAATTTAATATTACGCAAAATATTGTGAATAATAATGGTACTGTTAATTCAGTACCATTTTATTTTTTATAAGGATTGATTAGTGTGAAAAAAATTTTAGGCTTAGTTGCCGTAGCTTTAATTTCAGCATCTCTTATCACAGGTTGCGGCAATGATAAAAACGACAGTATGGCTGACACAACAAGTCAGACTTCACAAACATCAAATACGCAGGAAGCTTCCAAAAGTATGACTGAAAGCGGAGAAGTTTCAGATTCGGACGGTTTCATCGGTAACGAAGAAAATGAAACAGGAAATTCGGGTTCGGATATTATGGATGATATTGAGGACGGAATTGACGATATTATGGGTGACAGAGATAATAATAACTCTGATACTGTCACCAATCCCTCAGATACTGTTTTATAAAAAAACGGGAGCAGCAGGACAAACTGCCTGCTGCTCCCGTCTTTAATGCAAAATATTTTGTTGGTTCGGGCTTCCCAAAAAAAATCATACTGCCTTGTCAAGATCATTCTTTAATTGACGGATAATCTTTTTTTCGAGTCTTGATATGTAAGATTGCGAAATTCCGAGCTTGTCGGCAACTTGTTTTTGCGTGTGTTCTTTTCGACCGTTAAGTCCGAACCGCAGTTCCATAATTAAACACTCACGGTCACGAAGTTTTGAAACCGCCTGCAAAACAAGGCTTTTCTCAAGCTCGCATTCAATATTTCTGTTTACCGTATCCGGATCGCTCCCCAGAACATCACATAAAAGCAGTTCGTTGCCGTCCCAGTCAGTGTTCAGCGGTTCATCAATTGAAACTTCATTTTTTAGTTGTGATGATTTTCTCAAAAACATCAGAATCTCATTTTCAATACATCTTGATGCGTAGGTTGCAAGTTTAATATTCTTTTCGGGTGAAAATGTGTTTACTGCCTTGATAAGTCCGATTGTGCCTATCGAAATCAAGTCTTCGGCACTTGCATTCGGAGTTTCAAATTTTTTTGCAATATAAACCACAAGTCTTAAATTGTGAACTATCAGCGGTTCTCTTGCCTTGTTGTCACCTTTTGCAATTTTCTGCATAATGTGTTGTTCTTCATCTTTGGACAGTGGAGGGGGGAGAGTTTCACTGCCGTTAATGTAAAAAATTTCATTTTCAACAACCAATGCAAAGCGGATTTTTTGAATAACTTTCATCAAAAACATAATATTACTCCTCGTATAATATCTTTTAGATACACAAATATGTGTAACTTGGTTAATGAATTACTATACTGTTAATTTTACAAGCTCATAAGGGATAATTGCCTTAACATCTCCTTTCAGAACATTGTCACATATACCTATATAAATGTTTTTACCAATCTCCTTGCCGTCAATTTTAGTTTCATCCGGAGGAAATCCCTTTACAATGCCATTTCCGCCAAGGCTTTCAAACGGAATAACCCTTGTTTTAGTTTCATCAGGTGTGAATCCGTCAAAGATATTTCTTTCCGCAACAATAACATAATTTCCCGAAAACGGTTCAGTGAGAGTACATCCAGTGTCAACTTTTGCCGAAAAGAAAAAGACTTGCTCATTTATCTTGATTTCAACTTTGCAAATATCTGAGCTGTTACCGCCCTTCGTCAATATTTTTACCAATTTGAGAATATAATAACAGGCAAGAGTTAAAATAATCAGGAGGACTGGTGAGATGTTAAAATACACTATGTCGTTATATACTTCCATACCTTTTGGTCTGAAAGCATTGTATAAAAACAACATAATTCCGCAAAATGAAAACGAGAGAGAAAGAAACACGGCAGTTCTCTTAACAAAGTTTTTTGGCGGAGATTTTCCAAAGGTAACAAATACAATTGCAGCGGCACATAAAATATCAATTGGTATATTGATGATAAAAGGCAGGGGAGGAAGAAGTGCAATCAAACTTTGCACACCTCCCAAAAGTGATGCGAAAAGCATTTTTTTAAACGAAGTGTTAATGCAGAGTGCTTTTTTGGTGCATAAAATAAGTATGAAATCAATAAAAACATTCACCGTAAAAAGTACATCTATGTAAACGGATTTCATTTTGCACCCCCTGAGAGTGTTTCGTTTAGTGATATTATCTCATAAGCAGAAAATAATTATTGTCAAAATATGGTCAGGAGGAAAAATATTGCTTGCAGGTTTTATAATCGGCTTATTTGTCGGAGGAATTATCGGAGTAAGTGTAATGTGCCTTTTCTATTACACAAGAGATTAAAAAAGGGCGTGTAGTCAGATGAAACTACACGCCCTTTTGCTTGTTTTGATATTATGATTTAAGATTTCTTGTTCCGAGGAAGAGAATTGCAAGCATACCCGAACCTACATGAGTTCCGATAACAGGACCGATGTCTGTCAGGACAACTTCCTTACATTTGCCCTTGATTGCCTTTTTAAGCTCTTCAGCACCTTCCGGATTATCTGCATGAGCAACCATAACAACACTGTTCTTCAAATCTTCTGCATCTCTCTCAAGATGTTTTACAAGTGCCGGAACAACATTGCTCTTGCCTCTGATTTTTGCAACATTGATAAGATGACCCTCATCGTCAACGCTGATAAGTGGCTTAATCTGCAAAGCCTTGCCGAATGTAGCAGAAACAGCAGAAATTCTTCCGCCTCTCTTAAGCTGGTCAAGGTCTTCAACTACAAACCAATGACAAACCTTAATACGGGTTTCTTCAATGTATTCTTTAAGTTCGTCAATAGTAGCACCTTCGCTGTACTTTCTTCCTGCAAGGTAAATGAGAAGTCCAAGACCTGCAGAGTCGCAAAGTGAGTCAATTGCAATAATCTTTCTGTCGGGATAAATTTTCTCCAAATCCTTTACTGCCATCAGGCAGGTGTTGTATGTTCCGCTCAAACCTGTTGAAATACCTGTATAGATAATGTCCTTGCCTGCTTTAAGGTAGTTTTCAAAGCTTTTGTAAAAGCTGTCATAGTTAATCTGCGTTGTTTTTGAATCAACACCGCCTTTAAGCTTATCGTAAAATTCCGAAAGACTCATCATTCTGCAATCGGGATAGTGAAGATAAGACTTGTCCTCCATATGAAATTCCATAGGAAGAACTTCAACTCCGATTTCATTGATAAGCTCCTGTGTGAGGTCGCAGGAGGCATCTGTCATAAATACATAATTCATAATTATCGCTCCTTTTCTGCGAAAATATTATAAATCAATTCTAACAAATTATGATATAAATGTCAATGAATATAATACCTGTTCCTTTTCATATATATATATGTATATTAAGGACAGCACTCGGAGGGGTTATATGAATTGCAGATTTACTGATTTGAGGCATAAAGAAGTTATCAGTGCCTGTGACGGTACAAGGATTGGTTTTATTGATGATGTTATCGTTGATACCAAGTGTGCAACTGTTGTGTCAATTGTTATTTTCGGCAGACCTGGATTTTGTGGGTTAATCGGAAAATGTCAGGATTACATAATTCCGTGGGAGAAAATTGAACTCATCGGTGAGGACACCGTAATCATCAGTTGTCAGACTCCAAAGCCTGTAAAAAAGCCGAAAAAACAGCATTTTGGGGCTAAATTTTAAATTTTTTCAAATTTTCGCATTAAGGCAAAATAACCTAAGAAATATTCTTTAAATTATGCACAATGCACAAATCATTATTTTTTTAAGAAATTAAAATCCAGTAAGTAACATTTTGATTACAATTGTTACAATTTATCTTCCTGTGTCAAACTTGCAATTTTCAAAAGTTTGTGCTTTAATACAATTGCAATTGTGTGTTTGATAAAATTTTACGACTAAAGGACTTGGCACATTTTTAAACAGATAACTACATCTTGTATGTACACTTGCTTTTGATGGCAGTTATAGTAGTTACCTTAATGTGCAAAAATCACAGGGAGGATAAATTTTTGAGAGCGACAAACTATAAACACTACGGATGTGACAACAATTCGGTGAGTCCTAAAAGAACTCGCAAGACCGAAAAGAAGTCAAAACGCAAAGGCTTTAAGGCTTTGTCCTATGCTATTGCAGTATCTCTGGCGGCAGCTGCTCTTGTTGTTCCGACAACAACTCTTGCGCCCGATGTAGATGCTTTTGAAGACAGCCGTGCTGCTTCACTTGCAGTCGGTAACATCAATGATTTTTCACTCGTTATTACAGATAACTGTGTTGAAGAAACAACTGCTCCCGTAACCCAAGAGATTACAACATCCGCAGCAACTACACAGAAAACAACCGAAAAGGAAACTAAATCTGCAAAAACTGCAAAGAAGACCGAAAGTTCACAGGCTTCAAAAAAGGCTGAAAGCTCAAAGTCAGAGCCGTCAGAGTCTGAGGTTTCACAACAGACTTCACAGAGCTACACAAGCTATGTTGACAGCTCTTCAAGCAACAGCAGTTCCGCATCTAATTCATCGGATTACGGCTATACAGATAACACATCAAGCTCATCAAGCTATCAGAGTGGTTATCTCGTAAGCATCAGCAATCCGGATCCGTCCTACAATCCGTCACCTGTTTCTCTCTCAAGCTATGACAGAGAAAAACTTGAAAGACTTGTAATGGGCGAAGGTGGTTCAATGGGTTACACGGGTTGTGCTCTTATTGCACAGTCTATCCGTGACGCAATGAACCGTTCAAACACAACATCAATTGACAGAATTATTTCGGAATATCAGTATTACGGTTCAACCGCTTTTGCACCGAACCAGGATGTTAAAAATGCTGTTTCCTTTATTTTTGACCAGAACGGCTCGGCAGTTCAGCACAGAGTTCTTTGCTTCTACACCGGCTCAAGCAGCTGGCATGAGTCACAGAACTACATCACAAGCATCGGTTCTGTAAGATTCTTTGATTTGTGGTATTAAGGCCGGTTTCCAAAGTACAATTTAATATTTACGAAAATATCAAGTGTTTTTGAAAAACTTTTTCGAAAACACTTGATTTTTTTTACTTTTATGGTATAATATACGAGCAATTCGCACGCTGATGCTTGTCAGCAGGGTGGCAAATTCAAAAAATTTGCTTATTGGGCTGATAAAAACAAAGGCACAGCGGAGGTTTTAACCTAAGGAGGATTTTTATTATGGCAGTAGTTTCAATGAAACAGCTTCTTGAAGCAGGTGTTCACTTTGGTCACCAGACAAGAAGATGGAACCCTAAGATGGCTGAGTACATTTTCACTGAGCGTAACGGTATCTACATTATCGACCTTCAGAAGAGTGTAAAGAAGCTTGAAGAGGCTTACAACTTTGTTCGTGAGCTTTCAGCAGAAGGCAAGAGCGTTCTCTTTGTTGGTACAAAGAAGCAGGCTCAGGATTCTGTTAAGGAAGAGGCAGAGCGTGCAGGCGCTTACTATGTAAACGCAAGATGGCTCGGCGGTATGCTCACAAACTTTGCAACAATCAGAAGAAGAATTGCTCGTTTAAAGCAGCTCCGTGCTATGCAGGAAGACGGCACATTTGATCTTCTCCCTAAGAAGGAAGTTATTAAGCTCAACCTCGAAATTGAGAAGCTTGAAAAATTCATGGGCGGTATCAAGGATATGACAGAGATGCCCGGCGCACTCTTCATCGTTGACCCAAGAAAAGAAAGAATTGCCGTTTCAGAGGCAAAGAAGCTCAATATCCCGATCGTTGCTATCGTAGATACAAACTGCGATCCTGATGAGATTGACTATGTAATCCCCGGTAACGATGATGCTATTCGTGCAGTAAAGCTTATTGCAGGTGCAATGGCTAACGCTATCATCGAAGGCAGAGAGGGCCAGATGGGTGCAGCAGCTGTTGAAGAGGAAGAAGCAGCTGAATAATCTTTTGTGATTATAACCTCGTTTTTATATAAATTTATTTGAAAGGATGTTTTCATAATGGCAGCATTTACAGCTCAGGATGTAAAAGCATTAAGAGAAAAAACAGGCTGCGGCATGATGGATTGCAAAAAGGCACTCACAAATGCTGACGGCGATATGGATAAAGCAGTTGACTTCTTAAGGGAACAGGGTCTTGCTAAGCAGGCTAAGAAGGCAAGCAGAGTTGCAGCAGAGGGTGTTGCATATGCTTGCACAAACGATGACCTTTCAGTAGGCGTTGTTGTAGAAGTTAATGCTGAAACAGACTTCGTTGCTAAGAACGATTCATTTATGGACTTTGTTAAGGCTTGTGCTAACACAATCATTGAGCAGAACCCTGCTGATGTTGAGGCACTTCTTGCACTTAAGGCTTCCGGTTCAGATCAGACAATCGCTGAGATGCTTCAGGAAAAGGTTCTCACAATCGGCGAAAACATTCAGATTCGTCGTTTTGAGCGTATGGAAGGTGCTTGTGTTGCATATGTACACGCAGGCGGTAAGATTGGTGTTCTCGTTAACTTTGACACAGACCTCGCTGCTAAGCCTGAGTTTGTTGCATACGGCAAGGATGTTGCAATGCAGATTGCAGCTCTTAACACTCCTTACCTCAACGAGAGTGAAGTTCCTGCAGAAATCATCGAGCATGAGAAGGAAGTAATGCGTCAGCAGGTAATCAACGAAGGTAAGCCTGAGAAGATTGCTGACAAAATCGTTATGGGTAAGATTGGCAAGTTCTACAAGGAGAACTGCCTCCTCGATCAGGAATTCGTTAAGGACAACAAGATTAACATTAAGCAGTACACACAGAACACTGCTAAAGAGCTTGGCGGTTCTATCGAAATCAAGAAGTTCGTTCGTTTTGAAAAGGGCGAAGGCATTGAAAAGCGTCAGGACGACTTTGCTGCAGAAGTTGCAAGTATGGTTAAATAATTGTTTTGACATCCAAAGCATAATAATCAGAGCAGAGATTAAGTTCTCTGCTCTTTTTGTTTGTCTGAAATTAAATTTGATAATAAAAATACGGAACAGTAATCTGCTCCGTAAAAATCATTTGAAGAATATCCAACTTTCAACTTTATCTCCGTCAACCATAAAGGCCTTGTCAGCAATCTCTGCAAGCGGTGAATCACTGTAACTGTCCGAATAGAAGTTATCAATTTTTCCGTCAGGAAAAACCTCGTAGAATCGTTTTACTTTTTCTTTGCCGTGACAGTTAATTCCTGAATATTTACCGCTTTGCATATCCACTTTTGATGCGATAAGATCCTTGATTTTTAACCTTTTGCAAACAGGCTTCAGCAAAAATTCAGGTGATGCAGAAATAATAACATCGTCATCTTCTTTTTGCTCAAGATAAAACGGCTTTATATTTCCGATATATTCTTTCCAAAAGTCCTTTACATCTTTTTCGGTATCGCAAAATGTAAGAAATCTGTACATTTTTTCTTTGAATTCTGTTTTTGTGCCTCTTTTAAAAACATAAAATTTCAAAAATGCACCCAAAAGCGATGGGGCAAGGGTGAGTATTTTTTTATGCCTTTTAAGGCAAAATAAGTAAAAGTCGGCTGTTGAGTCACCGTAATAAATTGTCTTGTCAAAATCGTAAACATTCATAATATGTAAATTCCTTTGTTATGTCATCTTATAAATTAAATCCTGCATTATGAACTATTATAGTATGAGAGCGTAATTTTTGCAACCTTTGCCGTAAATAACGCCTTTTTAGCCGATTATACAAAGAATATACCGCCTTTATGTTGCTTTTAATGCCGTTTTGTTGTATAATACATTATGTATCATTGTATAAAGGAGAAAATCCGTGTTTGGTTATTTGCAGATTCAAAAAAGTGAACTGCTTGTCCGTGAAGCCGAGGCTTACAAGGCTGTTTATTGCGGACTTTGCAGGCAAATGGGTAAGGCTTACTCCGTATTTACAAGATTTACGCTAAGCTATGACTGCACATTTTATGCAATGCTTTTGATGTCGCTTAACAGTTCATGCAAAGGCTTTAAAGACGGCAGATGTACCTGCAATCCGCTGAAAAAATGCAAATTCGCCACAGATGAGGGCGACGCTTACAGCAAAGCCGCCGCATTTTCAATGATTTCGACTTACTATAAAATCATTGATGATATTCAAGACAGCGGATTTTTCAAAAAACTTTTGTGTAGAATCGTAAAACCGTTCTTTTCTCATCAACGAAAAAAGGCGGCTAAGAAATATTTCGATATGGATAAAGCGGTTGCTGATATGATGAATATGCAGTACGATGCGGAACATTCGGAAAAACCGTCCGTTGATATGTCGGCTCATCCAACGGCTTTGATGCTTGCAACGGTATTGTCAGCCGAAGCTCACGATGAAATTCAAAAAAGAGTTCTCTATGAATTCGGATATCATCTGGGCAGGTGGATTTATCTTGTAGATGCCGCAGATGACATTGAAAAGGATACTAAATCAAACGGATTCAATCCGTTCATAAACAAGAAAACAGGTGAGGTAAGGTCAACGGATTTTATCACTGCGGTGCTTAATCAATCACTTGCAAGGGCATATGATGCCTACAATCTTATGAACTTTACCGATTTTAAAGGAATTTTAGATAATATGATGCTTTTGGGATTCCCAGCATCACAAAACAGAGTAACAAGCAAACTTGATTCGGAGGTCAATAATGAATAATCCATATGAGGTTCTCGGTGTGTCTGAAACAGCTACCGATGAAGAGGTAAAAACAGCGTACAGAAACCTTGCTAAAAAATATCATCCCGATAACTACACCGACAGTCCTCTTGCAGATGTTGCGGAACAAAAGATGAAAGAGATTAACGAAGCATATGATATGATAAATCAGATGCGTCAGAAGGGAAAGGGTACAGGTTCAACCGGTAGTTCTTCCTATAACTCCAACTCTTCAAGCTCACAGTTCTACAATGTCAGAATTTATATTCAGCGTGGACTTCTTGATCAGGCTGATCAGATTCTTGAAAACACCGCTCAGTCAATGAGAACAGCCGAGTGGCATTACCTTAAGGGTATGATTGCATACCGCAGAGGATGGTCAGAACAGGCTTTTTCATATTTCACAACTGCCTGCAATATGGATCCGAACAACACAGAATATCGTGCCGCTCTTAATAATATGCAAAGTCAAAGAGCATACAATTACGGCGGTTATACTCAGTCAAATCCCAACGCAACAGGCTCATCATTCTGTGATGTCTGTGCCGGTATGATGTGTGCAAACTGCTTGTGCGATTGCTGCAGAATGGGATGTTAATATGAAAAACAACGGTATCAAAAAGGGTACAATGCGTATTGCGGTTTGCGGAATTGTGGCGGCTCTTTCGCTTGTTTTTATGATGATGACATCACTTGTTCCGATAGGAACTTATGCCTTGCCTTGTCTTGCGGGAATTCTTATTTCCTGCATTGTGGTTGAATACGGCTACGGTTGGGCAATCGGTGTATTTTGCGTAACTGCATTGCTTTCAACGCTTCTTGCAGGCGACAAAGAGGCTGTTATATATTTTATCGCACTTTTTGGTTACTATCCGATTCTCAAAGGTGCTATTGAGTTTAAAATCAAAAACAGATTTATTCAGTACATACTTAAATTTGCAGTTTTCAATGCGGCAGCTATCGGCTCGTTTTTTGTGGCTATGTGGCTGTTGTCAATTCCAACCGATGAATTTACAATTTTCGGTTTCTATGTTCCATGGGCATTTTTGATTGCAGGAAATATCTTCTTTCTGCTCTATGATTACGCCATTTCTGTTTTCGTTACACAGTATGTACGCAGATTAAGAGGAAAAATATTCGGTAATTTTCATAAGTAATAACAATTTAGAGAAGTTTTGAGAAGGTGTACTTAAATGAAAAAACAAAAAATGTTTGTACGCATAGTCTGCATAGTTCTTGTGGTTCTTATGGCGGTATCTGTCGGCGCTGTTGCCATAACAGCTTTTTCGGCAAATGCTGCACAGTCAACCGAAGAAGTTTCTGCGAGCGTATCCGCAGGGGCATCTGGCTATATAAATGCTTTCGATGTAAATTTAAGAAGCGGTGCCGGAACAAATTATTCTGTTGTCACTTGTATGGCAAAGAACACAAAATTTACTTTTGTTGACGGCAAGCTGTACAACTCAAAGTGGTACAAAATTAAGCTTACATCTAATTCAAAGACAGGCTATGTTACAAAGGAATATGCTGCCGTAAGTTCTTCGACAACGGCATCAAGCGTAACAGGCTATGTTTCTGACGATTATGTAAACCTCAGAAGCGGAGCAGGCACAAATTATTCTGTTGTTGATTGTCTGAGAAAAAATACTAAGCTTACTTTTGTAAGCACTTCACTCTACAACTCGGCTTGGTATAAGGTTAAGGTTACTTCAACTGCTAAAACAGGTTACATAAAGAAAGACTATGTAAAAATGAACAGTTCAACCCAACCTGCAACTCAGCCGACTGCGTCAGCGTCAACCGTAAGCGGTTATATAACAGACGATTATGTAAATCTCAGAAGCGGAGCAGGCACAAATTATTCTGTCGTTGAGTGTATGAGAGTAAATACAAAGGTTACTTTTGTAAGCACAAAGCTTTATAACGGTGACTGGTATAATATTAAGCTTACATCAAATTCAAAAACAGGCTATGTAAAAAAAGACTATGTTAAGATGAACGGTCAGACAAAGCCTACAACGACTCAGCCTACAACCACAAAGCCGTCAACAGGTTCATCTGTTAAGCTTTCCGTATCAAGCAAATCAATTTTCACAGGCAACAGATTTGCAATTACAGCTACTGCATCGGGAACCGTTTCATGGTCAAGCTCAAATACAGGCGTTGCAACCGTTGACTCTCGTGGTATTGTAACAGCCAAGAAAGCAGGCTCTGCAACAATTACTGCGAAAAGCGGTTCGCGTTCTGCAACCTGCAAAATTACCGTAAAATCCGGCTCATCGGTAAATATATCCAACAGCAATGTAAATCTTCCGTGGCAGAAGTCAATGCTTTTGAAATCAAGAACAAGCGGTGTAACATGGTCAAGTTCAAATACTAAAATTGCCACAGTTAAGAACGGTGTTGTTGATACGGTAGGCAAGGGCTATGTAACAATCACTGCCTCAACATCATACGGTGCGGCAACCTGTCTTATCCATGTTATGCCGAGGGAGAGTGTGCGTTTCTGCTATGCGTCACCAAACTCCGCTCCGCTCAATTCAACTGTCAGCTTTAAGGCTATTACCGACACAGACAGGGTAGGCGTGTATTTTGTAGTTACAAACGGTTCAACCTCTTATAAGGTCACCGCAAAAAATAAGGTTAAAGACGGTAATTCCTATATCTGGACAGGTACACAAAAGCTTTCAAAATCAGGCAAATGGTCTGTAAAAGCATATTCTAAATTTAAAACCGAATCAAAGTATTACACCACGGCAGGCGGCGGTGAGGGCGAGGTGTTTGTAACCTCAACAACAAATAAAACCACCACAGCTTGTGCCGAGCGCAGAGCGAGTGATGAGGTAATCAAGCTTATTGCAAACTATGAGGGATTTCTCTCAAAAGTTACAGCCGACAGCATTACAACCGATCCTACACTCGGTTACGGCAAGGTAGTAATCTCAGGCGAACAGTTCTACAATAATATAACATCTAATCAGGCCTATGCTTATCTCTGCCAGACTGTAAACAAGGGCGGATATACAACTACAACAAATTCCTACCTTGTAAACAACGGCATAAAGTTCAATCAACAGCAGTTTGATGCACTTGTATGTTTCGCTTATAATGTAGGCAGCGGTGTGTTCTACAATGACTCCGAACTCCAGTCTGTTCTCTTGAACACAGGTTCAAGCGGAACAATTAAGGCGGGGGCGTCGGGTACTGTAAGTGCTTACGATGTAAACCTCAGAAGCGGTGCAGGAACTAACTACTCCGTTGTTACCCGTATGAACTACGGAACAAAACTTACATTTGTTGACGGCAAGCGTTATAACACAAACTGGTACAAAGTTAAGCTTTCAAACGGCACAACAGGATATGTACACAAGGACTATGTTTCTGCTTCGGGCGGTTCAAGAGATTTGAATAATGTCAATAAGCAGAATCTCATTAATGCACTTTTGCAGTACCACCATGCGGCAGGTTCTTGCTATTGGGGACTTTTGTACAGAAGAGTTGACGAGGCGGAAACCTTCCTCTATGGTGATTATGACCGTGACGGTCAGTATAATTATCACAACTTCCATTTCTCATGTTACTCAAACCCGAGTTTCGGTATCTGATATTAATTTTTGCAAAGAAGGTCTTAAAATGAAAAAAATAGGTTTCATAGGCGCAGGCAATATGGCAACAGCCATTATAAAAGGACTTATGGCACAAAACGACGGCAAGGCTAATTTTATCAATGTTTTTGATGTAAGCGAAGAAAAGTGTGCCGCTATGAAAAATATGGGTGCAAATGTAATGACATCTGCCGATGAAATTGCAAAAAACAGCTCAATTGTTGTTCTTGCAGTCAAGCCGCAGAATTATCCCGAAGTTCTTGAGTCCCTCAAAAACAGCATTACAACAGCCAAAACCGTAGTATCAATTGCCGCAGGCATATCTATTGCATATGTAAGAAAAGGTCTTGAGTGTGATTGCCCTGTTGTAAGAGTAATGCCAAACACTCCGCTTTTGCTCAAAAAGGGTGCAACAGCACTTTGTCCGTCAGAAAATATCAGTGAAGATGACAAGACAATTGTTTATAATATGTTTGCAGGTAGTGGTGTTTGCGAATATATTGACGAAAGTCATATGAATGAAATCATCGCAGTAAACGGCAGCAGTCCAGCTTATATTTATCTTTTCGCAAAGGCTATGGCTGATTATGCAAAGAACTGCGGAATTGACTATGACAAGGCTATGAATCTTGTTTGTGCAACTCTTGAGGGTTCAGCCGCAATGCTTCGTGAGAGCGGTGAACCTGTTGAAACTCTTATTGACAGAGTTTGTTCAAAGGGCGGCACAACGATCGCCGCAATGGATAAGCTTAAAGAACACGGCTTTTATGAAGCTATTCTTGACGGTATGGACGCTTGCACAAAGAGGGCAGAGGAGCTTGGTAAATAATCCTTGCCTTAACATAAAATGAATACATTCCTCATATATTTTAACGGACAACCAATGAGAGGAATGTATTTTATGAAAAGCATTGTATTTTCTTTTAAAAAGCGTTATTTTTTTCGCAGACCAAAGGGAATTTCGCCGTCAGATGTTCGATATTTTATAAGACGATATGCAGTTGAACTTATCTTTGTTGCGGCATTTCTTGCAGGACTTGTTTTTGGTTCTATTTATGCTTCAAAAGCCGACGCACAGATGCTTAATTCCCTTGATTTTCTGTTTACAACTAATCTTGATGCAAGGCTCGGGCAGAATGCCATCAGCACATTTTGTGCTTGCTTTGCATCTGATTTTATGTTTCTCGCAGTTGTGTTCCTTTTGGGACTTGCACCGTGGGGAATTCCGTTTTTGCCGCTTGTTTCAGCCTTTAAAGGCTTTGGAACAGGACTTACGGCGGCTTATCTTATGATTACATATTCATTTAAAGGAGCAGGTTTTTATCTGCTGGTGGTGCTTCCCGGAACATTTTTGTTCTGTCTTGCACTTGTAAAGCTGTCTGCGTCTGCTTTTGCAATTTCAAAGCAGATGTTTTTCAGCCTAATCGGTCATTCTCATCAAACCAATTCCCTGAAAAATGAGGTGATTGATTACTGTTCCCGAGCTGTTTCGGCACTTATAATGACTTTTTGTTCAGCTTTGCTCGACACGGCATTGTGGTGCTTGTTTTCGGGGGCGTTTAATTTCTGATTTTGGAGGGCGCTATGGCATCAGAGAAGAACGCTGTAGCTTTGACAGGATTTTTCTCGTCATTGTTTCACAATTTACCAAGACTTTTGCTTACAAATTTGCTTTTTGCAGTTCCGTTTGCAGTGACATTCGGCATTTTCTATTTAATCAACACCTTAACCGGTATGAACTCAATGTTCATCTATTTTCTCACGGTTATTCCGCTTTTTCCTTTTTATGCAGGGGTTACTCAGGTTACTTCGCATATGGTGAGAGGGGAAGAGAATGTTGATGTTCTGTCGAATTTTATTGGCGGAATAAAAGAAAACTGGCTCAGATTTCTTGTTCACGGAATCATTATGTATGCTGCCGTGTTCATCAGCTATTATTCAATCGTTCTTTATGTGGGACTTAGTTCAAAAAACGGAATGTTTTATGTTCCTCTTGTTTTATGTATCTTGATTGCTTTTTTCTTTTTGTTTATGTTTTTCTATGTGCCTCCGATGACGGTCACATTTGACATTGCGATGAAAGATATTTACAAAAACAGTGCCCTTATGACTATAGGCGAGTTTAAGCATAACCTTTTTGCTGTTTTTGGAATACTCATTCTTTTTATGTTGTGTGCAACTGTTCTGATGTGCAGCTTTATTCCTGCTTTGCTTATAATTTTAACAATTATTCTTGCATTGTTCTTTGTCCCGTCAATACTTTCATTTATCATCAATTCTGCAATTTACAAGAATATGTATTCAATGATTGTTGACAAGGATTCAAAGAGCAAATCAATTGACAAAAAGATGGAAAACAGACGAAACGGTCAGTTTAATGATAATGAGGAAGAGCCTGATACAGAAGATTTTTCAGGTCTTGACCTTGACGAGTCAGCTGACGGTGATGAGTTTATTTTTTATAACGGAAAAATGATGAAACGAAGCTACCTTATAAAACTCAAAAAGGAAGCTGAAGAAAGGAAGAATAAAAAATGAGCGGAAGACACGCTGTTAAAAGTTCTAAAAAGCCATTGATAATAGTTATTTGTGCCGTAGTTTTGGTTGCTGTAATTGTTGTCGCACTTATTCTGTTTATGAATCACTCAGGCGATAACAATAATAATTCGACTACATCTCCTGCCACGACTGGTGCTACAACCGAAGTTTCGACTAATTCAACCGATTTACAGTCATCAAATGTTGAAGAAACAACAGCTGCTGACAATAATAATCAGAATTCACAAGATCCTACAGAGCAGGGATTTACCTCTGAATCTTCTAATAATGACAGCGAAATTGTCGTTCCGACTATAAGCGGTGAAGAGCAAAAGCCAAAGTTCAGCGCTACGCTCATTCCGTATTATGCAAAAGATGAGAATTCATCTGAAGAGGTTTCATTAAGAGATCTTTTCGGTTCGGCATATTCAGGCGGCGGTTTTACTTTTAACGAGGACGGAACTTTCATTGACGGTATCACAAATGCCGCAGCAAATACAGGTGCGTACATAGTTGAAGGCAATAACATTATAATCACATATTCAAACGATAAGAATGTAATTGCAACCGTAACCGAGTGGAACGGTGATGTTCCTACAGAATTTACTGTAAACTTTGGCGGTATTATCGTATCATTCAAGTAATTTGTCGGTGATAAAATGAGTAAAAAATCTGTCAAAAAGCCCGATTACGCAAAGCTTGACGCTAACAGGGCTGCAAAAAAGAAAAATAAGAAAAAGAAAACAACGGCAGTTGTTTTTTCTGCCATAGCTGCCTGCGTTTTCATCATCGTAGCAATTGTTGCGGTTAATGTAATTTCGTCATCTAAGACTGCGGAACTTACATCATCTGTATGGGTTCCGCAAGGTGCTAAGAATGCAAGCGGTGATGAGGTCGAGATGAGCGAAGTTTACAACACAAACTACAGTGCTTATCAGGGTTCTATGTCATTTTCCGATGACGGTACTTTTAAATTGTGGCTTTCACCGGGTGACCCCGATGACGGCACCCACAACGGAAAATACACTTTGTCGGATTCTGATAAAATCACTCTTTCATTTGATGACGGCACGAATACAACCGCTACTGTTAAACAAAAAAACGGCAGCATTTCCGCAGTTGTCCTCAAGTATAATGATTACGAAATTACATTTGTTAAGCAGTAAAATTTTCTTCATATTAAAAACAAAAGATATACGGCATTATGAATTGCCGTATATCTTTTTTTATCACTGTATTTTATCAAACAGGCTTAACTGTTTTGTTTTACTTTCAAACTGATGCAAATATGAAAACACATTATCAACACCGAACATAATACCGTGTTTCCGGCATACATCTGAAATTCTCCGCATAAGTACAGCACTGTTTTTGCTTTGCAGTTGATATGAGTTTCCGTATGTATGAATATAGCGTTCTTTCATATTTGGAAAATGCTTGTCAAGCTGATTGTAAAAATATTCTCGGTCGCCGTCACGCAAAGTAAGTCCTATGTCAAAACAGATTATTCCGTGAATCTTTGCGTCAATGCAATACTTCAGAAGTCCGTCAATGTTTTCTTTCGTATCATTTATAAACGGCAAAAACGGAGAAAACCACACAACACTCGGAATACCGTATTCGTGAAATGCTTTAAGAGTTTCAAATCTTTCTTTTGTAGATGAAACATTCGGCTCAATAATTTTGCAAAGGTTTTCGTCAACTGTTGTGAGAGTCATCTGCAAAACCGCCTTGCTTTTATCGTTAATGCTTTTGAAAAGGTCAATATCTCTCATAACTCTTGACGATTTTGTCTGCACTGTTGCACCAAAGCCGTAATGGTCAATTATTTCAAGACATTTCCTCGTAAGTTTCAGTTTGCTTTCAAGCGGAATGTACGGGTCGCTCATAGCACCTGTTCCGATCATACATTTACTGCGTTTCCTCTTTAAAGCGTATTCAAGCAATTCGGGGGCGTTTTCCTTAACCTCAATATCTTCAAACTTATGATTCATCTGATAGCAATTACTGCGTGCATCACAGTAGATACAACCGTGCTGACAGCCTCTGTAAATATTCATACCGTTTGATGCAGACAAAATCCCCTTAGCTCTAACCGTGTGCATAAAATCCTCCGCTCATTCTTTTGCGTCAACAAACCATCTGTTTTCTTCCAAAAACAAGTATCTTTCCTTGCCGAGAATATGGCAAGTGTAGCGTATTCCCGCACCGCCTGCTTTCAGTGATGCCGCATACCGCACATCGGAAATTTTATCAATGCGGTACTTTCTGCCGTCATCCCAAACAATGTATTCGGGAATAAGATCTCCGTCACAATCAAAAGTGGCTGTTACTTTAACATACTTTTTCATTGTTTGTTACCTCTTTTCAAATTTGATCAACGCTCACGATTTGATTATAAATATCCTACAGGATGAATTGTGTGATCTTCCTTTGGGTTAAAATCCGAAAGTTCCCCGTCATCAAGCAAAACGGCAGGACGCACAGCATAATTGCCAAAGCGTTTTTTCAGCATATCAAGCGTTTTGTCAAGCCGTTCATTTTGAATAAGTCGCTTTTCATCAACCAAAAAACTTATTTGATGCGGCTGATTGTCATGAATAAAATCCGTGACGCTTACGCCGATACTTCTCAGCGGCTTTTCCATTTTATAACTTTTTCTGAAAAGTTCCATTGCGGCTTTTGTAATTTCCTTTGTAAGATTCGTGTGCGTATCCATTGTGTGCTGTCTGGTTAATGTCATCAACTCATTGTCACGAATATAAATACAAACCGTTTTTGCCATAAATCCCTGTTCACGCATTCTCCTGCAAACGCTGTCGCACAAAACAAACATAACCTGCTTAACATCGTCAAAAGTTGCCATATCTTTTGGAGTGGTGGTTGAGTTGCCAATCGACTTTACCTCGCTGTTTTCATTTATATGGGCAACAGGGGAGGAGTCATATCCGTTGGCAAATCCATAGATCAGGTCGCCCCATTTTCCAAGATGAGAACGCAAAAGTTGTACATCAGCCCTCGCAATGTCACCTATCGTGTATATTCCTATAGATGAAAGCTTTCGCCCTGTAGCTCTGCCAACATACAAAAGGTCGCCTGCGGGACAATTCCACACAATATTCCTATAATTTTCTCTCGTGATTTCAGTTATGGCATCAGGCTTTTTGTAGTCACTTCCGAATTTTGCAAAAATCTTATTAAAGCTTACCCCAATGCTTACGGTAATTCCGAGTTCCTGTTTTATACGGCGATTGATTTCAACTGCAATTTCTTTTCCGTTCATATCCTTATTGTCGGTAACATCAAGCCATGCCTCATCAAGTCCGAACGGTTCGACTTTGTCGGTATATTCGCTGTAAATTCTCCTCGCCATTTTTGAAAATCGCTTGTACAAATCAAAGTGGGGCGGAACAGTTACAAGGTCGGGACATTTCTGCTTTGCCTGCCAAATTGCCTCGCCTGTTTTTACATTGTACTTTTTCGCAATCTCATTTTTTGCAAGAATAATTCCGTGACGATTTTCCGCATCACCGCTCACGGCAACAGGTTTGTTCCTGATTTCGGGATGATGCAAACACTCAACGCTCGCATAAAATCCGTTACAGTCGCTGTGAAGAATAACCCTGTCTTTTTTATATCTATTTTTATCAACAACACAATTTATATCCATAACTCACATCTCGAACATTTGTTTTAACTATATTATAGAACACTTGTTCTATAAAGTCAAGCGAAATTTGAATAGATATAATCAGAAAAGAGCAGTTTACTCCGTAAATTCAAAATAATATTCTGAAAATATATATTTATTTCAAAAAATTATTGACGGATTTTGTTGAAAGTGATACTATAGTGATAAAGAAGTGTACTGTTACTTATAAAAACAATGTAATGCAGTAAAATTTAAAACTAAGTGACAGTAAAATTAACAAAACACTTTTGTTTTGAAAGGAGATTATTATAAGTATTAAAAAAGAATTTGTATGAGGTAATGCTGAGGAGAAAAATTGTTAGCATAATTCGGCAATGTTATCTATCCGTCAACTGCATACTCAGATTCGACATCAAGCAAAGTTATTATATTGGGCGATGTTGATTTGAATGGCAGTGTTACCACAGCTGATGTGACAATGCTTCAGAAATATTTACTAAAAATGGTAACATTTAATGAAGAACAAAAGGTTGCTGCAGATGTTAACAAGGATGGCAGTATCACAATGAATGATGTTACCGCATTACGAAAAATATTAGCTCATATTTCATAATTCGATATTTTGAAAGGAGATTATTATGAGTATTAAAAAAAGAATTTGTACTTTATTTATTACTTTAGCTTTAATGCTTAGTATGACGAGTTTGCCCGCTTTTGCAGCCTCTGATGATACTTATGATGTTCGCGAATATCACCTTTATGCACAGCGTGTTATAGATAATCTTTTGATTGTGGGTGAAAAGAAACCATATGCACTCTATTACTACAGTCATTCTTATGAATTGGCAGAGGAACTTGATGATGTGGCATATGATTATGAGGATGGAAAAGCCACCTATATTGCTGTGCAAAATAAGTATGATGAAATAAAAGATTTTTACGAAAATCCGTGGATAAGACCCAGTTACGCTGAAATAACTTGCAACATAGCAGTACACGAAAAGAACTACAATAATTGGTATACGGAAGAACAGTGGAACACTTTTGTTGAAAAAAGAAACAACCTTCTGCAAGCTTTGAGCGTTAACCATCCAAACTTTGAACCTGAAAGATATGGTAGCGTAAAAGAAGACGATTACACTCTTGCACAACAGAAGTATATAGATAAGTGTTTCTTTGAGTTAATATATATTTACAATGAGATGACTTGTAAAGATATTGTCATGGGAGATGTGAATAGAGACGGTACTGTTGATGTAGCAGATGTCACGCTTATTCAGAAGTATATAGCCGGTGAGGCTGAATTTACCGATGCACAAAAATTAAGAGCAAGAGTAAATGATGATTCTTATTCCGTAAGTATTAAAGATGTTACAACAGTACAGAAATGCATTGTTAATTATCAAGATGCATATTTGTATCAAGGTGGAATTGTTAGAAACGAAAGCGATTTTGCAACATCTTTGGATAACTGGCAGATTTGTCCACAGTGGTAATTTAATTTGAACTTAAAAAGGCTTCGTACTTTGTTGCGAAGTCTTTTTCCTTTTGCATAACATTACTATTGATTACAGGTGTGTAACTGTCATTTACAAACACAAGATATTGTGGTAGAATTTACAATGTTAAATTATGTAAAACTGTCGGATATTACAGATGTTTGTCCGAAAGCTATTTTGTATCGGAGGTTTTATTGATGGAAGCTTACAAAAAGGAATTCATTGAATTTATGGTTGATTGTCAGGTTCTCAAATTTGGCGATTTTGTTACAAAGAGCGGAAGAAAGACTCCTTTCTTCGTAAACACAGGTTTCTACAGAACAGGCGTTCAGCTCCGCCGTCTTGGTCAGTATTATGCAGAGGCTATCAACAGCAAGTTCGGTCTTGACTTTGATGTTCTCTTTGGACCTGCATACAAGGGTATTCCGCTTTCAGTTGCCGCAACTATCGCAATCAGCGAAAAATACGGTCAGGATATCCGTTATTGCTCAAACAGAAAAGAAGTTAAGGATCACGGCGACAAGGGTATTCTTCTCGGCAGTCCTATCAATGACGGTGACAAGGTTGTTATCATCGAAGATGTTACAACAGCAGGCACATCAATTGAAGAAACTCTCCCGATTATCAAGGCTCAGGGCGATGTAAACCCAATCGGTCTTGTTGTTTCTGTTGACCGTATGGAGCGTGGCAAGGGTACAAAGAGCGCTCTTTCTGAAATTGAAGAGAAGTACGGCCTTAAAACAACTGCAATCGTAACAATGGCAGAGGTTGTTGAACACCTTTACAACAAGGAATACAAGGGCAAGGTTATTATTGACGACAAGCTCAAAGCCGCTATTGACGCTTACTATGAGCAGTACGGCGTAAAGGAATAATCATATAAATAATCAGTCGGGGCGGTTTTATCCGCCCCAATGTTTGGTAAAACTGTTTTGCGGTGGGGATAATATGGCACGGACAACTGACAATGAACACAGCGGTCATCGTGAAAGAATGCGTAAAAAGTTCATAGAAAACGGCTTTGATGTGTTTGAAACTCACGAGGCTCTTGAAATGTTCCTTTACTATGCCATTCCGAGAAAGGACACCAACCCTCTTGCACATCGTCTGCTTGACCGTTATATTACTGTCGGCGGAGTGTGTGACGCTCCGATTGACGAGCTTATGAAGGAATTCGGTCTGTCTGAAAATGCCGCCGCATTGCTCAAAATGTTGCCCGAAATGGCAAGGCTTTATACCGAATCAAAGATGTCACATGATAATATCATCGACTATGAAAATCTCGGTAAAATATTTAAAGCAAAATTTATCGGTCGAACAAACGAATGTGTTGCACTTATGCTCGGTGACGCAAAGGGCAAGATGATTTATTTTGATATAATTTCAAAAGGTTCGCTCAATTCATCCGATATGCCCGTAAGAAAAATTGTTGACTTGTCACTTCGCCACAATGCCAAAACTGCGTTTATAGCACATAATCATCCCAGCGGAACAGCTCTGCCCTCGGGAAGCGACCTTGACACAACAATAGTTTTGAAGAGTACGCTTGCAACTGTCGGAGTTGAGCTTATCGACCATTTCATAATAACCGATGATGATTATGTTTCTCTCCGTGAAAGCAGGCTTGCGGGGAACATCTTCTATTATGAAAAGTAATAATGTTCTTTAAAAGAAACATTTGACAATTTAAAACATCTGTTCTATAATTAAAATCGAAATTTTGTTCGGATATGTTTTCTGTTACAGGACTTTTGTAATAAAGAGCCTTGTAACAGGAAACATAATAAAAAATCCGTATTTGGAATGTGATGCGTATTATGGAATTTAAACTTCATTCAAAATATCAGCCGACAGGCGACCAGCCGCAGACAATTGAAAAGCTTGTAAACAGTATAAATGCAGGCAACCGTGAACAGACGCTCCTCGGTGTAACGGGTTCGGGTAAAACTTTTACAATGGCAAATGTTATTCAGAAGGTTCAAAGACCGACACTTGTGCTTGCACACAATAAAACTCTTGCGGCTCAGCTTTGCAGTGAGTTCAAAGAGTTCTTTCCGGAAAATGCGGTTGAATATTTTGTGTCATACTACGATTACTATCAGCCTGAGGCATATGTTGCACAGACCGATACTTATATCGAAAAAGACAGTTCAATCAATGACGAAATTGATAAACTCCGCCACAGCGCAACTCTTGCACTTTCCGAAAGACGAGATGTAATTATCGTTGCCTCGGTTTCGTGTATATACAGCCTGGGCGATCCTATTGACTACCGAAATATGGTAATCTCACTTCGTCCGGGAATGGAAAAGTCTCGTGATGAGCTTGTCAAAAAGCTTGTTGAACTGCAGTATGAACGCAATGATGTAAGCTTTACCCGTAATAAATTCAGGGTTCGTGGTGATGTGGTTGAAATTTTCCCTGCCGCATCAAACGATTCTATAATCCGTGTCGAATTTTTCGGTGATGAAATTGACAGAATTTCCGAAATCAATCCGCTTACGGGTGAACTCAAAGCTGTTCTGAAACATGCCGCAATCTATCCTGCGTCACACTACATTGTGTCGGGAGATAAGATGAAAAAGGCTCTTGCGGAAATTGACAGGGAGCTTGAGGAAAGACTTGCATATTTCCGTGAAAACGGAAAGCTCCTTGAGGCACAACGACTTGAACAGCGTACAAGGTACGATATGGAAATGTTGCAGGAAATCGGATTTTGTACGGGTATCGAGAACTATTCAAGAATAATGTCGGGAAGAGCACCGGGTTCATCCCCTTATACGCTTTTAAGCTATTTCCCCGATGATTTTCTGCTCTTTGTCGATGAGTCCCATGTAACGCTGCCACAGGTACGGGGAATGTTTGCAGGTGACTATGCAAGAAAAAAGAGCCTTATTGACTACGGTTTCAGACTTCCGTCTGCACTTGATAACCGTCCGCTCAACTTTGACGAATTCTATTCAAAAATAAATCAGGCTGTTTATGTAAGCGCAACGCCGGGCGATTTTGAGCTTGAAAAATCGGCTGTTGTTGCGGAGCAGATTATCAGACCTACAGGACTTCTTGACCCTGAAATTTCGGTAAGACCTACCGAAGGTCAGCTTGACGACCTTGTGTCTGAAATCAACATACGCACAGCCAAAAATCAAAGAACCCTTGTTACAACCCTCACCAAGAAAATGGCGGAGGATCTTACCGCATATCTTGAAAAATTGGGCATCAGGGTTCGTTATATGCACCATGACATTGATACCGTTGAAAGAATGGAGATTGTCCGTGATTTAAGACTCGGAGAATTTGATGTTCTTGTCGGAATCAACCTCTTGCGTGAGGGTCTTGATATTCCCGAAGTTTCTCTTGTTGCAGTACTTGATGCCGATAAAGAGGGATTTCTCCGTTCAACCCGTTCGCTTATTCAGATTGCCGGCAGAGCCGCACGAAACAGCGAGGGTACGGTTATTATGTATGCCGACAGCGTAACACCGTCAATGAAAGTTGCAATAACCGAAACACAGCGCCGCCGTGAAATTCAGAACAAATACAATGTTGAACACGGTATCGTTCCAAAGACTATTGTCAAAAAAGTCAGCGATATACTTGAAATTTCTACTCACGATGACAGTGAATTTAAGAATACAAAAAAGCTTTCAAAGGCACAAAAACAGCAGTTGATAGAAAAACTGACAAAGGAAATGAAAGCTGCCGCAAAGTTGCTTGAGTTTGAACACGCCGCATATCTGCGTGACAAAATCAAAAAACTGCGTGGTGAAAAATGATAAAGGAAGAGTAAAATGCCAAGAAAGAAAACCACCGATTATGATAATACCAGTATCACAACGCTAAAAGGTGCCGACCGTGTCCGCAAGCGTCCTGCCGTAATTTTCGGTTCGGACGGTATTGATGGCTGTCAGCACTCCGTATTTGAGATTCTTTCAAACTCAATAGATGAGGCAAGAGAGGGTTACGGCAAAAAAATCACCGTTACACGCTATTCTGACGGCTCAATTGAAGTTGAAGACCACGGTCGAGGAATTCCCGTTGACTACAACGAAAACGAAAAGCGTTACAACTGGGAACTCGTTTTCTGTGAACTCTATGCCGGCGGTAAGTATAACAACAACGAGGGTGAAAGCTACGAGTTTTCGCTTGGTATGAACGGACTCGGTCTTTGCTCAACCCAGTACAGTTCCGAATATATGGATGTTGACATCCGCCGTGACGGCTACCGATACACTCTCCGATTTGAAAAAGGCGAGATTGTCGGCAAGCTCAAAAAAGAGCCGTACAGCAAAAAGGATACGGGTACAAAAATTCATTGGAAACCCGACCTTGAAGTCTTTACGGATATCGACATTCAGCCCGAATATTTTCTTGACATAATGAAAAGACAGGCTATTGTCAACGCAGGAATTGAATTTGTTTTCCGCAATCAGAACGGCAAAAGCTTTGATACAACAAGCTATAACTATGTAAACGGTATTGTTGATCATGTTGCCGAGGTAGTCGGTGAAAACGGACTCAGCTCAATTCAGCATTGGGAAACCGAGGTTAAAACCCGTGACCGTGACGATAAGCCGGAATACAAGTGTAAAATGGACATCTCAGTTGCATTTTCAAATAAAGTGCATCTCACCGAATATTACCACAACTCAAGCTGGCTTGAACACGGCGGCGCTCCCGATAAGGCGGTGCGGAATGCCTTTGTTTACCAGATTGACAGCTACTTAAAACAGAACAATAAATATAACAAAACCGAAAGCAAAATAAAATATGACGATGTAGAAGACAGCCTTGTGTGCGTTATTTCGTCTTTTTCAAGTGTTTCGTCATATGAAAACCAGACCAAAAAGGCGGTTACAAACAAGGGTATTCAGGACGCTATGACTGCATTTCTCCGTCAGAGTCTTGAAATTTATTTCATTGAAAATCCGCTTGAGGCAGAAAAAATCTGCGAACAGGTGCTTATCAATAAGCGCAGCCGTGAAAATGCTGAGAAAACACGACTTAACATAAAGAAAAAGCTTTCGGGCAATCTCGACATAACAAACCGTGTTGCAAAATTTGTCGATTGCAGAAGTAAAGACACGGAACAGCGTGAACTGTTCATAGTAGAGGGTGATTCTGCTCTCGGTGCCTGTAAACAGGCGAGAAATCCCGATTTTCAGGCGATTATGCCGATTAGAGGTAAAATACTTAACTGCCTTAAAGCAGACTACGACAAAATTTTCAAGAGTGAAATCATTACCGATTTGCTCAAGGTTCTCGGCTGCGGTGTTGAGGTTAAGTCAAAAGCAAACAAGAATCTTTCAAGTTTTGATATGAATGCGCTTCGTTGGAGCAAAATTATTCTCTGTACCGATGCCGATGTTGACGGTTTCCAGATTAGAACACTTTTGCTCACAATGCTTTACAGACTTACTCCTACGCTCATCGAGGAGGGCAAGGTGTTCATTGCCGAATCACCTCTTTATGAAATTACATCCAAAAACGATGTTTATTTTGCATACGATGAGGTTGAAAAGGATAAGTTCATTGAACAGCTCGGCAAGGAGAAATTCACAATTCAGCGTTCAAAAGGTCTTGGTGAAAACGAACCTGATATGATGAACCTTACCACAATGAACCCTGACTCACGCAGACTTATCAAGGTTCTTCCGTCAGATGCAGAGCAGACAGCAGAAATTTTTGATGTTCTTCTCGGTGACAATCTTCAGGGAAGAAAAGATTATATAGTAGAACACGGCAACGAATATATTGACCAGCTTGATGTAAGCTGATTGGAGGTGGAAATAAATGGCGAAAAAATCTTCAAAAACTCCCCGCAAAACTTCACCGTCAAAAACTCACGGTGTAATCAACGGTGCGGGCGAAGTAGTGGAACAGCCTATAGTTTCCACTATCAGAGAGAACTATATGCCGTATGCAATGAGCGTAATTCTCTCTCGTGCAATCCCCGAAATTGACGGATTTAAGCCGTCGCACAGAAAGCTCCTGTATATGATGTACAAAATGGGACTTCTGAACGGCGGTAGAACAAAATCAGCAAACATTGTCGGTGCAACAATGAAACTTAACCCTCACGGCGACTCTGCAATTTATGACACAATGGTTCGTCTTTCAAGAGGTTATGAGGCGCTTCTGCATCCGTATGTAGATTCAAAGGGTAATTTCGGTAAATTCTACAGCCGTGATATGGCGTGGGCGGCATCCCGTTACACAGAGGCAAAACTTGACGCAATCTGTAACGAACTGTTCCGTGACATCGACAAGGATACCGTAGATTTCGTAGATAACTACGATAACACAATGAAAGAGCCGTCACTTTTGCCGGTTGCATTTCCGTCTGTTCTCGTAAACGCAAATACAGGTATCGCCGTTGGTATGGCGTCAAATATCTGTTCATTCAATCTGCGTGAAATTTGCGAAACAACAGCGGCACTTATCCGTGATTCCGACCACGATATAAAATCAACTCTGCCGGCTCCTGATTTTACAGGTGGTTGTCAGATTATTTATGATGAAAATGTCATCAATCAAGTCTATGAAACTGGCAGAGGAAGTATTAAACTTCGTGCAAAGTATGTCTATGACAAGTCTGCAAACTGTATAGATATTCTTTCGATTCCTTCCACAACGACCTGCGAGGTTATTATTGAAAAGGTTATTGACCTTGTAAAACAGGGCAAAGTCAAGGAAATCTCCGATATCCGTGACGAAACAGGTATTGACGGTCTTAAAATTACAATTGACCTCAAGCGTGGCATTGATGCCGACAAGCTTATGACAAAGCTTTACCGCTTTACAACTCTCGAAGATTCCTATGCCTGCAACTTCAATGTGCTTATTGCAGGTGTTCCGAGAGTTCTCGGTGTAAAAGCGTTGCTTGAAGAATGGATAGCTTTCAGAATTGAATGTGTCAGAAGAAGAACATACTTTGACCGCAACAAAAAAGCCGACAAACTTCACCTTTTAAGAGGTCTTGAAAAAATTCTTCTCGATATTGACAAGGCAGTAAAGATTGTCCGTGAAACCGATGAAGAATCCGAGGTTGTGCCAAACCTTATGATTGGATTTGGTATTGACGAAATACAGGCTGAATATGTTGCCGAAATAAAACTTCGTCATCTTAACCGTGAATACATTTTAAAGCGTACAAAAGACCTTGAAGACCTTGAAAAAGAGATTGCCGAGCTTGACGAAATTTTAAAGAGCAAGGCAAGAATCAAGACAATCATTGTCAAAGAACTCAAATCAATTGCCGAGAAATACGGTCAGCCGAGAAAAAGTATCATTATCTATGAAGATGTTGCAAGGTATGAGGAAGAGACAGTCGAAATTCCCGATTATCCGGTAAATCTCTTCTTTACAAAAGAGGGATATTTCAAGAAGATTACTCCGCAGTCGCTGAGAATGAGCGGTGAGCAAAAGCTCAAAGACGGTGATGAAATCATTCAGGAACTTGAGTTTACAAACAATTGCGACCTCTTGTTCTTTACCGATAAGTGTCAGGTATATAAGGCAAAAGCAAATGATTTTGCACAAACAAAGGCAAGCACACTCGGCGATTATGTTGCTGCAAAGCTTGGTTTCGATGAGGGCGAAAATGCAGTGAAAATGGTTGTTACAAAGGACTATAAGGGTATGCTGCTCTTTGCCTTTGAAAACGGCAAAGCCGCAAAAGTTCCGCTTGAATCCTATGCAACAAAGACTAACCGCAAAAAACTCACAGGTGCATATTCTGATAAGTCTCCGCTTGTCGGACTTCTCTATATGCCTGAAGATGAAGAAGTTCTCTTCAAGGCATCATCGGGCAATATGCTACTCGTTCATACAGGCGCACTCACTCTCAAAACTACCCGTTCAACACAGGGTGTTGCTGTTCTCAAACCAAAGAAAGGCCACAGACTTTTCAGCATAGAACGCTACAAAGTGGGAACTTTTACAAATCCAAAGCGTTACAGAACAAGTTCACTTCCTGCAAGAGGTGCTTTGCCTGTTAATGAAGATACTCAAAACGAACAACTTTCGTTAATTTAATTTTGACGAAAACAGTTTTTTAGAATTCTGAGTGTAATAACCGTAAAAAAATAAATAAAAAATTTGTAATATCTCTTGAAAATGTTGCATTTCTATGGTATTATAAAACAGTTATTAAAGCAGAATTTGTTTTATTCGTATTTATTAAAATGAAAGGAAGATAAAAATGAGCATTTGGGGCATTATTTTAGGCGTATTGCTCGCAATCGTATCTGTTGCTATTATCGTTGTAATTATCCTTCAGGAGGGTAATCAGCAGGGTATCGGTGCCGTAACAGGTGTTGCTGACTCTTATTTCTCAAAGAATAAGGCTCGTTCAATTGATGCGTTCCTCTCACGCTGGACAAAAGTATTTGCTGCTGTATTTGTAATTTTTGTAATTGCACTTAATGTGCTTTCAAAATTCGGTGTACTGTAAGCATATAAACTGAATAATCAGCATAAAATTAACCGTCGGATAGTCCGACGGTTTTATTTTTTTATGTGGAGTTGTTTAAAATGCCGTGGTGGGGAATATGTCTGATTATCTTTTCAACCTTCTTGATTTTTGCTGTACTGCATTATTTTGGAAGAAACAAGCATCCGTTCAAACGCTCATTGCTTTCTATGGTAATAGGAGTGTTGACTCTTTTTGCCGTAAATCTGACAGGAACTTTTACAGGTGTAACTTTGCCGATAAGCACTCTGTCACTTTTAGTTTCTGCAATAGGCGGAATCCCCGGAGTGACGCTTATGCTTGGCCTTAATCTATTTTTCTGAATAAATATAAAAGGGCAGTCAAAAAGACCGCCCAAATTTGTTTGTATGAAATTTTATACAATGCCGTAAAGTTCTTCAAGAGCATCGCCGACAGTTTCTTTGTCCTTTGTCAAAAGGGCAAGCATAACCTTGTACGCTTTATTTGGATTATCAAGAAAATTCTTCTTTAAAATAAGCGCTTGTTCCATTTCGGGAGCATAGATGTTAAGCTTCATAAGATCCATATCGCCGCCTGATACGGAACATTCAACCGTAAAACCGTTATCATTCTTGAAAATATTAACTCTGTTTTCTATTTCTTTTTTCTTTTCTGCAAGCAGTTTGACCGCACACGCATACGCTTTTTCTTTAATGGTATAGGCAACAGTACTGTCAAGCTGTTTTGCAATTTCAGCGCCTTTTTCCGTGAGAGAATATGTTTTATGTTCATCGTCGGCAGGAATAAGATTTCCGTTCATTACAAGATCGTCAAATGCCGAACTTGTTTCAAAATAATTCGCAAGACCTTGTTTTAAAATCGCCTGAATGATGATTCCTTTATCTATATTTTCTTTTACGGAATTATATAAATAACATATCAAAGTTTTAATTTCATTTTTGCTTCTCATTCCGCCAAGGTTTATACCCTCGTCAAATGTATCGAAAGCCATAAAATCACCTGCTTTTGCTGATAGATTCATAACAACAGTGTAATTTGCTTTAAAATCAGTTCAAATTACTTACTACATAAATTATAGCACAACATCCTCATAAAAGCAAAGATGTTGTGTGTTTTATTTTATTAAGTATTTTTAAGCAAATCTGCAAGGGTTACACCGTCAAGATAATTATTTATAAGGCTATCAAGTTGTTGCCAAATAGGGTGTGACGGACACGATTCCATATGATTACAGTGCTCGTGAGTTTTTGAAGTGCAGGGAACAGATGCAAGGTCCCCTTCTGTAAGCCGAAGAATTTCACCGAGTGAATAATCTTTGGGTTCTTTGGTCAGCTTATAGCCGCCGCCCTTTCCTTTTAAGCCCTCAAGCAAGTTGCGGTCAACAAGTGTTTTGAGTATGCCCTCCATATACTTTTTGGAAATATCCTGTCTTTCGGCAATCTCTTTTAGCGGAACATATCCGTTCTGCCCGTTTTTTGCCAGATCGACAAGCACATACAGCGTATAACGACCTTTACTTGAAATCAGCATAAAATTATCCCCTCTTGGCAAGGCTTGCATATTTTGCAAGCCTGTTTTGCTTATACACCTTGATTATATACAAAAAACGATAAAAATGCAATACCAACCCATTGACAAAATGGGTTGAAAAGGTTATATTTTAATTATCCACTCTTTTGGTGGGTTGATAATATAACAAGGTGGGATTATGAAATGGCAGACAAATTACTTGATGTAAACGGTTTGACTGTAAGTGTAGAGGAAAAGGAAATTCTGCACGATATAAATCTTAGTATAAGCAAAGGTGAAACGCATGTGCTTATGGGACCTAACGGTGCAGGCAAGTCAACGCTCGGATTTGCACTTATGGGCAGTCCTAAATATACGCTTAATTCAGGCGAAATACTTTTTAACGGAAAAAACATTAACGATGAAACACCCGATAAAAGGTCAAAGGACGGAATCTTTCTTTCATTCCAAAGTCCTCTTGAAGTTCCGGGGCTTTCACTTTCATCATTTATTCGCAACGCTCTTGAAAAGAACCGTGGCAAAAGAATCCGCCTTTGGGACTTTAAAAAAGAACTCAGACAGGCAATGGAGCTTTTGCAGATGGATCCGTCATATTCCGAGCGTGATCTAAATGTAGGCTTTTCGGGCGGAGAAAAGAAAAAAGCAGAAATTTTGCAGATGCTTTTACTCAATCCAAAGCTTGCAATTCTTGACGAAACAGACTCTGGTCTTGATGTTGATGCGGTTCGCACAGTTTCAAAGGGTGTTGAACACTATCAGAAAAACCGTGACGGTGCATTGCTCATCATCACACACAGCACAGGTATTCTCGAATCTCTCAAAGTTGATTATACCCATATTATGGTAAACGGCCATATAGTTAAAACAGGCGATGCATCGTTGATTGATGAAATCAATGAACACGGTTTTGAGAAGTATCTTGAACTTTATGCAGAAAAGTTCTGACGGAGGTATTAAGATGAAAGAAAGAACATATGTCGATGATGTTGACAGAAGTGTCTACGATATCAAAGACGAAGAAAATGATGCCTACCGCATCAAATCAGGTCTTGATGCCTCAATTGTTGAAAAAATTTCAAAGGAAAAGGACGATCCCGTGTGGATGCAGAATTTCCGTTTGCAGTCACTTCAAATTTATAATGAACTCAAAGTTCCAAACTGGGGACCGCCTATTGACGGACTTAATATGGACAACATTGCAACCTATGTTCGTCCAAACACAAGAATGACCGCAAAATGGTCTGAAGTTCCCGAAGATATCAAGAATACATTTGAAAGGCTCGGTATTCCTCAGGCAGAGAGAAAGTCTCTTGCAGGTGTCGGAGCACAGTATGATTCCGAGCTTGTGTACCACAATGTTCGTGAAGAGGTTGCCTCACAGGGCGTAGTATATACCGATATGGAGAGTGCGTTAAAGGGCGAATATGCCGACATGGTAAAAAAATATTTTATGAAACTTGTCCGTCCGAATGATCACAAATTTGCCGCACTTCACGGTGCAGTATGGTCAGGAGGTTCGTTTGTGTATGTTCCGCCGGGAGTATCGGTAGAAATTCCGTTGCAGTCATATTTCAGACTTAATGCACCGGGTGCAGGTCAGTTTGAACACACGCTCATTATCGTTGACGAGGGTGCAGATTTGCATTTTATAGAGGGTTGTTCTGCTCCAAAATATAACATAGCAAATCTTCACGCAGGCTGTGTTGAGCTTTTTGTAAAGAAAAATGCAAGGCTCAGATATTCAACAATTGAGAACTGGTCAAAAAATATGTACAACCTTAACACCAAAAGAGCGCTTGTTGAAGATGGCGGTACTATGGAATGGGTATCGGGTTCATTCGGCTCTCATGTGTCGTATCTTTATCCGATGACAATTTTAAAAGGCGACCGTTCAAGAATGGAGTTTACAGGCATTACATTTGCAGGCAAGGGACAGAACCTTGATACAGGCGCAAAGGTAGTTCATATCGGAAAAGAAACATCTTCGTTTATGAATACAAGGTCAATTTCAAAGGACGGCGGCATCAGCACATTCAGAAGCTCCGTTGTTGTAAACAAGTCTGCTGAAAATGCAAAATCTGCCGTTTCGTGTCAGTCGCTTATGCTTGATTCAAAGTCACGCTCCGACACTATTCCTGTAATGAATATCAGAACTCCGCACGCAGATATCGGTCACGAGGCCAAAATCGGCAGAATCAGCGATGAGGCTGTATTCTACCTTATGTCAAGAGGTCTTAGTGAAGAGGATGCAAGGGCAATGATAGTCAGCGGTTTTGCAGACAATGTGTCAAAGGAACTTCCGCTTGAATATGCGGTTGAAATGAACAATCTCATTCAGCTTGAGATGAAGGGCAGTATCGGATAAGGAGGAAATTATGGTTGATAATAAAGACTTAACAGTGAACTTTCTTCCGTCACCCACTTGGAACCGATTGGGAGTGAATCAGGCAAAAATCCGAAGCATTCCCGTTGACGGTTGGAACAGCGTTCCTGTTCAAAAAGAAATAATCGAAAAATATACAAACAATTCCGATTCAAAAATTCGGGATTCATTTGCAAATATTCAGACAGGTATGGGCGAGGAGATTGACGAAATCTCAAAAATATCACAGCCTGAAAAAATCAGAATATCGGCTGATAAAACAAAAAGCGAAAAGTTATTTTTTAATTGTAAAAACGGTGAAAATGCTTTTGCAGACATAGAATTATACGCTCCCGAAAACACAGAGCTTACCGTGTTTATGACAATGAAATCAGAACCCGATGCAAGCGGTATTTGTGCTGTAAGGACGAAATTTAAAGCTGAAAAAGGCGCAAAAATCAGACTTGTACAGCTTAATCTCCTTTCGCAAAATTTCCGCTTTATAAACGATGTCGGTGCAGAATGTGAAGATAATGCAACCGCAGAGATATTACAGCTTTTTATCGGCGGAAATGAAACCTATACAGGCACAAAGACAACGCTTTTGGGCAGGCAGAGCAATCTTGACCTCAATGTTGGCTATTATTGCAAGGACGAGCAGTTGCTTGATATGAACTATGTTGCCGAGCATATCGGCAAAAAGACCGTCAGCTCAATGAATGCCGGAGGTGTCTTGAGAGATAAAGCACATAAATTATTCCGTGGTACAATTGATTTTCCTCTCGGTTCATCAGGTGCAAAAGGCGATGAGAACGAAGATGTTCTCATTTTAGGCGAAGATGTTATCAATCAGACCGTACCGCTCATTCTTTGTGCGGAAGAGGATGTTGATGGCAACCACGGTGCGTCAATCGGCAGACCGTCCGATGATGTGCTTTTCTATCTTGCAAGCAGAGGCCTTGATGAAGAAGAGGCTTGTAACCTTATGGCTCGTGCAAAACTTGACGCTTTATGCTCAAAAATCGGTGATGAGGAGCTAGAAACGCTTGCAAAATCCTGTCTGGAGGAGGTTACAGGCTATGCAAATGAGAAACTTTAAGGAAGATTTTCCGCTTTTGCGAGAAAATCCTGTAGTCTATCTTGACAGCGCCGCAACTGCTCAAAGACCTGAATCGGTTATAAATTCGGAAATGGAGTTCTACAAAAAATTCAATGCAAATCCTCTGCGTGGACTTTATGATTTGGGTTTCAAAGCAACCGAATGTTATGAGCAATCCCGTGAAACAGTCAGAAAGTTCATTAATGCAAGGTCGGAGCGTGAAATAATATTTACACGCAATGCAACCGAGAGTCTCAACCTTGTTGCCTACAGCTACGGAATGAATTTTCTTAAAAAAGGTGACGAAATTCTTGTCACTGTAATGGAACACCACAGCAACCAGTTGCCGTGGAGAGCTGTTGCAGAAAAGACAGGTGCAGCGGTAAAATATATTGAATGCAACCCTGACGGCACAATTACCGAAGAATACTTAAAACAGGCTTTTTCGGAGCGTACAAGGCTTGTGGCGGTAACCCATATATCAAATGTACTCGGCTGCAAAACTCCCATAAAGCGTATCACAGAGCTTGCAAAGGAATGCGGTGCAGTTGTTGTGCTTGACGCATCACAGAGCGTTCCGCACATTCCCGTTGATGTTCAGTCGCTTGATGTAGATTTTCTTGCATTTTCCGGTCACAAACTTATGTCACCCTTCGGAATCGGTGTATTATACGGCAAAGAAAGCCTTCTTGAAAAAATGCCGCCGTTTTTAACAGGCGGTGAGATGATTGATTCCGTTACAAGGGACAAGGTTATCTATTCCGATTTACCGCATAAATTCGAGGCAGGAACGGTAAATGCGGCTGGCGCATGGGGGCTGAAAACCGCAATTGAATATATTCAAAATATTGGTTTTGATACAATCGGCGGTATTGAAGAAGAGCTTACCGAAAGAGCCTTTGACGGACTTATGAAAATTCCTCACATCAATATTCAGGGAAGCAACAATCCGAAAGAGCATTGCGGAATTATCAGCTTTACAATTGACGGAGTTCATCCGCATGATGTCAGCAGTATTCTTGACGCTGACGGTATTGCAGTCCGTGCAGGACACCATTGCGCACAGCCTTTGATGGAATTTTTAGGCATTCCGTCAACAACAAGGGCAAGCATTTATTTCTACAATACGAAAGATGACATTGATGCGTTTTTGAACAGCGTGTCATCTGTCAGAAGGAGAATGGGATATGGAAAATAACAGAAGCTTTTACAATGAAATCCTGACCGATCACAATCTTCATCCAATGCACAAGCATCCGCTTGATACGGCAACGGCAAGTCTTGAGGGCGTAAACCCAAGCTGTGGTGACGACATTGTGCTTAATCTTAATATCAAAGACGGTGTGATTACAGACGGTTCGTTTACAGGTGACGGCTGTGCAATTTCCCAGGCGTCAGCCGATATTATGCTTGATTTGATCATCGGCAAAACAGTTGATGAAGCCGAACACCTGAAAGATATTTTTCTTAAAATGATTCAAGGCAAAGCAACTGACGAAGAAATTGAAGAGCTTGAGGAGGGCGGAGCATTGTCTGACATTTCTCATATGCCTGCCCGTGTAAAATGTGCAGTTCTCGGTTGGCACACATTTGAAAACATTGTAAAAGAATAATTTGCTGAATTTAATATTTTATAAAACACATTCGGGGAACAGATAAAATAATTTCTGTTCCCCGATTTTTATTTAAAAAATCGGGATTAATGTATTAAAATAACTAATACAAATCTTGACAAATATTGCTTTAAAATAGTATAATAAAAGTGCAAAGAGGTAAAGTAAGTTTATAATTCCTATGTAAGCACTATTGTTCGGAAGGATATTGTAAAATGATAAAAATCAGCGAAGATAAAATTAAATTTAAAAGAAAAATTTATATAGACTGTATCGTAGAAAATAACTTCAGGTATCTCGCTTGCATAGATTTGTATCTTCCGCACAGTAAGGTCATTTTGCAACCGACCTGCCATTCCGAACTTTTTATATACGCAGAGGACTACAATAAAATTCTGCCTGTATTGAAAGAAGTTACAGATAACTCAGAACTTGTGTTGTCAAAAAATGCCTTTGATTGGAAATGAGGGAGAAGTATGAAAAAATCATTTGAATATATTATTAAGATTTCCGAAACTGAATTTTACGATAAACTCAAAAAGCATACTGCTTTTAATTGCAGTTTTTCTTCATACGATAATGGATATGAATTTTACTGTGATGACCCTAATAATATTACTGATTTAAAAGTTACACCAACATCACTACTTTCCCGTGAGGGCATATTAGCTCCGTTAATAAAAATTCAAACAAAACAGCTTGACGAAAACCTTAAAGTAAATTTGACTTTGCAATCAAACAAAATATATTACTTTTTGACTGTTTTATTTTCTTTGGCGGGAGTATTATTTGGTTTGATTACATACTTTAGTCTAGCAAATTTGTGCCTTGCAATAATCATTTCAATTGTATTTATTTTGATTATTAATTTAGCTTTCTTTATAATTGCAAAAAGTAAAATCACTGATGCAAAAGAACGCTTTGAAAGCATGATGATTTTTAACGGTCATTACTGCTGAAATTATTCACGCTTCTTTGTTATATGTTCCAAATTCGCCGACAAAGCCGCATAATTTGTTGCATATTGGATTTTTTATAGTTATAATTGAATTGTTAAAATTATAATATCTGTTTTTGATTTTAGAAGTATGGTATGCTGATAAAATATTTTAATGATATTTGCTGTAATATAGACTTATCAAAATTTGGTGTTTAAGGAGAGAGTTATGAAAACCAAATTAAATTGCTATTATATTCTGAATACCCTTTTATTAATAAGCGGTATTGCTTTTGATTTCATATTGTTCTTGCATCCGTTTTTTATTTCTGTTGCAGTGAAAATTATTATTGCGACGGTATTGTGTATTATGGTGATTTTAGATGTATTTGTTTGTAAACAATTACTGTCTGAGGGTAGTCCAAAAATGCCGAAAACTGAGTCGATTTTTGTATCTGTTCTTACATTTGTTTTGTTAATATCACAAAGTATTTATCTGACAATTATTACACTTATGGGTGCAAATGAAATATTAGGTACGATAAAAGCTATTCATTATGTTGTGTTAATTTCAATAATTTTGTTAGTTGCAACTCGACTGCATAATAAGTACATAACTAAAAAACACACTTTAGCTTTTGGTATTGATATTATAGCAATTGTGATGTGTCTAATCATTTGTGCAAATTGCGTTTTGTGTCTTATAAACGGGAATGATTTGTTTAGTTATATTGCAATTAATGAATATAACAAATTGAACTCTTAATGAGGTGATATTATGCCGAATTTCAAAGAATTAAAAAATAAAATCAAACACGGAGATTTTCAGTTTGTATATGACGAACTTAAAAAATCCGACTTTGAATATACACTTGAGAACATTGAAAAAGAATTTTCATCGGTTGATAACCGAGATATGTTCTGTTATCTTCTTTATGTGGTTTCAAATGAGAATACACCCAAACATACAATTCTCTTGTGTAATTATCTAGTATATTCAGGTACATTTTTCTACAATCGTGAAACAGTAATTCGATATTTGCTCGACAATTGCCTTGTTAAAAGCGGCAATGATATCACGCTGATTGAGTGGATTTTGTCAATGTATGAATACAACCCCGATTCACCGTATAATGAGAAAGAAATTGCAAATTTCAATCGCATTTACGATTCTTTAAAATGATGGTGTTAACTATGAAAAATTTCAATTACAAAAACATTAAGACGGTAGAAAAAATTCATCTGCTTTTGTTGTTATTCATTGTAATGTCTACGATAATTAATTTTATTGTAAACTTGATGAGTTGTACCGAAAACATCTTTTTGACAAGTCTGTGTTTGCCGATTCAGTTTGTGTCAAGGTTTGTTGTAAGTCATAACCCTTTTGAAATTTCAGTTTCAATTGTTTTAATAGCTGTAACTTTAATTATGTTGTTTTGGCTGTTTAAAATGTATTCATCGGATAACATGAAAAAGTGGCTTGCAAGCGGTATAACGGCAATTTGGTGCTTGCTAATCGGCTCAATTATACCTATTTTGCTTGATTCCGATTTAATCGGTCAATCTGTAAATAATCTCACATATGAAGAAAAAGCAAACGAACTTCTTTTGTGCGTATGGTTCGGAATTGCTTGCTCTATTTTCTGCGGAATTCTCTTTTTTATTCAAATTTCAAAGTGTGCAAAATTTATGGATAGGCAATATGACAACCCTATGAAGGCTGTTGCATATGCAGAAAAGAAAAATAAAAAGGAATATTACCATACCTTGAAAAAGCCTTTGATTTTGCCGACTGTTTATGCAATTATTCCGCCGATTACCTGTAGTTTTCTAATATATTTTGGTGTCAAGTCTGCATTCCTTATTTGTTTTATTTATGTGTGTTTAGGGATAGGTATAGTGTATCATACGGCATACAATATTTCTGATTTTATAAAATCGGAAAATCAAAACATAAAAGTAACGTCAATACAAAATTATAAATGCAAACTAATTGTAATGCATATACTGCTGATGTTGTTGTATTGCATTTCATTGGTGATAATATTACTTTGTATTTAAAATATCGAAATCAGATAGGAAGTATACTATGGGAGATTGCCTTAAAAATTTATTTGTGTAACAATTTGATTCGTTTATGGCAGAACACGTTATAAGCAAAATATAAATTGTTTCAGTAAACTTTATAATGATATCTTTGCGAGAGTGTATCTATGACGGAGAAGATGATTTTTCATTAAGCCGTTTGTCAGGTGAGAAATATATTGCCACTTATCCATGACTATGAGTATTCATACTACATTACAAAATACATAAAATCAGCAAATCCAAACAAACAGGCTGATGAATTTTTAAAATATTATGAAGAAAATTTTTAGTGTTGTCAAAAAGATACTGAAATATATTGAAAATGGTAGGGAGTGTTTTTATGTTTAAAAAAGTTGTTTGTACAATAATGAGTGTTTTGTGTATTCTTTGTTTATTATCCGCCTGTGATCCTTCGATTGATGATTATGAATCTTATAAAAATCTTAAAGTAGGAGAACATTTTTCAGTTAACCGTGATGGATATGCAGTCAAAATAAGCGATACGCTTCTTGTTTGGCACAACCTTGCTGATGGCGAAAAGGATTGTGTTAAAGTCATTGACAAAAATATGGTTGACGCAAGCGGAATGATAGAAGGTGAGGATGTTCTGAATGGTTCAAAAGAACTTCTTGCTGATAAAATTAAGAATTGTTATTCTTCAAATGATTATGTTATAATGGAGTTGTTAAACAATGATACCATTATTCTGGTCGATTGCAATAACAATTTCAAATATTCTAAATTTGATAATTTGAAAAGCACAGGAATTGATTACAGTAAATTTAATCACATATCAATCGGTTGATTATTTTTTTCGGAAAGAAATCTATTATGAATAAATACTATTACATCATAAATTTGTTTGATTCAATAGACAGATTGTTTTTATTTACATATTGGTCTACTGCATACTACTTTGCAATAATCGGCTTTATCCTTTTTATTGTTGCAGTAATAGCAAGTATCCCTGTTTATATATACAAGAAGCTTAAAGACACTGTTTGCTTTTACATAGTAATGAGCGTTTTTTTTGCGTTTACATCTACTGCACTTATAGGTTTCATAGCTGTTCCGTTAAATATTTATCTTGCACAACTTGCAATGATTCTGCCTGACAGTCCAAAATTAAGCAAAAAAATTGTAACTCTAATTACAGTAATTTCGATAATGGTTTCAATTGCTTTTTCTGTCCTTACAATTAGCGGGGTGCTTGTATGAAGTATATAGATTTTAAAAAGCACAGACTGTTTTTAGTTGAAACAATTGTATTTGGCGTTATTATAGCCGCATTTATTTTAGGTGGAATTTATTCGGTATTGTTTCCAACATTAGATGATGTCAGAAAAAGAGATTATGACACAGATTACCTTGCTGAAATCTATTCAGCCGATAAAGCTGATTTCAATGAAATGGCAAAACTTATAGATAAGTGCAATATAGAAAACATATCTCACGGCAATTTTGTAATCAAGTCTGAAAAGTATTTTTATAAAGACACGCTTTACTATCAAACTGATTCAGAATTAACTGATAACGAGAAAAGCAAAATTACCGATTTGGCATATAAACTCTTTGATAAATATGATTTTGATGTTATTTTATCTGAAAACGGAGAGGTGTCGTTTTCATACATTGCTCAGGACATAGATTTGATTTATTGCAAAAACAAATCCCCATACATTGACTCAGAAGAATATTTAAGTAAATCAATTGCAAAGGATTGGTATGTTGTAGAATATTAACCGTGAGGTGCTATTATGAAAAAATATCTTGGCAATTTATTTGTGCAACAATTTGATTCGTTTATGGCAGAACACGGTTATAAGCAAAATATAAATTATTTCAGTAAACTTTATAATGATATCTTTGCGAGAGTGTATCTGTTCTATCATTATGATAAAAATTATGACGAACTGCAATTTGATGTTATTCATAGTTTTACTCCATTGATATTTGAGATTGACACAAAGTGTATATGTGACGGAGATGATGATTTTTCATTAAGCCGTTTGTCAGGTGAGGAATATATTGCCGATGCAACCGATAAATCAGATGTTACAAATTGTATTAGCAGAATGTTTTCAAAATACAGTGAATTATATGAGTCATTTTTTAGTGCAAAATCTATTTCTGAATATCTTGATAAATATCTGATATATGATAAATCCGTTTGTTCAGGTAAAGAGGAGATAGAAGAAACCTATAATTTTATGGGATTAGACTTCATTTATATTTATTTGTATTTGAAAGAATATAACTCGGCAGAAAATGAAATTGAAAAATATTTGCAAATGCTGAATGACTTGAAAACTTCCGTTCCTGTTGATTATTGCAAAATCAGAGAATATGAAACGGATATATCATATTTTAAAAATCTTAAAAATGCAATTATCAGCAATGATGTTAATGTACTAAAACCCGAAATTGATAAAATGAATGATAATATTAAAATAAATCAAACTAAGCTAAAAACTTATTGATAGAAATCTGTAAAAGATAACTCATTTGAAAGTTGTTTTTTGAATGAAAGTGAGTAATAGAATGTGAAAAGGTGATTATATGCACGAAATTATGGCAGAATTTATTTTATGGACTGAAAATCCTGAAATGAATATTGACAGAATCAGTGAAAAAATAAATCTTTCTCCTGTCAATAAAGAATATTTAGGTGATGTAAAATATGTTGGCGGAACCAAGAGTATAAAAAGAATAGTTGATGCGTCAAGTTTACGGTATTCGACCGATTACATAGATACTATTGAGGTTGAAGTCGTAATGCAGAAAATGATTGAAATGCTAAAACCAAATTTGAATACCATTGTCAGTTTAATAAATCAATATAAATTAACTGCAAAATTTTGTGTTGTAATCGAATCATCTGAACACCCGATTATTTTTCTTTCATCCGATATTCTTAAAACTATGGCACAACTTTCGTCAGAAATTGAATTTGATATGTATTTGGAACTTGATAAGGATAATTAAGGAGCAGCCTGATTTCAGGTTTGCTCCTTAATTTTTTGTATTATAAATTGAGTGTGTGACAAAATCGTGAGTTAATACTACTAAAAATAAACTTTAGCTTTTGTCAATATTTTCTGAAAATAATGACAAAATAATAACTTATATTGCTTTTTTAGATATTTATATTTATAATCGCCTTATAGAATGAATTTATTTAAAAAACAGTAGGTATAAATATGAATAAAAAGAAAGATAAAAAACTTAGCAAAGAAGAACTCAAAAAAAGAAAACTTAAAGAAAAGAAGTTTGCTTTAATATTCATTATTGCAGTAATGACTTTTTATGCGGTGTTGATTATCATAATAATGATTCAGCGCAGTTCGCCTGACTATGTGCCGCCGAAGAATGTGTCATCCGACAATGGCAGCGGAAGATTGCTATTCTTTGTAGCCGTACCTATTTGGCTCCCTCTGTTGCTGTTTTATAGGTACTATACCAATAACAGCGCTAAATTTATGAGATTTTCAGACATTTACGATGAAGTAATGTATTCAAAAAACGAAGACACTATAAAAACTCATTTTGTTTATGCAGTATTACTGGATTTTCCAAAAAGTGAATTTGTTTTAATGCTTGATGAATACACGAAAGAAGTTTTTCCTGCTGTTTACACGAAGTTTAAAAACAAAATATCTATTTTTAACAGAGATGCAGAATACACTGAATTTGAGAGGTCTGACCTTTCTTATAATGACAGTATAGGGGAGAATGATTCCGTGAGATCCTGTAGGATAAAAAATAAGAAAACAGGGGATCAGGTTCTTTTTGTGGCAGTTCCAAATCGCAAGACTGATATTCTTGCATATTCCGATTCGACCCATATAGCCGACAAATCCGTTACTTTCGGTAAGTTCAGAATATTTTGTTTTATAGAACCAACAGACAAACCCAATACAGATTTGTATGTAAATATGCAAAAAATCCATCTTAAAAAATTAAAAAGCAAACAGTCTAAAAACAGGAGTAAATTTATACCATTCATCACTTTAGATGAAGCAACACAATCTTAAAATTCAAATTAAAGTTACAACGAAATTTGTTTGTGATTGATTAGAAAGGAATAAATATTTATGTATGATGTCCTGATATTAGTATCTGAACAGAAAAGTGCAAAACAGCTACATACCGACGATATTCACCTATTAAGACAGTCATATTTTTGTGTAGGGGACAATCAAACGAAAAGGAAGTTATCCTTGGTAAAATTAGCATTGGTCCTGTGTCAAGATTTAGCACAAAATAAAATGAGAAGTTCTGCCAACTAAGC